>Ga0181561_10000492_pt1 | contig 33311 bp, 31 predicted proteins | sample 011ome_19_FD_133760 | JGI IMG/M metagenome (GOLD analysis project Ga0181561, IMG submission 133760) | Coastal salt marsh microbial communities from the Groves Creek Marsh, Skidaway Island, Georgia - 011510BT metaG (megahit assembly) | ecosystem: Environmental > Aquatic > Marine > Intertidal... | reverse complement strand
TTATCGGCAATTTGATCGTAATTGTTTCGCGACTCGTTGTGGGCAATGTAGCTGGCCGGTGTGGCGTGGTTTATTTGCGAGGTCACAACAATGGCAGTTTGCATGCCAATTTTCTTTGCTCTTTCCAGCACAGATTCAACAGGTTGCTTTTGTGAGTCTACACCGATGGCGGCGTTATAGGTTTTTACACCACTGGCCAGCGCAGTTGCAGAGGAAGCTGAATCGGTAACAACTGTGTCGTCGTCGGGGTAAGTGGAGGACATCCCGCTAAGCAACTCATCGAATATGGTTTGTTCAACCGCCGGGGTGTCAGGATCGTCCATGAAGTATCGAAAAGCGGTTGTATGCTCCGGGCCCATGCCATCGCCGATAACCATGATGATATTTTTGGGTGATACCACCGTTCCAGCAACAGGTGCTTCCGTTGCGTTAGGCATGCAGCCGATGAGCGTTAGGAAAAGGGCTGGCAGGATCGCGACGGATAGTTTTTTCATGGTGAGCCCAAATGCATGTTGCAAGTTAGCAGGTATTGTAGGAAGGGTAGGCAAATTTGCAATCGGAATATAGGAGTATTAGGGATCAATCAGATTTGGTTCGCTCTCGGTTCCCGAGGTTAAAGCTTGGGGCTGACCTTACGCTCGACACTGGCATCGGCCAATTTATCCAGCTTACGGATATTTGGAAACAGATAGTAGCCACCAATCGCTATACCCAGAGCCATTGTTGAAATCGAGTACTTGCCGGATGCAGTTTTAAGTTATTTATTGGCCAGTCGATATTGCGAGTCGGATCGATTTTGCCAGATGGCCACAGAAATAACGGCGGGGCATTTGCTCGGCTATGATCAGGTCAAGGCTATCGAAAATTATCTGCGAATAACATTCGCTACGAGCCTGAAGGCAGCGATGTGCCTTCTTCTGCTGTTGAGGTTAACACCAGGGTATGGGGCGTTTGTCGTGATTTTGCCCATATCGGTATTGCTATGTGTCGCAGCATAAGTATTCCTGCTCGAATGGTTGTGGGATATCTGCACAACCTTGAACCCATGGACTTGCATGCCTGGTTTGAAGCCTATGTCGGTGGGCGCTGGTATACCTTTGATGCGACCCAAAAAGTGCTCAAGGGCGGCTACGTTGTAATGGGCTATGGTCGGGACGCGGCTGATGTGGCTATCTATAACCAATTTGGCCCGGCGGTTTATCCCATGACTCAAAATGTACAAGTGAAACTACTTGATGAGCCCGTCAGTTAGTTGGGGAAGCTCTCATGTCCAACCTCTTTTCGGCAAACCTCGATAAAAGCCATAGCTGCTGAAGACAACGTCCTTTCGGCGTGATGAATTAAGCCCAGCCTTCGACCAAGGGGCAGTTCTATGGGTAGCTGATAAAGCTTGTCCGTATCTATTAACGTCTCGGGCAGCATGCTCCAGCCCAGGCCAATCTCCGTCATTTTTCCCAAAGTCTGTAAAAAGTTAGTGCTCATAAGAGGCTTCAGGGTCAGGCCCTCTCGATTAAACGCCTCCAGCAAAAGTCGCCCTGTGAAGGTGGTTGTATCTGGTATAAGACATCGATGATTGCTGAGATCCTTGAGGGTAGGGTGCTTCATCTTCGCTAATGGATGCTCAGCGGTACACACAAAGTGCATCTGGTCTGTCCATAGTTGCAGCTCTGTGATTTTTGGTTGTGGCGTCAATGCCAGTGTATTAACGGCGACTTCAACGCTGCCGTGGAGCACTTCATCATAGGCTTTTTCGGAATCACTAAACGCCACATCCAGATCGACATCTGGATAGGTTTCGGCATAGGTTTTTAAAATAGGGGGTAACCGGTGGAGTCCCAGATGGTGACTGATTGCAATGGATAGTCGTCCGCTTATCTCTCCTCGCAAGGAGTGAAGCGCCTGCCTGGTGCTTTCAAGGTCCTGTAATATTGAACGTGCCTTGGGTAGAAATATCTGGCCTGCTTCAGTCAAGAATACCTGCCTGGAAATACGATCAAATAACTTCGCATCAAGGTGGGTTTCCAAATTGGCTATGCGTTTGCTAACAGCGGGCTGAGATAGATGAATTCGCTCGGCGGCTTCAGAAAAGCTACCCAGCTCTGCAGCTGCCACAAATACTTTGAGGTCCTGAGTGTCCATAACCAAATAGAATCTAATATATTTAATATATAAATTTATCTTATTTAAGGGCGCGAGTACAATGCGCATCGTGTAAAAACTTGACGCGTATACGTGCGTTGACATGGATAAGAGATATCAAATGGCTAGAACCTTATACGACAAATTATGGGACGCCCACGTAGTGGATGCCCGCGATGATGGATCGGCGTTGATCTATATAGATCGCCACATTGTGCATGAAGTGACTTCGCCCCAGGCGTTTGAAGGTTTGCGTATAGCAGGCCGTAAACCCTGGCGGGTAGATACCGTTCTGGCGACCCCAGATCATAATATTTCCACAATCAAGGAAGAGCGAGCCGGGGGATATGATGCGCTGGTGGATCCGCAGTCACGTATTCAGTTACGTGCACTTGATGATAACTGTGATTTTTTCGGCGTAGCCGAATACAAGCTGGCCGACACGCGTCAGGGCATTGTGCATGTGATAGGGCCTGAATCAGGTGCAGTACTTCCAGGAATGACGGTCGTTTGTGGTGACTCCCATACTTCCACTAACGGCGCTTTAGGCTGTTATGCCTCAGGTATTGGGACCTCTGAAGTAGAGCATGTTTTAGCGACCCAAACCCTGGTCACAAAAAAGATGAAAAACATGCTTGTGCGTGTCGACGGTGAATTAGGCCCGGGAGTTACGCCCAAAGATGTGGTGTTGGCAATCATAGGCAAGATTGGTACTGCCGGAGGCACAGGTTGTGCCATAGAATTTGGTGGGCAGGTATTCCGTGATATGTCCATGGAAGGGCGGATGAGTGTCTGCAACATGTCTATCGAAGCAGGTGCGCGTGTAGGTATGGTTGCTGTCGATGAAAAGACCATCAATTACGTAAAAGGTCGCGCGTTTGCACCCAAAGGGGATGATTGGCATCGCGCCGTTGAATATTGGCAAACACTTCATTCCGATGAAGATGCTGAGTTTGACGTTGTTGTTGAAATGAACGGCGCTGAAATCCAGCCTCAGGTTAGCTGGGGAACCTCTCCGGAAATGGTGTTGCCTGTGAGTGGGGCAGTGCCAGCGGTAGAAGACGGCAAGGATGAGACAGCAAAAAGCAGTATTAAGTCTGCACTTAAGTACATGGGGTTGGAATCCGGCACCCCGATTACTGATATCGCTATCGACAAGGTATTTATTGGTTCCTGTACTAATTCGCGCATCGAAGATATGCGTGCTGCGGCAGAAGTTGTCAAGGGCCGTAAGAAGGCGGGCTCTGTGAAACTGGCGATGGTAGTTCCAGGATCTGGGCTGGTTAAACAACAGGCAGAAGCCGAAGGGCTACATGAGATTTTTATCGATGCTGGTTTTGAATGGCGTGAGCCAGGGTGCTCCATGTGTTTGGCGATGAATGCTGACAAGCTGGAGCCGGGCGAACGCTGTGCTTCTACGTCCAATCGTAACTTTGAAGGCCGACAAGGGTCAGGAGGGCGTACCCACCTGGTGAGCCCGCAAATGGCAGCAGCAGCGGGCATTGCTGGTCATTTTGTCGACATTAGAGACTTTATGCGTTCGGAAGAAGGGAGGGCGTGAGATGAGAGCCTTTACTAAACATAAGGGAATCGTTGGTCCGGTTGATCGTGCCAACATTGATACGGATATTATTATTCCCAAGCAGTATCTAAAAAGTATCCAGCGCACCGGTTTTGGTCGCTACGCGTTCGATGCTATCCGCTATCTGGATGAAGGCTGGCTGGATAAGCCGGAAGAAGAGCGGCAGCCCAATCCGGATTTCGCCCTGAACCAGTCTAGATATCAGGGTGCATCGGTTTTGTTGGCCCGTGATAATTTTGGCTGTGGCTCAAGTCGCGAGCATGCACCATGGGCGCTGGATGACTATGGTTTTCGCGCCATTATCGCGCCCAGTTTTGCCGATATCTTTTACAACAACTGTTTCAAAAACGGCTTGTTGCCATTGGTATTGCCCTCGAAGATTGTTGATCAGCTATTTAAGGAGGCTTTTGCCTCGGAAGGGTATCAATTGGAAATCGATTTGGAAGCCCAAACCGTTTCCACCCCTTCGGGCGAGAGCTTTTCATTCGAGATTGACGATTTCCGCAAGCATTGTCTTTTGAACGGTCTGGATGAGATTGGCTTGACTCTGGGAAGCGCAGACAAAATTAAGAAATACGAAGAGTCCCGGGCTCAAAAGGAACCCTGGATATTTAATGTGATTAAAAAAGAAGCGATCTAGAAAGACAAAGTCATGAGCAGAAAAATATTAATTATGGAAGGTGATGGCATTGGTCCCGAGATTGTTGCCGAAGCCCGCAAAGTACTAAATGCGGTTAATGATATAGACAGCCTGGATCTGGAATATCAGGAGAGCATGCTCGGTGGGCGAGCCTATGATCAGTTTGGGCGCCCTTACCCGGAAGAAGCGCGTGAAAAAGCTCAATGGGCTGATGCTATATTATTTGGCGCGCTGGGTGGTCCCAAGTGGGATGAGCAACAGAAGAATGGACAAGCCGAACGGCATCTTCGTCCCGAGGCCGGTTTGCTAGGAATTCGCTCGGATTTAGAGTTGTTTGCAAATTTCCGCCCGGCACTGACCTTTCCGCAGTTGGCTGATGCTTCGTCATTGAAGCCTGAGCTGGTTGCCGGGCTGGATATACTTATTGTTCGCGAGCTTACCGGTGGTATTTATTTCGGCGAGCCACGTGGAATCCGTACCTTGAAAAATGGCGAGCGACAGGGCTTTAACACCGATGTCTATTCTGAATCAGAAATTCGGCGCATTGCTCATGTAGCCTTTGAGGCGGCACGTCGCAGAAACAAGAAACTTTGTTCTGTCGATAAATCCAATGTGCTGGAAGTTACCGTACTCTGGAAAGATGTCGTGACAGATGTTGGTAAAGAGTACCCCGATGTGGAGCTCAGTCATATGCTGGCTGACAATGCAGCAATGCAACTCGTGGTTAACCCCAAGCAGTTTGATGTCATCGTGACCGGTAACCTGTTTGGCGACATATTATCGGATATCGCCGCTATGTTGACTGGCTCTATTGGCATGTTGCCTTCGGCTTCCCTTGATGTGAACAATAAGGGTTTTTATGAGCCAGTTCATGGAAGTGCGCCGGATATTGCCGGGAAGGGCATTGCCAACCCTCTGGCAACCATACTTTCGGCCGCCATGATGTTACGTTATTCACTGGATGCTGGCAGTTCGGCAGATCGAATAGAGGCAGCCGTTGCTAAAGTTCTGGCGCAGGGGTTGCGCACAGGGGATATTTTTACTGAGGGCATGCAGAAAGTCAGTACTTCGGAGATGGGCGATGCGGTTGTAGCCGCACTCTCATAACTCACGTCGTATTAATCGCGCCGAAATTAAGGCATGGCGCAAAAGTTATTAAATTCATTTGGGCAGCGTGAAATCGCTGTCCGCACTAAATAGAGCAGAGATTATTATGATTACTGTCGGTTTTGTTGGTTGGCGAGGCATGGTGGGTTCAGTCCTGATGGGCCGCATGCGTGAAGAAAATGATTTTGCCAATATCGAGCCTGTTTTTTTTACCACGTCGCAAGCTGGGCAGCCTGGGCCTGATATAGGGAAGGGCGTCCAACCACTGCGCGACGCGAAAGATATAAATGAGTTGGCCCAAATGGATGTCATCCTGACTTGCCAGGGTGGCGATTACACCAAAGAAGTTTTCCCGAAACTGCGAGAAGCGGGTTGGGGCGGCTATTGGATAGATGCAGCCTCGGCTCTGCGCATGGCGGATGATGCGATCATTGTTCTCGATCCGGTCAATATGGATGTTATCCAGAGAGGACTGGAATCAGGTGTCAAAAATTACATTGGTGGTAACTGCACAGTTAGCTTAATGTTGATGGCGCTGGGCGAATTATTTGCCAACGGCCATATTGAATGGGCGACGGCCATGACTTATCAGGCTGCTTCTGGCGCGGGCGCGCAAAATATGCGTGAACTGATCAACCAGATGGGGAGCATTCGCGATTCTGTGGGGCCTGAACTGGCGACACCTTCTTCGGCCATACTGGATATAGACCGCAAAGTGGCGGATCAAATGCGTTCAGCGGATTTTCCTACTGATCAATTTGGATTCCCTCTTGCGGGCAGCTTATTGCCCTGGATCGATGTGGAACTTGACTCGGGCCAGAGCAAAGAAGAATGGAAAGCCGGGGTAGAAACCAACAAGATTCTTGGTCTGTCTGACAATCCTGTGCCTATAGATGGCTTGTGCGTTCGTATTGGCTCTATGCGCTGTCATTCCCAAGCGTTGACTATTAAGCTTAATAGCGACATTCCGATGGCTGACATTGAAGCTATGCTGGCTGAGAATAACGACTGGGTGGAGGTTGTGCCTAATCATCGTGACGTTACTCTGGAGAAGCTTACTCCAGCTTACGTTACCGGAACCATGAAGGTGCCCGTTGGACGTTTGCGCAAAATGCATATGGGTGGTGAATACCTTTCTGCCTTTACAGTGGGCGATCAGCTCCTGTGGGGTGCGGCTGAACCACTGCGACGAATGTTGAATATTTTGCAAAAGGTCTGAACTAGCCCGCAAAAAAAAAGACAAATATCTCTAGGTAATCCATAAAAAACAATCGATTAGCGTTTTTTTGTGATGTACTTTTGAATTTATTCGTTCTAAAGTGAGTAGGATCACGTCTTCGATTGCATAACAAGGGCTTCTGCTGTGATCACGATTTTAGGATTGGGGTTGCACTGTTTAATGGAAAACTGATGAAAAACTGGCTCAGACTAATCTGTTCACTTTTGGTATTGGGGCTTGCCCAAGGCGTATCTGCTCTTGGGTTGGGCAGTATTACAGCGGAATCCGCACTGAATGAACCTCTAGAAGCACAGATTGAACTTCTCAATGTTGGCTCACTTAGTGAGCAGGAAATCATTGTGCAGATTGGTAGCGTCAACGATTACCAAATGGCCGGCGTCACTCGCGAGTATTTCCATACCGGGATAGAGTTTGAGCCCTTTTTGGCCGGGCCTAATGGCCGGTCTTACATTCAGTTGAGTACAACGGCACCAGTACGCGAGCCCTATCTAAACGTTGTTATTCAAGTGCGCTGGCCGCAAGGAAGGTTGTTGCGGGAATATACTTTGTTACTAGACCTGCCAGTTTTTAGCGGAAGAACAGAAGCAAGTCAGGTAAATCAGCCAAGTTCGGCGAGCCCTGCAGTCACTACCCCCGCACCAAGACCTACTCTCACGTCACAGCCCCGACAACCCACGCCGGTGCCTCCCCAGCAAGTTTTTGGAGGGCCGACTGTTTCCGGCACTGATTATCGTGTAGAAACAGGTGATACCTTATGGAGCCTGGCCGGCAGAGTAGCTGAAGGTCGGCAAATGACTCGTTATCAAGCCATGCTAGCGATACGTGATTTGAATCCCCAGGCGTTTGTGAATGGAGATCCAAATACGCTCCGTGCAGGTTACCTTGTGCGTATTCCTACTGAAGAGCAGGCGAATACTCGCTCATCAGCCCAAGCGTATAACGAATTTGTTTCAATACAGCAGGGTGGTTCGGTTGGCTCATTAGCAACACCCATAAGTGCCGCTGCGACTGACTTCCGTAATCAGTCTTCTGCGCCAGCATCTTCAGGTGGTCGCCTGGCACTTTCATCCAGCTCTTCATTAGGGTCTGGAACAGGTTCTGCAGATGAAGCCGAAATGGTAGCCACCTTAGCCAGTGAAAATGAAACCCTCAAAGAAGAGCTGGATCGTTCAGAGCTAAAGAACCAAGACTTGCAGGAGCGAGTGGCCATGCTGGAAGAGCGACTGGCCCTTAGTGAATCCCTGATCGAAATTGAAAATGAAGAACTTGCTAATGTTCAGCAAGGCTTGGCACAAGCCGAAGTAGAAGTTGAGGAAGTAAACGAACCAGCGGTAGAGGCCGAGTCTGCTCCGGCACCCGCGCCTGAGCCAATTACTCCGATGCAGCCGGCAGAACCAGAGCCTGGATTGCTGGCTAAAATTATGTCATTTGCACCCTTCCTGGGAGCGCTGATTGTCATAGCCCTCTTGACTGCCATGTTTATGATGAAAAGAAGAAAAGTATCCGAGGACGATGACTTGCTGCATGATGATTATGACGACGAATTAGCTGCGGATACCCCAGTTGATGACAACTCAGAAACCGATTTGCAAGAGACTGGTTCTTTCGACGAAACAACCGTCATGTCAGCAGAAGACTCTGACGAGGATGAGGCTGATAGCTTCGAAAGCATGGATGAGTTATTTGGCTCTGATGACGACCAAAATGAATTTGACGATGAGGATGAAGCTGATCCGGAAGATGTCTCAGAATCGGTTGAGCCAGAAGAAGAGCCAGAACCAGAAGATCACTCAGATGATGTCGAAGATATAGATTTGGAAGCGGCTTTGGAAGATCTTGACGATTTTGCTGACCTGGATTCATTTGGTGATGATGAAATTGAGGATTTCGATTTAGAGTCCGAAGATGTATTTGAAGAGTCTTCAGATGAAGTGCCTGAGCCAGAAACTTCTGATGAGGATGAAGCGCTGGATACTGATTCAAACGACATGGATTTTGAAGCAGTTGATTTGCCCGAATCAGAAGATGACGAGGATATATCTGAGGAAGAAGATGATGGTAATGCCATGGACTTCGATCTTGATGATTTTGATTCAGGGAGCGAAGACGAAGAAGCAGATGATGAAGAGCCTGCTGGCAATGAAATGGAATTTGATTTGGGTGAAGTTGACCTTCCAGATGCAGATGATCAGGAAGACGAAGATAACGCCGAAGATGATGGCAATCTTGTTGATCTCGATATGAGCGATATAGAGTTGCCTGAAGAGGGTGATTCATCCGATCAAACAGTCGATGAAGTCGATATTGAGTTGCCTTCCTCTGATGATGAGCTTGATTTGCCGGATGAAGATGAAGACACATCTGAAGATATGGATGAGCTGTTAGCAGGCCTGCATGATGAAGTCGATAATGTCTCTGACGAAGAGGCTGAGTCAGATTCTGATGAAGATTTGGATTTGGATCTGGGCGCAGACCTTGATTTGGACGATGATCTTCTTGAAAGTTTAGGTGGAGATGATAATGAGCAATCTGACTTATCGGAAGAAATGGCCACCAAACTTGAATTGGCTGACGCCTATATTGAAATGGGTGATGTTAAAGGTGCCAAGGAATTGATTGATGAAATCATGTCTGGCGGCAATGATGAGCAAAAAGCTGAAGCGGCAAAATTGTCTGACCGTATAGAAGGGCTTACCTAATAAGTTGTGACCACTCATGCAGCCCCTGACAATCGTCAGGAACCAGAATCAACCTCTGAGCCCCCGGTAGAACCGGGGGTTCGTCGTATTGCCCTTGGCGTTGAATATGATGGCAGTGCTTATTGTGGGTGGCAGCGCCAAAGCCATTCCCCCTCTGTTCAGGAGACATTAGAAAAAGCCCTGAGCCAGGTGGCGGATGAACCAGTTAGTTTGATATGTGCGGGCCGAACAGATACGGGTGTTCATGCATCAGGCCAGGTGGTTCATTTTGATACACGAGCCGCTCGCTCAGAACATAATTGGTTAATGGGCGTGAATTCCAATATTGACCGATCAATAGCGCTAGCCTGGGCGCATGAGGTTGATTCAGATTTTCATGCGCGCTATTCAGCGACTTCCAGAACATATCGATACATTATTTCCAACAGTTCATCGCGGCCGGCCATCATGAATCAGGGATTAACCTGGATTCGGGATCCATTGGACGCGCATTTAATGAACAGGGCACTTGCAAAAATACAGGGTGAACGGGATTTCAGTTCATATCGTGGTTCCGGTTGCCAGAGTAACTCGCCATTTCGCTGTGTGCAGCACACGTCCGTTTTTCGGCGCGGGTCGCTGGTTATAGTCGAAATTCAGGCAAACGCATTCCTGCTGCACATGGTTAGAAATCTCGTTGGTACTTTGATTGAAGTAGGGCGGGGTAATGCCGGTGAGAATGAGATGTTGCGAATTCTTGAGCTAAAAGACCGCACGATGGCGGGCGTAACGGCACCTCCATACGGACTCTATTTGGTAAAAGTAGGGTATCCTGCGCACTTTTTATTGCCAGAGCAGCCTCTGGGGCCATCGTTTCTGGCGGAATAGCCCTGTATATACTGAATAAATTGATATGCGAACTCGAGTAAAAATTTGTGGAATCACCAGTGTCGATGATGCCTTGGCAGCAATTGATGCAGGGGCTGATGCGCTTGGACTGGTTTTTTACAAGCCCAGCTCCAGATATGTTAATCCGCAAGAAGCAGCTGAGATCCTTGCGAAGGTTCCTGCCTTTGTAACAACCATGGGTTTGTTTGTTGATGCCAGCGAAGCCGAGATTCTTTCAACATTAGCTGTTGCCCCCGTCGACTTTATCCAGTTTCACGGAAATGAGTCTGTTGCCCAATGTGAAAGTATTGGACGTCCTTATATTAAAGCTTTGCGCGTAGGGAGTGAGCAGGGTGGTCTATATGGCCAAAAGTTACGTAACAAGATGAACGAATTTAAGAGTGCCCGCGGACTTTTGCTGGATACTTACCAGAAAGGCGTTCCGGGCGGTACTGGTGAGCGGTTTGACTGGGATTTAGTACCTGAGCCCGGATCAGAAGATAAGCAATATATCGTCCTTGCCGGTGGACTTAACCCGGAAAATGTTGGTGGCGCGATAGCAACTGTAAGGCCCTATGCGGTTGATGTAAGTGGTGGTGTTGAATCTGCCCCTGGCCGCAAAGATGCTGTTAGAATACGCGCCTTTCTCGACGCTGTCCGCAAGGCGGACAGCACACTCGACTCATAGAGAATCATGGAAACAACCGAAAAATCTTCTAACTACCAAGCGCCCGATGAGCTTGGGCGCTTCGGCCCATATGGTGGCCGCTACGTTTCAGAAACACTGATTCACGCACTTGATGAGCTAAAGGAAATTTATAATCGGTTGAAAGATGACAAAGATTTCCTTGCCAAGCTAGATTACGACTTGGCCCATTATGTTGGGCGGCCATCACCCCTTTATTTTGCTGAGCACCTCACTCAGAAAATAGGCGGCGCTCAAATTTTCCTGAAAAGGGAAGATTTAAACCACACTGGCGCACACAAAATTAACAACACTATTGGTCAGGCTTTGTTGGCCAAGCATACCGGTAAAAAACGTATTATTGCCGAGACCGGCGCCGGCCAGCACGGAGTTGCCAGCGCAACAATTGCTGCCAGGCTTGGGTTGGAATGTGTGGTTTATATGGGCGAAGAAGACATCCGTCGTCAGGCGATGAATGTCTATCGCATGAAGTTACTGGGTGCCACAGTTGTTCCTGTAACATCGGGTTCGAGGACGCTCAAGGACGCCATGAATGAAGCCCTGCGCGACTGGGTGACTTATGTCGATACTACTTTTTATATTATCGGCACCGCGGCTGGTCCGCATCCATATCCACAGTTAGTTCGTGACTTCCAGGCAGTAATTGGCCGTGAAGCTCGTGCACAATGTCTGGAAATGACAGGCCGTCTCCCAGACGCCTTGGTTGCCTGCGTTGGTGGAGGGTCAAATGCTATAGGTTTGTTTCACCCATTCATCAATGATGCTGACGTGGAGATGTTTGGTGTCGAAGCTGGTGGGCACGGAATTGAAACAGGTCAGCATGCAGCGCCACTTTCTTCGGGAAAGCCCGGAGTACTTCATGGCAATAAAACCTATCTTATGGCCGACGATAATGGCCAAATTATTGAGACGCATTCTGTGTCTGCCGGGTTGGACTACCCGGGAGTAGGGCCAGAGCACTCATGGCTTAAAGATATGGGCAGAGTCAGTTATGTTTCGGTGACGGACGACGAAGCGCTTAATGCGTTTCGTCAATTAACTCGTGTAGAGGGAATTATTCCAGCACTTGAGTCCAGCCACGCTGTGGCTTATGCCACTAAGTTGGCGGCAGAACGTGGCAAAGACCAAGTTATCCTCGTGAATCTTTCTGGGCGTGGTGACAAGGATATTCATACGGTGGCCGAGATTGACGGCATACAAGGCTAGCGGCGTTTATTAGGTCATATCTGGCGCGATACTGCGTTAAAAATGTTCTCAAATTGCGCATTTACTAATTGTAAACTCCGCTTTTTCGAACATTTGATGCCTTGCCTCTTATCCAGATAAAACGCTAATAATTCACCACCAGTAACAACAAGATTTAGAAAGTAATGAACCGAATTCAAGTAACGCTGGACAAGTTAGCTGCTGAGAATCGCAAGGCGCTCGTGTCTTATATCGTGGCAGGTGACCCGGATCTGGCCAGTACCGTTCCCCTGATGCACCAGTTGGTAAAGTCAGGAACCGACATTATTGAGATTGGTGTGCCGTTCTCAGATCCTTCAGCCGAAGGCCCCACTATTCAGCGCGCACATGAGCGTGCCTTGGCCAACAAAATCGGTTTGGGGCAAATTCTTGAACTCATAAAGGAATTTCGGAAGCAGGATTCAAGCACCCCGGTTTTGTTAATGGGTTACGCCAATCCTATTGAATGGATGGGGTATGCCCGGTTTTGTCTGACGGCCAAAGAAGCCGGCGTAGATGGTGCGCTAACGGTGGATATTCCACCCGAAGAAGCGGCACCACTGAATGAAGTTCTCGAAGAAAATGGTCTATTCAATGTATTTCTGTTGGCACCGACAACCACAGATGACCGAATTTCTGCCATCGCCAACATGGCCAGTGGTTTTCTCTACTATGTTTCGCTTAAAGGTGTAACCGGCGCCGCCTCGCTGGATATTGCCAGTGTGGAGGAAAAACTTTCCCACATTCGCGCGCGAACGCAATTGCCCGTTTGTGTGGGCTTTGGTATCAAAGATGCTGCAACCGCCAAATCAGTTGTAGCGATCGCAGATGGAGTGGTGATCGGCAGTGCCATTGTAGACACCGTGTTTAAATCCGGTTCACTAGAGAAAGCGTTAATCGCAGTTGATGACTTATTGACTCCAATACGGGCCGCCATCGACGAATAAGCCAGTCGCAAAGAGGTTCGCTTATGATGCCCAGCTTGCACGAGTGGCAAAAAAAACTGGAATCCATGGACCCCAGCAAAATAGAGCTGGGCCTTGATCGAGTCAAGTCAGTCTTTGATCTTCTAGGTATCCTCTTCAGGGGCAAAGTCATTCTGGTTGCAGGGACCAATGGCAAAGGTTCTACGGTTGCTGCGCTGGAAGCCCTGTTGCTTCGTCAGGGCGCCACTGTAGGTGCTTACACCAGCCCGCATTTACAGCGTTTTAACGAGAGAGCTAGGTACAACGGGCATGCAGCTCTTGATGATGAGCTTGTCAGCGCCTTCAACTATGTCGAATCTAAAAAGGGAAAAATCCCTTTAACGTATTTTGAATTCACCACGCTAGCTGTGATGTGGTATTTCGCAGAAAAAAATCCCGACTACATGATTTATGAAGTGGGTTTGGGAGGACGGCTGGATGCAGTAAATGTCCTTGATGCCGACATAGCCGTTATTACAGGTGTGGCTCTGGATCACACAGATTGGCTTGGCCCTAATGAAGAATTTATTGGTTATGAAAAAGCGGGTATCTATCGATCAGGTCGCCCCGCAGTTTTTGCCGGTAAGGAGATCCCAAATACAGTTAAGGAGAGGATTTCTGAACTTGATTCCATCCCATTTTTGCGGGGAGAGCAAATTCATTGCGATGATCTTGATGGGTGCTTTATGTTTCAGGTTAGAGACGCACAGGGGCATAATCAGCAGCTTGAAATTCCGCATCCTCGACTGCCCAAAGACAGTATCCTTGCAGCACTGACGGCCTATCGCTTGCTGGGCTTTGACCTAACGCCAGAAACATCCAAAATTCTCGCTAGCGTTGAGCTACCGGGTCGATATCAGCACGCCATGCTTGGCAATCTATCCCTTGTTTTGGATGTCGCGCATAACCCTCAAGCAGCCAATTATCTGGCAGCTAATTTAAGGCGGGATAGAGGGCTCTCTGACAAGCCAGATGCTATCGTAGGTGTAATGAGAGACAAACCTTTCGGGCAAATGTTTGAGTCATTGTGTCCAGAAATACAAGACTGGTATCTGGTCGTTCCGGATATTCCGCGAGCCGCAAGTACCGAAAAGATCCGCCGGGAGCTTATAAAGCTGAATGTCTCCCCGGACTGTATCCATGAGGTTGGCAAAGTTGCCAATTTAAAATCAATGCTGGATAAAATGTCGGCTGCAGTTGTGTTTGGCTCGTTCTATACTGTCGGCGAATTTTTAGATCACTTCGGAGACCAAATTGAATAAAAAGAGATTGTCTGAGCGGGTTTTGGGCGCCGTTCTCGTAGGCTCTTTTGGTTTTATTTTGTATTCCGCTTTTCTGGACTACGAAGGCGAACAGTTTGTTGATCGCAATACCCAGATTCCTGTGCAAACCACGTTCGTTGAGCCGTTGAATCTTCCAGATTCGCCAGAACCTGTTGCCACTTCAAATACAACGGCCGATAAAATTTTTGTTCCTGCGGAAGAGGTCGATAGCCAAGAGGCACTGGAGTCACCAGTGCTGGAACAAGGCAAACCCAGTGCATGGGTTATCCAGGTGGGAAGTTTCTCGTCGCTTGAAAAAGCTGAAGAAATCCGTGATCAACTGATAAATCAGGACTACCGTGCTTATCACCGGGTTATTTCAGCAAATTCTGGCCCGCTTTATCGGGTGTTAATTGGGCCCTATGCCAACGCTGAAGAAGCCGTCAGGCACCAACGATCTGTCGATACCATGCTGGATATCACCACCATGCTTATGAAATTTGAACCCTAGCTGAGGCATTAATATTTTTTCTTCAGATTTGCCCAGCAAAATATCTTACGGGTTTGTTACAATCTCTCCCTCCAGATACAGCGGAAAGATGCCTTGACTGGTGCCGATATTGCCATCTTGATTGTTGTCCTTGTGTCAGCATTTGTTGGACTGCTCCGAGGCTTCATTAAAGAGGTTTTTTCTCTTGCAAACTGGGCGGCTGCATTGATTTTGGCTTACCTGTTTCGAGACCCTGTTGGCGCGATTTTGCCCCTTGGTGAATCAGTCAGTCCACTTATTCGTAGTTCGGTCGGTGGTATCCTGATTTTTGTCATCACATTGATTGTTGGCGGATTACTGGTCACACTGATTCATAAAGTAGCTCACGCAAGTGGACTTTCCGGTACAGATCGCACTCTCGGAGTTGTCTTTGGTTTATTGCGAGGCTGCGTCATCGTATTGGCGCTCCTAATTCTACTGCCAGCAATTAGCCCGATCGAGGAGCAAAATTGGTGGCAGGCATCAGTAACAATCCCACTTTTTCTTGGTTTTGAAGAGTGGGCGACAACCTTGGTGGCCGATTTGGTCAACTGGGTTACAGGCAGAATTTAAGGTTGAGGAACCTATATGTGCGGCGTCGTTGGTATTCATAGTAAAGGCAATGTAAACCAGAAGCTCTATGATGCGCTGACCGTTTTGCAGCATCGAGGCCAAGATGCTGCGGGAATTGTGACCTGTTCAGGAGGGCGCTTTCACCAGAAGAAAGGCAATGGCCTGGTCCGAGATGTATTCCATCAAGGGGATATGACGGAACTGGTAGGCAATACAGGGATTGGTCATTGTCGATATCCGACAGCTGGCAGTTCGGGTCCGGCGCTGGCTCAGCCTTTCTATGTCAATTCCCCCTACGGTATTAGCCTTGCGCATAATGGCAATCTCACCAACTCCGAATTCCTCAGCGAAAAAATCTTTTCCCGCGATCTTCGACACCTAAATACGGATTCTGACTCTGAAGTTTTACTCAATGTGCTAGCGCATGAGCTACGCAAGTGCGGCAAGGTGGATCTTGATCCTGAAGATATCTTCGATGCGATCGAAGGACTGCATAACAAATGCAAAGGCGCTTATGCCTGTGTCTGCCTCATTGCTCGTCAGGGGCTGCTGGGTTTTCGTGATCCATTGGGTATTCGTCCACTGGTATTGGGTAAGCGTGAAAAGAAACGTGGCACCGAATACATGATTGCTTCGGAATCTTCTGCTCTTTCAGTGCTGGGCTTTGAGCGAATACGCGATGTGGCTCCAGGCGAAGCCATATTTATTGATCGTGACGGTAATTTTTTCTCTAAACAGTGTGCGAAGAATCCCAAATTGTTCCCCTGTATTTTTGAACACGTGTATCTGGCTCGCCCTGATTCGTCGCTGGACGATATCCATATGTACAAAACCAGACTTCGCCAGGGAAACAAGCTGGCGGAGAAAATCATGCGCGAGTGGCCAGACCACGACATAGACGTTGTAATTCCCATACCCGATACCAGCCGCGTAGCGGCCCAGGCTCTTGCAGAATGTCTAGGGTTGCGGCTTCGGGAAGGTTTGATGAAGAACCGTTATATTGGTCGTACCTTCATCATGCCTGGGCAAGCGGTACGAAAAAAGTCCGTTCGCCAGAAACTCAATACCATCGTGCCTGAATTCGAAGGGCGCAATGTGTTGTTGGTCGATGATTCCATTGTTCGTGGTACCACCAGTCGCCAGATTGTCCAGATGGCTCGCGAAGCGGGGGCTAATAAAGTTTATCTCGCATCAGCGGCACCACCTGTACGATATCCCAACGTCTATGGCATAGATATGCCGTCGGCGGAAGAGCTCATTGCCCATGGCCGCACTTCTGATGAAATAGCTGAACTGATTGAAGTGGATAAACTGATCTATCAAGATCTGGATGATCTTATAGATGCTTCTCGCGACGGTAATCCCAAAGTTGATGGCTTTGAGTGTTCTGTCTTTACCGGCGAGTACGTCACGGGCGATGTAGATGATGCCTATTTGGCACGGATCAGTAACCAACGTAATGATCAGGCCAAGTCGCAACGGGAGCAATCCAGCGGCGAAGCATCCGTTATAGGGCTGCATAACTCGCGCAAAGTCAATTAAAGGTGTAGTCTGCGCGCCCTGAAAATATAGTAACAGCGCAGAAACCAGCGATGAGTAAGGACAAACCAGATAACAACAGCCTGAAACAGGATACCCTGGCTGTTCGTGCGGGCAGTTATCGATCTGCCGAAGGCGAGCACTCAGAGTCCCTGATACTCACTTCCAGCTTCGTCTTCGATGACGCGGCAACGGCTGAACAACGTATGGCTCTTAGCCAGCCGGGTAATGTGTACTCTCGTTACACCAATCCTACGGTTCGTGCTTTCGAGGAACGCCTGGCTTTAATGGAAGGAGCTGAAGCCGGTATTGCCACTTCCTCCGGTATGGCGGCTATTCTTTCTACCTGTATGGCCTTCTTGCAAGCGGGAGACCACATCCTCTGCTCACGTGATATTTTTGGTAGCACTACCGTGTTACTAGATAAATTTATTGCCAAGTTTGGTGTAGAAGTTACCTTTGTCCCGTTAACGGACTTGCAGGCATGGAAGGATGGTGTCCAGGAAAACACTCGTTTACTTTTTTTGGAAACACCTTCGAATCCGTTAAATGAGATTGCCGACATTCGGGCCTTGGCTGATATAGCCCATGCCGCAAATGCACGTCTGGTTGTAGACAACTGTTTCTGTACACCTGTTTTGCAAAAACCGCTTGAACTAGGTGCCGATCTATCGCTGCACTCGGCCACCAAATACATTGATGGTCAGGGTAGGGCGCTAGGTGGTGCCGTTGTAGGGCCCAAGGACGATATTGATGAAATTCTGGGGTTTGTCCGTTCCTGTGGTCCGGCAATGAGCCCATTTAATGCCTGGATTTTTCTGAAGGGATTAGAAACCCTGAAAGTTCGCATGCAAGCTCATTCGGCTAATGCCCAGGCACTGGCGGAATGGCTTCAGCAGCAAGACATTGTGGAAACTGTCTTTTACGCTGGGCTTGAATCTCATCCAGGTCACGACTTGGCTTTGAAGCAACAGTCAGGTTATAGCGGTGTGTTGTCATTTACTGTTAAGGGCGGCAAGGAAGAAGCATGGAAGGTAATAGATAGCACTCAGCTGCTCTCTATCACGGCCAATCTGGGCGACGCCAAGTCAACCATTATTCATCCGGCAACCACAACGCATGGTCGGCTGACGCCTGAGCAGCGAGCTGCGGCAGGGATCGCTGATAACCTGATCCGAATCTCAGTCGGTCTGGAAGATGTTGAAGATATCCAGGCGGATTTGCTTCGGGGTTTTGACGCAATTCGTTAACAAAGCAACCCTGTTAGCCGCATCTGGAGCAACCATCCTTTTGCCTACCTCATGCTATTAATTCATGATGGATTGGTGTTAAATACGCGCCCTTTTGTATACCGCCCGATAGGCTTACTGGGCGTTTTAATTAGTTAATTTTTCTGTGAGAAAACCTTAAATGGCACTGATTGTTCAGAAATTTGGCGGCACTTCGGTTGGTAGCGTTGAACGCATCCAGGCGGTGGCTGACAAAATCTGTAAGTTCAAGGCGGGCGGACACGATGTGGTCGTGGTCGTCTCGGCAATGAGCGGTGAAACCAACCGCCTGATCTCTCTTGCCAAGGAGATTCAGGAAGAACCAGATCCACGTGAAATGGATGTGCTGGTATCGACTGGTGAACAAGTCACAATCGCACTTTTGTGTATGGCGCTTAAGCAAAAAGGCCAGGGCGCACGTTCATATACTGGTGGACAGGTCAGGATCCTTACGGACAACGTTCATACCAAAGCGCGCATTCAGAGCATTGACGAAAGTAATATCCGCACTGATCTGGATCAGGGCAGGGTAGTTGTTGTCGCTGGATTTCAGGGGACTGATTCTGAAGGCAATATCACCACGTTGGGTCGTGGTGGTTCAGATACTTCCGCTGTAGCCGTTGCCGCTGCGCTTAAAGCGGACGAATGCCAGATATATACAGATGTTGACGGGGTCTATACAACAGATCCACGTGTCTGCGATTCTGCACGACGCCTCGATCAAATCACCTTTGAAGAAATGCTGGAAATGGCCAGTCAGGGCTCCAAAGTGTTACAAATAAGGGCCGTGGAGTTTGCAGGTAAATACAAGGTTCCGCTGCGGGTACTGTCCAGCTTTTTTGATGGCCCCGGCACACTGATTTCGCTAGAGGAAAACTCATCGATGGAAAACCCAATTGTCTCCGGTATCGCGTTCAATCGTGATGAAGCCAAAGTTACTGTCCTCAATGTCCCGGAACATCCCGGTGTTGCCTACAAGATTCTTGGTGCTGTTGCTGAGGCAAACATCGAAGTGGATGTGATTGTGCAGAATTCCGCTCACGGTGACAGCAATGATTTCAGTTTCACTACTCACAGAAATGAACTCAAAAAAACAGTATCTGTGCTGGAAAACCTAAAAGAAGATATAGGTTTTTCAGGGATTGAAACCGATGACAAGATCGTCAAGGTCTCTTTGGTTGGTGTTGGGATGCGTTCCCATGCTGGCGTTGCTGCAAAAATGTTTGAAGCACTGGCATTAGACGGCATCAACATCCAGATGATCACTACGTCTGAAATTAAGATTACAGTGATTATCGAAGAGAAATACCTGGAGCTGGCAGTGCGTGGAATCCACTCGGCATTTGAACTGGATCATAAAATTGAAGAAGAGACTCTATAGTTAGATTAATTTTTCAATTATGTTTAACATAATTGACACTAATGCTCTAAAATACAGGTTCCTTATTTAAGGAAATCCAAAAGGAAAGCTGTAGAGCAGAGAGAGGAATTAATATGCTTATTTTAACACGCCGTATTGGAGAAACAGTTGTTATTGGTGACAACATCAATATCACTGTGCTTGGCGTGAAAGGTAATCAGGTGCGTCTTGGAGTGAATGCACCGAAAGAAGTTTCTGTTCATCGTGAAGAGATTTACCAGCGTATCCAGTTTGAAAAAGAAGCTGGCGATGCTGGTGATGAAGCAGAGACTGATTATGATAACCGCGGTAACGTGAAGCCGATAAAACCAGGAATTTAACTAGGCTGAAACTGACTAGATTTCAAGCCTTTTAAAGCCGTTTTCTTGTGGTATCATGCCGCCCCCGTGGTGAGGTGGCCGAGCGGCTGAAGGCGCTCCCCTGCTAAGGGAGTATACCCTTATCCGGTATCGAGGGTTCGAATCCCTCCCTCACCGCCATACACAAAAAACCCTCGCTTCATGCGGGGTTTTTTGTATCTGCGTTTCGGTCGGATCTCTACCCGACCAAATGGATTGCGGGAGTGTGGATCCTGTTTGTTATCATCTGCCGCCTGACAAGATTGAGAGTTCTGGAATGAGCGAACCTAAAAACTTGACGACGGTATTTCTCGATGCCGACACAGTAAGGCCCGACGAGCTTGATATGAGTGAGCTTGAAAATGCTGTGACATCGCTGAAGCTGTACGGAAAAACCTCTGGAGACCAGTTAATGGGTCGTACGGAGGGAGTCGAATGTGTGATTACCAACAAGGTAAAACTTGACCAGCGTTTTTTTGAATGTCGTCCGCAGGTTCGTTTGGTGTGTATTGTTGCCACCGGCACCAATAACGTCGATTTGGCTGCTGCTGAGACGCATGGAGTGGCCGTGTTTAACTGTCGCGGCTACGGTACCGGCTCGGTGGCACAGCATACACTGATGTTGATTCTGACACTTTTACGTTCCGGGTCGTCTTATCATCGTCAGGTACAGCAAGGTGACTGGAGCCGCTCGGAGATGTTTTGTCTGCTCAATGACGCCATTCGCGAAACCGAGGGTTTGACCCTCGGGATTGTCGGATATGGTGATATAGGTCGTGAAGTACAGCGTCTTGGCGAGGCTTTTGGTATGCGGACAATAATCAGCGAACGTATCGGGTCAGAACCGCGGGAGGGACGTATCGCCTTTGAACAGGTGGTGGCGCAGTCGGATATTTTGACACTGCATTGTCCGCTGACGGAGCAAACCCGCTCATTAATGAATGCTGATCGGCTTGCGGCGATGAAACAGGACGCGCTATTGATTAATACAGCGCGAGGTGAGTTGATTGATGAAGCGGCCCTGGTAAAGGCTTTGTCTGATGGCTTGTTGGGCGGTGCTGCCCTGGATGTGTTGAGCCAGGAACCGCCACCCCACGATCATCCGCTTCTTGTTGCGGAGTTGCCCAATTTATTTATAACCCCTCACACGGCCTGGGCTTCGCAACGGGCCCGTCAGGAAGCAGTTCGACAAACTGCAGGCAACATACACGCCTGGCTTGGGGAGCAAACACTCAGACGAGTGGTGTGATATTTCTTTGTCACGGCGCGTGTAGCCCGGTTTTTCGACCGCCAGCACTCGCGATACTCTTCATACCGGCTTTCTCGGCAGAAGCATCATTCCCTAAACTCTTCTTCGTCTGGTATTCGTGTGAACGCAATCTTGGTTCCCACAAATCCGGCGGTGGTCTCTGGCGAACAGCCCACTTGTACCGTCCCTGCACCAAATTTTTGATTGATGCGATCCATGGCCAAAGTGACTTTTTTATCTTTATCCGCATCCACGGGCTCGGCAAATAGATCTAATGTGAGTTGGCCCGGCTCACAGAGGTCGTAAATCGCCACAGAGACCGATTTTAGCGGTGTTGCTTGCAGGTTGGTCAGCATGGCCTGCCACAGCTCGCTGAGGGCGCCCACAAAGGCCAGGTTGTCCTGTGTGGGCGCAAGTCGCTGCTCCGCACCCCAGCGTTGCTGGTGGACACTGCGTACCGACAAAGCGAAGCAGCGTCCGCAGAGTTGGTAGCGACGCAGCCGCGCGGCGGCTTTCAGGGTAAGTTGACGGCTTATGGCATAGGCTTTGTCGGGCATACGTAATTGTGGATCCAGCACCCGGCTGTGGCCAACCATGCGTCGCTGTGTTTCCAGATCGGGAATATCATAGCCATGCAGGCGGTACCAGAGTCTCTCGCCCCCGACACTACCCCAGATAAGTCGAGCCTGTTTTGGTGGCAGATACCAAAACTGTTTGATGCTATGAATGCCGGCCATATCCAGACGTCGCATCATGCCGTGATTGATTCCCGGTAAATCCATTAGTTTCAGGGAAAACAGGCGGTTTGCGTATTTTCCCGGTTCAAGAATGACTAACCCGTCAGGTTTTTCCATTTCCGTAGCGACCTTGGCCAAATAAGCGTTGGGTGCAATGCCAATAGAGCAGGTGATCGCTTCACCAATGTTGCGCCGAAACCCATCCTTGATCCGAATGGCTAATTCATAAGCTTGATGTGGTGCACGCTCGTTTTTAAATAACATGCAGGCGGCTTCGTCTACGGACCAAATTTTGGTAACAGGGGTATGCTGTTCCAGTTCAGTCATAATCCGGTTGTGGTATCGCACATAGAGATCATGTTTCGCCAACACGCAGATAAGACTGGGGCACATTTTCTTGGCGTCATAAATCCTTGTGCCGGTTTTTACACCAAAGGCTTTGGCTTCATAGCTGGCGGCAATGGCGCAAGTGCTGTCAGTCATCATAGGTACGACGGCCACCGGTTTGCCTCGAAGTGCTGGGTTCTCTTGCTGCTCGACACTGGTAAAGTAGCTGTTCAAGTCAAAGAACAGCCACTTCAGTTCGTTAACTGGTTGGAAAGGGTTATCCGTATACTGTATATGCATACAGTTATTTTCAGGGTAATTTCCCCTGACTTCAAATTAAATCGATCATGAATCAGGCCTTGAAATTTTCTGGTCAAAGCCCATTTACAAGTCTGTTACCAAATAACTTGTTAAAACCCATTTAACTGTCCATTAACCAAATACTAGAAAAGCAAAAGATGACAACCAAAACTGAAACTCATGTATTTCAGGCGGAAGCCAAACAACTTCTGCATTTGATGACGCACTCTCTCTACAGTAATCGAGAGATTTTTGTTCGTGAACTGGTTTCCAATGCATCCGATGCCTGTGACAAGCTCCGCTTTGAGGCGCTGGACAAGGATGACCTCTACGAAGGCGATAGCGAGCTGAAGATCCGCGTGGATGTCGATAGCGATGCCAAGACAATTACCTTTACCGATAACGGTATTGGTATGTCCAAAGAAGAAGTGATTGCCAATATCGGCACCATTGCCAGTTCAGGAACAGCCAAGTTTTTAGAAAACCTGACGGGTGACCAGAAGAAAGATTCAGCCTTAATTGGTCAATTCGGAGTGGGTTTTTATTCCTCTTTTATTGTTGCGGATAAAGTCGAAGTCTTTACCCGGCGCGCGGGCACTAAACCAGAAGAGGGTGTTTATTGGTGTGCTTCAGGCGAGGCCGAATACGAGCTGGGTGACGAGACCATTGAACAACGTGGTACCAGGGTGGTTCTGCATCTGAAAAAAGATGCAAAAGAGTTTAGTAATGACTGGTCTGTGCGATCAATCATCAAAAAGTACTCCGATCACATTGCCATTCCAGTTGAAATGGAGAAGCCGGACTTCAGCAATGACGAAGAAGGCGACGAAGACAAGCCAAAAACACCTGAATATGAACCAGTTAACTCGGTAAAAGCCCTGTGGACCAAATCTCGCTCAGAATTGAACGATGAGGACTACAAAGAATTCTACAAACACATCTCTCATGATTTTGAAGAGCCTCTAACCTGGAGTCACAATCGGGTTGAAGGCAAGTTGGATTACACCAGCTTGTTGTATTTGCCCAAGAAGCCGCTTTTCGATCTGTACAACCGCGAATCACCTAAAGGCCTGAAGCTATATGTGCGTCGCACCTTCATTTTGGATGACGCGGAGCAATTTTTACCGCTGTATCTGCGTTTTGTGAAAGGTATCGTTGATTCCAACGACCTGCCATTGAACGTATCCCGGGAAATTCTACAGCATTCGCCACAGGTCGATTCCATCAAGTCAGCTTTGACCAAGCGCGTGCTCGATATGCTGTCCAAAATGGCCAAGAAAGATGGAGAGAAATACCAGGAATTTTGGAATGCCTTCGGTTCAGCAATGAAGGAAGGGCCAGTGGAAGATCCGTCTAACCAGGAAAAAGTTGCTGAGTTGTTGCGTTTTGCCACAACCAATAGTGAGTCCGATGTTCAGGATCAATCGTTGGATCAATATATCGAGCGAATGAAAGAAGGTCAGGACAAGATTTACTACATCATCGGTGAGTCCAGCACCGTTGTACGCAAGTCTCCGCTGCTGGAAGCGTTCAAATCCAAAGGCTATGAAGTTCTTTTGCTTACAGATCGTATTGATGAGTGGTTGATGAGCAACATGAGCGAGTACAAAGAAAAGACATTCCAGGATGTTGCTCGCGGAGAACTTCCCGATCTTGATGAAGATAAGAAATCAGAGAAAAGTGAAGACGAGAAAAAGGAAGATGGCGCGTTGCTTGAGAAAGTGAAGCAATATCTCGGGGACCGTGTCTCTGAAGTGCGTGAGTCACACCGTCTCGTGGATTCGCCAGCCTGTCTGGTCATTGGCGATCACGATATGGGAATGCAAATGCGCCGCATTATGGAGGCTGCCGGTCAGGCCGTGCCGGAATCCAAGCCAATTCTTGAATTGAACTTGAAGCACCCGCTGGTCGAGCGAGTGGAAAATACCCAGGAAGAAGAGAATTTTGGCGATTTAACGGAAATCTTGTTTGATCAGGCCAGGCTTTCTGTTGGCGAGCAACTGGATGACCCCGTTAGTTATGTTCAGCGGATCAACAAATTGCTTTTTAGCGTGTAAGTTTCGTTTGGCGGGCGCTGCGGTAAAGAAATGCGCTGACAGCGTCGGCCGCCTACGTATAATGTCTGGATGGATTCAGATTCGCTAAACGTTACCGAACTTAAGACGACCGTTCTTGGCGGGGGCAGTTTTGGAACTGTCCTTGCCAGTATCGTTTCCAATAACGGATACCCCTGTACGCTCTGGGTGAGAGACCCGGAGGACGCTGACGCGGTTCGCACTAACCGTGTTAATAGCAAGTACCTGCCCGAATTTAAGCTGCCCGACGATATGAACGTCAGCTCTGATCTGGCTGAAGTAGTTAAAGATGCAGACATCGTCATGATCGCTGTTCCTGGTAACGCGGTTCGTGAAGTTTCCAAAGAAATCAAAAACCTGATTCATTCAGATGCAGTGATCATCAGTGCCACTAAGGGAATTGAACCTGGTACGGGTGAGCTCATGTCGCAAGTTATTGCCGAAGAGTTGCCAGGACACGCCATTGGTGTGTTGAGCGGTCCCAATTTGGCAGTTGAAATTGCTGAAGGCCATTTGACCGGGACTGTTGTGGCCAGTCGTGACCCGGAAGTATGCAAACTAGCCCAGCAGATAATGGCGTCGCGTTCGTTCCGGATTTACTCCAATGACGACGTCACCGGGGTTGAGCTCGGTGGTGTGCTAAAAAACATTTACGCCATTCTTTCCGGTGTTGCCTCCGGGAGAGGTGATGGGGCTAATACCATTAGTATGATGATGACTCGAGGTCTGGCGGAAATGTGTCGTTATGCCCAGGCGCTCGGCGCCAACCCGGCAACATTTATGGGTTTGTCTGGAATTGGCGATTTAATTGCGACTTGTTCTTCAGAGCTTAGTCGAAATTTCCGTGTTGGGGCTTTGGTTGGACAAGGCAAATCGCTTGAAGCGGCTATTGACGAAATCGGTCAGACAGCCGAAGGTATCAATACCGTTAGTGTGGTGATTGAACAAGCAAAAAAAATGGGTGTGGATATGCCTCTTGCCCAGGGTTTGCATGACATTCTTTATTCTGGCCGGTCTCTGGAAGAATTGGTTGAAGAATTAATGGCGCGCGATCAGACTCAGGATGTGGTCTATCGGGTTGCATAAGCTGTTTATTTAATTAGGAAAATTATATGAGTATTCGAGATAGCTTGTTGAGTATTGATACCTGGGTTCGGGCGCTCTATATCGTGCTTTTCTGGATCCTTTTAAGCCTGGTTAGCTGGGTGTTGGGAGCCGTTGTAGTCGTACAGTTTTTAATTGTGCTGTTCACGGGTGACCGCAATGCCCAACTGGTTAAGTTTGGCGTCAATTTGGGGGAATACCTCAAACAGATTGTCGAATTTGTTAGCTTTGCTGACAATGAAAAGCCTTTTCCATTCTCGGACTTCCCGGATTCTTCGCTAGAAGATTAAATCGGGACAATAACAGTTAGGAGCTTTGCCAAATGAAATTATTTATTCTTCGTCACGGCAAAGCGGCAGATGGTATTCCCGATGCCTTGCGAGAGCTAAAAACGCGGGGCAGGGAAGACGTCCGCAAAGTTGTCGAATCGCGCAAATCAGAATTGGTGGGCATCGATAAAATCCAGAGTTCTTCATTGGTCAGGGCAGAGCAGACCGCCGCTATTGTTGCTGATTTGCTGGATTACAGTGGAGAGGTTGTTGAAAACGTGCACCTTACTCCCTGGGCTCGACCTTCAGACTTTATGGCCACAATCGAAGATGCTGCTGGCGATCTGCTCGTTGCCAGTCACCAGCCTTTTGTGAGCGATCTGGTCAGTTATTTAGCCAATGAAGATATCTGGATGCCAACATCCAGCCTGGTATGCCTGGAAGCGGAGCATTTTTTACCAGGCACTGCTGATTTATGTTGGCAAGAAAACCCCTAGAAAACTTATTTTCCTACAAGTTGTAGAAATTCGGAGCGAGTAGTTTGGCTGCTGCGAAATAATCCCAGCATAGATGATGTCTGCATGAGTGAGTTTTGTTTCTCTACGCCACGCATCATCATGCACAGATGTTTGGCTTCAATAATAACCCCTACGCCTTTGGCGCCCGTGACTTCCTGGATTGTTTTGGCAATCTGGTCAGTGAGTGACTCCTGAATTTGCAGTCGGCGGGCAAAAAGGTCGACAATTCGGGCTACTTTGGATAAACCCAGAACTTTGCCATTAGGGATGTATCCCACGTGAGCTTTGCCAATAAAAGGGAGAAGATGATGCTCGCAGAGCGAATAGAGCTCGATGTCTTTCACAATTACCATTTCACTGGCGTCCGAGGGGAAAAGTGCACCATTAACCACTTCCTCGACGCTTTGCTGATAACCGCGAGTTAAAAACCCAATGGCTTTAGCGGCGCGTTTGGGCGTGTCTACCAATCCTGGACGATCCAGGTCTTCGCCTATTGCTTCAATGATTTTCTTGAAATGTTGTTCCATGAAAATGGGGTATTATCCAATGCAGGCGCCATCTTAGCTGCTTGCTGATGAATGTAAAAATTTAATTATCATTATTAAGTCGTAAATAAGGATCACCATTGTCTTTTCAGCTTTCCCAAGTCACCAGCTATAACACAGCACTCGAGCAAGCCTCCCGTTATATGGAGGATAACGATCTTTGGTTTGGACACGGTACTGATAATGCATGGGATGAGTCTGTCTCACTGCTACTTTGGAGTGCTGCGCTACCCATTGATACCGATGCTGACATTTTAAAGGCAACACTTGAGCCAGAAGTGCAGGAACGCTTTGTTGCCGCAATAAACCGGCGTGTCGAAGAACGAATCCCGGCAGCGTATATTACCCAGGAAGCCTGGTTTTACGGCTTGCCGTTTTATGTGAATAAAGACGTATTGATCCCAAGATCGCCAATCGCTGAATTAATTGCCCATGGATTTCAGCCCTGGGTAAAAGTCGAACCAACAAATATTCTCGATCTCTGCTGTGGTTCCGGCTGCATAGGTATTGCTGCAGCCCTGGAAATCCCACGTGCGCAAGTGGTTTTAGCGGATCTTTCCGCAGCCGCACTGGTCGTTGCCAAAAATAATATTGAGCGACACGACTGTTCCGGACGAGTGACTATTACTCAGGGCAATCTGTTCGAATCGTTGAATGGCCAGGTGTTTGATTTGATCCTTTGTAATCCGCCCTATGTTGATGCAGAGGAACTGGCATCAATGCCTGAAGAATACCGGCACGAGCCTTCAATGGGGCTAGGTTCTGGAGAAGATGGTCTGGACTTAACTCGGAAAATACTGGAGCAGGCTCCAGCGTTTCTTTCAGAAAATGGTGTATTGGTGCTTGAGGTCGGTAATTCTTGGCGTAATCTGGATGATGCTTATCCCGAATATTCATTTCTCTGGGTAGATTTTGAAAATGGGGGGGAGGGTGTGTGTGTGTTGACTCGCGAGGAATTGCTGCAGCTATAAGTTTCCAGAGATTGGTCTGATCGGCGGCTACACGTATAATGCGCGGCTTCTACCAGGCTGCTGTAAGCTGCCGTTCAGGATATAAAATAGGCCAAAACGCTAAATGAGCGTCCCACGAGAAAAATAATGTCAGGCAATTCAATCGGTTTACTGTTTTCCGTCGCCACATTTGGTGAAAGCCACGGTCCAGCGCTAGGTGCAGTTGTTGATGGTTGCCCTCCGGGAATAGAGCTTTCTGAAGCAGATTTACAAATAGATCTGGATCGACGCAAGCCTGGGCAGTCCAAATACACAACTCAGCGCCGTGAAGAAGATCAGGTCAAAATTCTGGCGGGTGTTTTCGAGGGAAAAACGACAGGAACTTCGATTGGCCTTTTGATTGAAAACACAGATCAAAAATCAAAAGATTACAGTAATATCAAGGACTTGTTTAGACCTGCTCATGCAGATTATAGCTATCATCAAAAATATGGTATTCGCGATTATCGAGGTGGCGGTCGCTCTTCAGCTCGTGAGACTGCTATGCGCGTTGCTGCTGGGGCGATTGCTAAAAAGGTCCTGAAGCAGCTCTGCGGAATAGAAATTCATGGCTATATGAGTCAAATGGGTGATTTAAAAATTGCCCGGTGTGATCTGGATGCAATCCACAACAATGCGTTCTTTTGCCCGGATCCCGATTTGGTGCCTGAATTGGAAAAATCCATTGAGAACCTCCGTAAAGAGGGTGACTCAGTAGGCGCGCGAGTGGAAGTTATCGCGAAAGGTGTCCCCCCCGGTTGGGGTGAACCTATATTCGATCGACTCGATGCGGACATAGCCAAGGCTATGATGAGTATTAATGCAGTGAAGGGTGTTGAGGTTGGCGCTGGCTTTGACTCGGTGAGTCAAATGGGTAGCGAGCACCGGGACGAGATTAGTCCTGAAGGCTTTCTTAGCAATAATGCCGGCGGTATTTTGGGCGGCATTTCCAGTGGTCAGGACATCGTTGTAGGTGTTGCGTTAAAGCCCACTTCAAGTATCACCAAACCTGGCAAGACCGTTGATATTAATGGTGAGCCCGCAGAAATTGTCACCAAGGGGCGTCACGATCCTTGTGTAGGTATCCGTGCGGTTCCGATTGCAGAGGCCATGCTGGCGATTACTTTATTGGATCATTTTTTACGGCATCGTGGTCAAACGGGTATTACCGCAACCGCAACCCCAATTATTCCATCCAAAGCTTAAAGCAAAAGGCTTAAGTAAACCTTGGCCTATCCATACTGGCGACTGTCGTCGTTCTACCTTTTTTATTACGCCTGCTTGGGAACCTGGATTCCCTATTGGCCACTTTATGTCCAATACATAGGTCACAGCGCTTTGGTTATTGGTTTGACAGGCGCCGTATTTCATTCCACCCGAATCATCGCCCCAAATATTTGGGGGTACATCAGTGACAGCTCAGGCGAGCGCTTAAAAATTATCCGCCTGGGTTGTTTTTTTGCCTTTGTTGCCATTATGGGAATGCTGCTAAGCACCAAAGTCTGGGCGCTAACCCTGGTGTTGTTGTTATTCAGCTTTTTTTGGTCTGCCGTCTTGCCCCAGTTTGAAGTTCTTACCCTGAATTATCTTGGGTCAAGAAAAGCGCACAGTTATGGGCGAGTCCGACTATGGGGGTCGGTGGGCTTTATTGCTGCCGTATTTGGCGGTGGGGCCATATTCGACTGGTTGCCAATGTCTGCATTCCCGTGGCTGATATGCGCTGTGTTACTGATGCTGTGGTGGAGTAGTCTGATGGTACCTGCGCAGGCAGCTTCACCGGTCAGGGAAATCGAGCCCGAGAGTGAAAGTTTTCTGACCATTGCCTTTAAACCTCACGTACGTGGTTATTTAATTGCCGTGATTCTGATGATGGCCAGCTTTGGTCCCTACTATGGTTTTTTCAGTATTTTGCTAAAAGAGACGGGCTATCCATTGGTGTCAGTAAGCCTGTTCTGGTGTATTGCAATTGCAGCTGAAGTGTTGATCTTTATCTACATTAGACAGCTGTACCAATATGTCGGTATCCGCAATTTGCTGCTGGCTAGTACATTTCTTGCTGCCATACGTTGGGTGATCACGGGCGTGAACCCCGAAAGTGTTGCCTGGATGACCTTTGCCCAGACTTTGCATGCGTTCAGTTTCGCTGCCTTTCATGCCTGTATGATCGAATACATTCGTCGTCTGTTTCCTCATAGCCAACATGGCAAAGGACAGGCAATGTTCAATTCCATTGGTTATGGCACTGGGTCTGTCCTGGGGGCAGTACTGGCCGGCTTGGTTTGGGATGACATGGGAGCAAATACGTTTTTGCTTGCCGCGGGGTTATCCATTTTTGCCTATGCCTTTGCATTTATCGCGACCCGTCATCAGGATTTCTATGACCCCGACATGGGGAGCACGGAAGGCTAATGAGACGCTTGTTATATTCCGGGAGATGCCGCGCACTGGTATCGGCACTGGCTGGCTTTGCTGGTTATGGCTGCTGGGGCTATTGGGTAAACATGTCCCACGGTTGGCAATCAGGCTTAAAAGCTGGTTTGACGCAAGGTAGTTATAGTTTTGTCATCACATTGATTTATTCAGGACTGATTGAGTGGATGTACGCCAAGACTGAAAACAAAATACTGACGACTGTCTTATGTAGTTCGACGGTTATTCTTACCAGTTACTTAATACATGCGTTGGTGGGAACGCCGGAAATAGTGGCAACAATAGCGCCAGGCGCACTAATCGGAAGTATTTTTGTGTATGGCTATGCCAGTGTTCTAGCGTCGGCGGTTACCAAGCCAGAGATAGCAACCAGTAGCGCTGAGAAGCAGGATAATTAATCCGCTCAGGTCGACCAGTATTTGACCAATTCGGCCGAATACGCTGCCGTTGTGCAGGTCAGCCATCAGTCGTGCATAGTCGAACTCATCTGGCGTAACCTTTGTTCCGGCTGGATACACTGGATAAGACACTTTTTCAAAGCCTGGCTGGATTATCGTCTCGTTTGTGGGTGAGAATTCCAGCGTTGATATGTCTAGTTTTTTCCATGTCTGGTTGTCACCAATGCAAAGATACTCTCCGCATTTAGCCAGACGATTGAATTGGCTCCCCAGTAGCGGCACCTCTTCTATAAACAGGCCTTCCTGATTAAAGATTTCAATCCGTGTTCCGCACATCAACAAAAGGTTTTCCTGCCAGAATAGGGCGCCCGTGATTGTTGTTTCGCAGTGACTATCAAGTCGGCTTGAGTTATAGAAAATGTCGTTTGGTGTTTGGGTAACTAGCTGGCCTTCGTGATCAAATTGAACGCGGATTTCAGCGGAAAAACTGTAAATCGATGAGCTAAGCCAGTAGGGGAGTGGTTTGCTTAAGACAGACCAATCTTGATCGTGATTTATAGCGATGCCGGTAATAGCCATAAACGCTAAAAAAAACAGCGAGCATATGCCAATCCTTCTGTGCCAGCGCCAAAAAATTTTACGCCAGCGACGGAATGCGGCGCCCATTATTGGGTACTAACCTGTTGGGGCGTAGCGCTTTCCTTTGCCATTAGCAATGATGCTGTTGCCATACGCTTCATGGCGTCGACAGAAAGGGTTGCACCAGTAATTCCGTCAATATGGCGATTTAAATGGTTTGCCTTGTCTAGGCTGGCACCCTTAAATTGTGCAATAAACCCCGGATATTGTATTTCACCGCCCTTGGACTCCCTGTAAGTCAGCACTCTGGACAAGAGAATCTGATTGTTTTGGACAACAAAACCAGCAGTTATTGGTCGCTCTTTGCCAATGCGCTCAAGCACCCAGGCACTTCGATTCCCGTTGCGCCAGTAGCGGACGCGGGCGCCTCTGAAACTGGAGTTCATTGCCTGTTCTAATTGGCGCCTAAAACTAGGCGTAATCCAGACAATGTCAGACTGGTATTGCCCGTCAAATGCATGCGCCAAAAAGTCTTCAGTAGACATCAGGACATTAATGTCTTCGGCTAAACCCGGTACTGGTCTAATAAGGGCCAACAACAGAAACACCATGCCGTAGGCATGGTGTTTCCAGTTGGATTGAATACCGAAGACCATCATTAGTTAGAACGACCAGCCAACGCCCAGGTTAAAGGCATCGCTGCCGTCTTCACGGCTATCTTGATAGTCGGCTTTGAGAACAACTTGCGGCGTCAGCCAATAGTTAAAGCCAACATCGATTTGCTCGGTTTTTTGCGTTGGTCGATCCCCTCGGGAAGGGTCTACCTCGGAATACCTGGCAAATACGCCCCAGTTTTTATTTAGCATCCAGGAAGGCTCGATATACCAGCCGGTCGGATCATCACTGTTAACGGTCTCAAACTGTAGATTATCTATATCCCAACCGGCATACATGGCGCGTAGTCCTAATTTCTCTCCTTGATAAATGGCGTGAGCTTCGTAAAGCAACGCCTCTGCAGTATCACCGGACACCATAGATTGCAGCATATCTGTTTGGTATTGCAAGGTTGCCGATAGTTCGAGACCGGGGAGGGGAGTTGCCTTTATTCGACCGGTATAAGCCAGATTATTAGCATTTGCTTCAGCAGATTTCTGACGGCCAGAACGTATCCTTAGGGTATCAATAGCAGCAGAGTCATCAGAGAGATTGAGGCCGGAGTGAACTGCAAAATCGTATGTTAGGGTTTGATTAATACGTCCTGACAGCATTACGCCGCTTTCCCACCAGGTTGAAGGAATGATTTCAGATTCCACCTTGTTGCGCTCTACACCATAAAATGTATCGGGCTCATGGATTTCATTAAGTATGCCTACAGGGATCAGGTACTGACCGATTTTGATGTTGTGGTTTTGTGCATATTGGTATTCGACGAATGCCTGTTCCAATTCGACTTCCCCAGGCTTCCCATCGCCGGCAAGGCTATGTTCTATTTCTAATTCTGAGAAGAAACGAACCCGATCAGAGTATTCATGCCCGGCGTAGAGTACAAATCGATGCGCGTCTATCTGATCACGACCCTGATCCACTACATTGTAATGATGCTCACCATACCCGCCAATGGATGTTTTTTCGGCCCAACTTGATAACACCGATGTGTTGGACGGGTTAGATTCGACTGCGTCAGCAACACTCA
>Ga0181561_10000491_pt1 | contig 33328 bp, 31 predicted proteins | sample 011ome_19_FD_133760 | JGI IMG/M metagenome (GOLD analysis project Ga0181561, IMG submission 133760) | Coastal salt marsh microbial communities from the Groves Creek Marsh, Skidaway Island, Georgia - 011510BT metaG (megahit assembly) | ecosystem: Environmental > Aquatic > Marine > Intertidal... | reverse complement strand
GGCGTTGGTGACGAAGTTGGCCATGGTACCGCTGCGGGTCACACAGACAATGCCCTTGACGCGCATGTCATCGGTCAGCTCGGCGGCATTGGCGGCCAGGTGTTCCTTGTCTGAATTTTTGATCAACTGTTCGGTAAACCGCAGCCCGCGTTTGCTCTCGGCGGCAATGGCAATATCGTTCATGTACTTGATACAGCGAATCGGGTGTTTGCCAACCGTGGTTTCACCGGACAGCATGACGGCATCGGCTTCCTCGTAGACGGCATTGGCCACATCGGTGACCTCGGCGCGGGTCGGTATGGGGTTTTCAATCATGGATTCCAGCAAGTGGGTGGCCACGATCACTCGCTTGCCGTGTTCACCACACAGGCGCACGATCCGGCGCTGCACGTTGGGCAGTTCGGCCAGGTCGATTTCTACGCCCAGGTCGCCGCGGGCCACCATGATGCCGTCTGATACGGCGATGATTTCTTCCAGGTTCTTCAGCCCCTGCTGGTCTTCAATCTTGGCAATCACTTTCATCGCCGCTGCCCGTTCCGGATTGGCCGACACCATGAGTTCGCGCAACTCCAGGACATCCTTGGCTTCGCGCACGAAAGACAGGGCAATAAAGTCCACTTCGCGTTTCATGGCGAACAGGATGTCTTCCTTGTCCTTGTGGGTCAGGGAGGGCAGGTTGACGCGAATGCCCGGCAGGTTGACATGTTTCTTGCTGCCCAGCACACCACCATCGAGGACCTTGCAACGCATGATGGGCGGGTTTTTCTCCAGCACTTCAAGATTGATCAGGCCGTTGTCCACGGTGATCTTGTCACCCACATTGACCGTGTCGATCAGCTCATCGTAGTTGATGCGAAAGGAAGACTCCTCCACGTCCACGCCATCGCGCACGGAAATGGATATCTCGTCACCGGCTTTCAGGTTGAGATCATTTTCCAGCACGCTGGTGCGAATTTCCGGCCCCTGGGTATCCAGCAGAATGCCGACCGGGTAGGTGGCTGTCTTGTTCAGTTCGACGACATGCTCAATCATCCGGTCCGCCCATTTATGGGTCGCATGCGACATATTGAGGCGGATGATGTTCATGCCGGCCCCATGCATTTCTTCGATGGCCTCGAAGTTGCTCGTGGCCGGGCCCAGGGTACAGATGATCTTGGTTTTTCTCATGGAACTGCTCGTGTAAGAAAGAGGAACAATAATAACATCATAGGCCTGCAAGACGTATTCCATGTTGTACGCTCGAGCAATCTGGTGTGGATTGGCTGGCAGGTTGAATAATTCGTTCCCGAAAGGTGTCCTGAGACTCCCGCAAGCGTTTTTTTTGCTATAATCGCGCGCCTCAAATCTTATGTTTAGCAATTAATCACCCATTATTCACCTATAGGATATTCGCCAATGAAATCGCCAGTCAGGGTTGCCGTTACCGGCGCAGCGGGACAGATCAGTTATTCACTTCTTTTCAGGATTGCCGCCGGCGAAATGCTGGGCAAGGACCAGCCTGTTATTCTGCAGTTGCTGGAAATCACACCGGCCCTGGAAGCCCTGAAAGGTGTGTCCATGGAAATTGAAGATTGCGCCTTTCCGCTGGTACACGGCATTGTCCAGACCGATGATCCCAACGTGGCTTTCAAGGATGCAGACTACTGCCTGCTCGTAGGTGCTCGTCCACGTGGACCTGGCATGGAGCGCAAGGACCTGCTGGAAGCCAATGCCGCCATCTTCTCCGTGCAGGGCAAGGCCATCAATGATCATGCCAGCCGTGATGTCAGGGTTATCGTTGTTGGCAACCCGGCCAATACCAATGCCCTGATTGCCTACCGCAATGCACCGGACCTCAAGCCCGGTCAGTTCACCGCCATGACCCGCCTGGACCATAACCGCGCCATGGCACAGCTGGCGGAAAAAACCGGCAAGCACACCACCGATGTGGACAGCATGATTATCTGGGGCAACCATTCGGCCACCCAGTACCCGGATATCCACCATTGCACAGTAGACGGTAAAGAAACCGCCTCCCTGGTTGACCAGGACTGGGTAGTGAACGACTTTATTCCTACGGTACAGCAGCGTGGCGCGGCCATTATCAAGGCCCGCGGCCTGTCCAGTGCCGCTTCGGCGGCCAATGCGGCCATTGAACACATGCGTGACTGGGCCCTGGGCACCGATGGCAAGATTGTCAGCATGGCCATTCCTTCTGATGGCAGCTACGGCATTCCCGAAGGCCTGATTTATTCCTTCCCGGTGACCTGTGCCAATGGCGAGTACACCATTGTCCAGGGACTTGAAGTGAATGACTTCAGTCGGGACCTGATGGACAAGACAGCCGCCGAACTGGCTGAAGAGCGTGATGGTGTCGCAGATCTTCTGCCTTAACCGGCCAGCCTGATAATGAAAACTGGTAGCAGCTGAACCTGCTACCAGTTTTTTCTTTTATGGAATTCACTGTTTCTCATTCTGATGGCAACACCCGCCGGGGCCAGCTTGGCTTTGCCCGTGGTGTCGTCGATACACCGGCTTTCATGCCGGTAGGCACCTATGGTTCTGTCAAAGGCATCACGCCAAGCCAGATTGCAGACACCGGGGCACAGATCATTCTTGGCAACACCTTCCACCTGTCTTTGCGACCGGGGACGGAGATTATTGGCAAGCATGGTGACCTGCATGATTTCATGGGCTGGGACAAGCCCATCCTGACCGATTCGGGCGGCTTCCAGGTGTTCAGCCTGGGTGAGTTGCGCAAGATTTCAGAAGAGGGCGTGGAATTCCGCTCGCCAGTGGATGGTGACAAGATATTCCTGAGCCCGGAAAAAGCTATCGACATCCAGCATGCCCTGGGTTCCGACATCATCATGGTTTTTGATGAGTGCACGCCGTACCCGGCAACGGAAGCCGAGGCCCGGGAGTCCATGGAGTTATCCATGCGCTGGGCCAAACGCTGCAAGGCCGCCCATGGCGATAATGCCGGCGCCCTGTTCGGCATTGTCCAGGGCGGCATGTACCCGTCACTGCGCCTGGAATCGCTGGACCATCTGACAGATATCGGCTTTGACGGCTATGCCATCGGCGGCATGTCGGTGGGCGAGCCCAAGGAAGAGATGTGGGCCGTGCTGGATGCTATCGTATCGAAAATGCCTGCCGACAAGCCCCGCTACCTGATGGGAGTCGGGACTCCCTCGGACCTGGTGGAAGCCGTGTTGCGCGGGATCGATATGTTTGATTGCGTCATGCCAACCCGCAATGCGCGCAACGGCTACCTGTTCACCAGTGAGGGCCTGTTGAAGCTGCGCAACAGCCGATATCGGGATGATCTGGCCCCAATTGACAGAAATTGTGACTGTTACACTTGTAAAAACTTCAGTCGGTCCTATTTACATCACATGGACAAGTGCAAGGAGATGCTGGGTGCTGTGCTCAATACCCTCCATAACCTGCATTATTATCAGCGCCTGATGGCTGATTTGCGCGGCGCTATAGAAAGGGGTACATTGGCCGACTTCGCGAAATCCTTCCATGCCCAACAGCGTGTTCTGGAGGAGTCGCAGGCCTGAATAAAGGCTGCCATAACTGTTTATAAACAACTGTTTAACAATGCCAAACGCCGATTTGGATACTTAACACATCGCAGCTGAAAAAACGCCATTTTTGGCTGCCATGAAATGCCGGTTCTGTGTATCCGGCCACAACACTAACCGGGGATCATTATGGATTTCTTTATCAGTTCCGCCTACGCCCAGGCCGAGGCCGGCGCCCAGGAACCTTCACCTATATTCAACCTAGTCTTTTTCGGCGGATTTGCCCTTATCTTCTATTTCCTGATCTGGCGCCCACAATCCAAGCGGGCGAAAGAGCACAAGGAACTGATGGGCAGCCTCAACAAAGGTGACGAGGTCATGACCAACGGCGGCTTGCTTGGCAAGCTCACCAAGGTGGACGAAAATTACATCGTGGTCCAGATTCACGACAATGTTGACGTGAAAATGCAGAAGTCTGCAGTCGCTGCGGTTCTGCCCAAGGGCACCATCAAGTCTATCTGAGACAAGTCTCCCCCAAGCCCTTACTGGTACACGTTATGCTGAACAAATACCCGCTCTGGAAAAACCTGCTCATCGTCTTTATCGCGGTGCTGGGTTTTATCTACGCGGCTCCCAATCTTTATGCACCGGATCCCGCGATCCAGATATCACACGACAGTGGCGTGGTTGACCAGAGTGCACTGGACAGTGCCACCTTCGCCCTGGGGGCTGACGGCATTGATTACACCAGTGCTGTTATTGAAGACGGCAGTGGACTGATTCGACTGGCCCAGAGTGATGATCAGAGCCGGGCACAGCAGATAATCAACCTGGCCTTGCCGGATGAATATGTCGTTGCCCTGAGCCTGGCCCCGAATACGCCCGACTGGCTGGTCGCCATGGGGGCCGGCCCCATGACCTATGGCCTGGACCTGCAGGGTGGTGTGCACTTTCTCATGGAAGTGGACCTGGAAGCCGCCATTAACCAGCAGTTGAACGATGCCATCGCCACCATGCGCACCATGTTCCGCGAGGAAGGCTTGCGCTACCGGCCGCCACTGGAAGTGGATGACACCAACCGCATTGTGATCAGTTTCACCAACGCCGAGACCCGTTCTGCCGCCATTGAACTCATGCGCGACGAGTTTCCGGATTACCTGTTTCGCACGGCTGAAGCCGGCAATGAATACCTGCTTTACTACACCATGAATGAACTGGCGGCGCAGCAAATGCAGCAGTATGCCGTCCAGCAGAACCTGACCACATTGCGTTCCCGTGTCGATGAACTGGGTGTAAAAGAACCCAATGTTGCTCCCATGGGGACCGACCGCATTATTATTGAATTGCCCGGTATCCAGGACACCACTCGTGCCAAGGACCTGATCAGTGCCGTGGCCACCCTGCAGTTTCACCTGGTCGCCGAGCCGGGCGCCACGCCGGGAACGACACTGGAATACACGGATCCCCGTACCGGTGGGCCGCTGCTGATTGAGCGTGACGTCATTGTCAGTGGGGATAATGTCACCCAGGCCCAGTCGTCTTTCGATCCCCAGACCAGTCTGCCCCAGGTCAATATTTCACTGGATGCCGTGGGTGCCCGCCAGATGAACGAGATTACACGTGCCAATATCGGGCGGCGCATGGCCATTGTGCTGATTGAAACCAAAACCCGCACAGTGACCGAGCGTAACGCAGAGGGAGAACTGGTATCGCGATCCGAGCCTTATATGGAAGAACGCGTGATCAGCGCACCGAACATCCAGTCAGCATTGGGACGCCAGTTCCGTATTACCGGCCTGCAATCCTCCCAGGAAGCCAATGATATTGCCCTGCTGATTCGCTCCGGTGCCCTGGCCGCGCCCATGTACTTCCTGGAGGAATATGCCATCGGACCAAGCCTGGGACAGGAAAATATCGACCGTGGCCTGATGTCGGTCCAGATTGGTCTTTCCCTGGTGCTGGTGTTCATGCTGGTTTACTACCGGCTGTGTGGCCTGGCGGCCAACATTGCCCTGGGCGTGAACCTCCTCTTGCTGGTGGCGGTCATGTCCATCATCGGCGCCACGCTGACCCTGCCGGGTATTGCCGGAATTGTATTGACGGTCGGTATGGCGGTGGATGCCAACGTATTGATTTTTGCCCGTATCAAGGAAGAACTGAAGGCCGGCATGCCCGTCCAGAAGGCCATCGACGGCGGTTTCGGGCGTGCCTTTGTCACTATCCTTGATGCCAATGTCACCACTTTCCTGGTGGCCATTATCCTGTACTCCATTGGTACCGGGCCGGTCCGCGGATTTGCCGTGACGCTGTCCATCGGCATTATTACCTCCATGTTCACAGCCATCATGGTGACCCGTGCCATCATTAATCTGATCTATGGCGGCAAAAATGTGAAAAACATTTCCATTGGCATGAAGTTGCCTGCTGCGGAACCCAGGGCGGCAACCTGAACGTCATAAAATAATTTTTAGTGAAACAATCTAACCAGAGAACAGAAACATGAGTGAAATGAAAGTCATCGATTTCATGAAGTGGAGAACGCCCACCACGGTATTCTCCGCCGTGTTGCTGTTGTTGTCCCTGGGTTCGTTCGTGGTCAATGGCATGCACTTCGGCCTGGACTTCACTGGCGGCACGCAAATCCAGGTGTCGTTTTCAGAGGTACCTAACCTGGAAAATATCCGCGGCATTATTCGCGACAGCGGTTACCAGAATTTTGAGGTCGTCAATTTCAGGACAGACCGGGATGTGCAGATTCGTATCCAGGAAACCGGCTCTGCCGATGTCGACCAGGTTGAGGCGGCGCAGGCGACCGATATTATCCTGGCGGCTTTACAGGCCAACTCGGGATTCGATGTTGAAATACTGGGTACCGGTTTTATAGGTGCCCAGGTAGGTGAAGAGCTCAGGGACCAGGGTGGTCTGGGTATGCTCGTGGCCCTGATCATGATCATGCTCTACATCGCCCTGCGTTTTCAGTTCAAGTTTTCTGTGGGGGCGGTGGCTGCCCTGGCCCATGACGTAATTATCGTGCTCGGCTTCTTTTCCCTGTTACAGATAGATTTTGACCTGACCGTGCTGGCAGCAGTACTGGCGGTAATCGGTTACTCCCTGAATGACACCATCGTTGTGTCAGACCGCATTCGCGAAAATTTCAGGAAGCTGCGCAAAACCGACGCGGTAGATGTTATCAATATATCAATCACACAGACTTTCAGCCGTACCCTGATCACCTCGTTGACGACCCTGCTGGTGCTGGTTGCGCTTTCCATCTTTGGCGGTGAAATGATTCACGGCTTTGCCACCGCCCTGATTGTCGGTGTGCTTATCGGAACCTATTCGTCGGTTTACGTGGCAGCGGAAGTATTGCTGTACATGCATATCACGGCAGAAGACCTGATGCCGCCTGAAAGAGAAGGTGATGAAGCTGACGCGATGCCTTAACAGGTATTGAAGGCTTCAACCAATATTGAGACAGAGGGACAGAACTGAAGTTCTGTCCCGTGGAATGTGGCTTTGCCGCATTAAGCCTGCGGCGCCAGCGTTCAGGATTGAGTGGCTTTAGAGACCAGTTTAAGCCAGTTTTTGAAGCACTTGCTGTTGCTGAACACCAGGTCGTCACTGTCCAGGCAATCCGGGTTTCCCCCTGAACTGCTGATCAGCCCACCGGCTTCCCGAATGAGGAGTATGCCTGCGGCCACATCCCACTGGTTCATTCCGGACATCCAGCCGGCATCAGTTCTGCCCGCGGCCATGTAAGCCAGGTCAAGAGCGGCTGAACCACTCATGCGCAGTGCCCCGATCGTTCCCTTCATGGCTTCCTGGATCTGCAGCAAGGTGTCGTAATGCTTCAGGCCCGCGCAGCTCATGCTGATGGTTGCCCCATCGATGTCGGGCCGGCTGTTGACCCTGATCCGGTGGCCGTTGAGCTGGGCACCACTGCCGCGTGTGGCGACGAATTCCTCGTTTTTCACAGGATCCAGGATAATCGCATGTTCCAGTTGTCCCTTTTTGACACAGGCCATGGAAATGCAGAAGTGGGGATAACCCTGGATGAAATTACGCGTGCCATCAATCGGGTCGATAATCCATAAGGTATCCTTGTCGGCACCTTCAAGATACCCGGCCTCTTCGCATTGAAAGCTGTGATCCGGGTAGGACTGGCGTATATGTTCAACCAGGAGATTTTCCACCTTCTTGTCGATATCGGTGACGTAATCATTCCTGGATTTCTCCGTGACCGTAATACGGTCCGGTCGCTCCAGGGATTCAAGGATGACTTCGGATGCGATACGGGCAGCCCTGAGGCCGATGTTGATTATTGGATGCATGTTGGTGGGTGGAGAATGGCCAGTGGCAAAAATTGCTGCGCATGATAGCAAAAGCCCTGTCATAAGTAGAGTTGCTTTATGCACTAATAACATCAGGCTTTGCGGGCTTTTCTGCTATCATAGCGCGCCCTGAAAATCGTCAAAGCCAGGTAGCTTTCTATCTATGCAGGATCCCAGTCGTATTCGAATCGTTCTCGTCCAGACCTCCCATCCGGGAAATATCGGCGCTACCGCACGGGCCATGAAAAACATGGGGCTGAGCCGCCTGTACCTGGTCAAACCAAAGGACTATCCCTCCGGAGTGGCCCTGGGCAGGGCAGCATCAGCGCTGGATATCCTGGATAACGCCGTTGTGGTTGATGACCTGGATGGCGCCATTGCCGATTGTGGACTTGTCATAGGCACCAGTGCCCGTTCGCGCGGAATACCCTGGCCTATGGTGACCCCGGATAAATGTGCAGAAAAACTCGTGACGGCTTCCGGCCAGAATGACGTGGCACTTGTTTTCGGCCGGGAAGACAGTGGCCTGAGCAACGAGGAATTGCGGCGCTGCCATTACCATGTCCAGATTCCCACGAACGAGGAATACTCGTCATTGAACGTGGCCGCAGCGGTCATGGTGCTGTGTTACGAGATCAGGAAGGCCGTGCTAAGTACTTCGACCCAGGAAGCTCCTGGTAAACCGGTGGCGGCTGATACTGCCGGGAACCCTGATGCCTTGCAGGATGCCTGGGATCAGCCACTGTCCACGGTGGCGGATATGGAGGGCTTTCTGGCCCACCTGGAAACCGTGCTGGCCCAGCTGGAATTCCTTGATCCCAGGGCACCTCGCCAGCTGATGACGCGCCTGCGGCGCCTGTTTGTCCGTATTCGTCCGGATCGCATGGAAATCAATATCCTGCGGGGGATGCTGACAGCCATCCAGGAACAACTGGCCAAAATCCCGCAGAACAGTGACCAGCAGGAAAAGGGGTAGTACCTGACCAATTTACTCCGTTATATACTTGACTAATTTGGTTGGTTTTTGCATAATTCGAGACCGTTAAATATGACAGGCCACGAAACATGAGACTGACAACCAAAGGGCGATATGCCGTGACTGCCATGCTGGATCTCAGCATTAATGCCAGCAAGGGACCGGTCACATTGAGTGATATTTCCAAGCGACAGGACATTTCCCTGTCTTACCTGGAACAGCTGTTTGCCAAGCTGCGCAAGGAGGACCTGGTCAGCAGTGTACGCGGGCCCGGCGGCGGCTATCTTCTGGGTAAAAAGGGCTCGGAAATTGATGTCGCGGAGATAATTGATGCGGTCAGCGAGTCCCTGGATACGACCAAGTGCCAGGGCAGGGGTGACTGCCAGGGTGGCGAGATTTGCCTGACTCACCATTTATGGGAAGACCTGAGTGCCCAGATTCACGGGTTCCTGAGCAATATCTCGCTGGCAGACCTGGTGTCCAAGCGCGAAATAGAGGCCATTGCCCGGAATCAGCACGTCCGCATGAACCGTAAAGATGAAGATGGCGAATCGACAGCCAGTTCACTGGAACGTATAGCCGCCAACTCGCTGTAAATCCCGGGCAAGGTACATGCAGGCATCAAGGATTTTATAAATTCAGAACCAGACACAAGATGCCCTGAAAGACCAGGCATCCCAAAGACAAAACATAGCAGCACCGGAGAAACAATGATCCCGATTTATTTTGATTATTCAGCCACCACCCCCGTGGACCCCCGGGTTCGTGACAAGATGGTTGAGTGCCTCACAGTTGAAGGTAATTTCGGTAATCCTGCCTCCCGTTCACACCTGTTCGGGTGGAAAGCCGAGGAGGCCGTGGAAGAGGCGAGGCAACATGTGGCTGACCTGGTCAATTGCGACCCCAGGGAAATCGTATGGACTTCCGGTGCCACCGAATCCGATAACCTGGCGTTGAAAGGCGCTGCCCATTTCTACAAGAGCAAGGGCAAGCACATCATCACGTCCAAAATAGAACACAAGGCAGTGCTCGATAGTTGCCGCCAGCTGGAACGTGAAGGTTTTGAAGTCACTTACCTGGATCCCGACAACAAGGGGTTGATCTCACCGGAGCAGGTGGCTGATGCGATTCGCGAGGACACCATCCTGGTGTCCCTGATGCACGTGAACAATGAAATTGGCGTGATCAATGACATCAAGGCCATTGGCACAATCTGCCGGGAAAAGAAGGTGATCTTCCATGTCGATGCCGCCCAGAGTGCCGGCAAAATCGATATCGACCTGGCGGAGATGCCGGTTGACCTGATGGCGTTTTCCGCCCACAAGATGTATGGCCCAAAAGGCATAGGTGCGCTTTATGTCCGTCGCAAGCCCCGTGTTCGCCTGGAAGCCCAGATGCACGGCGGCGGCCACGAGCGCGGCATGCGTTCCGGCACACTGCCCACCCACCAGATTGTGGGTATGGGAGAAGCCTGTCGCATCGCCAAGATTGAAATGCACGAAGAAGCAGACAGGCTGCTTGCCCTGCGCGACCGTTTCCTGAAGGGCCTTGAAGGCATGGAAGAGGTCTATATCAATGGCGACCTGGACCATCGTGTGCCGGGCAATATCAATGTCAGCTTCAACTTTGTTGAAGGTGAATCCCTCATCATGGCACTCAAGGACCTGGCTGTTTCATCGGGTTCGGCCTGTACTTCCGCCAGTCTTGAGCCTTCCTATGTACTCAGGGCGCTGGGCATGAATGACGAGTTGGCGCACAGTTCGCTGCGTTTCAGCATCGGTCGTTTTACTACCGAGGAAGACGTGGATACCGCAGTTGCCAAGGTCAAGGAAGCTGTCAACAAGCTGAGGGAGTTGTCTCCACTGTGGGACATGTTCAAGGACGGTGTCGATATCAGCAAGGTCCAGTGGGCAGCGCATTAAAAATGCGAGGTCCCACGAAAAGAGTCCAGTGGGCAGCGCATCAAGCATTAACAGAAAAAAGCAGGGCGGAAGCGCGTAGCGATATCCGCCAGTGAAAGCCAACAGCAATTCAGCATAACCAGAGGTTCAACATGGCATATTCAGACAAGGTACTCGACCACTATGAAAATCCCCGTAACGTCGGCAAGTTTGACGATGAGGACGAGAGTGTAGGCACCGGCATGGTCGGCGCTCCTGCCTGTGGAGACGTCATGCGCCTGCAGATCAAGGTCAACGAGGAAGGCGTCATTGAAGATGCCAAATTCAAGACCTACGGCTGTGGCTCTGCCATTGCCTCCAGTTCCCTGCTCACTGAATGGGTCAAGGGACGCACTATCGACGATGCCTCCAAGATCCGTAATACCGAGATCGCCGAAGAGCTTGGCCTGCCGCCCGTGAAGATTCACTGTTCCGTTCTGGCTGAAGACGCCATCAAGGCAGCGATCAGTGATATCAAAAAGAAACGTGGCGTAAGTGCAGGCGAAGTTGAGAGCGACGTCGATAGTAAAGAAGCGCCTGTCGCTGAGTAAATATCTACACCCTGAAACAAGAAGGACGCAGTAAATCATGGCCATCACACTGACAGAAACCGCTGCCAGGCACGTTGCCTCCCAGTTGGAAAACCGGGGAAAGGGGCTTGGAATCCGTGTCGGTATCACGACAACCGGTTGTTCCGGTATGGCATATATCCTCGAGTTCGTCGATGAGCTCGAGTCTTCTGACAAGGTGTTTGAAGACCATGGGGTCAAGATAATCGTGGATCCCAAGAGCCTTGTTTATCTCGATGGCACGGAAATGGATTTCGTCAAGGTTGGTGTCAATGAAGGCTTTGAATTCAGGAACCCTAATGCCAAGGGTGAATGTGGCTGTGGCGAAAGCTTCAGTGTCTGACAAGCTTTTATACCTCCACCGACAATCCTGCCGTGTCCCGGTCTGAAAACAATCATTTTAATAATTACTTTACCTTGTTCGGCCTGAACGAAGGGTTTGGGCTCGACCGTAGCGCGCTGGACAGTCAGTACAAGGCACTGCAGTCACAATACCACCCGGACAAGTTTGCCGATGCTGAAGACAGCCAGCGCCTGAAGGCCCTGCAGCAGACCAGCCTGGTTAATGATGCCTACGAGACACTGAAATCTCCCTTGAAGCGAGCGGCTTACCTGCTCAAGCTCAATGATGTGGACCCGGAAGAGCATAACCAGGCCCATTTCGGTGAAGCCTTTCTGATCAGGCAGATGGAACTGCGCGAAGCGCTCGAAACCCTGTCTGCCAGTGAAGACATCGATGGCCTTGAGGCCATGAAGGCTGAAGCCGGCAAGGAAAAAGACACAGCCGTGGCAGCCTTTGAAAAACAGTTCATGGCAAAAGAGTTCGCCAGTGCAAAAAGCACTTACAACCAGATGCAATTTCTTTTCAAACTGCTGGACGAAATTGATTCAGTAGAAGAAAAAATTCTCGATTATTAATTCCCAGGAAACCAGCGAAGATAACGTGGCATTACTAAATATTTCAGAACCCGGACAAAGCAAGCCCAAAGCGCATAGCGTCCGCAAGCGGGCTTTGGGTATAGACCTGGGTACGACCAACTCCCTTGTCGCCGTGGCCAGTGAAGGGCAGGCCCATACCCTGTGTGATCATGAGGGTCATTGCCTGGTGCCTTCCGTGGTGCACTATGGGGCCAATGGTGAGGTGACGGTCGGTGATGACGCTATTGCCGGGGGCGCAGAAGATTCCGCCAATACCATTTCTTCGGTCAAGCGCCTCATGGGCCGGGGTGTCGAGGATATCGATTACGAACTGCCTTACCAGATAAGCGCCGATGCCGACGGCGGTATGCCACTGATTGGTACTGCTGCAGGTGATAAAAGCCCGGTAGAAGTGTCAGCGGAAATACTCAGGGTACTGGCGCAACGTGGCCAGGAGGAACTGGACTCGGAAATTGAAGGGGCAGTGATTACCGTGCCGGCCTATTTCGATGAGGCCCAGCGCCAGGCAACCAAGGATGCTGCAAAGCTGGCAGGAATCAAGGTATTGCGCCTGCTCAGTGAGCCGACCGCCGCTGCGGTAGCCTATGGTCTTGACCGGAAACAGGAAGAAACCGTCATTATTTATGATCTTGGGGGCGGCACATTTGATGTATCTCTCATGCGCCTGGAACAGGGCGTGTTCAAGGTGCTTGCTACCGGTGGCGATGCTGCCCTGGGTGGTGATGACCTTGATCGTGCCCTGATGCAGTGGATACTGGCGCAGGCCGGTATTGAAGAAAAGCTTTCTTATGGCAGGCGCAATGTGCTGGCCGCAGTGGCCCGTCGTGCCAAGCATGCGCTTACTGAGGCGCAAACCACGGAAGTGACTTTTGAAAACTGGCAGGGAACCTTGTCCAGGGACGTCTTCAACGGGTTGATCGACGGCCTGATCGACAAGACGATAAAAGCCTGTCGCCGTGTCCTGCGCGATGCCAGGGTGGATATCAGTGAAATAGCCGATGTCGTCATGGTCGGAGGTTCTACCCGCACACCCAGGGTGCGCGAACGTGTGGCCGAGTTTTTCCAGTGTGAAGTACATACTGAAATTGATCCGGACAAGGTTGTCGCCGTGGGCGCCGCCTTGCAGGCCGATGTGCTGGCCGGCAACAAGTATGGCGACGAGATCCTGTTGCTGGACGTGATTCCGCTTTCCCTGGGGATTGAGACCATGGGCGGGCTGATGGAGAAGATCATTCCACGCAATACCACCATTCCGGTGGCCCGTGCACAGCAGTTTACGACCTACAAGGATGGCCAGACGGCGATGTCATTGCATGTGCTGCAGGGTGAGCGGGAACTGGTGTCTGACTGCCGCTCCCTGGCCAAATTTGAATTAAAGGGTATACCACCGATGGTTGCCGGTGCTGCGGTCATCGAGGTGACTTTCCAGGTGGATGCCGATGGCCTCATGGAAGTCCATGCGAAGGAACTGAGTACGGGGATTGCCAGCAGCGTGGTGATCAAGCCTTCCTTTGGCCTGGAAGAAAAAGATATTGAACGAATGATCACGGATTCCTTCGATGCTGCCGCAAGTGACAAGGAAGCCAGGGCGCTGCAGGAAAGCCGGGTGGAAGCCCAGCGTATTATTGAAGCCCTGGAAAGCGCCCTGGACAAGGACGGCAAATCCCTGTTGAGTGAGGATGAGTACGATGTCCTGGAGCAGGGTATGAGCAAACTGCGCGAACTGATCAAGGGTGAAGACAGCAGCGCCATCCAGGATGCTGCCGAGGCACTGAACGAAACCAGCCTGCTGTTTGCGAGTCGCAGAATGGACTCGCAAATCAAGACTGCCCTGGCGGGACACAAGATTGAAGAATACGACTAAGGACGCATTGAGGTCACAATAGAGTTATGCCAACTATCCGATTTTTACCACACCATGAAATTTGTCCTGAGGGCAAGGAAGTGGAAGCGCCAACTGGCGAAACCATACTCAACGTCGCCCTGAAGAACGGGATTCCCCTTGAGCATGCCTGTGAGAAGTCCTGTGCCTGCACCACCTGCCATGTCATCGTGCGGGAGGGCTTTGATTCCCTGGAGGAGTCCACCGAAGAAGAAGACGACATGCTCGATAAGGCCTGGGGCCTGGAGCCGGAATCGCGCCTGGGTTGCCAGGCCAAGGTGACGGATGAGAACCTGGTTGTGGAAATACCCAAGTACACATTGAACATGGTGTCGGAGAATCATTAGTGCCAACAGAGCCTGGGAGAAAACCATGAAGTGGACCGATACCCTGGATATAGCCATCGAGCTTGTCGACAACCATCCGGACGTGGACCCGCGCACGATCAACTTTGTCGATCTGCACAGGCTGGTCTGTGAGCTGGAGGGGTTTGACGATGATCCCAACCGCTCGGGAGAGAAGATCCTGGAAGCTATCCAGATGGCCTGGATAGAAGAGCTTTGATTACAGCCACTTACGGCTTATCCCCACAATTTCTGACCGGCACGCAGGGCCGGGCCGCAACCTTTCCTCTCCAGGTGCTTCAAATTCCCAAATAACAGGGAGTTACAGTACAAAATGGCGATAAAGGCGCGTACAATACGCCGTTTTATTTGGCTCGCCGGGGGCGGGCTGAAACAGCCAGTATGAAGTTATCCAAGCGGAGAAAATTGCATGTCAGTTGAACGTACCTTATCCATCATCAAGCCAGATGCAGTAGGCAAAAATGTCATCGGCGAAATTGTCAGCCGGTTTGAAAAAGGCGGCCTGAAAGTCGTTGCCATGAAAATGCTGCAGCTGGATGAAAACTCTGCCGGTGGTTTTTATGCCGAGCACAAGGGCAAGGGGTTTTTTGATGACCTGATGGAATTCATGACATCAGGTCCGGTTATAGTCCAGGTCCTGGAAGGGGAGAAAGCCATTGCCCGTAACCGTGAACTGATGGGCGCTACCAATCCTGAAGAGGCCGCACCGGGAACCATTCGTGCCGATTTCGCTAATTCTATCGATGCGAATGCCGTGCATGGTTCGGACTCACCGACATCAGCAGAAAGGGAGATCGCTTACTTCTTTGGTGCTGAGGAAATCTGCCCACGCAAATTTTGATGAGGGTTTTTTAAACCATGCCGCATAATTTGACCAATCTACTTGGTCTGAGCAGGCAGCAAATGGAGGCTTTTCTCCTGGAGATGGGAGAAAAGCCTTTTCGCGCTATACAGCTTCTGAAATGGATTCATCAGTTCGGAGTCACCGACTTTGACGAGATGACCAATATCAGCAAGGTCCTGCGCGAGCGCCTGAAAGAATGTGCGGAAGTGCGTCCACCCAAAGTACGTGAACGACTTGATGCCAGTGATGGCTGTTTCAAGTGGATCGTCGAGGTTGAAAGTGGCAGCAGTGTTGAAACCGTCTACATTCCGGAAGCCGGGCGCGGTACGCTTTGCATTTCTTCCCAGGCGGGCTGCAGCCTTGATTGTGCTTTTTGTGCTACCGGCAAACAGGGCTTCAACAGCGACCTGGCGACTGCCGAAATCATCGGCCAGTTATGGCTGGCCAAACGCGAGCTGGATGCCTTTGGTACGAAAAAGCCGCGCCGGGTGACCAACGTGGTGATGATGGGCATGGGCGAGCCCCTGCTGAATTTCGATAATGTCATGAACGCCATCAGCCTGATGATGGAAGACAATTGTTACGGCCTGTCCAAACGTCGTGTCACTATCAGCACTTCCGGCGTGGTACCTGCCATGGACAAACTCAAGGATTACACGGATGCGTCCCTGGCCATTTCGCTGCACGCCCCCAATGATGAGTTGCGCAGCCAGATCGTGCCCATCAACAAGCGCTACCCGATCAGCGAGCTGTTACGCAGTACCAACGAGTACCTGCAGTCATTACCTGACAGCCGGGTAGCCACTATCGAATACATCCTGATTGCCGGTGTGAATGACCACCGCCAGCATGCCCGGGAACTGGCAGAGCTGCTGCGGGAAACCCCCTGCAAGATCAACCTGATCCCGTTCAATCCGTTCAAAGGCTCGGAATTCAACCGGTCGAGCAACTCCGCAGTGACGACATTCCAGAAAATTCTGCGCGATGCCGGTTATACGGTCACTATTCGGACCACCCGCGGGGATGATATCGGAGCGGCCTGTGGCCAACTGGTGGGGGAAGTGGCCGACAATACCCGGCGCAGTGCGCGATATCGGTCACGATTACAGGATCAAGGGGAACAATCTGTACCTGTTCAGCATCTAAAGATTCAATAAAATTAGCACTTTAGGTAAAATCGGGCATTTCCGGCACCTGGGCATCCAATGCCGGTAAAAGTTCATAAACGAGGCAAAATAGAGCGTGAAACAACTCAGATCAATGATCCTGGCCGCCTGCAGCCTGTTTTTGCTTACTGCCTGCGTCACCGAAGTGACCAACCCGGTTTTCAATGTTGATACTTCCGATGAAGAGGCCCTGGAAAACTATCTCCAGCTGGCAGTAGGCTACCTGGAAGAAAATGACCTGGAAAGCGCCAAGCGTCATCTGCGTAATGCGGCCGCTATCGACGCCAACAACAGCGAAATGTTTGGTACCTGGGGCCTGATCTATGCACGGGAGGGAGAGACTGACCTTGCCGATGACAATTTCAGGCGTGCCTTGCGAGTCGACAGGAGTAATTCCAGGGTACGAAACAATTATGCCGCTTTCCTGTTTGCCCAGGCCCGTTTTGATGATGCTTATGAACAACTCGAGGAAGTGGTCAGTGATACGGATTACCAGCAGCGTCCCCAGGCTTTTGAAAATATGGGAATCGCCGCACTACGCCTGAACCGGATGGACGATGCAGAGACGGCATTTACACGCGCTTTGCAACTGAACCCGAATCAGCTGCGGTCTGCCCTGGAGCTTACCGCGATTAACCTGAATCGCGGCGATGTCCTTCAGGCTCGCGCCTTTTGGCGAAACTACCTGACGCTCATCCAGTTTTACCGGGTAGGTCATAACCCGCGCAGCCTGCTGATAGGCGCCAGGCTGGAGCAGGAACTGGAGAACGAGGCAAACGCCAGGCAATACGGGGAATTATTGCGAACCAACTTTCCTGAAAGTAATGAATACGCAATGTTCCAGCAGGAATTTGAATAAACGGCTTTTTAATGACTGACAAGGAACTTCAACCGGATACAGCAGCAGACGAGGCGAGTGAAGCCCCGGCTTCACACTGGCCTGCGCCCGGACAGAAGCTGAAGAAACTGCGCGAGGAAATGGGGCTTAGTCATGGCAGGGTCGCTGATGCCCTGCACATGACATCGCATTATGTGAAAGCCCTTGAAGAAGACCAGTATGACAAGCTGCCGGGAAAAATCTTTGTCAAAGGCTATTTCAGGGCCTATGCCAAGCTGCTTGGCACCAACGTTGATGACATCATGACCTGTTACGAAAAATATGTAGCGGCCCTGGAAGAAACTGTCGAAACAGAGGCTAATGTCATTCGTGCCAAGAAAGCCTATGACCAGAACATGCGCTGGATGATTTGTGCCGCAGTGATCATCGTGGTGGTTGTAGGCGTGAGCTGGTGGCTGGCCGGCAGACAGGACACTGACGCTGTCATGGCGGATAGCAGCACAAGCAACAATGTTGCCGAGATCTCAGCCTCGGGCAATGACGCGGTGACCGCCGAAGTGCTGATTGCCACGCTTGGGGAAAATGAGCAGCAGACCGGGATTCGTGCCGGTAAGGTTGCAGATGACCTGGCCATGCCCGACCCGGAAATGAATGCGCCGGCTGAAGACCTGGCTGAAACGGTTGCAGATGCCGCAGAGGCTGTAGTTGAAGAGACAGTTACCGCTCAAGGCAGTGAGACTGGTAACCCGGTGGCAACCATGCCGGCTGCAGGGGATGAGGCCGTAATTTCGGCGTCTGCGAAGCCAGGCGACTTAATTGAAACTACGGATACGGTTGCGGCAATAGAGCAGGAGGCGCCAGGGGATGCTGAAAATCCAGGCGACAGCCCCGTCTATACCGTCACGGAACAGGATAATCACCGTCTCGTGCAACTGGAAAGCGAGGGCGACGATTTACTGCAAATCCATTTTACGGGTGCCAGCTGGATTGAAGTCGATAACAGTGAAAACACGCGCCTTTATAATGACATGCTGGGTTCAGGCGATGACCTGACCATTCGTGGCCAGGCCCCGTTCAATATCCTGATCGGTGATGCCAATGTTGTAGAGCTTACATTCAATTCGGAGCAGGTTGATGTGACTCCCCGTATCCGTACTGATAATTCTGCCCGACTCATTCTTGAACCGGAAACCCGTTAATGCGTAACCAGTCCCCGATCATAAGACGAAAATCCCGCCAGATCATGGTAGGCAACGTTCCCGTGGGCGGCGATGCCCCTATCGCTGTGCAAAGCATGACCAATACGGACACCACGGATGTCGAGGCCACGCTGGCACAGATTGCCGACCTGGAAAAAGTCGGTGCGGACATTGTGCGTGTTTCTGTGCCGACAATGGAAGCTGCCGAAGCCTTTCGCCAGATTCGCGAGCGCACGGCTATTCCGCTGGTGGCAGATATTCATTTTGACTATCGTATCGCACTCAAGGTGCTGGAATACGGTGTCGATTGCCTGCGCATCAACCCGGGTAATATCGGGCGAGAAGATCGTGTCAGGTCTGTGATCGAGTCGGCTCGTGACAAGCAGGTCCCTTTACGCATAGGCGTCAACGCCGGCTCCCTGGGCAAGGAACTGCTGCGCAAATACAAAGAGCCGAATGCCGATGCCATGGTGGAATCGGCGCTCAAACATATCGATATCCTGGACTCCTACGATTTCCAGGATTTCAAGGTCAGCCTGAAGGCCTCGGAAGTGTTCATGACCGTTGAGGCCTACCGAAAGCTGGCAACTCAAATTCAGCAGCCGCTGCACCTGGGTATTACCGAGGCAGGCGGCTTGCGCAGTGGTACCGTGAAGTCATCGGTGGGACTGGGTCTGCTCCTGATGGATGGCATCGGCGATACCATTCGCATTTCCCTGGCGGCCAATCCGGTCGAGGAAATCAAGGTGGGCTTCGACATTCTCAAGAGCCTGGGATTGCGCAAGAAAGGCGTCAACCTGATTGCCTGTCCCAGTTGTTCACGACAGAATTTCGATGTCATTGCTACCGTCAATGAACTGGAAGTTAGGCTGGAAGACATTACCACCCCGATCGATGTCTCGGTGGTTGGCTGCATCGTCAACGGCCCGGGTGAGGCCAAGGTGGCCGATATCGGGCTGACAGGTGCCACCCCGGTTAACATGTCGTATATCAACGGCAAGACTCATCACAAGATCAAGAATGACAACCTGGTGGATGAACTGGAAGCCATGGTGCGTCAGAAAGTAAAAGAAAAACAGCAGGAAATGGCCGCGCAAAGCAGTGACAGTAAAGCAGACAATCTGCGTAAACTGGCATAAGGCACACAAGAAACCTGCATTAATTCCCGATTAACCCGTTTTTTCCTGGTTTAAAGAAGGTAAGGATCAGTTTTGGCTAAGATACAGGCAATTCGCGGCATGAATGATGTGCTGCCGGACCAGACGCCCGCATGGCATTATCTTGAACAGACCATGCGTGATTTGTTGTCCGCCTATGCCTACCGTGAAATCCGTTTCCCGATCGTGGAGCAAACCCAGCTGTTCAAGCGCTCCATTGGTGAAGTCACCGATATCGTGGAAAAGGAAATGTATACCTTTGAAGACCGCAATGGCGACAGCCTGAGCCTGCGCCCCGAGGGAACGGCCAGCTGCGTACGTGCCGCAGAGCAGCATGGGCTGCTTTACAACCAGACCCAGAAACTCTGGTACATGGGGCCAATGTACAGGCATGAACGCCCGCAAAAGGGCAGGTATCGCCAGTTTTACCAGATGGGTGTTGAAGCCTTTGGCATGCCGGGTATTGATATTGAGGCCGAGGTCCTGCTCCTGAGCCATGATCTGTGGCAGCGTCTGGGTATTGACGATGTTCTTACCCTGGAAATCAACAACCTGGGGACAGCTGAAGACCGCAAGCGTTATGGAGAGGCCCTCAGGGACTACCTGCTGTCTCACGAAGCGGACCTGGATGAAGACAGCCGTCGTCGCCTGGATAAAAATGTATTGCGAATACTGGACAGCAAAGTACCATCCACACAGCAAATTCTGGCCGATGCACCGCAAATGCCGGATTATATTTCTCCGGAGTCTGCTGCAGATTTTGAGGACTTGCAGAAGCTGCTGGCTGCTGCCGGTATCTCCTGCCAGGTCAATCACAGGCTGGTTCGTGGCCTGGATTATTACAACGGCATGGTATTCGAGTGGACTACCGACCAGTTGGGTGCCCAGTCAGCGGTATGTTCGGGGGGGCGTTACGACGGCCTTTCCAGGCAGCTGGGTGGCACTGATACTCCGGGAGTGGGCTTTGCCCTGGGCATGGAGCGCCTGATACTGCTGCTGGAGGAACTGGATCGTCTGCCAGCGGAGATCAGCCGGACCGTGGATGTCTATATGGCCGTGATCGGTGAAGGCGTGCGCGAGCAGGCCCTGTTGCTGGCTCGGGAAATACGCCGGCAGCTGCCTGAAATACGGGTTTTGACCCATTGCGGTGGCGGAAAATATAATAGTCAGCTCAAAAAAGCCTATGCCAGTGAAGCCCGCTGTGCAGTCATCCTTGAAGGCGAAGAGACGCTGGCAGAAATCAAGTTACGGATACTCGATGATGACGGGGAAGTGACCACACTACCGCCGGCTTCATTATGTGAACATTTGGCAGCTTACTTTAAGCAGAAATAACAGAAATAACAGAATCAACAGAATTAATAGTCAGGAGAAAGACCTTTGGCAACTTACGGAAGTGATGAAGAACAATTAGAGGCACTGCAAAACTGGTGGAAGGAAAACGGCTGGTCGTTGCTGACAGGCGTGGTTATTGTCCTGGTGGTTTTCTTCGGTAATCGTTACTGGCAGGGTTCTGTACAGGCCAATGCCGAAGCGGCATCCGCGCTCTACGACGGCATCATGGAACGTATGGCCGTTAACGTGAATGCAGAGATTAATGATGAGGACCTGGCCGCCATCGAGGAAAACTACGATGAATTGCGCAACAGTTTTCCCGACAGTATTTATGCCCGGTATGGTGCCATGATGCTGGCCAGTGCCTACGTGAGCAAGGCCAATTATGACCAGGCTGCCGCTGAACTGAACTGGGTAATGGAAAACCAGGAACTGGGTTTCAAGCAAAGCGCAGAACCCGAACTGTTCCTGATTACCCGCCTGAAACTGGCGCGTGTGCGGTTGGCGCAGGAGCAGCCACAGGCGGCGCTTGACCTGTTGTCAGTTGTCGATCCGGGTGTCCTGGCTGCCGGTTTCGCCGAAGTGCAGGGTGATGCCTATACTCAGCTGGGTCAACTGGAACAGGCTAGAGCAGCCTACCAGCGCGCCATCGGTCTGGGGCCGGAAAATGCCAGCCTCATCGAACTGAAATTACGCGGCCTGGACAGTTGATCCTGTGCTGCCTGTAACCATGTCAAAGTTTTTTCGCCTGGTCATACTCAGTCTGGCAATTCCGTTGCTGGGCAGTTGCGGCTGGAATCCCCTGGACTGGTTATCAGGTAATGATGATGTCGAAGAACCGGCCGATCTGGTCGATTTCGATGAAGAAGTGCGTTTGCGACGTCAGTGGAGTGTAAATGTCGGCAATGGTCAGGGTGATAAATACAACAGGCTGAAGCCGGCAATCACCGATGATGCCGTGTATGTCGCCAGCAACAATGGCAATGTCATGGCAGTGGACAGGGAGTCAGGTGACCGTATCTGGCGGGCTCGCCTGGATTCTGAAATTACCGGCGGTGTGGGTTTTGGCGGCGGCAGGGTTCTTGTTGGTACTGAGAATTCCAGCGTAATTGCACTGGATGCAGAAACAGGCAGCATCCTCTGGGAAACAGAGGTTACCAGTGAAGTCCTGTCAGCGCCTGCGGCAAACAACAATTATGTCGTCGTGGAAGCCATTGATGGCAAGCTGTCCGGCCACGATGCCGACACCGGTGAGCAACTCTGGATTTATGAAAATACAGTGCCGGCATTGACACTGCGTGGTACCAGCTCCCCCCTGATTCTGGAGAACTTCGTCCTGGCAGCTTTTGGTAATGGCACGGTGGTTTCCCTGGCGCTGGATAATGGCACCCTGCGCTGGGAAGAAAGAGTGGCTGTCCCTACCGGCACATCAGAAATAGACCGCATGGTGGACATCGATGGTGAATTGTACGTGTCCGATAATGGCTTGCTCCTGGTGCCCAGTTTCCAGGGTTACCTGGCTGCCATAGATGTTGTGACCGGCCAGACCCGGTGGCGTGTCCAGGAATCCAGTGCCAGTGGCGCCAGTTCCGGTTTTGGCAATATCTATATCAGTGACGACAGGGGCCATGTAAAAGCTTACCGGGTTGGCGAGGATGATGCGGTCTGGACCAATGACCAGCTGGATTTGCGTAATGTGACCGCCCCGAGCAGCTTCAACAACTTCGTCGCTGTCGGTGATTTTGAAGGTTACCTGCACCTGATATCCCAAGTAGATGGTCGCTTTGTAGGACGCACCCGTGTCGATGGTTCCGGCATTCGTGCGCCGATCATATCCCGTGACAACCTGTTATATGTCTACGGTAACAGCGGCGACCTGGTGGCCTATGCCGTGCAATAGTTAATAGTTGTTAATAGTTAATAGTTAATAGTTAATAGTTATAACGTCCTGCATTACGACGACAAATTTTCGGCCTTAACTAACTGCAAGCCGTTCCGGCCCATTCCCGTTACAATACCCCAATGATGACCATCGTGAGAGTCAAGTCATGACCCCCGTAATTGCCCTTGTAGGCAGACCCAATGTCGGCAAGTCGACCCTGTTCAACAGGCTGACGCGTTCCCGGGATGCCCTGGTAGCTGACTTTGCCGGCCTGACGCGAGACCGCCAGTATGGCGAAGGCATCTCGGGTGAGCGGCCATTTATCGTGATTGATACGGGGGGTATCACTGGGCTGGAGGAAGGCATTGACCTGGCCATGAGTGAACAGTCCCTGCAGGCCATCGAAGAAGCCGATGTCACCCTGTTGCTGGTGGATGCTCGGGAAGGCCTGATGCCTGGTGATGAGGCCATGGTCGATTACCTGCGCAAAAAGGACAAGCCTTACTCACTGGTCGTCAACAAGACAGATGGCCTGGATCCCGATGTTGCCATGGCGGATTTTCACCGCCTGGGATGTGAAGCCACCTATTCCATTGCCGCCAGTCACGGGCGGGGTGTCAACAAGATGATTGAGACCGTGCTGGCCCCCTTGCCTGTGGAAGATGCGGCAGACCTGGAAACTGATGAAAATGAAGGCATCAAGATTGCCATTATCGGCAGGCCCAATGTTGGCAAATCCACGCTGGTCAATCGCATGCTCGGCGAAGAAAGGGTGGTGGTGTATGACCATCCCGGCACAACCCGGGACAGTGTTTACATCCCCTTTGAGCGCCGCGGAAAGCACTACACGCTGATTGATACCGCCGGTATTCGCAAGAAGGGCAAAACCAGTGAGGCCATCGAGAAGTTTTCCGTGGTGAAATCCCTGCAGGCAATCAAGGATGCCCATGTGGTAGTCCTGATGATTGATGCCAGGGAAGGTATTGTCGAGCAGGATCTTCATCTCCTGGGTTATGTACTGGATGCTGGCAGGGCTCTGGTGATTGCCATCAACAAGTGGGACGGCATGGATGAGTACGACAGGTCAGAGGTGAAGAGAGCCATACAGCGGCGCCTGGTCTTTGTTGAATTTGCCAAAATACATTTTATTTCTGCCAAGCATGGCACCGGGGTTGGGGATCTGTTTGGATCGATTGAAAAGGCCTATGCCGCGGCAAGCCGAAAACTCAACACCAACGAACTGACCCGTTTGCTCGAGCGCATTACCGCTGCGCATGCGCCACCGGTGATCAATAACCGGCGTATCAAGTTGCGCTATGCCCATCCCGGGGGTAGTAATCCGCCTTTGATTGTCATTCACGGCAAGCAAACCGATAAAGTGCCTGTCCACTACCTGCGTTTCCTGGAAAAAAACTTCAGGAAATTTCTCGACCTGGAAGGCACTCCCGTCAGAATCGAATTAATCAGTGATGACAACCCCTATGTCAGGGACGAGCAAGGTAAATCGGATCGCGAGGTTGCCCGCAAGCGCAGTCTGCAAAAGAGCCGCGATTTCGCGTCCAAAGGCAAGTCGCGCAAGGCCCGGTAAAATTCGGGCAAGGTAACCCATGGCATCCGTAGTCATTATGAAAACAGGGCAGACCATTGATGCCCTGGCCGAGATCCACGGAGATTTCGAAGACTGGATTATCGGCTCCACCAACCTGCCAGCTTCCCGGTTCAGGACAGTATCTGTTTATGCCGGGGAAGCATTACCCCTGCTGGATGAAGTTACCGGCGTGATCATCACGGGGTCACCGGCCATGGTCACAGACCAACTGGACTGGATTCGAACCAGTGAAGCCTTCCTGCAGGAAGCTGTATCACGACGCATTCCGGTACTGGGTATCTGCTTCGGTCACCAGTTGCTTGCCCAGGCCCTTGGCGGCCGGGTTGATTACAATCCGAAAGGCAGGGAGATCGGTACCACGCAGGTGCGCCTTGGACCTGCTGCTACGGGCGACAGGCTGTTTGATGGCTTACCCGAAAGCTTTCCTGTGCATGTCACTCACATGCAGTCAGTCATGCAACTGCCACTTCAGGCAGACATCCTTGCAGGAAATGATTTTGACCCCCACCAGGGAGTTCGTTTTGCCGATTACGCCTGGGGGGTGCAGTTTCATCCGGAGTTCAATGCCACCATCATGTCCGGTTACCTGCGTGAACGTTATGAGCAGGTCTGCGCGGATGGTCTGGATGCAGACAGCTTGATGGCCCAGGTTCGGGAAGCCGGTATCGCTACCAGCCTGCTGCAGAGTTTCGTGGACCTGGTCGAGGCTGCTTAAACCGTCGTATAGGTTTCCAGCAGCGTCGACTGGGCGGAGCGGGGATTGGCGTTGCCAGGTGTGCTGTGCTTGTAACTGCCGTCTGGTTGCAGTGTCCAGGCCTGGGTATTGTCAGACAGGAAAACCTGCAAACCTTCCTTGAGAACTTTCTTTTTCATCCGCTTTTCCTCGATGGGAAAACAGGTTTCGACACGTCGGAAAAAATTGCGGTCCATCCAGTCGGCACTGGAAAGGAATATCTCGTACTCACCCTTGTTGTGGAAATAGAAAATCCGGCTGTGTTCCAGGAAGCGTCCGACAATGGAGCGTACACTGATATTCTCGGACACGCCCTTGATGCCAGGGCGCAGGCAGCAAATCCCGCGCACGATCAGGTCAATTTTTACCCCGGCCTGCGAGGCCTGGTACAGGGCCTCGATAATGCTGGGTTCCACCAGTGAGTTCATCTTGGCAATAATCCTGGCAGGGTGACCCTTTCTGGCAAATTCGGTCTCGCGACCTATCAACTCGAGCATACCCTTGTGAAAGGTAAAGGGGGCCTGCAGGACTTTCTTGCGTTTTCCCGGTTTACCCAGGGCTGTGAGTTGCTGAAAGACTTTCTGCACATCATCGGTGATTGCCATGTCACTGGTGAGCAGGGAGTAATCGGTATATTGCCTGGCTGTACCGGCATGGTAGTTACCTGTGCCCAGGTGAACATAGCGTTTCAGGTAGCGACCTTCCCGGCGAATAACCAGGCTCATCTTGGCATGGGTCTTGTGGCCTACCACGCCATAGGAAACATGGGCGCCTGCTGACTGGAGTTCATTGGCCAGTTCAATATTTTCCTCTTCATCAAAGCGGGCGCGCAGTTCGATGACCACGGTCACTTCCTTGCCTTCCTCTGCCGCCTTGATCAGGGCATCGACGATGCTGGAGTCATCCTCGGTTCGATAAAGAGTCTGCTTGATCGCCAGTACCTGCGGATCCACAGCGGCCTGACGCACAAAATCAATGACCGTTGTGAATGACTGGTATGGGTGGTGCAGGAGCAAGTCGCCTTTCTTGATGGCCTCGAAAATATTCGGTGTTTTCAATATTCGTGGATGCACACTGGGCGTGAAAGGCGGGAACTTGAGATCTGGCCTTGTCACCTGGCTGGAAATGGCCATTAAGCGGTTCAGGTTGACCGGCCCATTGACCTGGTAAACATCATTTTTCTGCAAATTGAACTGGTGAGTCAGGTAGTCGATCATTTCCTGAGGGCAGTTATCAGGCACTTCCAGGCGTACTGCCTCGGCAAAGCGACGTGAAGGCAGCTTGCCCTCCAGTGCCCGCATCAGGTCGCCGACTTCTTCTTCACTCACCAGCAAATCCGAATTGCGGGTAATACGAAACTGGTAGCAGCCGGTGACAGTCATGCCCGGGAACAGGTCGTCGGCATGGGCATGGATAATGGACGACAGAAAGACAAAGTCGTAGTCATGGGAAGAACAGGACTGGGGTAGTTGCACAAGCCGGGGCAAGGCACGAGGTGCCTGTACAATGGCAATCCCGGAGTTGCGACCGAAGGCATCCTTGCCTTCCAGGGAAATAATGAAGTTAAGACTCTTGTTCAGCACCTGCGGAAAAGGGTGGGCAGGATCCAGGCCAACGGGACTCAGGATCGGCAATAATTCCCGGTTGAAATAACTCTTGATCCATTCACGCTGTTTTTGCGTCCAGATGCTGCGGTCCAGGCAGTGTATGCCGGCCTTTTTCAACGACGGCAACACGATGTCATTAAGAACACGGTATTGCTCATCAACGATGTCATGGGCCGATTCGCTGATGCGTTGCAGTTGTTCGGAAGGTGACATGGCATCCGGTCCGCTTTGCGTGGAACCGAAAGCTACCTGTTGCTTAAGGCCGGCAACACGAATCTCGAAAAACTCATCCATGTTTGAGCTGGAAATACACAGGAAGAACAGGCGCTCCAGCAAAGGGGTGTTTTTGTCCCGGGCCTGGGCCAACACACGACGATTGAACTCCAGCAAGCTGAGTTCCCGGTTAAGGTAATACTCCGGGCTTTTAAGATTGACTTCCTTGCTGGTAGGCATCTGGATAATTTACCTGTGCCCGTCTGGGCTATGTCTATTGTTTGATGATAAGGAGATAACCGTCTTCTTCTATCGGATCTTCCAGGTCGACTTCGATCAGTTCGGCATCAAATTTCTTTTTGCAGCGCTTGGCCAGTTTCAGGAAAGGCGATCTGCCCGGGTCGGCGATGATGATGGTACTGACTCCATTTTTCAGCGCTTTCTTGATCAACTTGTACAGCGGTTCTATCAGCTCGTCCCAGAAACAGATATCACCACCCAGGATCATGTCCTGTTCTGCGAGAAAACCGGCTTTCAGGTTTTCGTAGCGGCTGACCTTGGAGGTGACCTTCGCCTTGTTGGCTTCCGCATGCAGTTCGAGAAAGGGAAACACGTTCTTGTCGGCATCAACAGCTGTCACCTCTGCCTTGAATTCCTTGTTGCAATGAATGGCCAGGATGCCCCAGCCAGCTCCGATTTCAAGAATTCTGGATTTCTTTTTCGGGGGATTCTCCAGCAGGTAATCATGTATCAGGTAGCTTGAAAACCAGACCTTGTCACCATGGATTTCCGGTGTACTGGTTTCCTTGAGTAATTTCTTGATTGCCTTGTGTTTTTTCTTGTAGATCTTGAGTCCGCGGACTTCCTTGACATGTTTTTCTTTGCTGCTCATAAACGGCTACCAGTCAGTCTTGCTGAATATTACAAAGTATTTGTTAGGAAACTGTTAAGAGAAGACACAGCAACCCGACGTATCAGGATTTCCAGGTATGGAATTGTCTTCGCTGCTAATCCCTGTTTTTTAGTACGGCTGAATCATGCTCTGATTCGAATGCAACAGATTGGTCAACAGTACTGGTGACTTCACCGTTGAAAAGCCGGGAGCGAATTGTATCACCGGGTTTCACGCTTTGGTATTCGCGCAAAACAGTGCCTTTTTCGGTGGTGGTAATGGAGTACCCCCTGCCAAGAGTGTTCAGCGGACTGACAGTATTCAGGGCATGGCTGTTTTCGGCAAGCCGGGCCTGCTTGGTTTTTAGCAACTGCTTTACAGATTGCTGTAAACGGGAGGCCAGGTTGCGATTTTGCAGCCCCAGTTCCCTGACACGCCGGGCAGGTGAGTTTGCCTGAATGCCCTGGTGCAGATGACGCAAATTACTCTTCAGGATGACCAGTCGGTTGTTCATGGCGCGTCGCAATCGCAACTCGGTCTCATCCAGGCGCTGGGCCTGTTCCTGGAGTTTGCGGCCGGGATGCTTGAGCTGTTTTGTCAGCCATAGCAGCGACTGCTTTCTTCGGCGCAAGCCATCAAGCATGAGGGCAGAGAGCTGCCTGCGATAAGCTGAAAACAATTGCCGGTACTCGCCTTGGTCCGGGCTGAGAATTTCTGCCGCCGCGGTGGGCGTGGCGGCCCGGATATCGGCGACGAAGTCGGCAATGGTGAAGTCCACTTCATGGCCAACAGCGCTGACAATGGGAAGCTGACTCTGGAAAATACAGCGGGCAAGCGCCTCGTTGTTAAAGCTCCAGAGGTCTTCCAGGGAACCACCGCCACGACCGATGACCAGGACATCAAGATCATCCAGGCAGCCTTGTTTGCGGTTGGCCAGTTCAATGGCAGCAATCATTTCCGCGGCAGCTGACTCCCCCTGCACCGTGACGGGAATGACAGTGACCCTGATGGCGGGAAAGCGCCGTTTCAGCGTACTGACGATATCGCGAACTGCGGCACCGGTAGGGGAAGTAATGACCCCGATATGACCGGGCAGTGTCGGCATTGGCTGTTTGTGGCTGTCATCGAAGAGTCCTTCGCGCAGCAGTTTCTCCCTTAACTGTTCGAAGGCGCGCAGCAGGGCACCATCTCCTCTTTCCTCCATGTGTTCCAGGATCAACTGGAAGTCACCGCGGCCTTCATAAAGGCTGACCTTGCCCTTCACCAGCACCTGCATGCCATCGTCTGGCCTGAACCGGACCCGCATATTGCGGTTGCGGAACATGGCACAACGGACCTGGGCAGTATTGTCCTTGAGGGTCAGGTACCAGTGGCCGGAAGCCGGCATGGCAATATTCGAGATTTCACCTTCAACCAGGATGGCGGGGAAATTGCCTTCCAGCAGGTAGCGGGCTTCCCGGTTGAGGTCGCTGACACTCAATACGGTGTCGTTGTCATTGGCATAATCCATAGGCGCACCATCATACCCCGAACAGGCCCGTGGCTATAAGGCTATTTGGCAGCAGGGGGTGGATCTGGGCTACAATGTCCGTGTCTTTCAGCCAGCGTGGAATTATCCTACCCATGAGAACACCAGCCAGAATCTTGATGACCAGCCTGCTACTTACCCCGGCTTTTCTGAATGCCGCCGAAGGCCCCGATAGTCGGGCGTGTAACCTGCAAGGGCGGGAAATTGCCCTGAGAATTACCGAAGAGGTCAGTGGGGAACTGACTGCCGACGACAGGACCCGCATTGCAGCCATAGCGGAAGAGGTGTGCCTGGGCTTTGCGCCCAACGCCCGTAACCGCTCCGCCCAGTCCGGCGGCACCCCCGTGATCAGCCGTCCCGTAGCGTCGGAGCAGGCCACCACGGCGGTCGCAGCCCCGCAGGCGGCCGAGGCAGAGGCACAGCAGGCAGATGAGGAGGATGACGGTGGCCTGTTTGGCAATATTCGCATCATTGACCCGGAAGACAGGGTGAAACGGCCCGGTTTGAAAAGACCCTGATTTGCGAGCGGTGACCCACATTCAGTGTCTGCAAGCATTTACCTGAAATTCCCTCATGGAGTATAATGCATTGATTTCCCGCAACGGGATATCAGGTACCGCGATTTATGCTACGAATTCTTGAAGAAGCATTAACCTTTGACGACGTTCTTCTTGTTCCCGCCCATTCCCAGGTGTTGCCCAACCGGGTCGACCTGAAAACCAGCCTGACCAGTACCATCACGCTGAATATCCCCCTGGTGTCCTCCGCCATGGATACGGTCACCGAATCCCGGCTCGCCATTGCCATGGCCCAGGAAGGCGGTATGGGCATTATTCACAAGAGCATGAGTATCGAGCAGCAGGCGCGGGAAGTGCGCACGGTCAAGAAATACGAAAGTGGTGTGGTCACTGACCCGATCTGTATTACACCGGATACCACCGTACGTAAATTGCTGGAGCTGACCCAGGAACACAAGATTTCCGGTCTGCCGGTTATTCGGGACACAGGCTCGCGCGACCTGGTGGGTATTGTTACCAGCCGTGATGTCCGCTTTGAAAATGACCTGGAAGCGGCAGTCGAAAAGATCATGACGCCGAAGGAACGACTGGTCACCGTCAAGGAAGGGGCCGACCTGGATGAGATCAAGGTCCTGATGCATAACCACCGCATTGAAAAAGTGCTGGTGGTCAATGACAGCTTTGAGCTCAAGGGCCTGGTGACCCTCAAAGACATTCGCAAGTCCGAAGATTTTCCCAATGCCTGCAAAGATGCCATGGGTCAATTGCGTGTTGGTGCGGCGGTCGGTGTCGGTGCCGATACCGGGGACCGGGTAACCGCCCTGGTCAATGCCGGTGTGGATGTCGTCGTGGTGGATACTTCCCATGGCCACTCCCAGGACGTCATCAATCGTATCAGTGAAATCAAGAAAGCCTTTCCCAATCTGCAGCTGATCGGCGGCAATGTTGCCACGGCAGCAGGTGCCGAAGCCCTTGCCGAAGTCGGTGTGGATGCCGTCAAGGTAGGTATCGGCCCCGGTTCCATTTGTACCACCCGCATCGTGACTGGCGTGGGCGTTCCCCAGATTACGGCAGTGGGCAATGTAAACCAGGCACTCAGAGGGTCTGGTATCAGTATTATTTCCGATGGTGGTATTCGCTTTTCCGGCGATATTGCCAAGGCCATTGCCAGCGGAGCCAATGTGGTCATGATCGGCAGTCTGCTGGCGGGCACCGAGGAAGCGCCAGGCGAGGTTGAGCTTTACCAGGGGCGTTCCTACAAAGCCTATCGGGGTATGGGCTCCCTGGGCGCCATGTCCCAGACACACAGCTCGGCAGACCGCTATTTCCAGAATATCCAGGAAGGGGCCAACAAACTGGTACCCGAAGGCATCGAAGGTCGTGTGCCTTACAAGGGACCGATGTCTGCAATCATCTTCCAGTTGATCGGCGGTTTTCGCTCCAGCATGGGACTGACAGGCTGTGCCACGATGGAAGAGATGCGTACCAAGCCCGAGTTTGTGCGTATTACGGCTGCCGGCGTCAGTGAAAGCCATGTCCATGATGTAAGCATTACCAAGGAAGCGCCGAATTACCGCATTAGTTAGGGCCCCAGGCTTTTATTCATTCCAGACTGCCGGAAGACCGCATGTCGCAAAATATCCATGACCACCGAATCCTGATCCTGGACTTCGGTGCCCAGTACACCCAGTTGATTGCCCGCCGCGTCCGTGAAGCGGGGGTCTATTGCGAAATCCACCATTACAGCATGTCGGAAGAGGCATTCAGTGCCTTCAATGCCAGGGGGGTCATTTTCTCGGGTGGGCCGGAGTCCACTACCGTTCATGATTCACCCCGTGCTCCGGACTATATCCTCAATAGTGGTCTGCCCACGCTGGGTATCTGTTATGGCATGCAGACCATGGCTCTGCAACTGGGCGGTAAGACCGAAAGCTCAGACAAGTCCGAGTTCGGCTATGCCGAAATTGAAATTCCCAGCGGCAATTCCCTGCTCAGTGACCTGGAACATTCCCGCCAGGAAGGTGACAAGTTCTATCACAATGTCTGGATGAGCCATGGCGACAAGGTCGTGGAAGTGCCCGAAGGATTCTCTGTTATTGCATCTACCGATACTGCGCCGATTGCTGCCATGATGGACGAAAGCCGGAAAATGTATGCCGTGCAGTTTCATCCCGAAGTGACCCATACTGATTCCGGCCAGGAAATGCTTAACCGCTTTGTCCACGAAATTTGCCAGTGCGGTCGCCTGTGGACACCTGCCAACATCATTGAAGATGCCGTTCGTACCATCCGTGAGAAGGTCGGCAAGGACAAGGTCCTGCTGGGACTCTCCGGTGGCGTGGATTCCTCCGTGGTGGCAGCTCTGCTGCACAAGGCGATCGGTGACCAGCTGACCTGCGTCTTCGTTGATAATGGCCTGTTGCGTCTGCATGAGGGAGACCAGGTCATGGAAACCTTTGCCAGGAACATGGGCGTGAAGGTCATCCGCGTGGATGCCGAGGACATTTTCCTGGGCAAACTGGCTGGTGTGGACGAACCTGAAGCCAAGCGCAAGGTTATCGGCAATACCTTTATAGAAGTCTTTGATACGGAAGCTTCCAAACTGGGTGATGTGAACTGGCTCGCCCAGGGCACAATTTATCCTGATGTGATTGAGTCTGCCGGCTCCAAGCATGGCGTTGCCCATGTCATCAAATCGCACCATAACGTGGGCGGATTGCCTGACGACATGAACCTGTCCCTGGTGGAGCCGCTGCGCGAGTTGTTCAAGGATGAAGTGCGTAATATCGGCCTGGAATTGGGTTTGCCCCGCGACATGATCATGCGGCATCCTTTTCCGGGTCCGGGTCTTGGCGTGCGGGTACTGGGTGAGGTTAAAAAAGAATACTGCGACATCCTGCGCCAGGCCGATGCCATCTTTATCGAAGAACTGCGCAATGCCGACTGGTACGACAAGGTGAGCCAGGCCTTCGTGGTATTCCTGCCGGTAAAATCCGTTGGCGTGGTGGGGGATGCCCGCCGCTATTCCTATGTTCTGGCAATTCGGGCCGTTGAAACCATCGACTTCATGACAGCCCGCTGGGCCCACTTGCCCTATGAGCTGTTGGAAACCGTCTCCAACCGCATCATCAATGAAATCCGGGATGTGTCCCGTGTCAGCTACGATATCAGTAGTAAACCGCCCGCTACGATTGAGTGGGAATGATCAATGATTTTTAATGAAAGGTTAATTGGTGGCAGTATTTTAACGAATGCTCGCAAAAACATTACAAGCTTTTTAGCTTATTGGTTTG
>Ga0181561_10000484_pt1 | contig 33556 bp, 7 predicted proteins | sample 011ome_19_FD_133760 | JGI IMG/M metagenome (GOLD analysis project Ga0181561, IMG submission 133760) | Coastal salt marsh microbial communities from the Groves Creek Marsh, Skidaway Island, Georgia - 011510BT metaG (megahit assembly) | ecosystem: Environmental > Aquatic > Marine > Intertidal zone... | reverse complement strand
GCGCAACCCCCCCGTCCGCGCGGCCCGGGGCCCCGGCCGCGGCCCGCCCGGCCGCCCGCCGCCCCGGGTCCGGGCAGCGGCGGGCGCGCAGGACGCGGCGTCGGGGGGGCGGACCCTCCGGGACGGCACCCGGGCCCGGGGGCCGCGGGGGCACGGGCGGCCGCCGCCGCCGCCCCTCGCGGGGCCGCGACGGCGCCAAAGCGGGCGGGCGCCGGCGGCGCCCGAGGGGGCGTCCGGTTACGGACGCCCTGACAACGGATCCTGGCGATGGAGGGGTCGGCGAGCCTCGTCTCCCCGGGCGCCGTGGATCGGGCCCTCGGGGGAGGTCTCACGCTCGGACCGCGCCTCGCCCCCGGCCGAGCCTCGCCCGGGGGCGCCGGGACGCGCACGCCCCGACGCCCCCGCCGAGCCCCGGCCGGGGGGGTTTCCTCGCGGAGAGGCCAGGCTCAGGATGGGCGCCCGGCCCCCCCGCCCCGCCCGATCCACGGGGGACCGGACGGCGACGGGAGGACGCGGACGCCCCGGACCGACGCGGCCGCGCCCTGCCGATCCCGAGGGACCGGAGGCGCGGGGCGCCGGCCGCCGTTGGCCCCGGGGGCGGCGTGCTCCCCGCCCCCCGCCGCCCGCCCCCCCGCACCCCGAGGGGCACGCGAGGACGGGAGGCCGGGGGACGGGGCGCCGCACCGGGGGGGGAAGGTGGGGGTATGGGGCCGCCAGAAATGCGCTTAACGCCCAGTCCAATGACGCAAGACCTGCACCACTCGTCTTACCGCGACTGCTGGCACGAGTTCAGTCGGTGCTCTCCCCCACGTACGCTCAAGCGACCTCAGGCTCGGTGTACGCCTTGTTCCGTGGGTGTGCGCGTCTACGAAGGATAAAATCCTCTTTCATCGCGACGTAAAATGACTGGGTCACACGTGCAGTGCATTGCCCAAAATTCCCTACTGCTGCCCCTGGTGGGTAGAGGCCGTGTCTCAGTCCTCTTGCGGCCGCGCTCCCGCTGGGGGCGGCTAAGCATCATCGGCTTGGTGGGCCGTTACCCCGCCAACCACCTAATGCTCCGCGAGCGAATCGCCCTGCGTGGCTCCCTCCTTGGCCTGCCCCCCCGCTCGCACGGGGAAGCGCTGACCGGGGCCGCCTACGGACCCTCCCCCCGCCCTTGCGGGCGGGAGGGAGGCCCGTAGGCGTCCCCGGCCAGGAGGGATCGGCCACCTTTGGGGACCAGGGGGTGGGGCGCCGTCCGCGGGCACGTCGTCCCTACCTCGGGCGCTTGTCTCCACCCCCCCGTCCATATCGCACATTCGGACCGCCGCCCCCAGGGGGGCGACGGGATCCTTGGCAGCGTCAGGGCGGCATCTTCTCACGTGTTACTCGCCCGTGTGCCATGGTCGGCCCCAATCGAGGGCTTTCGGGCCGCCTCGTTCCGAACCCGGGGGGTCCACGACGGCGGGGGACGGGGAAAGGGCCCCGCCACGGATCCCGAGGGACCCGCGACGACGCCCCTTCCCCGCCCCCCGCCGCCGCCACCGCGTCCTTCCCGTGGGAGTGGACGGCCCGCGTACGGACCGCCCAGCCCACGGGCCGGACGCGGCGACTCCCCGGGACGAAGCGAGGCGGTACCGGTACTCACCTGGCGCCAACCATTCGACTTGCATGTATTAAGTCTTTTACTAGCCTGTGCGCCGCACAAAGATTAAATGCATCGCTGCGTGATGTATCGCGAGGCCGGACCCCTCGGGCCCGAGGCCCGGAGGGCCCCCGCCCCTAGGGGCGTGGGGGTCCGGCCCGTTCCGGGCGGATCGAACCCTCGGGCCCGATCCGCCCGGAACGGGCCGGACCCCCTCGGGGGGGAGGGGACGCCCCCGGGCCTAGCAATGGATGGACTCGAACCATCAACCTCAGGATTATGAATCCTGCGCTCTAACCGGTTGAGCTACACTGCCGCCCGGCCGACGTCGGGCGGGCGGACGGTTTCCCGTCTCCCCCCCACGGATTTTTTCGACCAAAATTACCCCCCCGAAAATGGGCCTCTACCCCCTCGGTCAGAGGGTAGTTTGCTCGCAAAGGTCCCTCTGGCGAGGGGGGTAAAGGCCCTGCCAGAGGGTCGTGCACGATCGGCCGGGATGGGGTCGGTCACGGGGGCGTTTCCGGCGACCCTGCCCCCCTTGCCCTCCGGGCCCCCGCTCCCGGCCGCGCACCGTCCCCCCGAACGGCCCCGTCCCGGGGGCCCTGCAACAAGCGGGAGTCGAACCCACGATCGCCGCGTTACGAATGCGGTGCCTTACCAGCTTGGCCATTGCTGCCCGGGGCCCGAAGGGCCGGAGGGCCGGAGGGCCGAAGGGCCGGAGGGCCCTCCGGCCAGGCTCAGGGCCCCGGGGGGGCGGGGCCCGGGGCCCTCCGGGCCCGGAGGGGCCAGGTACAGGCAGGAGTCGAACCTGCATGGAACGGATTTGCAATCCGACGCCTGAACCATTCGGCATCTGTACCCCCCCGGGCGCCCCCCGAGGGGGGCGCCCCCCCCGACCGGGAGGCAGCCCCGGGTCCCTTGGGACCCCGGGGGGTGGGGGCTCGGACATGGTTGGATGGACGGGTTCGAACCGACGACCTACGGCACCACAAACCGTCGCTCTGACCGGCTGAGCTACATTCAACCCGGGCGTCGGGGGGCCCCGCGAGGCGGGACCGGCCCCGACGCCCTGGGGAGGGCGGAGCCCCTGCGGGCCCCGCCCCCCCGTGCCCCACGAAAGAAAGCGCCGGCGCCGGGGAAGCTCTCCCACGGCGGGCCCCGGAGGGCCTGGGACCGGGTCCCATGACGGGCCCGGACCGGGCTTCGGGTGCGGCGGCGGGCCCCGGGCGCTGGCCCCCGCGGGAGGCCCCCGAGGCACCGTGCCGCCCCCGCGCGCGGGCGGGGCGGGGGAGGGGCCCGGCACCCTCGGGGGGCCAGGCCGGGGGAGGGTGCCCTCGGCGCCCCGATCGGGGCCCGCGGGATGCCTCGCCCCAGGTCGGGAACCGCGGGCGGCCGCCGGGCGGGGCCAGGACGGGCGTCTCCCTGTCCGGCGAGCCGGCATCAGGAGCGAATGCGCCCATCGGACCCCCCGCCGTCGCGCCGTCGTGGGGCCCGGGGGACCCCGCAGGGGGATCCCCGGAGGCCCCCGAGAGGGGGGGCCGCGGCGCGTCGGGGGGGCGCGGGCCACCTAAGGCCCGCCTCCACCCCGCCCCCGCGGACGGCCCGCCGCCCCGACCGCACCTCACCCTGGGATCGGGCCCTCCCCCGGGGGAGGGCCCCGTTCCCCGTAGGGGCCCCAGGGCCCGGGGACCGCGCTCCGGGCGTGAACCCCGGCGGCGCGGCCGTCCCGTGCCCCTGGCCCCGCCCCCGTACGGGGTGCGGCCCTTGACCCCCCCGGGGACGGGCGGGGCGTGGGGGCCGCGGAGGGACGCCCCCGCGCCCTCCTCCCAGGGAGAAGGGTACGGACGCGCCCCGCGTCGCTCGCCATGCGTCCTCGGGACGACGTCCGTCGTGCCCGCGTTCTCACCCTCGGGGCCCAGGGGCCGCCCGGGTCCCCTCCGCCCAGCCCCGCCCCCCGCGGAGGGGGATGGGCCTGGGCGGAGGCGACGCCGTCAAGCCCCCGGGCGAACCGGGAGGATTAGAACACGAACAAGATCAGGAACGCCATCATAAGGGCGAAAAGAGCCACGGACTCCGCCAGGGCGAACCCAAGGATGGCGTAGCCGAAGAGCTGCTTGGTCAACCCTGGGTTGCGTGCAACCGAGTTGATCAAGGCGCCGAAAACGATTCCGATTCCAGCACCAGCACCGGCGAGGGCGATGGTTGCGAGACCGGCTGCGATTAGCTTGGCTGATTCCAACATGATGGTAGGGGGTGGATTGGGTATGGGTGGCGCGGGGCCTTAGGGCCCCCTCGAGGGCGGCCCCGCGCAGCAAGAGGTCTCGGATCGGCGACCCCCATCGCCCGAGGCGCTCCCTCAGGGGGGGCCTCGGGCATGACCACGTCCCCGCCGATCGAACCCCCTAGGATCCTCGCGGGCGCGGGCGGAGCCCCCCCCGGGGGAGGAGGCCCCACCCCGCCCTAGGGGGTTCCGGGGGGCTCCCCAGGACCCAGGCCCCAGGGAGCTGGGCGCCCCCCCCGAGGCCGCGGCGCCCGGCCCCCCCGCGACGCCCCGAAGGGCCCCGCCGAGGAACCCGGGGCGCGGCCCCCCAGGGACGCCGCCCGGGCGAAGCCCGCGTGGCGCGCGAGCGAGAGGACAGCTCCCGTCCCGTCCCGGGCGCCTCCGCCCCCCCTGGGGGAGGGCGGGGGCGCGCCAAGGACCCGCGGACGGAGCGTCACGTTGCAGAGGGCGGACTCGAACCGCCACGCACGGGGCATGAGCCCGACGGCCTACCATTAGCCAACCCTGCGACCGCGCCGCCCGGTCTCCCCGGGGACCCGGGCCCCCAAGGGGACCCCGGGGCCCCGAGGGACCCGACCGACGCCCCCCGCCCCCCTCCCGGGGGGGGCGGGGCGATGGGGACCCGAGGCGGGCCCTAGAAGGACCCGCCTCCCCCCACGGTTCGAACAAACCGACCCCCCCAAACGGGCCGCCTACCCCCCCTGCCGTGAGGACCTTTGGGCGCAAAGGACCGGCGGGCCAGGGGGGTAAAGGCCGCGTGGGGGGGTCACACCCACGGAGGGGCCCCGGGGCAAAAGGCGCGGGGACCACGGCCCCCTCCGGGGCCCCGCGTCCCCCCCGAAGGGGGGGAAGCGGGGCCTCGGAGCGGGGCCTTAGGCCGTGAGGAAGATGGCCGTAGGCTCGACCTTGCCCAGACGGTGGGTGACGTGACGCCGGGCGATGATGCGGGACCGGTGGATGGTCTGGCGCATGATCACACCGTGGCTCTTGGCCACCCGGCGCAGCAGGTTCTCCGAGTGCTTCACCATGGCCAACCGCTGCTCCAAGGCCGCCAGTTTGGGGCCCGGCAGGGACGTGACCACGGCGTTCGGACACACCCCCGCCAGCAGGCAGACCTTCCTCGCCTTCCTCTTGCCCACCCCGTACACGCGGGTCAACGCCCGCCACACGGTGGACCCCTCCTCCCGGAGGGACAAATGGCTGAACACATCCTTGGACCTGATGGCCATGGGGCGAAGGCGCGAGGAAGGGCATGCACCCGCAAGACGTCACAGCACCCGCGCGCCTCATCCCTGCGTACCTCGCCCGGGGCCCCGGGTCCCAGGGGACCCGGGGCCCTTGGGGCCCGAAGGGCCTTCGGGCCTTCGGCCCCCGAGACCCGTCGCCCGGGCGCCCGAAAGGCCCCCGCGAGGGGGGGCCCTTCGGGCGCCCGGACCGGGGAGGGGGTGGAGCCAGGCCGAATCGAACGGCCATATTCTGCGTGCAAAGCAGGCATTGTACCATTGAATCATGGCCCCTTACGTCGCCCTCCGCGGCCCTCCCTCGCCCCCAGGCGGGGGCGGGGGGGACCCCGGACCGCGACGGGCCGCCCGCCGGGCGGGCGGCCGTGCCCCGGGGCGCCGAGGCCGTGGGCCTCGGCGCCCCGGGGCGGTGACGTGCCTCAGTCCTCGTCCTGGTCGGGGAGGGCGTCGGGGAGCTGCACGCTGTCCAGACGGCGGCGCAGGGTCGGACGGTACGCCCCGCCCCCCTTGCCCCACCGGCCGAAGCCGTGCTTCCCCCGCGGCACCCTGCCGCCCAGAGCCGAAGGCACCGGCAGACGACGGCGGCCCAGGGACGCCCGGCGCGCCCGGCTCGCCGCGTCCAGGCGGGCCTGGCCGTGGCGACGGCGATGCTTGGCGGCCACGGGCGTGTTCAACGCCGTCACCTCCCGGTGGAACCGCAGCACGTCCACGTCCTGGAACGGCAGATACCACAGGGTGGGGACCTGGACCATGATCGCCTCCAGGGTCGCCCACGACACCTCGAACGCGTCGGACAGGTAGGGGGGCAACCGGCCGCACGCGTAGGCCTCCTGGAGCCACCCGTGGAGAGGCCCCCTGGCGGCCGGCACGAAGGCCACGCTGTCCCCCACCCGCAGGAGCTGGGCCCTGCGGGTCACCTTCCGCCGGTTGACCAGCACCCACCCCTGGCGCACCAACCGTCGCGCCGCGTGGAGGGAGGCGGCGAAGCCCAGCCGCCACAGCACCACGTCCACCCGCGACTCCAGCAGGGCCACCGTGGCCCACCAGTCCCGGGACCCGGCCAGGCTCAACCACCGCTCCATGGGCGCCCGGCGCAGGCCGTAGGTCACCCGGAGCTGCTGGTAGAGCCGGCGCAGGGCCTCGTGATCCTTGGCCAACCGCGGCCCCGCTTTGCCTCGGCCCCGGAGCACGTAATCCACATCCCGACGCGGGGGCACCTCCACCACCCACCGCGTCGCCAACGCCACCCGCTCCGCCGGGGTCAACGCGTCATCCCCCGGCGGGGTCGGCGCCGCCTTCGCCGCCAACGTCTGACGCCGCCGGTCGGGCCGGGCCCCGGTCGGGGCCCCCGGCCTCGGGCCCGAGGGGCCGGAGGCCGTCACCCCCAACCGCTCGGCCAGGGAACGCCCATCCTTGGCCCCGGAGGCCGGCCCCTGGGGCTGGGGCCGGGGCCGGGGGGTGCGGGGCAGGGTGCCGTGGACCACGGCCGGGCGCAGGGACGCGGGGTCGTAGACCCCCGCCGCCACCCCGGCCGCCACCTCGGCCGCCACGGCCTCGGCCACCGCCTCGGCCCCCTTCTCCCCCCACGCGGCTTTCTGGGCCGCCAGGAGGCCTTGGGGCGCCACGGACGGCGTCTGGAGCACCCCCTCGCCGTAGAGGGCCGTCAGGCGCGCCAACCACGCCTCCGCCAGGGCGGGGTAGGGCCACCAGACCATCCTCACCCCCCGCCGCCCGGGGACGATCCCCGCGTCCCGGCTGGGCCTGAGGACGGGGCTCGTGGCCGGCCGCCCCACGGTCCGCCCCTCGAGGCAGGCCCTCTTGCGGAGGGTGTCCACCTGCTGGGCGTAGGCCCGCGGCACGGCCCGCAACCGGGCCCACGCCTCCTTCTCCCCGGGGCGCCACCGGCCTCGCACCGCGGCCTCGTCCAGGAAGCCCGCGTCGCGCATGGCCTCCAGCTTGGCCGGGGCGTACACCTCGCTCACCCTGGCCCGATGGCCCAGGTGCCCGAACCACCGGGTCCCGCCCCCCGGCTCCGACGCCCCCAGGGCCCGGAGCACCTTCTGGGGCGTCTTCCCGTAGCCCGGGATGCGGTATTTAGGCACGGAGAACTGGGTCGCCCGCAACCGATCCTCCAACTTCCCCAGCTTCTGGAGGGCCTTCTGGGACGCCAACCGCTGCCGCAGCAGCTTCCCCTTCATGGCCGCCCACCGCCGGGTGTTCTCGGGATGGTCCCGGTGAAACGCCTTGATCTGCAGGGCGTACGCGTCCAACGCCTCCTTCTCTTGGCGCCACGCCGCGTGCTTCTTGGCGATCTCCGCCATGCCGTAGGCGAACCGCGCCTGGTGGTCGTACTTCTTGGCGCCACGGTCCAAAAACGCCCGCCGCGCCTCGGCCACCCCGGGCATCGCCCGGAGCAGGGCCGTCACGTCGGTCACCCTCACGGGCCACACCGCCTCGGGGTACGCCGCGGCCCACGCCACCGGCACCGCCCGCGGCGAATCCGCCTCGGGCCCCTGGGGCCCCCTCCCCCCGACGTCGGCGGCCCCCTCCGGGGCCGCCTCGGGGGCCGTGGGCGCCGCCAGCGCCGAGGTCGCCGGGCCCCGGGGGGCCTTGGCCCCGCGCTTCGTGGACCCCTTGGCGGCCTTGGCCGCCTTGGACGCCGACAGGGCCGCGGCCAGGGCCTCCGGCCCCTGGGCCCCGTCCCGGGCCTCGGGGGCGGTGGCGCGCTGGACCGTGCCCACGGCGTCGCGCAAGGCCCGCCGCACCCACGCCAGGTAGCGCAAGGCGTTCCTGGCGACGGCCGGCAAACGCTGGCCTTGGCGGGTGACGCGGGGCAGGTGGGTGGGCGGCTGGGGCCGGTCCGCCCCCGTGGCGGGGGCGTACACCCTCGTCACGTCCCAGCCCACGGCCTGAGGCACGGGGGCGGGGGGCAACGGGGGCATGGGCACCTCCCGCCACAGATGGGCCGGCACCTTCCGGTACAGCCCCTCCACCGCCTTCCACCGCGCCCCCAGGGACGGGATCCCCGCCCTGTGGGCCTGCCACGCCCGCACCTGGGCCATGGCCGCCTCCCCTTTGGCCTCCTGGAGGCCGCCCTTGGCGCCCCCTTGGGGGGCCCCTTCGGGGGCCCCTTGGGGGGCGCCTGGGGAGGCCTTTCGCGGCACGTACGGCCGCGCGGGCGTGGCCCCCGTGGCCTTAGGCCCCGCCCCGGTCCCGGAGGGCTCGGACGCAGCCGAAGGCACCAGGGTCACGTGGGGCCCGAACAGCACCCGCAAACTCAGCTCCGCCGGACGCCCCTTGGGCGCCACGGCCACCGGCACCGCCCGCCCGGGCCCCTGGGAGGCCCCGGGGGCCCGACCCTTGCGGGCGGGACCGGGGCCCCCCACGGGCTCGGACGGCGTGGACGGCGTAGGCTCGGGCCCTTCGGGCCCCTTGCGCTTCGGCAGCCCCCCGGGCACCCGGGTACCGGGCAGGCGAGGCAGCGGGACCAGCGTGGGCGCCTCGAGCACCGGAGGCCACCGGGGCTCGGGCGCCTTGGGCGCCTCGGGCGCCTCGAGCACCGGAGGCCACCAGGGCTCGGGCGCCTTGGGCGCCTCGGGCGCCTTGGGCGCCTCGGGCCACGAGGGACCCTCCCCGTCCTCGGGGGCTCCGGCCGCCTTGGCCTCGGCCTCCGGGCCCTCCTCGTCCTCCTGACTCCAGTCGCGGAAGGGCACGGGCAGGCCGTCCTGGGGCACGGCGAACAGGGCCTCCTCGCCCCGGGGGACGGTGGCTTTGAACCACGCGTCCACGTCGGCCAACGCGATCCGCCCCCGGAACGCCCGGTGGGTCTTCACCACGGTCTTTTTGACCCGCTTGCCCAACCGCCCGTGCTTCCCGGGCACCGGACGCGCGCGCAGGACGTGGTGGCCCCACCGGGCCAGCCACGCCCGCCGGCCCCACGGGCGCAGCCCCCGCGGGCGTCGCACCCCGAGGGTCTTCTCGCGCCCCTTGCGGCGCACCGGGGTGAGCTTCCGCATGCCCTGGCGCATCCTCCGCCCCGCGACACTCTTGCTGTAGACCGGCCGCCCGGGGTACCTCACGTAGGGAATCCCCGGACGCTTTTTGGCCGCCCACCCCGTGCGGGGGGTGCGGAAGGTGGCCAGGTAGCGGGCGTAGGCCGCGGCCCAGCGGGCGGCCTTGGCCCCCGCCGTCCACGGCCGCCGCCCGCGGACCATGGCCGCCCGCGCCGCCGCCCACCGCACCTGGCGCCACGCCGCGGCCGCTTGGGCCGCGGTCGCCTTGGGCTTCCGCCGACGGTAGGCCGCCTGAAACCGCGCCCCCTCGACGCTCACCGCCGCCTTCCGCCGCCGCACGGGCGCCGGGGCCGGCGCGTCCGCGCCTCCTCCCACGGAGGATCCTACGGAGGACCCTACGGGGGATCCTGCCGGGGACCCTGCGGCCTCAGGCCCCGACGCCGGGCCCGTCAGGGCCGCGGGGACGGGGGCGTCGGCCTCCGGGTCGTGGCCTTTGCGGCTCACGGGCCCCGTGTGGAAGCCGCGGGACCCGCGGCCCCCACCCCTCGAGGACCCGGGCCCCCGGGGCCCATGGGGCCCCCGGGGGCCGGCGCCCGGACCCCCCACGGGGCCCCCTCGGGCGCGCGGTTTCCCGGACGCGCGCGCCGCCAGGCTGGCGTTCACGCGCTCCAACGCACTCATGGGCCGTCCGGCCCCCCCAGGGGCCGGGGCCGCGGGGGCCCCAGCCCCTAGGGGGCCCGTGGCTTTGGCATCCTTGGGCACGTACGGCACGTCCTTGGGCACGTACGGCACGTCCTTGCGCCCAGGCGCGGGGGGCGCGACCCCCCGCGCCCGCGGGAGGACGGGCCCCCCAGGGACCGTGGCCTTGGGCACGTACGGCACGTCCTTGCGCCAAGGCGTGCCCTCCCGCGCCCGCGGAAGGACGGCCCCGACCGGGGCCGTGCCCTTGGGCACGTACGGCGTGTCCACCCGCCGCGGCCGGGACGTCGCCCCCCCCACGGAGACCGCCGCCGCCGCGCCCTTGGGCCCGTGCGGCGCAGCCTCGATCGCGGGGGCCGCGGCCTTGGGCACGGACGACGTGCCCTTAGGCACGGACGGCGTGCCTTCGATCACGGGTGCCGTGGCCTTGACCACGGGGGACGCGCCCTTGGGCACGTACGGCGTATCCCCCCGCCGAGGCTGGAGGATCGGCCCACGCCCGGGCCCTGGGACCGTCGCCGGCGTGCCCTGGGGCCCGGACGGCGTGGCCTGGGGCCCGGACGGCGTGGCCTTGGGCACGTACGGCGTATCCACCCGCCGGGGCGGACGCCCCGGGGCGGCTGCGCCTTTGGGCACGTAGGGCGTGTCCCCCCGTACCGGGCGAACCCCCGCGGGCCGCCCCGGCACGGCCGCCGCGGCCGGCCCGCGAGGGGCCGACGTCCCGGCCGCGGCGGGCTGGACCCGCTGGGCGCGCGGCACGTAGGCCCGATCCACGGCCGCCCCCGCCTTCGGCCGCGCCAAGGCGGCCTGCAGCTTCGCGAGGGCGGGCGTGGCCGGCGCCGAGGCCGGGCGCGGCCCCTGGGGGCCCGCCGGACCGGGGCGCACGGCCCCCGCTGGAGCGGGACGCACGGCCCCCGCCGGAGCGGGACGCACGGCTCCCGCCGGAGCGGGACGCACGGCCCCCACCGGGCGCGAGGGCTGGGTCACGGCCTGAGGCTGCCCCACGGGCCGGGCCGGGCTCACGGGCCGCATGGGCCCCCCGGGGCGCACGGTGCCCGAGGTCCCCGCGCCGCGGTAGGCGTCCTGGGACGCCAAGGTCCCCTGGGCCACCCGGGCCTGCAGCTTCGCCAACGCCGCCGACACCGGGGCCGCGGGGGCCTGGGGCCCCCCCACGGGGGCCGCCTCGCCCTCCGTCGAAGCCGGAGCCGCGGCGGGCCCCTGGGGCTGGGGCGCTTTGGGCTGCTTGGCCTCCCGCTTCCGGCCGAAGGTTCCCGCGATGTTGGCCTGAAGCGTCGCCGCGTCGACCCGCTTCGCGGCCTCGTCCGGGCTCAGGTTGTACTTGCGCATGAACCGGCGGACCTCCTTCTGCCGCCTGATGATCTTGGCCCGCGCGGCCTTGGCCACCTTGGCCGTCTTGGCCGCCACCTTGGCGTCGGCCTTGGCCTGGGCCTCGGCCGCCGCCTTGGCGCGCGCCGCCTCGAGCTCAGCCTGGCGCAGCTCGGCGCGGGCGCGGTAGACCTGGAGGCGCCGGTGCCGCAGGCGCACGTCGGCCAAACGCCCCAGCTCGCGTCCGCGCGCCCGCGCGACCTTGACCTTGCGGCGCGCCGTCCTGAACGCCTTGGCCGCCTTGGCCGCCTCCTTCCGCGCCTGACGCGCGGCCTCGGGCGCCGCGTCGCTGCGGGCCTGGGCCTCGCGGGCGAGGCTCTCGACCGTCTTCACGGCCGTCAAAAGCCCCTTCCCCGCCCGCGCGTGGTGCTTGTGGTACGCGAGGGCCTCCGAGGAGGCCCCCCGGCCCTTGGTCGGGCGCCCTCGGACCCGAACCGCCGGCCCCCGGGGGGCCCCCACGGGGACCGGGACCGGGGGGCGGCGCGGGATGAGGGGATGGGCCACCACGGCCCGCTTGACCAGGCGCTTCCGCGCGTCGCGGAGGGCCGCAACCTCCTCGGCCGGAGCCTTTTGGGCCACGCGCTGACGGATCAACGCCTTCAGGCCGGGGAGGCTCACGCCCTTGAGGAACCCTGGGACGAGGATCTTCTTCAGGGGAGCGGGGCCACCCTTGGGCCGACGCCGGCCCCCCCGGGTGAGTCCCCGCCGGGGATTCAACATCCCCCTTGGGACCTGGAGCAGGGCCAGGGACGCCGACGGCCGGGCTCCCGGGGAGCCCGCCGCCGGACCGGGAAGGGTGCGGGTCGCCATGGCCTTAGGGTCGGACGCGGGGGCATGAAGGGGCGACAAGAGCGCGTCGGCGGGAACCCCCCGCCGGCGCCGGCGCCCCCGCTCGGCCCAGGGGGCCGACCGGGACGCGTCGACGGCGGCGGGAGCTCCCCCCCGAACGCCACGCACGGTCCGAGGCGCGCCACGCACCGACGCGGGCCCCGTCCGGGACCCGCGGGGGGAAAGGAATCCGGGGGCCGAAGCCCCCGCCGCCCCCCCAGGGAGGGGCGGGAACGCCACCGCCACCAGGGCCCGGGCGAAGGCCAAGGCCGCGTCGGGGATCCCCCCGTCGCGCCCGGGCCCCGTCGGGGCCAGGGCCAGGGTCAGGCGACGAAAGGCCTCGGGGGCCGGGGAGCCGCCTAGGCCCCCCAGAGCCCCCAGGACCTCGGGCCCCGGTCCCGCCGGGGCCCCCAACGGGGCCTCGGCCACCGCGGCCGCCCACGCCGCTTCGGCCTCGCGCCACGCCCTCACGGCCAGGGCCGCCCGCTGGCCCTGGCGGGCCAAGCGCTCGGCCCCGGGAAACGGCGCGCCCGCGGGGGCCGCGCCGAACGGCAAGCCGAGCAGCTCGGCCAACACCGTCCCGGCGGCCAACGCCCCTTGGGGCCCCTGGGGCCCTTGGGGCCCAGGGGTCCCTGGGGTCCTTAGGGTCCCTTGGACCCGAGGCCCGGAGCGAGGGCCGGGCCCCGAAGGGCCCCGGCGGCGACGCCTCGGGGCCCGGGGGGCCCGGCGCAAACGCAGGGCCGGCACGCCGATCCAGCGGGTGGTCCCGCGGAGCTTGAACGCATCCCGCCGCGCCAGGGTCCGCAGGCGCCTCCGCCAGAGGCGGCGGCGCCACGCCCAGCGGGCCCGCTGCAGCATGGTCAACCGGTACCCCACCAGGGTGGTCCGGGGGCGCCGCCAGCCCTTGGGCCCGCGCACCCACCGCACCGGGGCGCCGGGACGGCCAGGCCGGTGGGTCCGCGGGGCCGCCATGGGCACCCGGGTCGCCGCCAGCTGGGCCGCCAACCGGCGCGCCGCCACCCCCGGCCCCTGGGGGGGCCGCGCCGCCAGCTTCCGCCGGAGACGCCACATGCGCCTCTGCTTCCGGGTCAGGATCCCGGACCCCCGGCCCGGGTCGGCCACGGGCGGCACGCGGCCCAGGGCGGCGTCCCCCGTCCGACCCCAGACCACGGCCAACGGACGCCGCCTCGGGTACACCGGCGGCGCCACCAGGCGGCGACGCATCCGCCGGCGCCCCACCCCCTTGGGGTAGGTCCGCCAGTAGCGGTCCAGGAACCGCGTCACCCGTCGGTTGGCCTTCCGCGTCGCCCGGGTGCGCCGGAAGCGCCGCGGGATGATTTTGGGGAAGGGCACCGCGAGGCGCTGGACCTGGAGGGTCTGGGGCACCGCCGTCCACGCCCGGCCGGGCCCCGAAGGGCCCGGGGCCGCCTCGGGCCTGCCCTGACGGGCGGCCCGCGCCCGCGCCCGGGCGTCATCCTCCCGCATCAACGCGGCCTCCAGGGCGTCCAACTGCCCCAACGTCACCGTCGGCGTGGCCGCCCTCGCGGCCCCGGCGGCCGCCCACGGCCCCACCAGGGTCCCATCGAGACGCCGCGCCACCACCCGGCGCACCCCTGCGGGCGCCCGGGAGCCTCCTCCGGCGCCCTGGGCCCCGACGCCCCCCGACGCGGCCCCCCGTCCGCGGGAGACGCGAGGGAGGCGTCGGCGGGCCGTGGACGGCCGGCGCAGGGGCGGCAGGGGCGCCCGGCGCCGCCCCGGGCGCCGCCGCGCCTTGGCCCGGACGCGCAGCCACCCCCGACGGCTGGCCATCAGGATGGCCCGGGCCCGCGGGGTCAAGGCCAACGGCTTACGCCGCCGCCGAGGGCCGTCGTCCAACCCCCGCACCGCGCGCAACGTGGCCCGGTTCGCCTTGAACCAATCCCTCAACCGGGCGCGGAACGTGCGCCTGGTGATGGGCTTGCCGGCGGGAAAGAGGGTCTCGAGCCCCGCCATGGCCTCGCGAATCGCCTCCCCGTAGAAGGCCGACGCCACGGCCGCGCGGCCCTGGGGCAGGGCCCCCTGGAGGGCCCGCATCAGGGCCCCCACGAGGGTCCGGTCCTGGGCCGGCTCCCCACCCCGGCCCCTCCGAGCCGGGGCCTGGGCCCCCAGGGCCGCGGCCAGGGCCTTGGGCAGGGCGTTCCCCCCCGCCTCCGCCCCCGCCCCGGCCTTAGGGCCCGCCTGGGCCCGCAGCCTGCGCCGCGCCGCCACCCTCAGCGGGTCCAGGCGACGCACCCGGCCCAACGCGCCCCGCACGGGGTAGGACCGGAGCCGCACCCGCCGCTGGGCCCGCAGCCGACGCTGACGCTGGCGCCACCGGCTTTGGGCGTCCGCCGGCCCGGGGGCCCCCTGGGCCCCCAGCACGGCCTGGCGCTCGGCCAAGGCGGCCCGGCGCTGGACCGCGAGGGCCCGGCGCTCGGCCTCGGCGCGCTCGGCCCGGGCCCGCGCCCGGGGATGCTGCTTCCTGGCGGGCGCGGCCGACCCGTAGTAGGGCGCCCGCGGGTCCGCCCCCCCGGGGGCCGGCGTGGGCACCCCGGGTGCCCGACCGGAGCCCTCCGGCACCCGGGGTGCCCGGAGGGCGCGCAGCCAGAGGGGCGCCTTCGCCCCCGACCGACGGGCCCGGGCGGCCGCGGTCGCCCGCAGCCGCCGGGCCGCCGCCTCGGCCTTGGCCCGGGCGGCCTCGGCCTTGGCCCGCTCGGCCTCGGCCTTGGCCCGCACGTTGTCCGGCCTCAACGGCCTCGCCCGCCCGTAGTACGGCTGGGGCCGGGGCGGTTTCCTCGCCATCCCGGCCCCCTTGGCCCCCTTGGCCCCTTGGGCCCCCTTGGCCCCTTGCGGCGCCGGGGCCTTCGTGGCCGCGGCGGCCGCCGGGGCCTCGAGGGCCCGGCGCCCCGGAAGGCGCCGGGGCGCGGGGCGGGCACGAAGGGCCCCCACCTGCCACCCCGTCCGCCGCCCGCGGGCGCTGTAGTAGGGTCCGAGGCCGCCCCCGCGGCCCCGGACCATCGCCTGCACCCGGCGCATCGCGCGGGCCGCGCGGGCGCGCCGGTAGGCGACGATCTCCCGGACCGTGGAGGCCCCGAAGCCCAGGCCGCGCAAGCGCTGCACCAGCCCCCACCTCGGCCGGAGGCGGAGACGGAGGCGACGGCGCAAGCGCCGTCCCCCCCACGCCCACGCGGGCGCCACCCGCGGGCGGCCGCCGCCCCCGAGGCGACGTGCCACCGCCCGCAGCCTCGCCCGACGCTTACGCTCCGCCGCCCGGACCACCCCCATCAGGGGCGACGCCGGCCCCTCGAGCCCCTCAGGGCCCGCCCGGGCCGCCCGGGCCAGACGGGCGCGCCACGCGGCGTCCCATCCGTCCGGGCTCCCTCGGACTCGGAGGCCCCCGAGGGGCCCGGTCAAGGGGGTGGCGAAGCCCCGGCGCCGGGCGTTGCGCACGGTCCGCCGGGCGATGCGCCGTCGGCGGGCCAGGCGCATGGCCCGGACGCTGGGGTACCCCGCCGCCTCGGCGGCCAACGCCGCGCGCTGGGCCCGACGCGCCTTGGAGGACGGACGCCCGGGCGCGGGCTCCGTCACCACGTGGAGGGTGTACCCGAGGAGGGCCCCCTGGAACACCTTCCGCACCCAGGCCTGCCACCGCCGCGTGGGTCCCCGCCGTCCCGGCCTCCGCCGCACCCCCGCGAGGAGGCGCTTGGCGAGGGTCCGCACGGCGGCCGCGCGACGCACCCGGGCCCGGCTCTGCCACCGCAGGGTCCGACGCACCCGGGACGGCCTCCTCATGCGCCGCAGGCGCCCGAGGGAGAACCGCCGGCGGAACCGGATCAGCTTCTGGTGGTGCCGGGGCACGGGCCCCACGTAGGTCGACATCAAGCCCAGCAGACGCTGACGCCGCCGCAGGGCCACCCGGGCCTTGGCGGCGGCCCGGCGCGCGCCCGCGGCCACAGCCTTGGCCAGGGCCCCCGTGAGGCGCTTGCGCCGCCGCGGGGGGCGCGGCGGGCGGCGACGGCCCGGACGGGCCGCCCGAAGGCGGGCCTTCCGGAGGCGCCGCGCCAGCTGCGCCACGCTCCGCCGCCGCGCCACCCCCAGGGGCCCGCGCAGGGCGCGGGGCACCCCGAGGCGCAGCACCCGCGGCCGAGCCAAGGTCAGACGCCACCCCTCGCGGGACCCGGCCCCCAGGGCCCGGGCCCGCGCCACCCGGCGGGCGTAGGCCCGCCACGTCCGGAGGGCCCACCGCCCGGCCACGCTCCGGCGCCGCCGGCCGTAGGGGAGGGGCATGCGCAACCCCCGCAGGGCCAGCCAACGCCGCAACCCCACGGGCGTGTGGACCGCCTTGGGCCCCCGGGTGGGCCGCCGCCAGTCCTTCGGCCGGGGCACCGCCCCCTGGAGGGCGGCGTACACCCGCCCCATGGGGGAGCCGGGCCGACCCCAGCGCCGGGGGCGCCGCCTGGCCCCCGCCAACGCTTTGGCCTGGATCAGGCGCCGGACGATGGCCGGGTACCGGATCATCCAGTAGGACCCCGGCACCAGCCCCCGCCGCGCCCGCTGGGCCACCCTGGCCGCTTGGGCCTCGGGGGTGGTCCGGGCCCCCGTCACCCCGAACCCCGGCGTCACCCGCAGGCGGCGCCACGGCTGGGTGGGGACGGCCGTGTAGAGGGCCTGCCCCGCCTGGAGGGCCCGCGCCGCCAGGGTGCGCTTCACCGCCTCCTCGAGGGGCAGCGCCCGCTGACGGTCCCGGGCCGCCACGCGGGCGGACCAGCGGGCCCGGGCCGCCTCACGGCGGCCTCCGGCCCCCCGTCCCGTCCGCCACGTCCGGATCCCCGCCCTGCGGGTCACCGCCGCCGCCAAGCGCCGCCCCTCGCTCCGGGCCCGGACGCCGCGACGGAGGCGGGCCCTGCGGCCCTCGAGGGACCCTGAGCCCCCAGGGGCCCCCCGGGCGCGGACCTTCCGGCCCTTACGGGCGGCCGCCATGGCGCGCCGCACCCGCAGGGGCAGCCGGCCGCGGGCGTTCGCCGCGGCCGCGCGCTCCCGGGCCCGCAGGCGCCGGACGGTGCGCGCCAACCCCGGCCCGCGCCGCCACGGCCCCCGCACCCGCCGGGGTCCCCCGTCCCCCTCAAGGGACCGAGGACCCAGGCCGGCCCCGGGGGCCACGCGCAGGCCGTGGGTCCACACCGGCGCGGCGGGCTGGGCGCCCCCCCGGCGTGCGGCCCGCTTCTTGGCCAGACGCCGGGCGTCGCCCCGCTTCCGCCGCTTGGCGTTCTCGATGAACCTCCTCCGCAGCCGGAGGAAGGCCGACGCCATGGGCGCGAACCGCACCCGCCGCGGGGTCCACCCCCGCCGGGCGGCCCGTCCGCGGTAGGCCATGGCCGCCGTCCGGGCCGCGTAGGGCCCCCGGCCCCGGATCGCCGCGACGCGGCGTCGGGCCTCGGGGGCCAACGGGCCCTCGTAGGCGGCCGTCACCGCCGCCTCCCAGGACCGGCCCGGACGGACGTTGGACCGCTGCTGGGTCCCCCACCGCCGCCGCACCTCCCGGAAGAACGCCGCCACGTCGGCCCACGGCCCGTCGGACCGCGGCCCCCGCGGCGCCCGCCCCCGGGGTGCGACCCGGGGCCCCGAGGCCCTAACGCCCCAGGACCCCGCCTCCTGGGCCTGCCGGGCCTGCCGGGCGCGTCGGTCGGCCCGGGCGCAGGCCCGGGCGTGGACGGCGTGGAACGCCTCCACCACCGCCCGCGACGCCCCCTCGGCGGCGTGGCGCACCAACCACCCGGGCCGCCCCCCCGAGGCCCCCGGAGGGCCGCGGCGAGACGCCCCGGGACCGACGGCCCCCGCCACGGCGCCGGCCAGGGCGGCCGCGCCGGGCACGTGGGGCGCTGGGGTCAACGCGATCACCCGCCCCTTGACCACCACGTGGCCGGGCCCCCGGGGCCCGAAGGCCTCCAGGGCGCCGAGGGCCCACGCCCCCGCGCTGCCCGCGCGGCCCGCGCTGGCCCACGCGGCGGTGGCGATGGCCGCCGTGCCTCCCTCGATGCCCTGGGCGACGGGCGCCTCCGCGCCGTCGAGGCCGTCAGGGCCCCGCCACGCCGTCGCCGGCAGGCGGACCCGACGGCCCGAACGGCCCACGGGCTGGAACGCGGACCACCGGGCCACCCGGCGGGCCCTCCGGCCCCGCTGGCCCCGCCGGGCCCTGCGGGCCAGACGGCGGGCCAGCTCCCGGAGGCGCCGGCGCGCCCGGGCCCCCCGGGCCCCGCCCAGGGGGCGCCGGCGGGCCCGCCTCCGCCGCAGCTCACGCCCGAGCACCCGCAGGAGTTTCCGCGCGCGCCGGGCCCGGCGGACCGCCGCTTTGGGGAGCCGCGGCCGGGGCCGGGCCCTCCGGGCCCGGGTCCGGAACAGGAACCGCGTCCGCCGCCGCCTCAACCGCAGGGCGCGGCGGGAGCGGCCCCCGCGCGGGGCGCGGCGGGACCGTCGGCGCGGCGCCTCGACGGGACGCTGGCGCCCGGTGTGGACGCCCCACGCCCGGCGGCGCACCAGGATCGCCGCCCTCGGGCTCAAGCCCGTCGGCCCGCGGGCCACGGGCTCGGTGGCCAGGGGCGGGTGGTAGGACGTCCGCGCGGGCCCGTAGGCCGCCCGCAGGGCGGTCAGGACCGCGTCGGTGCCCTGGGCCCTGGCGGTGGCCGCCGTCATCCAGGCCGTCACGGCCCGGGTGAGGTCGGTCCACGCCGCCACGGCGTCCTCGGCCGTCCGGAACCGCCCCGCCGCCTCGGCGGGGGACCCCATCACGCACCGCAGGGCCAACGCCGCCCGGTCCCCCCGGGCCAGGGCGGCCCGGTAAGCCTCCGCCTCCCGGGCGAGCCGGTCCTCCCGGAGACCCCCGCGCCCCGGGGCGCCGAGGGTCTGAGAGAGGGCCGGCGCCCCGAGGAGGGCGGTGGCGGCCCGGGCCTCGGCGATCGCCGAGGCCACGGCCTCGTCCTCCTCGGCCACCTCGGGCTCGGGGCCCGAGGCCCCGGGGGCCTCGGACGCCGCGCCCTGGACCTGGGCCCCGTAAGCGGCCCAGAGGGTGGCGGGGTGGAGGGTCAGAGGCTCGGCCCGCTGGTGGGCGTCGAGGTCCCACGCCGCCGCCTCGAAGGACCCGGGCTCGGCCACCAGGGCCAGCCCGTTCTCGGCGGTGGACCCCGCGGGCCCGGCGGTCCAGATCAGGGGCTCCGCCGGCCCCGGGGCCTCACGCCCCGAGGGCAGGGGCAGGGCGTAGGACCCCGCCACCCGCACCGTGCCCCCCTGGGGGTGCACCAGGGTGCGCGCCCCCGCGGCGCCGTGCGCCCTCCACGGGGTCGCGCGGCCGGCCGCGACGGGCGCCCGGGGCATGGCGTCCCACCCGGCCTGGGGCCTGGCGGCCACGGCGGCCTGGAAAGGCGCCAAGGCCCGCCCCACGAGGGCCGGGGAGGCCTTGACCGCCCGACCGGCGGCCGTGCGCCAGGCGGCCTCGGCGGCCGCGTCCTCCGCCTTCGCGCGCGCGTCGCGCGCCTGGGCGGTGCGGGACCGGGCGCGCCTGGCGCGGTCCTGGCGCGCCGCGTAGGCGGCCAGGGTGCCGGCGGTGGCCGTGGCCCTGGCGAGCCGGGCCCGGGCCACCGCCCGCCACCGGGCGCCCAGGGCGCGCACCTTGAGGGCGGGCATGGCGACCTGCACCCGGGTCCCCTTGGGGGTCTCCACCCGGCGCGTCACCACGGTGCCGCCCACCACGCCCAGCCTCCCCACGGTCACCCGCCGGTCGGCCGCGGCCAGGGCCGCGCGGAGGGCGGCCCGCCCGGCCCGCCGGATGCGCTGGGCCGGCGTGAGGGCCTTGGGCCCTCCCCGCGCCTCCCCGGGCCCTCGGGTCCGAAGGCCTCGGGGCCGGCGCACGGCCGCCCCGAGGGCCTTGACCAGGCGCCCCAAGGGGGGAAAGAGGGACCGCGCCCGCCGGCCCTGGCCCCGGGCCAGGGCGGCCACCCGGGCCTCCTGGCGCCGGGCCTTGGCGGCCAGGGCCGTCTCCACGAGCTGCTGCAGGGCCGACCGGCCGGGCTGGATCGCCGCCACGGCCAGCAGGGCGCGCACCCTGCGGCCGTCCCCGGCGGGAAGGCCCAGGGCCGCCGCCGCCTTGGCGGCGGAGGGGGACGCCTTAGGCTCGGCCGCGGAGGGCTTCCCCGCCTTGGCGGCGGAGGGGCCCCGCAGGGTCCACCCCCGTCGGGCGGCGCGGAACTCCCGGAGGGCCCGCAGGACCCGGCGCGCGGGCCGGGCCTGGGCGCCCCCCGACCGCCCCCGGGCGCGCAACGTCTGCAGGATCGCCACGGCCGCCCCCCGCCGCAGGGCCGGAGGCAGGGCGGCGACCCGATGGACGATGCGCACCGCCGCCGCCCACGCCGCAGCGTGGCGCTGGACGGCCAAGGGCACCGCCCCCGCGAGAGCCTTCGGCCCCGTGGGACCCGGGGCCCTCCCGGGGGCCGACCCCACCGTCCCGGGGACCGGGTCCGCCGGCGCCCCCCCGGGCGCCGCCGCCCGCGGCCGGAGGGCCGCCCGCCGCAGCGCCCGGGCCTGGGAGACCGTGGCGAACGCCTTCGCGACGGCCTTCCCCAGGGCCGCGACCATCGCCGGGCCCTGGGGGGCCGCGCCCGCCTCCACGGTCACGGAGGCGAAGGCCCGGGTCAGGGCGGCGCCGACGCGGCCCTCGCGCCCCTCCGGGTCCTCGTCCCACTCCTCGAGGGTTTTGCCGGCCACGATGAAGCCGGCCCAACGCTCCGGAGCCTGGACGTACCCCTGGGGGGCCGGGAAGCCGGCGGGGACGGCCTGGGGGAGCGCACCCCCCGCGCCCTGGGCCGCCTCGGTCCGGAACCACGCCCAGACGCTGGCGAGGGCCCGGCGGTAGACGAATTCCTGCCCCAAAAGGTCCTTCTCCATGAAGGCGACCAGGGGCGCGTGGGTCGCGCCCTCCGCCCCCACCGCGCGGCGGTACGCCTCGGCGGCCGCCGTGGCGGTGGGGGGGAAGGTCGCGATCGCCTTGAGGCGCTTATGCGCGGCCTCGAGGCGCGTCTCGGCTCGGTCCGCCCGCAGCACCGCGTCCAACGCCATCTCCACGTGCCTCATCACGAATCCCAGCGCGTGAAGGCCGACCGTCGTCCCCGAATTCGCCGAACCCGAGAACGAGGCGACCTCGCTGGGGACCTTCCGAACGACCAAGGGACGCACGACCATACGACCGTTCACGGGGAGCATAGGCTACGTTGCAAGGATCGACGCATGGAGACGCAAGAGGATGCCCGACACCGGCCGACCGACCCGCCACGCCCGTCCCACCCTGGCCCTGGACCCACCCCGGCCCCCCCGCGGGGGGGCCGGGGGAACCCCGCCCCCCGCCGGGGGGCGGGTCGGCGGCGCGGCGGCCCCCGGGGGGGCGCCGCGGCGCCTGGGGCGACGCCCGTGCGTCCACCCCGGCTGCCCCGCCGGAGCCCGGGCCCGCGCGGGCCCGGGCCGGCTCGGGGAAAGGGGCGCGCACCGAAGGCCCCCCGCCTCCCTCCCGCCGGGACCCGGGGGCCCCGAGGGAGGGCGCGGGGCGCCGGCGCGCGATGGCCCCCGGCCCCCCCGCCCTCGGCCGCCCCGGCCTCCCCTCGCCCCGACCGGGGGGAAGGGCGCCGGACCCACCGAACGCGGGGACGCCCGCCGCCGACCCGGACCCCCTGGGGCCCGGGCCACGGGGACCCCCGCCCCGCGCCCCACCGGGCCCGGGACCGGGCGCCCAGGGCACCCAACCGAATCCCCACGATCCCACCCCCCGAAGCCCCGAGGGCCCATTTCTGCATGACCCCCTGGCAGGGGGTTTACCCCCCTCGCCAGAGGGTACTTTGTCGTCAAAGTACCTCCTGGCTGGGGGGGTAGGTGCGGGTTTTTGGGGGGGTAATTTTGGTCAAAAAAATCCGTGGGGGGGAGACGGGAAATCCGCCGTCCCCTCCCCTGGGGGCCCGAAGGCCCCCCGCCCTCGCCGGGGCGCTCACGCGTCCGCCGGGTCCGCGGGGGCGTCCAACCCGAACAGGTCCAGATCCGCCGGCACCCAGGCCGGCTCGGCGGGGACGAAGGGCGCCAGGGGGGGCGTCCTGTCCCCGTACCACGGCCCGCCCTTCACCATGACCAGAGGCGCGGCCACGGCGTCCACGGCTTGGCGAGCCGGCTGGCCGAGGGCGCGGCGCAGGGCCGCCTCCACGGCCTCGAAGGCCTCGACCAACTCGGGACGGTGGGGCCACAGGTCCTCCAGCCACGGGCGCGGGGACGCGTACGGGGGGAACCGCTCGGTCCCCGGTACGCCGAAGGCCGCCAAGGGCCTCGGCCTGACCTCGACCTCGGGCTCCGGCACCTCCACCCGCCTCGTCCTCGCGGCCGCCGCCGCCGACGGGCGGCCCACGGTCCAGGGCCGGACGCCCGCGTCGGCGACGTCGGGGTCGAACCCGAGGTGGACGCCCCCGGGGGGACGCCCGCGCTCCATCCCCCACACCCGCGGCACCGCCGGCACCCAGGCCGTCGGCGCCACGGCCACCGCGGCCACGAAGGCCTCCCGGGCCTCGCCCACCGCCACGGCGGCGGGGCCCGTCACGTCCCCCCCGAGGAGGGGCATCCCCTCCTCAGTCAAGGGCACCCCGCCCGGCACCCACGTCGGCGCCCCGTCCGTCGGGTCGGGCTGGCGGGCCGCGAAGGCCGCGCGGTCCCCCAGAAGGGCGGCCCCCTGCTCCTGCCTGGGCAGGGGCGGCCCCCACACGGTCACCGGCGACCAGCCCCGGGCCCGACGGTGGTAGGGCTGGTCGGGCTCGATCAGCCACGGCTCGAAGGACCACCGCGGCTGCTGCCGCGGGTGCATGAACGCCGCCGGCGACCGAAGGCGCACCCTGGCGTCCCTGATCTGGGCCTCGTGGAGGGGCATGGCCAAGGGAAGCCGCGTGGGCCCCCACGGCCGCACCACCACGTCCGCCGGCATCCGACGCCTCGGCCGCACCCCCCGCCACGCCCAGGGGTCGAAGGCCTCCCCAGGGGCCCCACCCCCCGCGCCCGCAGGGGCCGTCACCGCCTTCCGCAACGCGGCCTCGGCCGGGGTGCGGGGCGGCGTCGCCCGCCACGCGCGGGCCGCCGCCTCGCCCCCTGCGCGCTCGGCCCCCCGGGGGTCCGCCTCGCCACGGTCGCCCCCGCCTTCGTCACCGACCTCATCCCGCGCCGACCCCCGGTCCGACGCGTCCTTCCCCTCGAGCCTTTCCAGGAACGGGTCGGGCGACCTCCACGCTTCGGGCCTCCACCGCCTCCCCGACCGCCGCAGGGCCTCGGCCCGGCGGGCGTCCAGGGCCGCGCGCCCCGTCCCCGGAAACCGCCGCATGGGCGCGTCGGGGTGGGGGTACGCGTACGGCCTCGCCCCCAAAGGCAGGACCCCCCGCGCCCCCCCGGGGCCCGCGCGCCCCCCCGGGACCCCTCGGGGCCCGGGGGGGCGCGGGGCCGCGCGGCGGGCGGCCAGGGCCTCGGCCAGGGTCCGGGTCCCGCCCCACGCGGGGTCGGGCCGGGCCAGGGGCGCCCTCGCCCGCTCCCGGTGCTTGGGCGGCGCCCGTCGGTGCAACCCGAAGGGCAGCTTGGGCCCCGAGGGCGCCTCCAGCACCGGGGTGGGCAGGGTCCAGGCGAGCTCCAAGGCCTCCATGGGCGCGATCCCCCGGGTGACCTTGTCCATGGGCAACCACAGCAGGTCCTCGAGGAACGGCTTGGCCAGCTTGACCCACCCGGCGTACCGGGGGTCGTCGGGGTGCACCTGCACCGCCATCATGGACGCGAACGCGCGCTTGGCCCGCCCCGCGGCCTCGGGCCCGGGGGCCCGGGGCACGTACGGGCAGGGCACCTCCTTCAGCAGGTCGCGCTTCCGCTGGCGGGGCGCCTTGGCGGCGTCCCGCCCCTGGGCCTGGGAGGCCTGCTCCCGGGCCCGGGCGCGCTTCCGACGCTTGGCCTCCTTGGTCGACTCCTCCAGGGTGAGCTGGGCGTGCAGCCGCTGGGCCACCCTCCTCAACGCCACCCGGCCGGCGTCGGCCCGCTGGCGCGCGGTCGCTTCCGCGTCGAAGAAGGTGGCGAACGGGGACGCCTCCACCGTCGGCACCGACGCCGCGTAGGCCTTCGCCGTCTCCATGCCCTTGGGGGTGGGGTACAGGGTCTGACCCCCCGCCACCACCCCGGGGAACTCCAGGGCGCTCGCCACGTCGGTGGCGTAGGCCGCCTGGCGCAGGGCCTGGAGCAACGCCCCGCGGGTCGCGGCCAGGGTGGCCGTCACCCGCTCCTCCTTGCTCGCGGCCCACGCCCTCCGCTGCTCCCAGCGGGCAGCCTCCTTGCGGGTGTACGTCCGCCACCTGGCCAAAGGCGCGGCCCGCACCCGGGCTTGGAGGGCGGCCGGGGCCCGGGCGGGCGCCCTCTTTTTGGGCCCCGCCGGCGTCCCGAAGGCCTTCGCCCACCGCTCGGCCTGGACCGCGGCGCGGGGCGTGGCCGAAGCCGCCCGCGTCGCCCGGCTCCGGGCCGCGGCCAGGCGCTGGGTGAGAACCTTCACGCCCTCCCGCCACGCGATCGCCGACCGCTCGGTCGCCCTCCAGGCCCGCTCGGCCCGGAAGGCCGCCAGCTGGAGGGGCCGGGCCCTCTGGGCCGCCCGGTGGATGCGCGCCGCCCTCGCCACGTCCTCGGCCACGGTGGCGTCGGCCCGGAAGGCGGCCGCCTCCCGCGGGCGCCCCCCGGGCCCCGCGGCCCAATCGCCCCCGGCCTCCCTCGGCGCCTCCTTCGAGGGCCCCGAAGGGGCCCCCATGGGCCGGCGCAGGGCGCGGCGGCGCGCCAGGAGGGCGTAGGCTTCGCCCACCCGCCCCATGGCCGCCCACCGCGCCTGCAACCGCGCGTCGGGGGCCGGGCGCGTGGGGTCCTGCCCCCCAAACCACGCCTGACGCGCCTCGAGCCCCCGCACCGCTTGGGCCCGGGGTCCCGTGATCCGCGCCTCCCGCAGGCTGGCCCCGCCCCCCACGGGGGTGGGGAACACCGCGTAGGTGGGCATGAGGACGTACCACGCCGTGTGGGCCACGGGCATGGGCGTCCCCGGGGAGATGAACTCATTCTGGTACGCCCCGTGCAACCTCCTCCGCCCGCCGAGGGCGAGGCCCGGCAAGGCCTCCCACCCCTCGGCCGTGACGGGGGGCAGCTCGTACAGCTCGGGGAAGTCCCGCACCATCTGGCGCCACCGGTGCCACGCCGGCGTCCACGCCACCAACGCCTTGGACACCCCGGCCTCCCCGGCCTCCCGGGCCCGTAGGGCCCCTGGGGCCCCTGGGGCCTCGAGGGCCTGGGGGGCCGCGGCGGCGGCCGTCAGGAGGGCCGTCACCCTGGCCCGGTCGGCCCCCTCCCTGCCCCCCTCCGTCCGCCACCAACGGCCCATGACGGGGTCGAAGGCCGCGGCGTGGGCCCTCCGCCCGGGGCGGTCGGGGACCACGGGCTCGGCGGTTCGCTCGGCCTCCTGGGCCCGCGCCACCGCCTGGGCGTGGCCGAGGGCGTCGCGCCACGGCGACCCCGTCCCCTCGGGCTCCAGGGCCTCGGCGTGGCGGTCCCCGGCGTCGGACGCCTCGGCCGCGGCCCACGCCCACGCCTTCACGGCCGGCGGCAGGGCCCTAGGCCCCGCCCCGACCCGGGCCCGGCCCAGGGGCCGGGCGTAGACCGCCCGGACGTAGACCGCCCGGGCCCGGCGCGCCCGCGCCCGGTACCGGGCCCGGCGCCGGGCGCCGACCTTCCGGTACCTCGCCATCATGGCGTGGACTTTTCCCTGGGCCGCCGCGGCAGCGGCGACCCGCTTCCGGGCGTCCTCCACCAACTCCGGGTCGTCGGACTTCAGGTACCGGGCCAGCTTGGAGGACACGGGCGCCGCGGGCCCCCGGTAGTCCAGGTCCAAATCCGCGTCCGCCTCGGCCTCCCAGGCCTCCCGGGGCCCCAGGGCCTCGAAGGCCGCCGCGTCCCCGTAGGCGAGCTGCTCGGTCCGGAGGCGGCGGCGGATCGCCAGCTCCTCCTCCATGGTGGCCAGGCTCGCCTCGGCCGCCTCGCGGGCGCGGTGGAAGGCCGCGGCATCCTGGCCGCTGATGGCGTCCATGGCGGCGTCGAACGGCGGCCGCTCGGGAAAGCCGTCGAACTCGGTCAAGCTCTCGGCCATGATCGTCGGCACCGGCAGGTTCAGGGCGCTCAACGCCGCCCACATCGCCGGGTCGCTCACGACCCGGGGCACCGCCGCCCGGGGCCCGGGGCCCTCCAGGAAGGCCGTGGGCCGCACCGTGGGCACGGACGCGTCGGCCTCGGGGCCCCACAGGGCCGCGTCGGGGGGCAGGTACCCCGGGTCCCCGGGCCCCACGGGCCCCCGGGCGGCGGCCAACGCCGCGTCCCGGATGGCCCTCTGGACCCGTGGCGCCAGGGCGTCCCACCGGGGCTCCTGGAGCCACACCCGCAGGAACGCCCGGAACGTGGGGTGGTCTCCCAGGGCCTGGGCCTCCCGGGTCCACACCAGGTCCATCAGGTCCTGGGGCGGCACCGCGTAGAGGTCGTGGGCCGGCCCGGTGGCCGGACCCTTGGGGCTCCCCAGGGGCGCGTAGGCCCCCGACCGCTGGGCGAGGGGCCCCGGAAACAGGGCCACCGCCCACGCGGCCGCCGTCCGCCCCCCGATGAGGGTGGACGCGTCCCCCGCCTCCGCCTCGGCCCGGTCCACCGTCCCCGCGTCCACCGCCTCCCCTCGGCTCCCGGGGACGGGGGCGGGGGCGGAGGCGAGGGCCCGGGCCTCGGGTCCCTTGAGACCTTCCGGTCCTTGGGGACCCTCGGAACCTTCAGGGACCAGGCGCGCCGTCAAACGGGGCGCGACGATGGCCATGCCCAGGGGCCGCCGGTCCCCCTCCCGGGGGGTCACGGCCTCCAGGATGCGCGCGCGCCTCGCGGGGGCGAGGCCGAGGCGGGCGGCTTCGGCCACCGGGTCCTCGGGCCGCTCGCCCCCCTGGGCCACCAAGGTCGCCAAGGGCGTGGGCACCAGGGCGGGCAACCCGGTCCCCGGGGTGCCCGCCTTGGAGATCGCCTTCACCTGGGCCCAGGACTCCCTGACCTCCCTCACCCGGAGCCGGAGGAGCGCCGTCGCCCCTTCGGGCCCGGAGGGCCCGGAGGGGCCGGAGGGACCCTTGAGCCCCTCGGGCTCGGGACGCTGGACGCCCCGGGCGCGGTACACGGGCCCGGGCGGCCGCCGCCACGCGGCCTCGGCGTCCGGGTAGAGCAGGGCCCCGTCCGGACCGTCGATCCGGGGGGTCGACGCCTCCCGGAGCCTACGGACCCAGGGGCCCCGGGCCCCGGTGACATCCACCGCGGGCACCGGGGTGAGGGCCGCCGCCCGGGCGTCGTGGGCCCTGGGCCCCCGGGCCAAGGCGGGGTCCAAGCCCCGGGCCGCCAGGACCGCCGCCCGGGCCCCCTGGGTCCGGGCCGCCCGGGCGGCGTGGCGCGCGAGGGCGCGCACCCTCCGGGGCGCCATGGGCCCCGGCACCAGGTCCAGGAACAGCCCCTCGTAGGGGCCGTAACGGTCCTCGGGCCGGGTCCAGGGGGCGCCCCGACGGACGGCGAGCTCGAGGCGCGCCCAGACCGCCAGCACGTCCACCCCGGGGTGGAGGAGCAACGCCTTGATCAACGCCTGGTAGGTGCGCCCCACCTCGGTGGCGAGAAGCACCCGGACCCGGAACAGGAAGGCCACCCGGGACGCCCAGTCCCGGCCGTAGCCCACCCCCCGCCCCGCGTCGGTGCCCATGGCCTCGGGCCCCAGAGGGGCCCCCCCACGGGGATCCGGGTGCGGGTACGGCAGGTACGGGAACGCCCCGGCGGGGACGGGCCCCGCCCGGTCCATGGCGTCCAACGTCCGCCACACCGCCGCCGCCTCGAGGGCGGCCAGGGGCGCGACGGCCCTGGCCAGGGTCCGCGCCGCGCCGAGGCCCTCGGCCACGGCCGTCTCGCCCTGGGGGTCCACCACGCCCAGGTCCACCCACAGCCGGTCCCCGTGGCCCTCCACCCGTCCGCCCCTCGGGGCGGCCGTGCGCCGCCGGGCGTGGGTGGGCCTCAGGGGCCACGCCTTGTCGGCCGTGGCCGTGGTGCGGTACACCCAATCCAGGTACGCCTCGGGCGTGGGCCTGGCCTCGGCGAACCCGGCGGGGTAGGGCCTGGCCCACCCCGCCCCCGCCTCCCACGGCGCAAAGGCCGGCACGCACGCCTGACGCGCCGCCGCCGCGAACCGGCCCTTGGCCCCGGCACCCGGGGCCGGGGCGCTCGGCCCCGACGCCCTGCCGGGCCTCCCGGGCTTTCCGGGCCTCCCGGGCCTCCCGGCCCCCCCGTCCCGGGGGACACAGGCCACCCAGATCAAGGGCCCCACGCCCCCGGCGAGGCCGGAGGCCCCCGCCGGGCCTTCGCCGCCCTGGACCCCGTCCATGAGGGCCAGGGGGCCCGCCTCGGCGAGGAGGGCGTCCAGGCCTCCGGAGGCCCGGTCGCCGGGGGCCCGGGAGGGCCCCCCGAAGGCCGCCAAGCCCGTGGTCTGGGCCAGGACCTGGCGGGTGACCACGTCCCGGACCCGGTCGGCCCACCGGTACGGGGCCGCCGTCAGGCCGCGATGGATCGCCGCCGGCTCGGTCACGGGGATCCACGCGTACCGGGACCCCCGGTAGGGCCCCACGGGCGGCAGGGGCGTCGCGGGAAAGGCCACGTACCGCCCCCCCCGGGTGAGCCCCGACCGCGCCGCATCGGCCGCCCACGGCACGTAGCGGAAGTGGGCCCGATCGGCCACCACCCGCTTCACCCCGGGCTCCACCCCGGGCGCCGCGCCTCCGGACCCGTACGGCCCGTAGGGCCCGAGGTCCCCCAGGGGCTTCCCCTCCAGGAGCATGGACCGGTAGGGCGCCACGTGGGCCCCCACGGCCCACCCGGCCCGCCACCTCCCCACGGGCACGTGGGCCCGCGGGTAGTAGGGCGCCAAGGCGTGCCACGCGGCCACCACGGCCACGGTGTCGGGCGCCCACCCGCCCCCCGACGCCGAGGGGGCCGGGGCCTGGCGCCACGGCAGGGCCTCGTCGGGCAGGGGCCGGCCGGGGACGGCCCGGGACCACGCCCACGCCGCCGCCCGCGCCGCCGTCTGCCGGGCGTGCCTCGCCAAGGGACGCCGCCCGGGCCGCCGCGGCCGCAGCCTCAGGGGCGTGCCCCGGGCGGCCACCGCGGCCACCCCCGGCCGCCCCCCCTGCCTGGCCGCCTCGGGCGCGTCCTCGGGCAGGCGCAGGTCCACCAGGGCTTCGACCCTGGCGGCCAACCCCACCAGGCGAGCCGCCAGGCTCACCCGGTACCACCCCGCTTCCCACCCGGCCATGAACGGCAGGGCCTCGGGATCCGTCAGGGCGGGGGCCAGGGTCGCCAACGCCCGGGTCTCCCCCCAACGGTGCCCCCTGCCCAGGACGTCCCGGACGGGGGGCGTCTCAAAGCTCGCCAGGAACGCCCGCTGCCCCGGCCCCGCGTCGGGGTCCAGGGGGGCGTGCCGGGCCGCTTCGGCCGCCGCGGCCTCCTCGGCCAGGGTGGCCCTCAACGCCGCCCAGCCCCGGGCCCACCGGACCAGGGTGGCCGCGGCGGGCAGGGGCAACCCCGTCCGCGCCCACGCGGGGCTGCCGTAGGCCGTGGCCGTCTGGACCAGGGCGTGGGTGACGGCCTCCGCCGCCTCCGCCGCCCCCAGATCCGCCGGCGTCACCCGCTGGCGCAGCAACGGCGCCGCCCGCTGGCCCGACGCCGTCCGCCCCCGGGTCATGGTCCACGTCCCCAAAAGGGGTTCGGACGGCGCCGGACCCCCCGGGGCCGGGGCCCGGGTGCCCACGGCGAGCCCGTACACGTACCCCTCCCAGGCCACGGCCGCCGCCCGCCGGTCCGCCCTCAGGGCCCGGCGGGCGGCGTCCACCGCGGCGGGGTCCCCTTCGGGGGCCCCACGGGGGTCCGGGTGCGGGATCAAAGGCCTGGCGCGGTCCGCGGCGGCGGCGGGGTTGGACCCCAGGGCCGCCATGGCCGCCCGCACCGCCACGGGGGGCACGCTGCCGTCCAGGCACCTCCGCCACGCGGGCAGGGTCCGCACGTACCCCGCCACCAACCCCAGCTGGGCCAGCACCGCCCCCGGCCCCCACGGATCCGTCCCCCCCAGGGCCGCGTCGTCCTCGAGGGCCGCGTCGTCCGCGTCCAGGGCCTCGTCGTCCTCGAGGGCCTCGTCGTCCTCGAGGGCCTCGTCGTCCTCGAGGGCCTCGTCGTCCTCGAGGGCCGCGTCATCCGCGTCGTCCTCGAGGGTCGCGTCGTCCGCGTCCAGCGCCTCGTCGTCGTGGGCCTCGTCGACCTCGTCGGGGCCCTCGTCCCCGTCGGGGCCGTCGTCCCCGTCGTCGGGGGCCTCGTCCGCGAAGGCGTCCCCGGCCGCCTCGTCCAGCGTGGCCGCCAGGTACGCCTCGTCCGAGGGGGCTTCCCCGGTGGCCATCACGTGGTCCCTCCACGCCTCCCAGCGGGCGATCTGGCGGTCCATGACGCGGCAGGCGAGGGTCTCCTCGGGATCCTCGGCCAGCCTCCGGGCCGTGGCGAGGACGCCGCGGCGCCAGGCGACCTGGGCCTGGGCCCAGCTCGCCGCGCGGTCGAGGCGACGGCGCTCGGCGTCCACCGCCCGGCCCGCCGCCTCCACCGCCGCGACCCTGGCCCGCCAGGCCCGGGCGTAGGCCCGGGCGAGGTGGCGCCCGGGCCGGACGCCCCGGGCCGCGGACCGGCGGGCGTAGCGGAACCCGTCGTACCCGGCGCGGAACCGGGCGAGGGTCAACCCCCACCCCTCGGGGCCGCCCCACGGGCACCCCCGCCGCCGCGCCTCCGCCCCCAACGCCCCCGGCCGGAGGACCCACCTTCGAGCCCACCCCGCCGGACGCACCGGGACCACCGCGACGCCTCGGACCGCCACGAACACCGCGCGCTCAACGCGAGGCCCCGCCCCCCGCGAGGGGTCCGGGAAGGGATCGGCCCGCGCCCCCTTCGGCGCCAGGTCCCCGAAGGCAGCGGCCAGCACCCCCTTCCGCTCCAGGTCCCGGATCACCTTGGCCATGGCCGGGGTCACCTCGGGCTCGGGGGCCACGAAGGTCCCCGCGGCGCGCGCCTCGGCCTCGGCCCGGGCGTCCGCGTCGGCCTTGGCCCGAGCCTTGGCCTCGGCCTTGGCGCGCCGGACGGCGGCGTTCTCCGAGGCCATCGCCCGCCGCTCCGTGTGGGCCACCGCCGCCGCCCCCAAGCCCGGGGCCAGGGCGTCGAGGGCCGCCGCGAACGGGTCCGCGGCCCCCCTCCACCCCTCGCCCAGCGGGCTCCCAGGGGCCGACGGCCCCGACGCGGCCGCGTACGGGTTGGCCGCCAGCAGGGCCATCCGCCCCACGGGCGCCCCGTCCCCCTGGGCCCCCCACTGGGCCAGACGCGCCCGGTCGGGCGCGTCCTCGGGGTCCCACGGGTCGTCGGGGTCTCCTCCGCCTCCGCCTCCGGCCTCGGCCCCGACCCAGAACGCGGCCTCCTCGGCCGCCTCGGCCTCGTCATCCCCTTCCGTGAACGCCCTCGCCTCGGGGCCCCTAGGGGGCCCCGAGGCGAGGTCCGGCCTGGCCGCCAGGGCGTCGGCGAGGAGGCCGGCCACCGCCCGCCACGCCCCGTCCTCGGCCCAGATCTCGGGGGCGCGCACGGCGTAAGCCCGCAGGGCCCACGCCGGGTCGGGCCGCCTCTCGGGCTGGGGCAACGTCCCCCCCACCCCCAGGCCGGCCCGGCCCTCGGCCCCCTCGGCCGCCGGATCCCAGACGAGGGCCCCTAGGCCCCCTTGGGCCTCAAAGGCCCCTTGGGCCCCCTGGGCCCCTCGGGGCGCCAGGGACGGCCCCGCCCCCTCGGCCCGGACCGCGCGCACCGCCGCGCCCGCGATGGCGTCGGGGTCCGGAGCCTCGAGGAGGGCCTCATGGGCCCCCAGGGGCTCCGACCCGAGGCCTTGGGGGGCGAGCGCCTCCCGGGCCTCCCGGCCCTCCCGGGGCCCTCGGGCCCCCAGGACGGTTCGGGCCGCGTGGGCGGCGGTATGGCGGCCGTAGGCCCCCACCCCCGGCCCCCCCGCGGCGACGAGGGTCTCCGCCCACCCTTGGACCCAGGCGAGGGCGAACGCCCGGCCCCGGGAGAAGGGCAGGGCGTCCCCCGCCCCCATCCCGACGCCGTAGGCCTCGCCCCGCCAGACCCGCCGCGGCAGGGCCCGCACCGCCCGCAGGGCCCGCCCCAGGGCCCGCACCCGGACCGACGCGGCCCTCCCGGGGCCTCGGAGCCCGGGCGCCGGGGCCCCCCGCCCCCTCGGGGCCCGGAGGGCGCGCCGCTCCTGGAGGCGCGCGGTCCGCCAGCGCGCCCGCAGACGCGCCTCCCGCCGGTGCCGGCGGCGGCGCGTCCCCCGGGGCACGCGGGCCGTGGGCCCGGGCCGCCGGGACGCCGCCGCGGCGTCCCTCTCGGCCGTCAGGGCCCTGACGCGGTCCCACGGGGACCGGAAGGCGTCCTTGGTCCCCCGGGCCACGACCTCCGCGGCCGGGGCCCGCAGGTACCGCGGCGCCCAGTCCCCCACGAACAGCTCCACGGCCTCCCACGCCGCCAAGGACGCCCCCGCGGCCCGGGCCGCCCGCCGGAGGCGCACCTGGTCCGCCGCCGCCTCGGACGCCCACGGCCAGGTCCACGCCGGCCCCCCGAAGGGCGCCCCGACGGGGTGGGCCGAGGTCGGTTTCCCCCGGCCCCCTCGCCCGGGGACCGCGGCCGCCCGGGCCCGGCGGCGCTCCGCCGCCCGCCCGGCCGCGCGGGCGGCGGCCTGGCGCTGGAGCCACGCCCACCCCCCGAAGCCCAGGGGATGGGCCCGCCCCTCGGCGGCGCCCGCCCGTAGACGCTCCGCGGGGCCTCCCCCGGAGGCCGCGGGCGCTTCGGCCCCCTCGGCCCCCTCGGCCTCCGGGGGGGCCTCCGGCCCGTCGGGCGCGGGGGGCCCGTCGGGCCCCCCCGCCGCGTCGTCCTCCTCGGCGTGCCACGCGGACCGGCCGCCGTAGGGGCGGCCGTAGGGCACCAAGGCCGTCCCCTCGGCCCCCAGGGCCAGGGTGGCCTCGATGCGCGCGGCGAGGGCCAGGGTGCGGGCGAGGTAGGCCGCGTCGGCCTCCCGCACCGCCGCCACCCCCAGGGGGCTGTCGACGGCCGTGGGCAGCCCCACGCCCCACCCCGTGAGGAGGTCGTGGAGGGCGTCGTCGCGCCCCAGGAACGGGATGTCCGCCGCCAAGGGGTCGCGACGCCACGCCCCGAGGCGCGCCTGCTCGGCCTCCACCGCGTCGGCCACCAGGGCCGCCACCACGGCCTCGGGCTCCTCCCG
>Ga0181561_10000479_pt1 | contig 33660 bp, 16 predicted proteins | sample 011ome_19_FD_133760 | JGI IMG/M metagenome (GOLD analysis project Ga0181561, IMG submission 133760) | Coastal salt marsh microbial communities from the Groves Creek Marsh, Skidaway Island, Georgia - 011510BT metaG (megahit assembly) | ecosystem: Environmental > Aquatic > Marine > Intertidal... | reverse complement strand
GCGCGGCGCAGCGCGTCGGCGTCGCGCTGCGTGGTGGAATCCGCGTTGGACGCGACGAACACGGCTTTGTCTCTCACCTCCGTCTCCATGCCGCTCGCCGCGAACGTCCCGGTGTCGTGCGCGCTGACCATCACGCGCGCGCACCCGCCGCCCTTCTCCCTCGAGCCGCTCAGGCGCCACGTCGCCGCCTCCTCGGCGCCGAGCCGGCGCGCCATCGCCGCGACGTTCCGCGTCATGGCGTCGCGCCCGGATTCCGGGTACGCGGCGACGCGCTCGAGGTACGGCCGCGCCGGCAGAAGGAACGCGGTGGCCTCGTTCGGGTCCGCCGTGTGAAACGGCGGCTCGCCCATGAAACGCACGATGTGGCCCTCCACGTCGTACCCGCGGTTGAACGTCGGCGCCAGCTCGGCGAGCGCGTATCGAGCCCGCTCGGCGGCGGAGAGGGGGAAGGTGTACACGCGGAGCTCACTCGGGAGGCGTCGCATGGCGTCGCACAGCGCATGCGCGCTCTCGAACCCGAGCCCGGCGCCTCCGTCCGCGTCGTCGTGCGGGTCGCGCAGCGGCCAGCCCGGGTCCCGGCCCCCCGTCTCCAGCGCCGAGCACTGCGCGGCGAGCGTCAGGTGGCCGTACTCGTCGCGCTCGTCCCCGTCCACGCCGTCGAGCGCGGGCAAGGGGGTGAGGCGCGACCGGACCGCGGCGGCGTCCCACGCCATCTTCGCGTTCATGGTGTTCAGCAGCCTCGTGGCGTCCGTCATCGAGTTCTCGCCCACCGTGCCCAGCGCGGTCGACGCCGCGTACGTCCCCAGCACCACGCACGCGGTGAGCTTCGCGCACTCCGACCACGACCGACGTTCCGTGGATCCGCGCGGCAGGCCCATCCGCGCGGCCGCCTCGCGGAAATCCGCGAAGACGCGCTTCCAGTACCCGCGAGGAGCCATCGCGAGCGGCGCGTGCGCGCTGCGGGGCCCCATCCGCGGAGCCGTCCCGTCGTCACCGGCGCCGCGCGCCTCACGAGTTACGCGAGGCGACGGAACGACATTTCTGCTCAGCCGCGCGCTCGCTCACCGCCAGTAGTTTTGCAGCAGAGAGCACGCAAATCCGGCGCGCGGCGCGCGGCAGTTTTGCCGCTTTTGTTTTTTTTTCGTTTTCGTTTTTCGACTTCGCCTCCGACGAACTGCCCCTCACATCAGTGGAGCGCAGCCCGAAAAAAATATTGTGTGACTGATTGCCACACGCATTTTCGGCTTCATTTTCGTTATTTTGTGACTGATGACATATGTCAGGTTGGTTGCGTGCTACGCATAAAAAAAGGCGAGAGACGTCATCGACCGAGTCCCGCGCGGCATCCTCTCGCGCGGCATTCCTATCCACGCGAGTCGTACTACAGACCCGTGAGGTGTAGATACAATGGCTGCTTTCTGCGCTAGCCGCGTCGCGGTGCCGGTCGTCTCGGCCAAGGGGGGTGTCGTGTCCAAGCAGGTGCGTGCCGGCTCCGGCGCCTCTGTCGTGCGCGGTTTATCCGTGGATAAAGCGACGTGCCACAGGCCATCGGTTGCGATTTTCCGCGCCTCCGCCGTCCGGGTCCGCGCGACCGGCGCATCGCCGATGACGCGCCGCGGCGTTTCACCCCGCGCGTTCCTCCGCGCCACCCTCGCTGACCCTCCCACCCGTTTCTCTCGCTCGCAGTCGTCCGCGGCGTCCGCTTTCCACGGGGTTTCGGTCAAGTCGACCAGCGTCAAGGTACGTCTTCGCAAGAAAAAGGGTTAGGGTTTCGGTTGCGAGTCGAGACGGTCGCGCCGTGGCGCGAGCGCGAGCGCGCTCGCGCGCGTCCGCACGCGCCGCGAGCTACGGCGCGACGCTCGTGCCGCACGGAGAACGCACTGGAGCTCGCGCGACACCGCGCCGCGGCGTGAAAACAGCGGCCGCGCGTCCGTTTCCAAGCGCTCGGCGTGCCCCCTCCAGCGATGCCTCGAACCGGTGTCCCGCCGAGAATCCCTCGTCCCGCGGATCCCTCGCTGACCTCCTCCGTCCCCCTCCTCTCTCGCTCGACAGATGGCCGGCGCGAAGCGCGGGGAGCTTCAGGTGCGCGCGGCGCGTGTTGCGGGTGTGGAGATCCCCAACAACAAGCGCGCGGAGACTGCCCTCACGTACGTCTTCGGCATCGGCGACACCACCGCGAAGAAGATCATGGCCGAGACGGGCTTGGAGAACAAGCGCGTGCGGGAGTTTGAAGAGGAGGAGCTCACCACGCTCCGCGCGGAGGTTGATAAGTACATGATCGAGGGTGACCTCCGTCGCTTCAACATGATGAACATCAAGCGCCTGAAAGAGATCCAGTGCTACCGCGGCCGGAGGCACATCCAGGGTCTTCCCATGCGCGGCCAGCGCACGAAGACCAACGCTCGCACGCGCAAGGGCAAGACGAAGACTGTGGCGGGCAAGAAGAAGTAAGTGGGATACGCCGCGGAAGCGTCCTGTTACCGTCCGAGGCTTTCCGAGCGAAAGGGAAAACCACTAGTCATCATTCATTCTATACATAGAGATCTATGCCATCGCGGTGTACCTTCTTAAACGACGCGTACCTACACCTACCTCTTCGCCGTCGACGACGCTCGTCGTCCGTTTTTCGGTTTCAGCATCCACTCCGTCGTGCTTCCCGTCTTGAGCGTCGCCGCGCCCGCGCCGAAGACGTTTTGGTTCTTCTCGCGAGCGCGCAGTTCCAGGCGCAGCTGCTCGCGCCGCGCCTCGCCCTCGTCGCGCTCAGCCTCCATCCGCGCCACGCGCTCGCCGAGCGAGGCGATGGTCTCCAGGTCCTCCGCGCGGCTCTCGCGCGCGTCGTGGCGCGCGCGGAGCTCGGCGAGCGCCGCCTCGAGGCTCTCGCGGACGCTCGCCGCGCGCGCGGCGTGCTCGGCGGCGGCGGCGGCGGCCGCCTCGCGAGCGGACGCGAGTTCGGCGACGCGTCGCCGCTCCGCCGCCTCAGCGTCTCGGGCGCGGAGACCCTCCGCCGCCTGCGCCGCCGCCGCCGCCCGTGCGCGAGCCTCGCGGTCGGACGCCTCGCGCTCGGCGGCGCGTCGCTCCGCGGACGCCGCCGCCTCCTTCGCCGCCGTCTCGAGGTGGCTCCGCGCCGTTTCCAGCGCCGCGCGCGCGCCGGAAAGGTCGCGCTCGAGCGTCACGCGGGTCTCAGCCGCGGTGCGCTCCGCCGCCGCTGAGGCGCGCTCCGCCGCCGCGAGACGCGTCTCCGCGTCGCGGGCGCGCGACGTCGCCGTCTCGACGGCGGCGGCGGCGCGCGCCTCGGCGTCAGCCACCGCGCGCGCGCGCGCATCCTCCAGCCGAGCAAACTGCTCGGCAGTCTCGTCGGCGACGCGGCAGGTCTCCGCCTCCGCCCGCGCCTCGGCTCCCGCCACCGCGCGCTCGAGGTCCGCGGCGGCGCGCGCGGCCGCCGCCGCCGCCGCCGCCCGAGCCGCCTCTTCCGTTTCCCTCGCCGCGAGCGACGCCTTGGAGGAGGTTTCGTCGAGACGCGCGCGAGCCTCGTCGAGCGCGACGGCGTGCTCGGCGCTCAGCCGGTTCGTCTCCGCGCGGATGCGGCTTTCCGCCTCCGACGCCTCGGCGCGGGCTGATTCGATGTCCCCTCGAAGCGCCGCCTCGCGGGCGTCGCTCGCGCGGCGCGCGTCTTCCAGAAGTTGGCGCGTCGACGAGGCGTGCGACGCCTCGAGCCGGGCGCGCAGCGCCTCCGTCTCGAGCGAGGCAGCCTCGGCGGCGCCGGAAACGGCGGCGGCGGCGTCGCGGCGCGCGGCGGCGAGATCCTCCGCCGCCGTCTCCCGCACCGTCCGCAGCTCAGCCTCGGCATCCCGCGCAGACAGCTCCGCGGCCGCGCGCGTTTCCTCCAGCCGCCGCTCAAGCGACGCGACGGTGTCGCGCGCCGTCTCGAGCGCCAAGGTGTCCGCCGCCGCGCGCGCCTCGGCGGCGGCAATTTTGTCCGCCCGCTCGCCGAGCGCTTTGTCGCGTCGCTCGGCGTCTTTCGTCGCCGCCGCCAGAGCGTCGCGCGCCTCCGCACACGCCGTGCGCCACCGCGTCGCCTCCCGTTCCGCCTTGCTCCGCGCCTCCGCGGCGGCCACGATGGCAGCTTTCTCGTCGGTGATCGCCTGCGTGAGCTCGGCGATGCGCAGCCTGAGATCGTTACGAAGCTTCTGGCCTTCCTCAGCTTTGCGCGCGACGCGAGTATCGGCTTCGCGCGCGGCGTCGCGGAGCGCGTCATCGTTGGCACGTTTCGCGGCGGCCATCTCCTCCCTCGCCGCGCGTTCCGCGGCGACGATCTTCTCCGTGGTCTCCGCGCGAAGCGCGGTGATCGCGGACTCGTGGTCCTTTCGCGCGGACGCCGCGAGCGTCTCGTGGCGTTTACGAAGCGTCGCTTTTTCCGCCTCAAACTCGCGGCGCGCCGCCGCCACGGCGTCGGATTTGACGCGCGCGCTCGTCTCGTCCAGACGCCGGCGCTCTACCTCGACGGTTGCGCGCGCGGTGGCCGCCTCGGCACGTGCGGTGGCCACGTCCGCGTGTGCGGACGAGAGCTCGGCGCGAAGACCCTGCGCTGCAGACTCGGCGTCACGCAACAGACGTTCCGACTCGGCGCGCGCTTTCTCGGTCTTCGTCGCCGCCGCCGCGGACCGAGACGCCACCGTCTCAGCCGCCTCAAGACGCGCGCGGAGGTCCGCGACGACATCCGTCCAGGCCGATTGCGCGGCGGCCGTGGACGAGGCACCCGCCTCGACTCGCGCCTGCGCGAGCTCCGATTTCGCCCGCACAGCCTCCGACGCGAACCTCGAAGACTTCTCAGTCTCCTTTGCTAACGTACTAGTGAGACGCTCAATCTCCTCGCGAGCGTCCTCCGCGGCGCGTGCGGACGCTTTCGCGGCGAACTCGCTTTCCGCCCGCGCGGCGTCTTTTCGAGCCACACACGCCTCAGCCTCGACACGCGCGGCTTCATGTCGAGCGGCTTTCGTCTCCGCATCGCTCGCGCGACGTCGCGCAGATTCCATTTCGAGCTCGAAATCCGTCTCTGCCGACAGCACCGCTCGCGCCGTCTCGGCTTTCGCTTCCTCTACGGCGGCTTGGACCTCCTCGAGACTCGAGCGAAGAGCGCCGACTTCCTTATCGCGCTCGGCTTTTTCGACTCGCGCGGCATCAAGGCTCCGAGCGTGCTCTGCGTCGGCCTTGTCACGCGCCGCTTCCGCCGCGTCTTTCTCCCGCGTCATCGCTTCGAGCGACGCCGCCGCGTCCTCGCTCCGCCGCTTCTCGACCGCGGCAGCCTCCTCCGCTCGCGCGAGACGCGCGCCGAGCGCCTTCGCATCTTCGCGAGCCTTTTCGAGCGAAGCGCTCATGGCGGCCGCCTGGTTCACTTTCACTTCGTGGCGTCGCGCGTACGCCGCGATGATGCTGTCCTTCTCCGACTTGGCGTCCGCCGCGGCTTTCGCCGACGCGGCGGAGACTGTCTCCGCGTTTTTCAACGCCGCCTCGAGCGCGTCTGTTTTCGTCGCGCTCGTCGCATCCGCCTCCGCGCGCCGCTCGAGCTCGCGCTCGAGCTCTGCCACCCGCGCGCGCGTCTTCTCCTCATCGCGCGCGCTCGTCCGCGTCGATTCCAGGTCCTCGAGCTTCGAGTCCGAAATCGAGCACGCCTCCTCGGCGGCGCGCAGCGCGCGGTCGGCTTCCTCCGCGCGCGTCTCCGCCAGCCGCGCGCGTCGGCGCGCCGTCTCCGATTCCTCCGCCGCGGCGTCGCGCTCCGCCTCCGCGCGCCGCTTCTGGGACTCGAACTCACGCGTCCTCGCTGCGAGGCGCGCGTCGAAGTCCGCGCGCGCCTGCGCGAGTGCGGCGTCCAGCGACACCGCCTCGACGCGTTTCCCGGCGGCGGCGCGGAAGGATGCGAGTTTCCCCGCGGCGTCGCGGAGGATGCCGTCCACCTCGAGCTCGTACCGGTCGGAGGTCTCGGGGAGGTCGGCGGCGGCGTTTCCGGGCGCGCTCAGTCGACGCACCACCGCGGCGAGCTCGGAGAATTTATCGCGCATGCGCGCCTGCGAGCGCGTGGGAAGGGCGCGAACGAACGCTGTTCGTCAGCGTGCGTTCTTTCTTTCGGGACGGCCGAGGATTCAAGAGTCACGGGACGACGCGTGGGAGCTCGGGAGAGGCGCTCGCGTCCGCGGCGGACGTGCCGACCGCATTCGCGTTCCCTCGTACCTCAATGTCTGGCATCGCGATGGTTTCCGCGCGAGGCGCCCTGCGAAAGTCGGTGTTGGCGCGGCCGCCGCCCATCGCGTCTGGTCAACGCGCGTGTTTCGGGAAAGCCAATCGACGTCCACGGCAGAGCGGGGCGCGCAACCTCGTCAGCCTCCGCAGCCCCGCTGGAAGAGAACGCGCCCGGCGAAACAGATGTCGTCTGTAGCGAGAATACTCGTCTGCACGTCACCGAATTCGTCTCCAGCGCACGCCGCGCACGCCCTACGCACCGCGCGCCGCGATGTGCGCGTCGTGCCGCTCGCTACTGAATGTCGCGTTGTTCCCCCGACTTTTACAGGCGTTTCTGTGAGCGGGCTGTCATCGCTTTTCGGCTTTTTCGTGGAAAAAATGCGATGGCATTCCTTCATTACGAGCGAAACGCGTCGCCTGTCACTCGTCCTCCCCGCCCCCCATCTTGTGATCCGCGCCCAAGTCCTCCTCCCACTTCTCCTTGGACTCCGTCACCGCGCTCCTCAGCTCCATGAGGTCCGCAGCGACGCGCTCGTCGCCGCCCTGCTTTTCGTTCAGCGCGTCCGCGTGGTCGAGCAGCTCGAGCGCGCGGTCAAAGTTGCAGCACCCGTGGTTCGCCAGCGCCAGCAGGTGCCAGACGTCAACGACGTGATCGCGCTCGTTCAGGAGCTCCTCCAGCACCATCACCGCCTCCTCCGTGTTCTCGTCCAGCTCCAGCAGCAGCTTCGCCGTCTCGAACCGGAACTCGAACGACACCTCGTACTCGCCCTCGAACTCGTCCGCCGCGTCGTCGTTCTCATCCGCGTCGGGGTCCACCTCTCGTCCGCCTCGCCGCGAGCGCCAAGTCGCCACCGACCGGCGCAACGCCTCCAGCGCCTCCTCCGTCCGTCCTTGCATGCTCCTCAGGCTGGCCATGGCCTGCATGGGCTCCGCGGAGTGCACATCCGCCTCGGCGGCGCGCCGCAGCAGCGCGTCGCACTCGTCCGCCACATCCTCGACGTCGTCCGCGGCGGCGACGAGCTGCTCGACGAGCGCGCAGCACGCGCCACACACGCGCTCGTCCGCGTCCGGGTCTCCAAGCGAGGACTGGTGCTCGATGATGGCTAAGCCCTGGCGCGTGCACGTCGCCGCCGCGGCGGCGTCGTCCAGGAGCTGGCCGAGGTACATGAATTTCTCGAAGCCTTCGTTCGGGCGAAGCTGGGCGGCGCGCTTCAGCGCGGCCGTCGCGTCCACGGGGTCGCCGAACTCCGCCAGGGCCATGCCGTACGCCTCCGCGGCGTCGGCGTTGTCCGGCGCGAGGTCGCACGCGCGCTTCAAGTCCGCCATGCCCTCCTCCAGCCGCTCGAAGGCGAGGTGCTCGTTCCCGGACTCGATGAGCGCGTCGATGCCGCTCCCGCCGCCCACGCCTCGAGAAGAGCCGCCGCCGCGCTTCTCCTTGGCGCGCTTCCCCTTCTTCTTCTTGCTGCCTCCGGGAGGAGGCATCGCACCGGACGCCGACACGCGAGGTGAAGAGTCGAAGAAGGCACCGGCGTCGCGAAAACGACCCGGAGGCGCGCGATGCGCAGTGAAGCGGAGGCGGCGGTGAGCGAGCAATTCGGCAGTCTTGAAGCTTTCAAGTTTTCTACTGCCGTCGCGCGCGTCTCGAATGCTCGAAGTCGTGCCTCATCACTTCACTGAGCGCGATGGCGACCCGTCCGCCCGAGCTCAGCATGGACGCGAAGTGGGAGGCGGCGATCGACCTCACCCTTCGCCGTCTTGTGTACGGATCTCTCGCCGGCGGCGCCGCGGGCCTCATGCTCTTCCGTGCGTCCCCTTCACGCCTCCACACCGAGCGCCCAGGTGTTGTTTTCCGCTGCCAGCGCACCGTAATCACGCTCGACTGACCCTTTCTCCTCCCGATCACCTCGCCTCTTCCTCCTCAGGCGGCGCGGGAACCCGCTCGGCGAGCTTAGCCTTCGGCGCAGGGGCTGCGCTGGGCTCCGCATACACCGGTGCGCATCCGCCCGCATCCCCCGTCCCGATTCCGCGTCGTCTCCACCGTTCGCTCGGACTGACCCATCTTGGTTTTTTCTCATCCGCAGACTGCTCGCGTCAGTTCGAGAGCCTCGGCCTCCCCAAGCTTCCCCCCAAGCTGTGAGTGACCGCCTGTGTATTCTAGCGTCGCGATGTAAAGCAAACCATCGATCAGTCAACGCTCTCGTCCTCGTCGCCGGGCTCGTCGCTGATGACGACGTCAGTCCAGAAGAAACCAACGAGAGCTGGTGAGAGACTTTTGGGTGCGCACTACAGGCACGAGCGACAAGCCTTGACATATCGACTCCCATGACTCTTTTGAATCCCGCGCCCCTCGCGCTTGTGAACACACGCACCCGCGCACGACACGGAACATGGCGTCCGCCGGAGACAACGTGGTTGTCCCCCGCAACTTTCGGTTGCTGGAAGAGCTGGAACGAGGGGAGAAGGCCCAAGATCAGCTCGGGCAGGTATCCTACGGCCTCGCCGACATCGGTGCGTCTCGCGCGGGTTCACGCGGTTTGCATAAAAGGATGACCGCGTCGCGATCCGTCCGCGCGTGTCCCCTCCCTCGTCTCTGCTCGCTCCACGCCCGCTGACCTCTCGCCGCCGTCGCCCCGACAGACAATGATAACATGATGAAGCACTGGAACGGCACCATCATCGGCCCCGGCGGGACCCCCTTCGACGGGCGAATCTACGCCTTACGGATCGAGTGCGGGGAGAACTACCCGGACGTCCCTCCGTATCTGCAGTTCGAAACGAAAATCACCCTCCCGTGCGTCACCGACCAAGGCGTCGTGGACCCGAGGGCCCTACCCGTGCTCAGCCAGTGGAAGAGGAGCTACACCATCGCGGACGTGCTTCAGGCCATCTATAAGCTCATGGCGTCCCCCAGCTCCAGGAAAGCGCAGCCCCCGGAGGGCGCGACGTACGCGTGAGGCGGAGGCGAAACGCGCGCGCCGTCGCGTCACGGTTTTCTCGTCTCTTCTTCGGCGCGAGAAGGCGTCGCGGCGCGGTCGGCGTCGACGCGAACCGGCGTTCGTTTCAATATCTACTACCGGGCAGCGCTTTCGCGCGTTCACGTTTCGCCATCCTCGCTTCCGCGGAACCGTCGCGTCTTTTCGCTCTCGTCCTCGCGATCACCACGCCGACCCCGGCGCCATGGCGATGGCGTTGAAGTTGACGTTTCCCTCGGCGCGGTGGACAAACTTCTTGATCACGGGCACCGCGTCCTGCAGGAGCGTCGCCGCGGAGGTGGTGCCGTGGCGCACGGGCGTGCCTTTCCGGCCGTCCAGCTCGTACAAACCCCCGTCCACGTGCACCAGCGCCACGAAGTGTAGGTTGACCTCGTCATCCGTCGTCGGGCACGCGGTCTCGCCGGCGGCGACGGCGCCGGCGTGCGCGCTCTCGATGCCGTCGTCCGACTCCAAGTACGCCGCGCGCTCGTCCGGGTCCATGTTCTTGGTTCGCGCGAAGAACTCCGAGAAGTAGCAGTCGCTCCGCATGCCCTCGTACTGATGGAGGTTGTTGCCCACCGCGTGGAGCACGCCGATCGTGCCGCACGCGTTGCCGATGGTCTGCCGCGTGAAGTACACGCCGTCGGAGACGGTCTGCCCGTCCCGCGCGATGGCCTCTGCCTCCTCCGCGCGCGCCCGCTCCGAGGCGTCGGTGATCGGGAACAACAGGAGCACCGCGTGCACGGGCTGGGGAACCATCGCCAGCAGGTCGGGGTCGAACCCGAAGATGTCGTGGAACCCCACATCCGCGGGCAGACCCAAGGTGTGCGCGAACGACGCGATGACCTCGGGGTTGCTCTCCAAGGGGAGCCACTTCTTCGAGCTCGAGGGCGCCATCGCGACGTCGCCGCTCCCGTCGTAGGTCGACGGGCGCGGGCGAACGGACCGCGGAGCCACGAAGAAGACGCGCGCTTCTACCGCCTGACGCGGAACCTCCGGTTTCGGCGGCGCGCCGGCGCGTTCGCGTCTGCGTCTCGGCTTCTTGGAACGTCCTCGAAAGCGCCTGCGGCGTCGCTCTCGTTCCGCGTTCACGGGAAACGAGAACTTCCCTGATTTTGCGCGGCGGGCGTCGTTCTGCGATTCGCGACTCCAGAACGAGGGTTTATTTCGTCTCGACTCCGTCAGCTTTTCCGAGAACACGAAAAAGCGAAGAGGACCCGCAATCCTTTCAGGGGGCTCTTTCCTGGGGCTCTTTCCTTTCCTGACCGACGCGCGACTCCGCCACTGTCGGTCACGGCTTGAAGAACGCGAAGGTGAGCGGCGAACCGGCAGCCTGCGCTCACGCAATCGAAGCGCACGCGCGTGGATCGCCACGGCACCGCGTCGCTCGAAGCCACCCTCCGTCTCACCTCTCTGATCCGACTCAGGAGATCCTTTTCAGAGGCTGCGGAATTGTCGAACACGATCCCTAAGAACCCCTCCTCGGTTGGCATCATGCGCCTCACCACCCTCGTCGTCTGCGTCTTTGCTCTGTTCGACCGCCCCCGGGGGTGTTCTGCGGTAAATATCTGCTGCGCAAGACTTGCTGCTTCGCGCGGATTCACAGTCGGAGATGGATTCGTAGACGGAACCCCCGCGACAGGCGGTTACGCGACGCTTAAGGGCGACTACGTCGTCCACACGTTCACGTCCAGCGGCGTGTTCGAGGTTCTCGACGACTCCAGCTTAACCGAGCTCGAGGTTCTCGTCGTGGCTGGAGGAGGCGGTGGCGGCACATCATTGGGTAGCGGAGGCGGTGGCGGAGGCGTGCTCCATTCCCAGTCCTTGACTGTCCAAGCTCAGGCGTACGCGGTAACTGTCGGTCTCGGCGGCGACAACGCGACGATAAGGGGCTTGGCTTCTCACGGCGGCGACAGCTCGTTCGGGTCTCTTCTGGTCGCTAAAGGCGGCGCGGGGGGTAAAGGTCAGTCCTTCGCGGTTGATAACAACGGATACATCTACCCAGCGGGAGGAAGCGGTGCGGGGGGATGCAGACACTCCGCCCCGGGAACTGCGGGAACACCCGGGCAAGGATATGACGGCGGAGCTGGTTCCAATAGTGGTCGGTTCGGCGCCGGCGGCGGCGGCGGCGGCGGCGGGCCGGGTGGCGACACCAACGCGACCCACGGCGGCGACGGTGGCGTTGGAAAAGCGTTCGACATATCGGGTACGATGACGTACTACGCGGGCGGCGGAGGCGGCGGGATCGAAAAAGGGGCCACCGTCGATGTGTACAACGGAGGCACGGGAGGGACCGGCGGCGGCGGCGACGCGGCGCCCACGTTTTACGCCGCTGGCTTTCCGGGCGCGCCGAACACGGGCGGCGGAGGCGGAGGCGGAGCTAGCGCCTCGAAAGAGGACGGCACATCTCCAACCTCGGGTACTTACTTCGGCGGCAGCGGAGGGTCTGGCATCGTCATCGTTCGATACCACGCCGGATGTCAGTCAGACTGCGCGCCGTGACGCGCGGGTCACTAAAAAAAGTTTTATCAAGGACCCGATGACGCGACCGCGTGTGATCGGACGTCGTCCATGTCTGACCGCTCGCCTCTCGATCGGCGTTTCTGAGCCGCGACGCCGACGCGGGGACCGCGCGTCGTCATCGCCACCTGGAAGACACGCGCGCGCCTCGGATCTGACGCGCCGAGGCACCTTCCGCGCCCATCTTTCAAACGGAGTCGTTTCCAGCTGGTTTTCTAATCACCGAAGGCTAACTATAGATACGAACGTATTCAATGACTCCCGACGCGTCCCGCGGCGCGAACGAACGCCGAACGCCCGCGCAGTCCTTTCGGTGCCGCGGCCAGTCCGAAGACAGACACCGCGCGTCGCAGTACCACGCGTCGCCGCACCGAGCGCAGGGAACGAACGAAGGCGAAGATCCGTTCGCCGTCGTCGCGACGAGGTACGCCTCTTCGTCGACGACTTTTGTGACGTTTGCGCGTCGCGCGCCCTTCCCCAAAACCCCGTTCGTCGCCCTCGCGTCGCGGCTACGCCACAGCCCGTCTCTTCTGCAGCGATAGCGTGTGACGTTTTCGTCGCTCAAGACGGTGACGCCGCATGTTTTCGAGACGCACGGGGTGCTCATTGGACGCGAGCGACATGACGCCGGCGCGACGCGCACTGTCTGTCGACGGCGGACGAGCGTTTCTCTGGGACGGGCGCGAGCGGATTCTTCCTTGATTTTGGCGTGAGATGGGCAGATGGCGTGAACTGGCGTGAAACCCTGAAATCAATGCGAAGTAATGATGAACGGGCCGTCGAAAAGGGAAATATCTTGGCGCGCTCGATGGGATACTTTATTTCAAGGGTGTTTGTCATGCGCCAACTCAGAGAAAAAGCGAAAGCAAAAGTGACTCGTCATCGGAATTTCTCGACGAGTCCTGATTCGGGAACGACGTGTTGACGCCGCCTTCCGAAATATCGCCAACTTTTCTAGACAAAACCACCACGACGCGGTAGATCTCGCATCCGTCACGCGCACTCCCATCGGCGCTGCACAGCAGACCATTCGCGAACTCGACACCTCGTGCCGATCGCGTATCGAGTGAAGGGGAACTCTCACGCACACCGCGCGACGCGCGCAGGGCCCGCGACTCCGAAGCGGCCCCGGCTCCCCATCCGAGTCTCGGAATTCCCGAATTCGTCGTCGAGGGTCGTTAATTCGGCGAAGCGTCGCTTTTTCGCCCGCCCGCAGCTCGCGCGCGAGGTCCCGCTCGTCTCGCGCGCCCGGACAGAGCGTCCGATCTGACCCGAAAGGCCGACAGGGCATGACGGTGGCGATGTACGGCGAGACCGCGACGGGGCCGACCGGCGAAAACAGAGATCTCGTCGGCGCCGCGTCGACGTCTTTTCCTCCCAAGATGGAAACTCCCACGGCGCGATCTGGCGACAGATCGCCGGAGAAGAACGAGTGGGAGCCCGACGCGTCCGACGCGCTGGACCGCGGCGAGGCGATGGAGGCGAACGCGTCCGCTCGCGACGCCGCGAACGAGCACCCCGACGATCGTGGCGCGAGCGCGGGACGCGCCGAAGGCGGCCGGGCGCAGGAGGGCGGCGAGTCTCCCGTCTCCGAGTTCACGACGTGCCGCGGCGGCGGCTCGGCGGACCCGGCGACGCGCGACGCGTCCGAGGAGAACGAGGGACGCATCCACGTGCACGACGATCTCGCGAGAGAAGCGAATAGGAGAAGCGAAACCCTAACGCCGGCCGCCGCCGCGGCGACGGACGCGAGGCAGATCGCGGACGAGAAGGATGAGGATGCGCGCGCGCGCGCGGCGTGCGCGTCGTGCTTCTCCTCGGCGGATGACGAGGGGCGCATGAGCGAGCTCCGCGCGATGGGCCAGAAGGAGCTGCAGGAGACGTTCCGCGTGGCGTTCCGCAGAGCCACCACGAGCAACAACAACCAGTGGCTCAGGCGCCGGATCGCCGGCGCGCTCGGCCTCGAGGCGGCGCCCGCGCCCGCCGCCCGCGCCGCCGGGGGCTCGGCGCGGGGCACGCCCGGCGCGTCCCCCGGCTCGGGCCTGACCACGCCCGGCTCGGCGGGGGGCACGACGACGGAGGACGGCGTGCGCAAGTCCAACCGCGCGGCGAAACCCAAGATTCTTGACTTTTTGCCGAGCGCCGTGTGCGCGCAAGTCGCGAACGAGCTCCCCGGCGAGGCGGCGGTGAACCGCCGCGTGCGCGTCTTCTGGCCCGCCGAGGGCGCGTTCTTCCCCGGGACGGTCCAGGCGTTCAACGCGAAGAACGGGAAGCACGCCGTGCGGTACGACGACGGCGACGTCGAGGAGGTGCTCCTCGCCGCCGAGCGCATCGAGTGGGTCTACCCGGGCGAGGACGCCACGGTGCCTCGCGCGCCCGCAACCGCCGCCGGCGGCGGCGCGCTTAGCGCGAAAACCAAAGCCGTCGTGGTGACGGCGCGGAGGATCAACTTCGCCGTGCCTCAGCCCGGCAAGCCCGCGGACGTGCTCGCGGAGCTCCCGACCGCGTGGCCCTCGGCTGGCCAGCACGTCTGGGGCCGGGTGAAGGGCCACGGGTGGTGGCCCGGCGTGGTGATCGGCGGCGCCGCCGCCGAGGCGCTGGGCGTCGCGTCCAACAAGGAGGACGCGGCGATGCGCTCGGTGCGCTTCTTCGACAACACCGCCGCGGCCGTGCACAGGCACGACCTGGTGCCTTTCCGCGAGTACGAGAAGACGCTGGGTAGGGCGAAGAAAAACGCGGCGTTCCTGACGGCGCTTAAAGCCGCGAAGCAGAGTTTCGAGAAGGCGGCGAAGCGGGGCGAGGAGACGGCGCTCCCCGCGCGGCTCACGAAGCAGCAGCAAGCCGCCGCGGCGAAAGCCGCGGCGGCGGCGGAGGACGCGCCGCCTTCCGCTTCGGGGTTCGCGCCGCCGTTCGAGGACCCCGCGAAAGCCTCGAAGCGCAAGTCCAACGACGTCAACGACGACGGTGGGGTGTCCGCGGGGTCGTTCCCGCGGTTCACGAAGATGCTGTTCGACCCCGCGGGCGTGCCGCTGAAGGCGGAGCCCGGCGTCGCGGGCGCCAAGAAGAAGGCGCGCTTCGCCGGCGACGTCTCCGTCGGCGCGCTCGGCGACCTCGAGCGCCGCGTCGGGTTCACGCGCGACGGCGACAGCGACTTCGTGCGCGCCGCCGAGGCGAAGATCGCGGCGGAGGCGTTCATTGCCTCCGCGCCTTCGCGCGGCGGCGGGTTCCAGAAGCCGCAGGCGCCCAAGCGGTCGCACAAGAAGGGCCAAGGCTTGAAGGCGCGCGCCGCCGCCGAGGCGGCGGGGTTGCCGTGGCCGCCCCTCCGCCCGCCCGGCGTCGGCCGCGGGCGAGGCCGAGGCCCCGGCGCCGCGCACCGGCACGACGGATCCGGAAAACCGCGCGCGGACGCCACCCAGCGCGCGCACATCGTGCACATGCCCATGTCCGCTAACCCGGGCGACCAGCTCGGGCTGTTGAGTCGCAAGCTCGACGCGCTGCAAACGCGCGTCGCGCCGCTCGCCATCGCGGCGTCGCAGCACCTGCGCAAGCAGCTCCAGCTGTCACAGCTCGCGGCGGCGCGTGGCGGGAACCCGCAGATGCACCCCTCGGCGATGATGACCGAGGACGAGCGCGCGACGCTCCTGGAAGAGATGGAGGTGCTGCAGCGCCTCCTGCACTGGTCCGACGGGGACGCGCGGCGGGAGCGGGGGGAGCAGCACGGGTACGGCGGCGGCGGCGGCGGCGGCGGCGGCGCGCGCTTCTTCGATGGCGGGTCGTACGCCGGCGAGGGCGCCGGCATGCCCGCGCCTCGCGGCGCGCCGGACCCCGTCATGGTGCGCATGGACCCCCGGTGGGCCGACGGTGGCCTCGACTCCATCGACATGGCCATGCTCCGCGGCGGCGACGGCGACGTGATGCACGACGGCGGCGGGAACGGGAACTTAAACGAGCTCTGGGGCGCGCCCGGCGATGACGACGACGGCGACGGCGACGACGGCGAGTACGTGACGGACGATTTCCTGCGGTCCGCCGGGCCGAGCATCGAGGTGGACACCTTGATGGCCGAGGTGCACGCCGCAAGGCGCGCGGCGCAGACCGTCGCGAATGAACCGATGGCTTCGAAGCCCGCGGAATTTACGGCGGCGGCGCTGGGCGCCCGCGCGAGGACGGCGTCGCCGGTGCCGTCAGACACCACCCAGTGAGATGACTTTTCCCGATACCGTGGCACGGGAACGCGTCGTCCTCTGGGGGGTTTGTATCTTAGATTCTTACATGTACGCATCTAATACAACGCATTCTACTACACGCATTTATCACTAACTGGTGTCGTCGAGGCGCGTCGATTCCGCCCGGTTGTGTCGGTACCTTCCACGCTTCCAGCGCCTGCGAAACGTCGCGGTCGCACCATTCGCCCTCGCGTCGCGCAGTTGTGAGTCGCGCGCGTCACGGCGTCGGTGCACGCGCGCGCGCTCGGGCGGCGTTCGCGCGGTCGCGATGCGGCGGGAGACGCGGCAGCTGCTCGGCGCGGCGCGCGCAATGCGGAGGGCCGCGCTGCAGGGCCTCCCCCGCGCGACCCGCGAGCGACTTGCTCCGCATCCTCCCGGCGCGCGAACGAAGGCGTCGCGCCCATCCGGCTCGAACACGGGGGCGACGAACTCGACCTCGCGGGCTAAGCCCGGCATGGCGGCTCAGCTCAGTCTCCCCGCGATTCCGGTCGAACGCGAGTACCTGCAGTCGTGGAAAACCCTGCGCGCGGCGTGGGAGCGCTGCCGGTTCGTCGCCGAGATCCCCGAGGCGCTGGACACCGACGCCATCGGCCGGGTGTGCGAATTCAGAGTTCAGGGCGAGCGCGTCGCGCGCCCGCTCGGCCGCTCCCCCGAGCGCGAGTACTTCGGCGTCGGCGAGGAGGCCGCGAACGCGCCGAGCGACCCGGGTTTCGGGAACGGCGCGGGCGCGTCAGCGGCGAACGCGGCCGCCGGGGAGACCGACCGCTCGCCTACGATTTGGCGGTGGTTCGCCGACGCGGACAAACGCGGCGCGACAAACGCGCACGCCGGCGGAGGCGGCGAGCCCGCGCTCGACGTCTGGATCGCCGCCGCCGCCGTGAAACCCCCCGAGCGCGCGCGCTCGCTGGCGTTTGGCACGCCCCCCCGGAGCGCCGCGGCCCGGCGGCACAAGAACCTCCTGTACGCGGTGCGCAACAAGAGCAGGCAGGAGATCGACCTGACGCGCGAAGGCGAGGCGCTGGTGGAGCACGCCGCGCTCAACGCGTTGCTGTTCCAGCACGGGCGCGACGCGCCGGGCGTGGGCGAGCCCGGCGCCGTGTACGTCACGCTCGCGGGCGTGGACCCGGGCTGGGAGGGAAGAGAGCTGCACTTCGCCGTCGCCGCGCGCATCAACGCGCTGGGCGAGACGCTCGGGCTGAGCCCGGAGCGCGCGCCGCCGATTGTCATGGTGTCGGCGCCGCGTCTGCCGTACACCGCCCCGGACCACGCGCGCAACGGCGGCGGCGGCGCGTCGCCCTTCGGCACGGCGCCGTGGCACCTCACGTACGTCATACCGCCAGCGGCGGGCGGGTTCGGAAGCGGGGGGGGGTTCCTGCCCAGCGGGGGGCTGCTGGGGGGGGCGCCAGGGCCCGCCGCCGGCGCGCCACCGGCGGGGGTCCAAGGGTCCGCCGGCGCGACGCCGGGGTCCCCCGCGGGCGCGGGCGGCTCGATCCCGGGCGCCCCGCTGGGCGGCGTCGCCGGCATGTCCTCGAGCCTCCGTTTGGCCACCTCCGAGGACCCGCACGCGTCCTCGATGATGCGCGGGGACGCCATCTTGGTGAACGACCTGGCGGAGGCGATGTCCTTCGCGCACCGCGCGCGCGCGCGGCTGGCCGTCGTCGGGCTCGAGCTGGAGGGCGCGCACGCGCGCCGCGCGTCCGCGGTGCGCGACCCCGACACCGCGCGCGAGATGCGGCGCCAGGACCTTATTGCAAAGCTCGGCCCGGGGACGGAGGCGCACGACCCCGACTGGCACTGGTGGCTGCAGATGCGCGACCTGGAGCTCGCCGCGGAGACCGCCGCGGGCGTGCGCGCGTCCTTCGAGGCGATCGAGCACAGGCGCGCCGTGCAGGAGTACTGGCTGGAGGACTGGAAGCACCAGGGCCTGACCCTGGATGCCGCGAGCGAGCTCGTGGGCGCGGGGAAGAAAAACGCCACGTGGGCCAAGGAGTGGTTCAAGGGGTACAGCGCGCCGTATCTGGACCGCACGCCACCCACGTCCGTGAAGTGGCCGGCGCGGGCCTGGGGCTGGCTCCGCGGCGGAGACGCGCCGCGCAGACGCGCCGGGAAGAAGTACGTCGCGCGGAACGTCGCGCCGCTCGCGGCGGCGACACGGCGGTTCCTGGAGGGCGGTGTCTCCGAGCGGCGGCTGGTGGAGGAGCTCGCGGCGCCGGACGCGAGCGGGTGGGCGGTCGCGGGCGCGCAGGCGCACCTGGAGGCGTTCCGCGCGTTCCGAAACGAGGAGGACCCCGCGGCGTTGACGCGCGAAGCCGCCTTCGACGCGGGCGACGGGGCCGCCCCTCTCGGCGGCCGCCTGACTGCCGCGCAGCAGGAGCGCGAACGCGCGCGCCGGGAGGCGGAGCGGCGCGAGGCACTCGCGGCGTCCGTGTCCGCGGGAGTGAACCAGTCAGGATCCGGCGAGAACGGCGGCGACGATCCCGATCCGTCGGGGGCGGCGACCGGCGCGAGCGTCGTCGACGCGAGCGCTTCAGAAAATACAAACGAGCCGGTCCGCGACGACGTGGACGCGCTGTTCCGCGCGTTCAAAAACTTCCGGGACAACGTGGACTTGATGGCCATGCGCGACGGCGCCGTGGACGACGCGTTCGTGTTCGAGATTCTGCTGGAGGACATGGAGCGGCGCGCCGAGGCTGTGGGCGCGAAGGACGTCTGCCTGGCGCCGCTGCACGCCACGGCGCTGGACTTTGTCGTCGGGCAGCTCTCGGCGTACCGCGACGCGCTCACCGACGACGCGCGCTCGGTGCGTCTGATGGAGGGGGACTCGGTGTACGCGCGGTGCCACGACCTGCTGTCGCGCGCGGAGCGGCGGCGCGCGGCGCTCGGGGAGGCGCGCGGCGCGTACGTCGCCGCGACGCGCGCGCTCGAGGGTGCGTGCGAGGAGATGGAGAAGGGCGCGCTGAGCGGCGACTTCGACGCGCTCGCCGGCACGGAGGAGGCGACGACGTTCGCGGTGGGCGCGTCAGACGCGCCGTTCTCGTCGTCGTCGTGGCGCGACCACCTGCGCGGGCTGCACTCGAAGGTGGACGCGCTCTCGGCGTTCGAGGCGGAGGTGGACGAGGCGACGCGCGCGGAGTGGTGGGACAAGGAGCCGAGCGAGGGCGCGCGGCGCGCGCCGACGTGGACGCTGACGCACGAGAACCTGAGCGAAGCGCTTGAGATGGACCTGGCGCGCACGCTCGATTTCCTGAAGGATCTGTCCTTCCTGCGCGACGTGGACGTGGACGGCGAGAAGGCCAAGCGCCGCGTCTCCACCACCACGCACGAGCCGGGCGCGCGCGCGGGCTCGTTCCTGAAGGACGCCACGCGGACGTACGACGAGTGGACGCGCGCGATGCGCGACGCCGACGCCGCGCTCCGCCGCGCGCGTCTTCTTCGCGGCAAAATCGCCGCCGCGGTGGACCTCATCGAGGCCACGGAGAAGATCGACCCGTCGGGGATCCGAGCCGCGATACGAAAGGCGAGGGCGGAGGGCGCGCCCGCGCTCACCGTGCAGGCGGCGGAGGGCAAGCTCGCGGACCTGGAGGCGGAGATCGCGGCGTTCATCAGGCACAGGCGCGCCGGCGAGTCGCTGCTGCCGCCGCCGAACAAGAGCTGGGTCGGCGCCGGGCGGCACATGTGGTACGACGAGGCGAAGGAGCTCGGCCGCGGGTCGCTGGGCACGACTGTGTACGCGGGCGTGTACGACGAGACCGCGGGCTCGAGCTCCGTGGTGCGCAGGCCCGCGGCGATCAAGCGCATACCCCTGCCCCCCGGCGAGCGCGGGCAAAACACCCGCGCGCTGGTCGAGCGCGAGGTGGCGCTGCACCGGCACCTGAACCAAAACTCCAACCGCGTGACGTTTCTGCTCGGCGCGCACCTGGACGGCTCGGACGCGGTGTTCACCGCGATGGAGCGGTGCGGCGAGTCCCTGGCGCAGTGGCTCCGCGGTGCGCCCGGTGGGGACGTCGCCAACCTGCCGCCCGCCGAGCGCGTCGCCGCGGCGGAGGCGCTCACCGCCGCCGTCGCCGACGTGCACGCCGCGGGCGTGACGCACAACGACATCAAGCCCGACAACTGCCTGCGCGCGGCGAGCGGCGAGTTCAAGCTCGCCGATTTGGGGCTGGGCGTCCGCCTGAAGACGCACGAGCGCGGCGAGGAGAAGGACGCGATGTACTCCATGACCACCTTCGCCGGCTACGGCGTGAACGTGCAGCTGCAGGGCCGGCCGCCGGAAGTGCTGATGAACCAAAACCTCACCGCCGCGGTGGACGTGTGGAGCCTCGGCAATCTGATGTACGCCGCGTTCACCGGCGCGGCGAGCCCGTTTCGCGACGAGGAAAACGCCGCGGCGAAAAACGGAGGAGGCAAACACGGCAAACACTCGTCGACGCTTCCGCTCAGTTCCGGTAAGAAGGCTCCACCCGAGGCTGCGGGGATCGCGGGTCTGTACGAGAACCAGCGGATCATCCGCGGGACCTTCTCGCTCCGCGCGCTCGAGACGTCCAAGCTGCCCCGGCACGTCGTCGCGGCGGCCCGCGTGGTGCTGAGCGACATGCTCCAGCCCAACCCGGAGGACCGCCCGAGCGCGGAGGAGGTGCTGCAGCACCCCGTGTTCTGGACCCCGGAGAAGGCCGTGGAGAAGATCCGCGAGGCGAACGACGAGAAGCTCATCCCGCTCAAGGACAGGTCCGGCGCCGCGCTGACGCCGGCGGAGGAGCTGAGGCTCGTCGCCGACGTGTTCGGCGGCGACGGCGAAAAAAACGGCGTTTCCGGAAACGGCGCGCGCAAAAAAAGCGCCTCGAGCCGCGACGCGTCGCGAAACGATTCGCGGGCCAACTCGAAGTCCGCGCGCCTCGAGTCCGTCGCCGCGCGACTGCAGAACTGGAAGGAACTCGTCATCCCCGAGCTCCTCGAGCGCGTCACCAAGTACAACATCAAAAAGCAGTACGCCGCCGGCGCGGACCAGTTGCGGATGGCCAAGGAGGAAGCCGCCGCGGCGACGCGCGTCGCGGCGGCGGCGGAGGCGGAGGAGAGCGGCGCGCCGCGCCGTAAGGGACGCAAGCGCGGATCGTTATCGCTGCGCGCGGCCGCCGCGCGCGGGGACTGGGACGGGACGGGGTACGAGCCCACGTTGCGCGACCTGTTCCGTTTCGTGCGCAACGTCCACGAGCACCCCGGATTACAAGCCGAGCGGTTCGCGATGATCCGCGCGCTGGGCGCGGCTGGCGCGCATTTGCCCAAGTTCCCGGAGGGCGAGGACCGCTGGGGCGCGGCGCGGCGCGTCGTTGAGGCGTACGTCGTGCACGTCTTCCCCGAGCTGCCACTGCTGGCGCAGGCGCTGCTCACCAAGGAGGGGCGCGAGGCGGCGCAGAAGGTGGGCGGCGCGAGGCTGCGGTGACGACGCGGTTGTTTTTCACGCAAAAGGCGGCTTCTACAGAAAAAGAGTACTTTTAGACGACGCGACGTTCGAGGCTACGGGCTCGCCGCGCTCCCGTTTCGTTTCGTTTCGTCTCGTTTCGTTCACATCTTATAGTTGAACTGCAGGCCGTACTTGTACTTGAGCGCCCGGTCCACCTGCGCGCACGCCGTGCCCTGCAGACCCTTCGCGACCTCGCCGGAGTACGTGCACTGCGCGTGCCCGGCGGAGCTCAGCACCAGGCGCGCGGTGTGCCCGCTGTCCAGCTTCGCGGCGGCGCCGGCGGCGAGCTTGAGGTCGCCGCTTTTGATCTTGTACGTCGCCTCGGCGGCGGCGGACGTCGCGCCGTCCAGCTTGAGCACGGCGGACGCCTTGACGGTGTCCAGCTTGTCCGCCAGGATCACCGCCGCGACGACGTCGTCCATCTTTGTCTGCGCGGCGAGCGCGTACGCGCCGATTCCTTTGGCGGAAACCGCCGCCTCCGCGCCCACCTGGAAGTCTCCCGCGTTGTAGAGCAGCGAGACGTCCGCCTTGGGCGCGCCGAGGACACCGCTCACGTCCGCCTTGACCCCGAAGTCGCCGCTGAGGTAGGCGTTGGCGATCTTCAGCGTCTTCGCCGCGTTCGCCGGCTCGCCCGAAACCGTCGTCTTGAGCCCCTCCACCGCGCCGGCGTGCGACAGCGTCGCCTTGACGTCGCCCTTCTCGTTCACGGTGACGTCCGCGCTGATGTCCTTGTCGACGGCGTAGTTCGCGGTGGCGCTGGCGGTCACCTCCGTGCCCTTGGACACGAGGTCGGCCTTGACGTTCTGTGAGGCGGGGCGCGGGTGAAACGCGGAGGGAGACGCGGAGGCGGGCGCGTCAGCGGCGTTTTCGTTTTTCACTAAAAAAAAAACGCGACAGAAGCGCCGACGTTTGTGGAGTCTCGCGGGGCTTCGGCTGGGCGGGACGGGCGCGCGCGCGCGAGGCGGGGGCACCCGCGGGATGTGTCGTTCGGCGTACCTGACCGGCCACCTTCGTGCTGACGTTGAACTTGTTATCGTAGCTGATGCCGCCGGACAAGATGTCTGCGTGGAAGGGGGAGCGGGGTCAGGGTCAGCGCGCGTCTCGCGAGGCTGCTAGGTTTGCGCATTTCGTCAGTCGCGTGCGGACGGACAACGGGGCGAATAAGCGGAAGAAGACGCACCCTTGCATCCCTTGGCGATGTCACCGAAGTACTTGGCCATCTTGACTCGCGGGTAGGCTCTGCGCAGGGAGCGGTTCGGGTTCGAACGGTCAGCGACCCGAGACGCGGAGGGCGGGCGCGCCAGGGAAAGCGCGCGAGGCGTAACAAATCTGGCACGGTCGCCTCGCTCGACCGTGCACAGAAGAGTGGAGAATTTATCCCGAGACCTCCTCATCCGGGCTTCCCGCGTGGGACACACCGCGAATCGCGATGAGGTGTGAGTGCGGGAGCCTTACCTTATGTCACTGACTGCGAGGTGGTCGCCTCGTCGTGTGCGCCGAAAGTGCGTCGAACGGAAGCACACGCAGACACGTCGGCGTTCGTTGGCACATCGCGAGAAAACTTTTTGGGGTATTTCGTCCGCGTCAGATCACTGCAGGATTTCTGAATTCCGCGGCCGCCGGTCGGCGATGCGCGCCGCGGCGAAGCAACGATGATTCGTATGGGGACGCAGTCTACAAAGGATTCCACAAAACGCGCTTTTTAGGAGCAGGCCGCGGGTTCCGCGGGTTGGTTTCGGAGCAGTGTCGGATCGGCGCTCTCCCCGCCGCCACACCGCTGCGCTCGCTTCGTCTCGACGTCGCCAGCCTCTCACGTCTTTTCCGACGATGCGCTCTCTCCGCGAGCTCGCTCGCTTCGCGTCCCGCGCCCACGCCGCGACTCCCCTCCGCGCCGCCCCCGCCGCCTCCTTCGCGCAGTCCCGCGTCCTGAACATGTCCGCCCCCTCGAACGTCGAGGTGGACGCGTACAAGGTGGGCGACTCCACCAACATCAAGTGGCACGAGGGCTCCGTGGACTCCGCGACGCGGGAGAAGGCGATGAACCAGAAGGGCTGCGTGCTGTGGTTCACCGGCCTGTCCGGCTCCGGCAAGTCCACCGTGGCATACACGCTGGAGCACGCGCTGTTCCAGAAGGGTAAGATCGCGCAGGTGCTGGACGGCGACAACATCCGCCACGGCCTCAACTCCAACGTGGACTTCTCCCCCGAGGGGCGCGAGGAGAACATCCGCCGCATCGGCGAGGTCTCCAAGCTCTTCGCGGACTCCGGGATGATCACGCTGGTGTCCTTCATCTCCCCGTACCGCGCCGACCGCGACCGCGTGCGCGAGCGCGTCGGCGACAAGTTCGTCGAGGTGTACATGAAGATCCCGCTCGCCGTGTGCGAGGAGCGCGACCCCAAGGGCCTGTACAAGGCGGCGCGCGCGGGGAAAATCAAGGGCTTCACCGGCATCGACGACCCCTACGAGGAGCCCCTCGACGCGGAGATCGTCATGGAGGTGGCCAAGGAGGGCGGCGACGGCACGCTCGCGCCGCCCGAGAAGATGGCCGCAGCCATCATCGAGGTGCTCGAGCAGAAGGGCTACCTCAGCGCGTGAGTCGCGCGACTCGCGAACGAGACCTCGAGGAACCCTCCCGCGCGCCGCCGCGCGAAATCGAAGCGGCGACGACGCGCGCGACGCGGCGCGACGCGAAGACGGGTGTGTTTTTGTCTACTCTCGTAAGTAGCCTACCTTACTTTAATAACAAGAGGGAATTCTTATGGAACCAACAAGCAAAAAAATCACGTCTCCTTTTGAAGACGCCGCCCTTCGCCTTCGTCGGACGCCTCCTTCAGCCGCCGCACCAGCGTTTCCGGCGCCACGACCCCTTCGCGCACCATCCCCAGCACCAAACGCTCCAAGTCCCCCCGCGCGCACGTCTCCACCGCGGCCGTGACCTCCGCCCGCGAAGCCGCTTCGCGCTCGCGCCGATCCGCCGCCTCCGCCTCGGCGCGCGCCGCCGCCTCGGCGCGCCGCGCCTCTGCCTCGCGCGCGCGCTTCGCCCACTCCGGCTCGGGCGGCGGCGGCGGGGGGGGCAGCGGCTCCGCGGGGACGCGCGCGGACGCGAAGGACGCCTGCACCCACCGTCTGTCCATCTTGACGTTCTGGCCGCGGTTGGTGATGGCGCGCCGGTGCACGTCCAATCGCTCGAGCGCCATCCCCGCGCCGGCGAAGAGCGCCTTGAGCGTTTCGGGCGAGAAGTAAAAGGCGCGCGTGCCGTCGCCGCGCACGTAGAAGTTCTCCGCGAGCTTCTGCCCCGCCTTGGCCGCGAAGCGCTCCTGCGCGAGGTCGCCGGAGGCGTAGTCCCGGATCAGCACGCGCGCCTCCGCGCCGGGGCGCATCACGGAGGAGACGTTCCGGACCGCGTCGCGCATCTTCTCGGGCGAAACCGCGCTGAGCACGAACACCATCGTGCAGACGTCCACCGACCCCGCCGGCACCGTCAGAGACAGCGGCTCGTTCGTGATGTCGCACACGAACGGCACGATGCGGTCGCGCTGCGCTCGCGTCGGCAGCGCGTCGCGCCGCGCGCGGACGAGGTCCACCGCGCGCGTGGAGAAGTCGCAGCAGTACACGACGGCGGTGTCGTCGAGCGCCAGCAACGGGAACGCGGTGTTCCCGACGCCGCAGCCCACCTCCAGGAACACGCGTTTTCTGTGCGGGACGTCGCCCGTCCCGGGGCGGACGTACCGCGGCGCGGGACCGGTCTCGCGAGCATCGGGGTCGAAGCCGTGGTCCACGCACGCCGCAGAAGGGCGCGACGTCGACGCCGCGTCCTTCCCGTCGGAGGCTTCGAGAGCGGGACCGTCGCTCTCGTCGTCGCCGCCGCCGCCGACGTCCGCGCCTTCGGGGAAGATGTGCGGGAACTCGCGCGCGAAGTAGTGCCTGTCCTTGAAGAACTTGTCCTGGTTGTTCTTGTAGAAGACGTCCCAGTTCTTGCGCGCGTCCTTCTCGTACTTCTCCACCCAGAACTGCGGAGGCGGTGGTCCGCGAGGAGCGGGAGGGTGCGGTCAGTCTCGGGAAACGGACGAGAGCGCGGATGAGTCTCGGAAGATGCGACGGGGGCGAAGACGTCCGGGAACCGTGTCCCGAGACGCACCTGGGATGCCAGTTCCTTGCCGCCGCCGTACAAGCCCTTCGCCGCCGACATCGTCGCGCTCGCGCGCGCCCCTCGCTCGGAGACGCGCGCGGAAGAGTGTCGGGAGGAGAAGCGCCGAACCCGCCGAGACGGTGCGCGCGGCAGAGAAGGAAAACGAAACGCGTTCGCGTTTATTATTACACAAAAAATGACCCGCACCTCCTTCGTATGGTCCCCCCCAGCCACCCCTCGGGCATGGCCATCCTCCGCATACTCCCCCAGAAAGGCACGATCTTCCTGAGCCACGCCGTTTTCTTCCATTCCTTCCGCATCTCGCGCACCAGGCACTCCCCCCGCGCCGTCGCGCTCGCCGCGCCCGCCGCGCCGGAGGCGGCGTCGTCGCACCGCCACACCTCCTCCGCGGCGGCGGTCCACACCTCCCAACGCTTGTCGTCCACGATCTCCGCGCCCGGCGCCCCGGGGCGCGCGTTCCGCAGGCCGGCGCTCGTCCGCCCCCAGCGCGCGCCGACCATCGCCGGTTCGTGCCCCGGGTTCTCTACGGGCGTCGCGCCCTCGCCGCGGCGCAGCCGCAGGAACCAAAATTCTCCCGGGATGGGAATCGCGCGGCGCACGCCCGCCGCGAACGTCGTCGGCTGGTCGAAGTACCAACGCACCATCTGCTCGAAGTTGACGCCGGCGGGCATGGACTGCGCGAGACCGTCGTGGCACATGCGCGCGTACAGGTCGTGGTACGCGCTCATCGCCGCGACGCCGCCGTAGGAAAAGCGGTTGTTCACGCCGGCGCGCCGTTTCGTCTTCGCGCTCGTCTTCGCGCCGAAGAGGGTCCCCCAGACGCCGTCGCCGGCGTGCGGGTCGTACCCCTCGCCCCAGCTGGGCACGAAAACGGTGCCCGCGACGGTCGGCGCGGGACTCCGCGCGGAGTCCCCGGCGTCCGCGGCCAGATCGCGCTCGACGTCTCCCTGCACGTCGGCGCGCGCGGCGCGCAGGTCGGGCAGGTCGTCCACGTAGACGTTGTCCGGCCGCGGCGCGACGATCCACTGGAACGCGCCGGCGCGGCGCCCGCGCTCGGTTTCCTCCCACCGAACCCGCAGCCGGTCCACGACGTTCCGGTACCAGAGCTGTGACAGCACCTCCTCGGAGTACCGCGCGTTCTTTGAGCGCGCGTCCGAGCCGTCGCCGCCGGCGTGGAACCAGCGCCCCTTCCGCTTGAACGCCTCCGCGCACGCGCGCGGCGGCGCGGGCAGCGACGCGTCGACGGCGGGCGACGGCAGGTCCTCGTACTTCGCCGCCTCCGCCTCCGCTTTCACCACGCCCGGCCTGTCCACGATGCGCACGTCCCCGATCTCGACGCCCGGGATGCGCCCGAGCAGAGACGCGTACGCCTCGGCGTCGCCGTCGCGTTCGCCGGCGACGAACACGACGGGCGCGAAGCCCTGCGCGACGAGCGGGTCGAAGATGTGTCGCCGCACGCTGCACAGCGTGCGCCGCAGCGTGCGCGCCTGGCCGGTGAAGTACACGGCGACCGCGGGCTTCTCCCCGAGCGCGGGCGACACGCCCGTGCCGCCGCCGGTGACGGCGTCGAGGTTCGGCGCGCGCGACAACGACGCGTCTCCGCGATCGGACGGCGCGCGTAGGCTGGCGGACCTGTCGCTCCCGAGGGAGACCGTCACCAGCACGGCGAGCGCACACGCCAGAGCGCAAAGCCGTCGCGCGCGACTCCGCGGCTTGGCGTTCGGCGCCACGGCGCCGGTCGCCCCCCGAGAGCCCCGCATCGCGTCGCCTGCCCCGGCGCGTGTCACCGCGCGGCGGGCTCTGATCCTCTGGAAGCACGTTTGGCGTTAGGTCCAGTCTTTTCGTAAGTATAGGATGCAGTGACTTTTTCAAGTTCCGCGTCATTGCGTCACGCACGGGTGCGAGGGGAACGCATCGCTTTCGCGGGTCGAGGCCGGGCCAGGCCCTCGCGACAGCGACGACATCGACGCTTCTTCAGGAGCTCACGCCACGTTCCCTGCGTGCGAACGCGCGGCACGTGGCGTGAGGCGCGATGACCTCTCAGTCGGACATCCCGGAATCTCATCCGGGTGTCAATCGTTGGAGAGGAGTGGTCACCTCCACTAACTTCGTGAACCGGCTGAACAAACGCAAGTCCTTCAAGGCGGTGTTCGGCCAACGGAGTATGCGCGGAAAGATCGACGTCGACGATGTCGTGCGCGACGAGACGGCCGCCGCCGGGGAGGCGCCTTCCGAGCACGACGCGAAACCCATCTTCGACGCGAATGCCGACGTAGAAGTGCGACGGCGACACGGGAACTTCGTCGTGTACTCCAGCCAGGCTCGGAACTATTTTCTCGAGCCGTACGTGCAATTTAAGCCCTCGCAGTTCCTCCGGACGGCGTTGTACGAGCTCATCCCCGCTCCGCTGGCGTACTTCGTAGTGCTCTTCACGGAGACGGCCGTGTTCGGTCACTCGCTGCGCGAAGCGCGGCAAGCCGCGGGCTGTCGGCAAAAACTACCGGTCCCCGTCTTCCCCGGCGTTGGAAATTTTTTCCGCGTCATCCCGGGAATATGGTTCTTCGTGAACATGTCGTTCGTGAACGAGGTCGCGCTGTTCACCTCGTTCTTGGCGACGATATATGTTCCCGAGGTGCGCAAGTACATAGAACCCATGGAGTGGGCCCCGGTGATTATCCTCTACGTGTGTCGCGCGCTGGTCATCTCGAGCAAGTACTCGCTGCTCCCGGAGTCCTGGGTCTCGGACCGGGGAGGGAAGATGTACACGCCGCTGACTGGCGACGAGTTCGGCAGAACGCTCGTTGGAGTCGCGTGGTCGGACCCCAAGGCCGAGACGCACACGGACTTTCTGCGCCAGGAGATGGCGCGCGCGTGCTTGGAAGCCGACGTCGACCTTTCCGAGGTGGAGATTGACGTCGGAAGCGCCGTCGCCGCGCGAGCGCTTCGCGCGAGCGCCAGAGGCGTCGGCGCGCGCGGAGACGAGCGGACGGACAAAACCCCCTCGGTTATTTCAGGGAAGGAACTCCTCGCGGCGATTACGGACACACAGATCGGAGCGCCCTTACCGAACGCGCTGTTTTCTATCATGTTCGTCTTGGCCCTGGTTTATGCGTTGGTGACTCCCGCGTGTCGCGCCGCCGTCGGAGCGCCCGCGTTCGGCGGCTCGCCCGCCAGCAAAGCGTGCGCGGCGTTCCATTTCTGGTTATCGTTCGTGTGGTTCATGACGAACATGGTGTTCACGTCTTCGATGGCGTGGAACTTCCACAGACAAGGCTCGGCGATCAAAGCGTTGAACGCGATGATGCATTACCCGGGCGAGCCCGTGGCGACTTTCGCGCCGCCGCCGCCGCCTCCGAAGAAAGCGCCGAAGAAAAATTCCAGCGTCGCGGTTTTGAACGACGCGGACGCGAGCGAAGAAGAGTCTTCGGAGTCGCGCGCGATACGGGCCGCGGGCGAGGCTGGCGAGATGGTCCTCGTGGACTTGAAGTGCCCGGACTCGTGCCTGTGCTGGTGCTTGGTGCGCCGAGCGATTCGGAAAATCGGTTCCCCGTGGACCCGGCGTCTGAACCTGTTCTCCATCATTTTCCTGCTGGGCGCGTTCACGTCGGCCATGATCTTCCTGTTGCTCTTCTACGGCGTCGAGAGGAAAACCCATAGGCTCGCCTCCGCAGTGAGCCTGTTTTACCTCTCGTGCGTCATCTCCTTCATGGTCTCCGTGACGGTCCTGGAAGGCTCGCTGGTAAATGATCAGGTCCCGAAAGTCCGGTCGCGGCTGAAACGGGAGATGCTGGCGATGTCCGCGGCGATTGCGCAGTCGCAGAGCGAAGCCCCTGACGCGGAGCGACAGCTCAGGGCCTCGCACAGGCTCTTGAAATCGACGGAGGCGCACATCATGGCGGAGGAAGACGCGACGGTGGGGTCGGATCCCGTGCAGGTGTTTTACGAGGTTCCCGCGACGCCCGCGGCGGTGACGTTCGTCATCTCCACGCTCGTCTCCATATTGCTCATCGGGTTGCAGAAGACGTTCACGATGATCGAATCCGAGGGCTGGGCGTACGACGGGCACATGGGGGAGTTCGCGCAGGCGGAAGTAGACGACGTGTGAGAACGGACAAAAAATCTTCGCGAAAAAAGATAGTTTTCGGCTTTTCGCGCGAAAGTTGAGATATCTGAGTGCACTTTAATGCACTTTAGAGCTCCGCCGAGTCAGACGCCGAGACACACCCCGCGCCCCGCACCGCTCAGGCGACCTCGGCCCGCGACATGTCGCTCACCATCCCGTGCGCGGTCCTCCGACCCACACCGACGCGCGCCTCTTTCGCGCTCCGCGCGCGCGCCGTCCCCGCGTTGCGATTTTCCGCTTTCTCCCGACGCTCGCTTCGAACGTCTTCGCGTCGATCTCGCATCGAGGCGCGCACCTCGAAATACGAAGACGTGGAGGAGATCACGCCGATGATGCTCACGACCGCGGCTCTCGGTGCGCTCGGCAGCGCGTTCTCGGTGTTCCTGCTCGCGTCCACGGTGGAGGCCACGTCGGTCGTGGCCATGACCGCCGCGTCGCTCGCGGAGGCTGAGGAAATCGCGCTCACCATGGAGTACTCGAGCCGCGTCCCTGCGGCGCGGCTCGCCGCGGCGCCCGCGGTGGAGCTGACCGCCGTGGACGCGGAGAAGGAGTACGCGCAGTCGGGTCAGGACTTCTTCGAGTGCGACATTCAGAGCCTCAGGTGCGTGACGTAGACGTCTACGTAGACCGTGCAGTAACCGCGGAGCGCGCCTCGGAGGCGCGTGAAAGACGTTTCAGAGACGAAGCTCGAGAGGGGGGGAGGGGGCGGAGCCCCGACTCCGGAGATACTTGTCTTGTTTTTCGGAAAAAAAGCATAAAAAAACTTTTTGGGAATCATCATTCATGGGTTTCCCTCGGTCGTCTCCGCCTCGGACTCCGGGTCGACGTCCACCACCACCGCGCCCGGGTCGAGCCTCGACAGCACGTTCCGCACGACGCCCGGCACAGCCTCGACGCCCAGATCGTGCGTCTCGCAGAACGCCCGAACCGTCTCCGTCACCCTCTCCGGGTCCGTCGTTCGAATCTCCAGGAACACCGCCAGGCGCCCCGCGGCGCCCAGCGGGAAGGACACCTTCACCGTCCCTATTGTCTCGTCCAGCCGCGCGCGCACGGCGGCGGTCACCTGCGCCACCGTGCTGCGTGGCACGCGCTCCGCGATGCACCAGCGCTCGACGAAGCGGGGCAGGTCGCCGTGCTGGTCGCCCTCGCGCACCTCCAGCGCGAGCGACCGGCCGTCCGGCACGGTCAAAGGCAAACGCAGAAGCACGGGAAGCCGCGCGCGAAGCGCCAGCGTCGCGTTGGCGTCGGCGACGAGGCCCGGGATGCTCGCCTCCGGGATCTCGTGCAGGCCCGCGAACACGCGCGCGATATCCTGCAGGTCGTCGCCCTCGCGCATCGCCAGCACGCCGTACGCGCCGCTCGGCACCACCACCGGCACGGCGGCCACCAGTCTGGCGCGCGCGGCGTCGGCCTCCGAAACGCGCGCGGGCGTGCCCGGCTGGAGCGCGGCGACCAGCGTCTTCACGGCGGATGCGTCCACGGCGTGCTTTTCCGCGAACGCGCGCGCGACGGCTTCGATGTCGTCCCCTTCGCGAACGACCGCGGAGGCGGTGAACCGCGAGCCCGCGGGTCTGTGTTCCGTCGCGCCAGCCTCGCTCTGCACCACCTCCACGTCCAGCGTCGCCAAAACCAGAGGCGTGTTGTACCGCTCCGCCAGCGCCGCGGCGCGTTTCTTGCGCGCCGCCAGCGCCGCCTCGGCGTCGCGCTTCTCGGCGGCGCGCGCGTCCACCTGGAACTCCAGCGCGTCCACCTCCCGCTCGCGGCGCGACATCGCGAACATCGCAGCCTTCAGCAGGCGCTTCTCGCGTAGGCGCGCCGCGACGGCGGCGCGCGTCACGCCGCCCTCCGTGCGCAGTGCGCGGGGCATTTTTTTAACACTATTAACGTCCGCGTCTTCGTCCTCGTCGGGGTCTTCGACATCCGGGTCGTACCCGAGGATGTCGAGGTCCTCGCGCTCGGTGGCGGCGTAGGAGAGCAGCACGTTCGTGGCGGCCGTGGCCAGCCGGCGCAGCGCTGCGCGTTCGTTCGCCGCGCTCAGGGGGAGCGCGGCGTCGAACGCGCCCGCGCGCTTCTCGAGGGCGCCCACGTCGTCGCTCCAGGAGGGCGCCGGCGCGCCCGGGGGCCCGCCCTCCAGCGCCGCCAGCTCCGTCTCGTTCGCGAGCAGCGCGCGCGTCGCGCACATGAGCGCCGGCGAGGGCCCGTCCGCGCGCAGCATGTACTCGCGCGAGGGCCCGCACGCGGACATGAGGCGGCCCTTGCGCAGCAGGAACAGGTCGAGGGCGTCCAGGCCGCGCGGGGGAGGTACGCCGCTCTCGAAAAACGCGCGCGCGTCGCGGAGCGCCTCGGCGGCGGCGTCGCCGCCGTCGCTCCGCGGCTTCGCGTCGCCGGCTTCCAAACGAGTATCCGTCGCGAGTTCGTCTTCTTCGTCCTCCGCCGGAGCCTCCTCGTCTCCTTCATCTTCCCCGCGGGGGGTCGGTTCGTCTCCTGAGTCGACACGTCTCCGCCGGCGAGCACGCCGCCCCTTTCTCTCGGAGTCGTCCTCGTCGTCATCCACGACGTACTCCCCGAACGCGGCGGCGGCTTGCGTCTGCAGCGCGGCGCGCGCCAGTTCTTTGCGCGCGTTGTCGAGCTCGGGCGCGTCGCCGCCCGGCTCGTCGGCGTCGGGCACCGCGTACAGCATGAAGTTCGTCTTCGGCGCGCGCGCGTCGCTTCCCGCGAACGGCACGGAGGGCAAACCCACGAACGTCGCGGCGACGCTCGCCGCCTCGCCGGGCGTGGCCGCCTGCCCCGTTAACATGAGCTCCTCCTCCACGGTCAAGCCGTCGTCGCCGTTGGGCGCGAGCGCGGCGAACCCGTCCCCGCGCCCGACGCGCGCCGACTGCGAGTTCTGCGTCTTCATCGCCTCCAGCTCCTCGTCGCCGTCGCCGTAGAGGCCCAGCGCGACGGCGCCGCGCCACAGGTCCGAGCCGCGGGGGGGCATGGCCATCTCCTTGCGCCACTGCCGCAGGAGCAGCACCTTCTTGTGCACCTCCGCCGCCGTGACGTCCGCGCCGGGCAGCTTCAGGCGCACGCCGTTGGCGTCGTTCGGGCCGGGCGTGACGTGGTGCCACCGGCACAGGCTCTCGGCGTCGGTCACCCCGCGCGCCTCCCTGGCGATGGCCATCTCCGCGCCCGCGCGCGCGGCGCCGCCCGCGGCGACGGAGACGGCGCTGTCCAGCTCCAGGACCGCCTCGCCGCCCGCGCGCGGGTGGTGCGGCACCAGGTCCAGGAAGGGGACGAGCGCCAGGAACGCGGCGCCGGTTGTGCGTTTCCGCACCCAAACCGCGCGCGAGCGGACGACGCCCAGCGCCCACCGGAAATCGTCCCTGGTGTGCGTCCCCGACCCCACTTCGCCCGGCCTGCGCGCGCACAAATCCGAAGCCTGGAGGCAGATGCCGTACTGGATGTCTTCCGCGGCGCGAATCGCGTCCGCGCGGTACTCCGCGTGCACCTCCGAGGCGTACGTGCCCGCCATGGCGCGCAGCGCGGCGCGCCCCATCGCGGGCGAGCGCAGCGTGCGCAGGTACGGCCCCCACTTGCTCCCCTCGCCCATGTGCTCCTTGAGCCACTCGTGCAGCAGGAAGATGGCCAGCGCGCGCTCGGGGTCCGCGCCGTACAGCTTCTTGAGGTGCTCGCCCACGGAGTGGCGGTTCGAGCGCATGTTGCGCGTCGTCACCGGCGACAGCGTCAGCGACGCCGGCACGCGGAGGAACCGCGCGCCTTCCTCGACGCCGCCTTCGTCCGCCACCAGTCCGCGGCCGTCGCCCGGCTTCCCCGGGACGCGGCGCACGCGCACGCCGTACATTAATCCCCCCTTGTCCTCAAACCACGTTTGCATGGCGGCGTACGCCTCGTCGATGGCGGTCTCGTTGCGCATCGCCTCGGGGTCGGCGCGCGCCTTCGCCTCGGCGAGCTCCGTCGCCAGGAGCCACGGGACT
>Ga0181561_10000478_pt1 | contig 33690 bp, 25 predicted proteins | sample 011ome_19_FD_133760 | JGI IMG/M metagenome (GOLD analysis project Ga0181561, IMG submission 133760) | Coastal salt marsh microbial communities from the Groves Creek Marsh, Skidaway Island, Georgia - 011510BT metaG (megahit assembly) | ecosystem: Environmental > Aquatic > Marine > Intertidal... | reverse complement strand
GACAGCGTCCGCCTCTGCAACCGGCGGCTCGAAATCGACAGCGTCCGCCTCTGCAACCGGCGGCTCGAAATCGACAGCGTCCGCCTCTGCAACCGGCGGCTCGGGATCGACAGCGTCCGCCTCTGCAACCGGCGGCTCGGGATCGACAGCGTCGCCGTCTTCTTCAAGCACCGCAACGACCGGGTTTATTTCACTCCCTGACTCGGCGTCGACGTCTTGCACGGGATCCGCCGCGGAGCGTTCCTGCGCGTCCCTCGCAGCCAGCAACGAGGCTTCGTAAAGCGCTCGAACTTCGTCGTGCGCCCTTTTCTTCTCGCGTAGCTCCTCTTCAAGCGCGCGTTGACGCTCGTCCGCCTCGGCTCTCGCGCTCGAGAGCGCGCGCCGCAGGTCTTCCATTTCCCTCGTCGTGTCTTCTCGTTCAGCCACACAGCTCGATTCCTCCGGTCGCGCCTCGGCCGTCTTCCCCGGCGACGACGCGCCGAATCCCTCCTGCAGCATCGCGGCTTTCTCGATCTCTCGAGACAAGGCGCTCCTCAACGCGAACGACAACGCGACTGTTCGCTCTCCACTCGGGCCCCTAGGCGCGAAGCGCTCGAGCCATTCGCTGTTCTCCGGATGGAGCAAAGGTGCCAGACCGTGGTTGTCTCTCATCCACAACATCAAGTCCTTCAGCACGAGTTCGGCGCTGATGTCCGGGCCGACGCCAGATTGTGGCGTCACCGACTCGCCATCTTTACTCAGGCGATCGGCGGCGTCCACGGGAGTTTCAGCGGAGCACGTCACGAGACCCAGCACCAGAACCACGCAAGCCGCGTGCCGGACGCTTCGGAGAGTCGTGGTCATGTTCGCACAAGCCTGAACCACGCACCAAGCATTGTGAATGAGCTGGCCAATTTCGGGCGTCTTTTTTATGAAAGATGCGTCGTCAAAAAAACCCGCACATTCCGATGCGCGCGGATGAAGCAACCGGCTTTACGATGGATGCGACAGCCGACGTCGTTCCCGTCGGCGCATCCGGTCGCACTCGATGAGGTGCCGGGCTTAGATGAAAGATTGAAGGCCACCCTGCACGCTCTGGATGTGTCCAGCTTGTTCGGCGTGCAATCTGCGGTGTGGCAACACACCGGCGGCGGCTTGAAGTTCGACCGAGACTTGTGCGTGTGCGCGCCGACGGGCAGCGGCAAGACTCTGGCGTACGCGCTTCCCCTGGTCCAGGGCTTAGCGGGTCAGAAGACCACGACGAGGCTTCGTGCGCTCGTCGTCGTGCCCACCGGCGACCTGGCGTTCCAGGTGGCGCGGGTGTTCGAGCCCCTCTGCCGGGCGGTCGGCCTGAAAGTCGGGGTCAATCACGCGTCCGGGCGGAGACGCGGAGACGCCGCCGCCGCGGAGACCGTCTTCGAGGCCGCCTTCGACGACGGGTCCGCGAGCGCGCACGATCAGCTCGACGTGCTGGTGACACCCCCGGGTCGCCTTGTCGCACACCTGCGCGAAACCCAGCCGGGGTTCTCCCTGGCCCGGCTTCAGTACCTGGTCGTCGACGAGGCGGACCGCATCCTGCGGCAGTCGTACCAGAACTGGACGCCGCAGGTGGTGGCCGCCGCCGGCGCGCGGCGGCCGAGGACCGCCGTCGGCGAGCTGGGCGCCTCGCGCCGCAGGCTGAAGAAAATTCTCATCTCCGCGACGCTCACGCGGGACCCCGCGCGACTCGCCGGGCTGTTCCTGCACGCGCCGCGCATGCTCGCCGCCGCGTCGGACGCCGAGGCGCCTTCTCCCGAGCGCGCGCGGTACCTCCTGCCCGAGGGGCTGGCCGAGACGGTGGTGCCCGTCGCTTCGGGCGACGCGAAGCCGCTCGCGCTGCGCGCGCTGCTGCGAAAGACGGACACGCCCGTGATCGTGTTCACCGCGTCCGTGGAGGCGACGCACAGGCTGTTCCTGCTGCTCTCGTCCATGGACGCCGCGGAGAGGAAGAGGGACGAGAGAGACGAAAACGCGAACTTCTTCAAAACGATTTTCGCCGAGTACAGCTCGTTCGCGCCGCAAGCCGCGCGCGCCGAGGCGCTGCGCGCGTTCGCCGCCGGCGACGCGCGGGTGCTGATCGCGTCGGACGCCGCGACGCGCGGGCTGGATGTCGACCGCGTCGGTGCCGTCATATCGTACGATGCGCCGACGCACCTGAAGACGTACGTGCACAGGGTAGGCAGGACCGCGCGCGCGGGCCTCCGCGGCGTCGCGTACACGCTGTGTCGCCCCGCCGAGGAGGCGCCGTTCCTGGCGATGACGAGCGGCGGCGACTTGAGAAAGCGCCGCGCCCCGCCCACGCGGCTGGCGCTGGCGGACGAGGACATGGACGAGCACAGAGCGGCTCTCAGGGCCGCGCTGGTCGCCGTGAAGCTGCACCTCGAGGCGGACGCGAAGAGCGTCGCGGCGGAGGAGGGTGAACGCGCGGGGAGCACCGCGGCGGCGCGAGTCGCCGCCGCGCAGGCGTGCCAAAGCCATCTTCGGAGTCGCGCGTCGCGGCTCCCCGGGGCGTGACGAGACGTCGCGCCGCGCCGCGCGATGTAGGGAGCGCGGCGCGCGCGCGTTTTCACTTTTTCAATTCCAGACTACGGTTCCTAGCTATCCGCGCCGCGCGTCACGCGAGCGCGCGCTGCATGGACGCGAAGACCATCTCCGCGAACCCCGGGACGCTCGAGCGCACGGCGACTTTCACCTCCGGCGACCCCGGCGCGAACGCCACCTGCACCAGGAGCGTCTTCTCACCCTCGGGTCCGGGCGTCTTCCCGGAAAAGTACGCGGCGACGAACGGCGTCCCCGCCATGGCCTGCTGGGTCACCAGGTTCCAGCGCAGCGCACAGATCCGGGCGACCGCCTGGTCGACGCCGCCCAGCGCGGCAGGCGCCGCCACCTGGCGCGCCTGCTCCGGACTCGTCTGCCACTGCTGCGCAAACGCGTCGCCGCCGTCCGGCGCGGCGTCCGGGAGCAGGAGCGCCTCCAGGGGAACCTGGTCGCTGAAGTAGAACACCGCGCCGTTCTGCGAGGGCGACTTCACCGCCACCTGCAGCGCGCCCGTCGCGCTCGGGCCCGAGGACTGGCCGGTGAGCGCGAGCGGCAACGAGCAGCGCCGGCTTTCGCCCGGGGGGACCGTCTCCGCGCGCGGCTGCGCCGCGGGGGCGAGCGCAAACGCGTTCTTGTTGAACTGCAGCTGGAACCCGTCCAGCGGCGCGGCGGTGCGGTTCGTGAACGTCAGCTCGTACGCGGGCGCGCCGTGCGCGCCGGGGACCACGACGCCGGAGATCTCGAGCCCTTGGCCCTTCTCCGCCGCGAGGAGGACCGGCGGAGGCGGCGCGGAGGACGCCGCCGCCGGCGGGGCGAACGGGTCCGTCGCGCTCGCGCTCGCCGCCGGCGCCGGCGCGACGGCGGTGGCGCCCATGAGATCGGCGAGCAGGTCCACCCCCGTCGGCGCCGGCGCCGGCGCGGGGGGCTGCGCCTGCTCAAGCAAGTCCAGCGGCGCGGAGCTCTGCGCCTCCGCGGCGGGACTCTCGTCGTCCCGCGCCTCCGCGACGCGCGCGCGCGCGTCGGGCACAAACGCCGACGGGAGCTTGTGGTACACCGAGCTCAGCGTGGAGACTTGGCGCAGCAACTCGTCGAGCAGACCGGGGTCGAGCGCGTTGCGGTCGTCCCGGATCGTGGGCTTGGTCGCGAGCACCACGTCCTTGGCAGCCTCCGGGTCCGAGGACAGCAGGCGCCAGTAGATGTACGCGCGGTCGCGTAAGTCGGGGTCGTCCGTCTCCGAAGTGGCCTGGTTGAGCACCGTCTGAATCAACGCCTGCGGCCCGCCGGACGGCTTCTTCAGGAACAGCTTGACGGTGGCGGTGAGCAGCTGCAGCTGCACCTCCGGCGCTTCCTCGAGGAACGTGTCCAGGAACGCTTCAAGGAGCTCCTCCGCGTTGTCGATGCGCTCCGCGTACTCGCCGATGATCCACACCATCGACGCCTTGGCTTCGGGCTCGTCGAGCGTGTCCAGCGAGTCGCACAGCACGCCGATGACCCCCTCGTACTGGTTCGGGTACCTCCGGAAGATGTCCTTGATCACCACGATGGCCTCCTGCACGACGTAGTTCACCTTCGTGCCGATGAGCTCGAGCAGGATGCCTATGCAGCGCTCGGCGGCCGCCTCGATGGAGATGGCGCACCGGCCGATGGCGCGCACCGCCTTGCGCACAAAGTCGACGTCAACCTCCGTGGCGTACTCCTTGAACTCCAGAAGCACCTGGTCGATGTTCGCCTCCGACGAGAGCTTGACCATCGTCTCGAGCTTCTCCTGCTTGACGTATATCGGGTCGTTATACTTGCAGAAGAACACCTTGATCTCGCCCGTCAGCATCTCTGGGTACTTCTGCACGATGAGGTTGATGTTGCGCAGCGCCACGTACTGGATCTCGCACTCGGCGCCGAGCAGCGTGACCAGCGGCGGCGCGAGTTTCCTGACCAGCGCGCGCGTCGTCTCCGGCGAGCTCGTGATGGAGCGCATCTGGCTCATGATCACCTTCACCGCGGAGAGCACGACCGCGCAGTTGGCGTGCTGCAGGCGCGGCGTGACGCGCTCGACGACGCTCTTGGCATCCGCCTCGTCCTGCGCGACGTACGAAGCGAGCGAGTCCAGGATGAACACCTGCCCCCACTCCGTGCACTCGTTGAGCGCGGCTAGCAGCTTGTACACGTTGTTCGCGTTGAGCTGGAAGATGCGCTTCGGGTCCCCCGCGGACGCGTCCCTGATCTCCGTCAGCGCCGCCACCGCGTTGGCCACCACCATCGGGTTGGCGTCGGCGAGCAGCTCGCGCAGCTGGTCCACGAACCCGCGGTCCTCCACGAGCTCGGGGTTGATGTCGTGCAGCTTCGCGACGCAAATCGCCGCGGTCTTCCGCACGTACGGGTCCTCGTCCGTCAGCGTCCGCTGCAGCGGGTCGCACAGGTACTCCGTGATCTTCTCCACGCGGATGCACCCCATCGTGCGCACGGCGAGGGCGCGGATCAAGGGATTGGGGTCCGCGGAATCCTTCACGAACGTGTTCACGGCGAGGATGGTGAGCTCGGGCTGGCTCCTCGCGTAGTTGAGCAGGTACAGGTACACCAGCTTCTTCAGCTCCACGTCGTTGGTCTGCGCGCGGTTCACCACGTCGGGGAAGAGCATGGACACGTCCTTGCCGATGCTCATGTTGGCGATGATCCTCTTAATCGCGTTCTTCTGCACATCCTTGTCCGTGGAGTTGATCTCCTCGCGCCATTCCGCCACCTCGCCCCTCTTGTGCGACGTGAAGAACTTGGCGTCGCCTCCCGACATCTGGACTTCGCGCGGCCGGCGCGTGCGGCCCAGCAGTCGACGGCGCGGGAGCGAGTGCCGAGGGCCGCGGCCCCGACGAGGCGAGGCGCAGATCTCAGTTCCTTTCTTCCTTAACGGGTCGAACCGGCTTTTCTTTTCTGTGTTCTGTCCCTTTTCGCAAATATTTTCGGGTTTTGCCACATACATTTTGAGTAGCTCTTGCGACGCGGCGCCACGGCGAAGGCGTCTGGCTCGAGACGTGCGCGCTACTGTGGTTTAACATCGATCGTCGTTTTCCTACTCTATGCTACTGTACTATCGCACCACGCGTATCCCCGCCGATTTCGCCGTGGCGATGACGCCGCGGCAGAGCTGTTTCAGCGAGAGCAAACTTCCGGCATCCTGCTCCTTCACCTTCGCGATGTGGTACACGTGTTTCAACGAGACCGTGCCCTTGACCTCGTGTCCCGGGCGCTGCCCTCCCCCCCCCACGCCGGCGGCTTTCTTCACGAAGTACGTCACGGGGGGGGATTTCATTTCCCACTCGAAGGACTTGTCCTTGTACGCGGTGATCACCACGGGGATTGGCGTGTCCGGTATGAAGTCGGCAGTCTTCGCGTTGAAAGCCTTGCAAAACTCCATGATGTTCAGGCCGTGCTGCCCGAGCGCGGGACCCACGGGCGGCGCGGGTTTCGCCGCTCCCGCGGAGATCATGAGCTTGATCTTCGCGAGGACGGGGCGAGACATGTTGTGCGTGACACCCGCGGCCGCTCGGATCGAGAACGAGCCTGTTCCTGTGTCGTGCCGCGCGCGTGGGGTTTTGACGCTCGAGAACGCAGATGATTCTGTGTTCTGGTTATGTATCTGGTTTCGTCTGGCATATGAAAACGAAATAAAAAAGTACGTCTAAAAACGTTCTAAAAATACTTAAGAACTCTGTTAGAATGCCTAAAAACGTTCTAAAAACGTCCTAAAAATCGTTAGCTAAAGTAAAATACTTTTTGTAAAAGCGTTTCCCTTCCAAGAGGGCTGGCACTGCGCCGCGTGCAGTCGACCGGCGGGAGGTCAGATGGGTGACGCGGACGATGGAGAGACCATACAGGTTTTCGCCCGCGTCACGGGCCCCGTGGTTCTGAACACCCGCAAGGCCCCGGCTCCGACGCGGGGTAGGGTTCTCGAAGAAAGTGACGACGAGGAAGAGATCGAGCGAAGAGCGCGTGAGATGGCGGTGGAGTACAGCGTCATTAAAGAACAGGCACCGATGCTCCAGGACGAGTATCAGAGGATAGCGCGAGAGCAGCGCGAGGCATCCGACAAGGACGCGGCGCAGAAAACCCCTTCCCGACCGAAGCGACCCGTGCAAGCCAAGGGTTCCGATGGGAAGAAGCGAAAGCTCGGAAAGAAAGAACGCGCCAAATTGAAAGCCGCGGCGGCGTCGAAGGCGACGTCGACGTCGAACGACGCGTAGCCGGTGAGATGTTTTGATACGAACATGTAGGCGCGCGCCGCACGCCACCGCGCTCCGCGCCTTCCGCGCGCCTACGCGTCTACGCGTCGGACCCGATCGACGAAACCGACGCGCCCGCGCCGCGCGCCGCGCGCCGCGACCCGCGCGTCGCTTCGACGTCAAACTTTTTCGAGACGCGCGACCCGAATTGAATGGCGCGCTTGGCGCGCGCCGCCGCGCGGTGCATGCCGAGCCGGCGCGCGGCGGCGCGGACGAGCAGCTTGTCCCCCCCCGCGTGGCCGCTCAGGTCCGCGACGTCGCACAGAGGCGTCGCCAGGAGACGCGCGGCGACGCCCTCGTCCAGGAACGGGAACCGCGCCTCTCGCCCGCGGTCGCTCACCAGCCGGTCGTCCCTCCCCATGTTCCGCCGCCACAGACGCGTCGCGTCCAGGCGCACGGCGTCGCCGAGCGCCTCCCAGTCGCGCGCCGGCGAGAGACCCTCCGCGGGCCCTTCTTCTTTGGCTTCTTGTTTGGCGCCAGATGACGCCCCGGCGCGGAACGCGGCGCGGTGGCGCGAGTACCCGGCGCACTGCTCGTCCGCGCCCTGCCCGAGCAGAAGCACGCGCGCGCGAGACGCGTACGGGACCCGGACACCGGCGGCATCGACATCGACATCGACATCGACATCGACATCGACATCGACATCGACCCAGCCTTCCCCCCTGGCGGCGAGCCACAGCGCGGCGCCGATGTTGCGGTCCATCACCGTGCGCGCCGGGCGCAGCAGGCCCGCGAGCCGCGCGGCGGGAACACCCCGCCGGACCTCTTCGACGTCCGCGTCGACGCGCACCAGCCGCCAGTCCCGTTTCGGGAAGAGCGCGCGGAGCTCGGCGACGCCGTCCAGCGCGGCGGCGCGGTCCGGCGATGACCCCCCGTCGAAGCACACGTTGATGAGGTCCACGGCGCGCCCCGGAGGCACGTGCCTGTGCGCCAGCGCCGCGAGCAGCATGCTGTCCACCCCCCCCGAAAACAAGACGCCGATGAACGCGCGCCCGTCCGAGTGCATGGAGTCGGAGGTTCCGTTCCCGCGCGGCGCCCCTCGCGCGTCGGCGACGCTCAGCGCGACGCGGCGCTCGACGGCGGCGGCGAGCGCCGCCACGAACCCGTCCACCGCGGCGTCGCGCGCGGTGTTGGTGTTTTTCTTTTCGTCGTTCACCTCCGTGTCGCTGGGTTTAGGGTTGTCCTCGGTCAACGCGCGCTCGACCGCCGGGCGCGTCGCGGCGCGCGCGCGGCGGAACCGGCGCAGGCGCTCGGCGAGCGCGCCGCTTCGCGGCGCCGCCGCCGCCCGCTTCGCGTCGGGGACGAACGCGCGTTCGTTTTCTTTTCCCGCCAAAAAACGCGTGTCCACGCAGTACAGCCCGGGCTCGAGCTCCTCCCAGTCGTCTGTTTCGGGGGAAAGGGTGTCTTCGCCGCGCTCCGGCGCGACGGACGACAGGACGAGTCCCGTCGCGCGAGGCGAGGCGTCGCGTCGCGCGTCGCCGGCGGGGCCGGGCGAGAAGACGCGCCGGAGGAGCAGGCTGCGCCGGCCGAAGACGTCGCGCCCGAACCACAGGCGCTTGGACGCCTCGTGCCAGTACGCCAGAGCCCACGGGCCCCGCAGCCGGGCGACGAGCGCGGACGCGGCGAGGCCTTCGTCGTCCGGAGCCCGCGCGAAGACCTCGTCGAACGCCGCGAGCAGCGCCGCGGCGTCGTTCTCGGCGCCGGAGGCGGCTCCGGCGACGCCGCCGAAGATCTCCCCCGAAAACGCGAGGACGTTTCCTCGGACGTCCACGAGGGGAGAGGCGCTCGGGGTGCTGCCGCGGAGCTGGAGCAGGGAGCCGAGGATGTGGCAGTCCCAGTGAGGCGCCCCGTCCCGGAGCGGGCGCTCGTGGGGGGGGACGCCGACGCGTCTGTGCCAAGCCCCTACGCCATCGGGTCCCCTCCTGCGGATGAAGTCGGGAACCGGCGGGGAAGCCGAGCGCGTCCCTTCTTCGCACGCGGACAGGAAGACGAGTATTCCGCACAGCGTGTCTGTCGTGCGCGGACGCCGAGGGGGCGCGGTCGAGCGCGCGCGGCGGCGCCGGAGGATTCGCGACGCTCGCGGCGACCGGCGCGCGCGTGACGAGTGTGGGGGGAAGCGGAAGCGGAACGGTCGAGACGGGTAGCGCGAATCTCACATCCACGGTCGAGGTGTCGAGCATGACTGGCTCCTTTCTAATACGCGCGCCTCTCGACGACTCTCGACGAGCGCTCGACGACGACTAGAACAGCTTCGCGAGGACGGACCCTTCGTCCGCGAAGCGGCTCACGAACAGCCCCAGTAGGAGCAGTGCCCCCGCGTCCGGCAGGATCCGCAGCGGGTTCCGCCGCCGAGAAGACGCGCCTCCCGGCGCGGACAGCCGGTGCGTCGCCGCGCCCGTGTACCCGCGCGCGGCGACGGCGTCGGCGACGGCGTCGGCGGTGACGAAGAGCGACTCGAGCGCGCGGCTGAGCAGCGCAGCGAACGTGTTCGCGGCGCCCCGCCACCCCAGCGCGTCCCAGTCTATGCCGCGCGCCGCGAGCCCGAGCGAGATGTTGCGCACCTCCTCGAACACGATGCTGGTGAAGCGCAGCGAGAGCAGCAGCGTGAAGACGATCTCATCCACGGGCGCGCGCGCGGCGCGGAGCGGGCGCAGGTACCAGCGCAGGCCCGCCGCCATCGCCTCGGGCGTGGTGGTGCAGAGCGTGAGGTGCGCGGACTGCAGCACGGTGAAGGTGAGGCACGCGGAGCTCACCGCGAGGCGCACGCCCTTGCGCGTGATCTGCGCGGGCCCGAACGAAAACAGCACGTAGCGGTACGCGTCCGCCGGGGGGGGGAGGTCGAGCAGGCCCTCGTCGAGCCCGCTCGGCTCGCGCGGCTGAATCACGGGCGCGACCGAGTCGGCGCCCACCACCGTGAGCAGGAACAGCACGAGGCACAGCCCGATGAGCGACTTGAGCTGCGGGCGCCAGACGCGCGTGGGCAGCGCCAGCGCGGTGAGCGCCGCGAGCGACGCGCAGACGCACAGCTTCTCCTCCGGCGTGCCGTTGGGAGGGAGCAGCAGCAACGCCACCAGCCACGCCTGTTTCACTCGCGGGTCCAGCCCGTGGAACGGCGAGACCGGGCTCGAGACGTACGACCCGATGGGCACCGCGGGGAGCTCGAGGAAGCCGGAGAGCGCGCGCTGCGCCATCGGGACGTCGTCTTTCCCGGACGCGCGTCCGACCACGTCCCGCGCGCTCGAAACGCGCGACGGCGAGAAGCGCGTTCGCGGAAAACGCGCCGAATTCCCACGCCCGCGGGCCTCGCATCGGCGGCGACCGGGCGGTGCGACGCGCGCGCGCGGGGCGGCTCGCCACCCGCGATCGACTGCGCCGACACGCGTTCCGGCCGCCGGACGCGTCGCCGTCGCGATCGACATCGCACGCCCGCACGCCCGCCTCCGTACGTATCTCCGCGCCTCCGGGTCTAAGGGAGGGGAAGGCGAAGAACGCGAAAAAGACGAAACGAAAAAATCAGAGGGTCGCCCAAGCCAAAATCCGGACGAAATTTGGGTCGTTCCGCGGGATGCGCCGCGCCGAGCTCGCCCAAATAGTCACCGTCCTGGCCGAAATGCCCATACGGCGGTCCTTTTTTTCGTCATCCAGCGAACACCAGGATACTCGAGTATCCGGAATCGGGTTTTTTCCACGTTTTTTCCACGTTTTTTTCCACGTTTTTTTCCACGTTTTTTTCCACGTTTTTTCCCAGGTTTTTTCCACGTTTTTTCCCACCTTTCGGATATCGACATTTTCCGTAAGTCGTGCCTGAACATGCTGTGTCTTCTTGAAAAATCACAATATTGTGACTGTTTAGCTGTGGAACCAACGGGTAGCGGATTTAGGTCGGCCCGTTCCAGTCGTAGCACCAGATAATCGCAGTCGCCAGTGTGCCAGTCATACAAAAATCTTCCGCCTGCCAACCAAAAGACCAACATCTTGAGCGAACGCGCATCCGCATGAGGCAGATCCGGGCGCGCGAGCGACGAGCAGCGAACCCACGAGGGTTGGGTGTTCGACGATGGCTTCGAACGGATTCCAACGCACGTCCGCGTTGCTCAGGACGCTGCGCAGCGCCAATGTGACGAGCGCCCCCGTGACGTGCGTGTCTTTTTAGACGTTCCCCCTTCTCGCCCGGGCGAAACCCTGTTCTCGCGATTTCCCGCGCGACGAAGCGACGGAAGCCGCGCGCGGCGCCTCGCGCGACCGAACGCTCGCCTCGCACGCGCGCACGCTGACCTGTGACACCCCACCCCGTGCGAACAGGCTCGCCCCGAGCGGAACGCGTTCGGTGTCTCTGCAGATCGTCGCGCAGCGCATGAAGTCCGTCGGTAACATCCAGAAGATCACCGCGGCGATGAAGATGGTGGCGGCGTCGCGATTGAAAGGCGCGCAGACCAAGATGGAGAAGTCGCGCGGCATGGTGCAGCCTCTGATCCGCATGCTCGGCGACCAGCCCGGCATCGAGGCGGAGAAGACCATGATCGTGCCCGTGTCTTCGGACAAGGGCTTGTGCGGCGGCATCAACACCACGGTTGTGAAGTACTCCAAGGTTGTGAGCGGGCTGAGCGACGCGAGCACCATGTCCATCGTGGGCGAGAAGGCGCGCGCGCAGCTCGCGAAGGGTGAGGCGGACCACGTGCAGAACGTGATCGTGGACCTTTCCAAGATCCCCCTCACGTTCGCCACCGCGTCGCTGGTGACGGACACCATCCTCGCGGAGGGGGCGCAGAAGCACCAGGTTGTCTACAACCGGTTCCAGAGCGTCATCTCGTTCAAGCCCACGGTGGCGACGCTCTTCTCCTCGGACGAGTACGAGAAAGCCGCCGAGGCGGGCTCGATCAAGTTCGACGAGTACGAGATGGAGGGCCCCGAGCGCTCGGAGTTCCTGCTGGACCTCGCGGAGTTCAACATGGGCGTGGTGATGTACAACGCGCTCCTGGAAAACAGCACGTCCGAGCTCGGGTCGCGGATGCAGTCGATGGAGAACTCCACGAAAAACGCCAAGGACATGCTCGGGAAGCTCACGCTGCTCTACAACCGCACGCGCCAGGCGTCCATCACCACGGAGCTCATCGAGATCATCTCCGGCGCGTCCGCGCTCGAGGGTTAAGAAGTAAGCCGCGTCCGCGAAGAGCGCCATGTAGTATCACTGTTGTCTATTTCGAAAACGACTCGCGCGCATCGTCGAGTCACCAGAGTCTTCGCGCGAGAAGACGGGTTGCTTTTCTAGCTAAGAAGTCGTCGATCTTTCTATCCTCCGAGACGCGCGAGGGACGAGATCGACGAAGCCTCCGGGCGGTGTCGCGAGGAGCGTCATCGCGGGCGCGCGCGACGAGTGTGAGGGTTTTTCATTCGACGAAAACGTCGCATTACAAGCTCCGCCGTCTCATCCGCCGCTCCGCCGTCGACCAAGACGCCGCCGGCGCCGCTTAGCGGTAGCGCTTGAGCGAGATCTTCTGGTTCCGCTTCCAGGTGCCGCGCTTGGAGGGGCGCGCCTTGTTGTAGTTGTGCCCCTTGCCGCCGAGGCCGCGGTACTTGCGGCCGGCGGCGGTGAGGCCGCGGATTTCGCGGTGCTTGTGCACGGGGTTGCAGATCCAGTTGATGCGCGGGTCGTTGCGCACAACCTTGTGCATGGGGTCCACCATGATCACCTCGTAGTACTTGTACACGGAATCTTCGTTGAGCCAGTACGAGTTGAGCACGCGGAGCGCGCCGCAGCGGCGCGCGGCGCGCTCCTCCGCGACCGAGCGCAGGTTGCGCGCGAATTTCAGCTTCTTCACACCCTGGTGCACGGGCTTGCCGTAGCGGATGCCCTTGTTCACGGGCCTCTTGCGGCCGCCGCGGCGCACGCGGGCGCGGTAGACGCAAAAGCCCTGCTTCGCCTTGTACCCGAGGCGGCGCGCCTTGTCCGGGCGCGAGGGGCGCGTCACGCGCACCACGGAGGGGAGCTGGCGGTACTCCCACACGCGCACGCGCTGGAGGAAGCGGAGCACATCGCTCTGCTTCTTCTTCCAGAGCTCCTCGACGTATTTGTAGGCTCCTGATGACGGATGGCGCGACGGATGACGCGATGAGGGAAGACGCGCTCGGTCAGTCGCGAGGACGGCGGACGGCGGCGGTGCGAACGGGAGGGCGCCGCGTCCGAGACCGGGCCCGAGCCGCGCGATCGGGGGAGGTCGGGGTACGGGACACCGCGCGCGCGTCGCGCGCGTGCGCCCGATGGCTTGCGACGGTCGCGTCCGCGCGCGCGCGCCGCGGCCCGGCCGCGCGAGGGCTCGGGAAGAGCTCGCGAAGCGCAGGCGAGAAAAGCGCCGGGCAGTCGCGATGCCGGTCGCGCGACGCGGGGGACGTGCGACGCGAGCGACACGCGACGTCGGGAGACGCCTCGCAGCATCGCGATCGCGCGGGGAAGGGGGAATCGTTACGCACCCATGGTGTTGACGCGGCGCTGCGCGGGTCAAAAGGGCGAGGCCGGCGATGGTCGGGGACATATTCTAGGGTTTGCTAGGTCCTGCTCGAGTCAATTTTACGAGACGGAGAGCTGAGAGGCAAAAAAAAGGAGCATTTTAGGGTCCCTAAAAATCGCCCTAAAATTGCCCTAAAATTTTATGGTGCCCTAAAATCGCCCTAAAATCGCCCTAAAATTTTAGGGTGAGCTTTTTTTGAGCCCGCGCCTTCCTGCGTTCTCATTGGATGGAACACGTCGCGACGCTCCGCGACGGTTTTTTTTCTGCAGCCCGCGGCCCCGCGTGCATTCCGGCGCGCACCGAACACGCACCTCTCGTAGCATCGACGAGAGATCACCATGATTCGCACCACGCTCCTTCGGAGCCTTGCCGGTACGTCCGCACCGCCCGTCCGCGCCTCGCCTCCCCCCCGATCCCGTGCGGCGGCGATCGTGACCGCCGACCGGCGCCTTCGATCGCCTTCGGAAAGCCGATCGCGCGAGATCTGCGTCTTCGACCGCGCGACGCGGCCGCTCGCGTCGCGACGCCCTTTTGCCTCCGGGGCATCGTCTGACCCTCCCCGGTTCGTTTTCCCCGTCCGCTCGCCCTCTTGCCTCCGCGACGTCCGCAGTCTTCGTGCTCTGCGCGATCGCGGGCACCGCGTTCGCTGAGGAGCCCGCGGAGAACCTCGGGACCGTCATCGGCATCGACCTCGGGACCACCTACTCGTGCGTCGGCGTGTACGTCAACGGCAAGGTGGAGATCATCGCAAACGACCAGGGTAACCGCATCACGCCCTCGTACGTCGCGTTCACGGACAACGAGCGTCTGATCGGCGACGCCGCGAAGAACCAAGCCACGAACAACCCCACCCGCACGGTGTTTGACGCGAAGCGCCTCATCGGCCGCAAGTTCTCGGACAAGGAGGTGCAGCGCGACGTCAAGATGTTCCCGTTCAAGGTGGTGGAGAAGGACAGCAAGCCCTGCATCGAGGTCGAGCTGAAGGAGGGCAAGAAGGTTTTCCAGGCGGAGGAGATCTCCGCGATGATCCTGGTCAAGATGAAGGAGACCGCCGAGGCGTACCTCGGCCGCGACATCAAGAACGCCGTCGTCACCGTGCCCGCGTACTTCAACGACGCGCAGCGCCAGGCGACCAAGGACGCCGGCACCATCTCCGGCATGAACGTTGCGCGCATCATCAACGAGCCCACCGCCGCGGCGATCGCGTACGGCCTGGATAAGAAGGGCGAGAAGAACATCCTCGTCTTCGACCTCGGCGGCGGTACCTTCGACGTCTCCATCCTCACCATCGACAACGGCGTCTTCGAGGTTGTCTCCACCAACGGCGACACGCACCTCGGCGGCGAGGACTTTGACCAGAGGATCATGGAGTACTTCATGAAGCTCATCAAGCGTAAGCACGGCAAGGACGTCTCCGGCGACGTCAAGGCGGTGCAGAAGCTCCGCCGCGAGGCTGAGCGCGCCAAGCGCTCGCTCTCCAACCAGCACCAGGTCCGCGTCGAGATCGAGTCCCTGTTTGACGGCGAGGACTTCTCCGAGCCCCTCACGCGCGCGCGCTTCGAGGAGCTCAACAACGACCTGTTCCGCAAGACCATGGGCCCGGTGAAGAAGGCGATGGAGGACGCGGGCATGAAGAAGTCCCAGATCGACGAAATCGTGCTCGTCGGCGGCTCGACGCGCATCCCCAAGGTGCAGTCCCTGCTCAAGGAGTACTTCGACGGCAAGGAGCCCAACAAGGGCGTGAACCCCGACGAGGCGGTTGCGTTTGGCGCCGCCGTGCAGGGCGGGATCCTCAGCGGCGAGGGCGGCGACGAGACCAAGGACATTCTGCTCCTCGACGTCGCGCCCTTGACGCAGGGCATCGAGACCGTGGGCGGCGTGATGACCAAGCTCATCCCCCGCAACACCGTGATCCCCACGAAGAAGTCGCAGACCTTCACCACCTACCAGGACAACCAGCAGACCGTGCAGATCCAGGTTTTCGAAGGCGAGCGCGCCATGACCAAAGACAACCATCTGCTCGGCAAGTTTGAGCTCACGTCCATCCCGCCCGCTCCGCGCGGCGTGCCGCAGATCGAGGTGACGTTCGAGATTGACGCGAACGGCATTTTGAACGTCGGCGCCGAGGACAAGGGCACCGGCAAGGCGGAGAAGATCACCATCACCAACGACAAGGGCCGCCTGTCCCAGGAGGAGATCGAGCGCATGGTCGAGGAGGCGGAGGAGTTTGCCGAGGAGGACCGCAAGATCAAGGAGCGCGTCGACGCGCGCAACTCGCTCGAGACGTACGCGTACAACATGAAGAACACCGTCTCCGACAGCGACAAGCTGGCGGACAAGCTGGAGGAGGACGACAAGTCCACCATCGAGGAGGCGATCAAGGAGACGCTCGACTGGCTCGACGATAACCAGGACGCCGAGAAGGAGGAGTACGAGGAGAAGCTCAAGGAGATTGAGGGCGTCTGCAACCCCATCGTGTCCAAGGTGTACCAGCAGGGCGGCGACGACGACGCCGACTCGTACGGCGACGACGACGACGACGACGACCACGACGAGCTGTGAGCGCCGTCGTCGGGAAACGCGTCTCGTTCGAAGGCTGGCGAGAGCGAGAGAGGGCAAAGAACGAGCGCGTGTGTTCGTTCGACCCCCGTCGCGTCGGCGACGGTTCCCGCTCGACTCGAGCGCGACAAAAGCGCGTAGGACGACGGCGCGCCGCGATTGAAAAAACAAGCCGTCTCTCGCTACCTCTTCCCGTCTTCGCCCAAACACGACACGAGCGCGTGCATGTCGTCTATCACGGTCGTGTGCCCCCGCGCGATTGATGCCATCGACCCGGGGTTTCTCCCGACCAAAACCACGCGACACGCCACGCTCGACGCGAGCGCCGCGCCGGCGGCGTCGTTCTTGTCCACGTGCACGTGCGGGTCGATTTGTTTGAGCGCCGACACGAAGCCCTTGCGAGTCGACGCGTGCACGACCGAGACGTCGTGGGGAGACGTCCACAGCTCCGCGTGGCTTTCCACCGTCTCCACGATGTGCACGTCGAACATCGTCGCCAGCTCCTCGATGGGGGACGTGTCGTCGCCCAAACACGAGGTGTTGATCGTCAACCTCTGCTTGGTTCTGGACGGCGCGACAGCCGGTCCTCCCCTGACGCTCGGTCGAGCGCCTCCGGCATCCGGGGACGGACGAAAGAAGATGAACAGGAGAAGAGATACGATCAACAGCCACGCCAGCATCGCGCCGTTCTCATCGAACGTCCTAACGCGTCGACGCCCTTGACGTCGCGGGAGTCGTCTCGTCGAGGCGGACGACGAGCGCGGTTCACAATAGCGCTTGCACGCAGCACTTTTTTTTTAGCTTCGTGTTAGTTTTCACTCGGCGTCGGTGCAAGCATCCTGTCTATGATCGAAGCGCTCCGCTCGGTATGTCGTGATGTTTGCGGCCCCGCGGGGACGTCCGCGGTCGTGCGAAGCGACAGCGGCTCCGGAGTGACTCTGACCGCCTGCGGGAGCAGACTTCTCGGTGCTTTCGCCGAGCACCCCGTTCCCGGTGTCGTGGTACAGAACACGTGCGCCGCGCAACAAGCGATCTACGGTGAGGGAGGGTTGACCTCCACCATCCTGGCGTGCACCCTCATACGCCTGACATCGGAGCTCGGAGCTCGCAGGCGCACGGATCATTTGCTGCTCGCGGACACGTTCCAGCGGTGTCTCGGATGGTGCTACGAGTGCCTGGAGTCGACGTCCGGCGGGACCCCCATCTTTTTTCGCGTCCCGTTCCGACGCGGAGGCGACGACGAGGAGGCGTTCGCCGCGCTGGCGCGAACGGTGCTGTTCCCGAAACTCCTCGCCGTGTCCGACGCTCGCGCGATGGACGCCATCGCCGACGCGCTGGTGCGGTCGTTCGTCGCGGACGGAGACGCGGACGAAGCGACGAAGCTCGACCGCGAGGGGTTCGTCGACGGTTTGCGGGTTTTGGAAGTGGTCGGCGCGCCGCGCGAGTGCGCGCGGCGCGCGCCGGGCGTGTTCATCGCGAGAGCGCCGGTGATGGATTTCGACTTCGCGCGGCTCGCGGGAAACGAGGCGGGGACCCGCTCGGCCGGTGGCCGCGTGCTGATCGTCGCGGAGTCGATGCGCCTTCCGTCGGGCCCCGAGCGGACGCGCCGAGCCGCCGCCGCCGCCGAAATAGCGCGCGCCTGCGAGACGCTCGGCGTCCGCGTCGTGCTGTGCTCGCGCGCCGTCGACAGACACCTGCAGCAGCTCCTGGCCAGGAGGGGCGTTTTGCCGTTGGAGCGCGTCCCCGCGGCCGACCTGGCGGCCGTCGCGCACGCCACCGGCGCGAGGCCCCTGGAGCAGTGGGCGACGTCCGCGACGGGCGAATGCGACTCCGCTCAAAAGCGCGGCGCCGAAAAAAAAACGCGCGGCGGCGAGACGCGCGCGAAAACCTCCGCGTCGTACGCGGCGGAGTGGGCGCCGAGGGTCGGCGCGTACGAAGGCGTCGTTCCGGCGACGCTCGAGGGAAACCCACCCGTGAAGTACGTCAAGATGCGGGGCAGCGCGCGCGCGCTCGACACGCTGCTGCTCTGCGCGCCGACGGTCCCGGAGATGGAAGAGCTCGCCGCGGTGGTCGCGTCGGCGCGGCGGGCACTCGCGCGGCTGGCGGCGGAACCCGACGCGGTCGCGGGGGGCGGGGCGGTGGAGACGGCGCTCGCCGCGCGCGTGCGCGCGCGCGCGGCGGAGGAGAGGCGCGTTCTTTTTTCGGAGAGGAGCTCGAGAGAGGCCACGCTCGAGTCGGAAGCGGTCCACGCGTTCGCCGCCGCGCTGGAGGAAACGGCGGTTCTGAGCGGCGCGGTGGTCGAAAAGCGCCGCGGAGCTGAAGAGCGCCGCCGTCTCCGCCGGCTTTTCCCCGGCGCCGTCGCGTCCGTCCTCGAGAGTTTTCGCCAAGACGAGCATTCGCCGACGCTCTCGCGGAATCCGCCGCGGGGCCCCCTCGAGGGGCGGCTCGATCGGAGCCAGCCCGTGGAGTCTCTCGGTGCGAAGATGGAAGGCATTCGAAAAGCGGTCGAGGTGGCGTGCGTCGTGTTAAGAACCCACGCGGAGTAAAAAGACCGCGGTTTAGTCTTAGAGGTTCCGTAGCGACGAGCTCCGGCTTTTCTAACTCTACTTTCAAAAAAGTGAAAAGCGACGGAGCGACGCCGCGCGCGCGCCGACCCATCACCCCCCCTTGACTTCATCTAAGAACGCGTCGAGGCCGAACGGGTCTTCGCCACCGCCGCCACCACCGCCACCGCCACCGCCGCCACCGCCGTGCCTCTGGAACTCCACCGGTCCGGAGGCGCGCCCGGCGTCGCGCGCCGCGCCGTCGGCGTCGGCGGCGTCGGCGGAGGGCTTGTAGATCCCCCCCCCCTTGTCGTTGAACAGCGGTTTGTCGTACACGTCGTACGCGTCGTCTCCGTGGAACCCGCTCCCGATGCCCGCCTCCTGGTCGAACAGACGCTGGTCGTACGCGTGTTCGCCCGCGGCGCCCGCGGCGACGTTGCTCTGCCCGAGCGCCATTCGCTCGCTCACGTCGCGGTCGCGGTCGCGCGCAATTTTGCTCCGCTTCCCGGCGCGCCCGTCGCCCTCGTCGCGCCGCCGCTCGCGCTCGCGCTCGCGCCGGCGCTCCTCGCGGACCTCGTCGCGCTCCCGCCGCGCCTCGTCGTCCGAGGCGCTCTTCTCGCGCGAGCCGCGCGGCGAAAACGAAGACGGCTCGTCGCCGTCGCGGGTCCCCGCGAAACCGGTCGCGATACCTCCTCTACCCGCCGCGGGGCCGTCGCCGTCGCTCGCCGCCACCGCGCTCGCGCGCGGTCGAGCCTCGAGATCCGGCCCGCCGACGCGCTCGACGCGCGCCCTCTGCGCGAGCTCCCGCAGCTCGTCCTCCTTGGCCGCCTTCTCGTTGCTGAGGATCTCGTGCTGGATGCGCGCGCGCGTTTCCACCGCCTCGCGCGCCTTCTGCTCCGCCAGGTACAGCGCCTCGGAGAGGCGCGCGAAGTTGTCGTTGATCTGCACCTCCTGCAGCCCGCGTCCGTCGGCGGCGAGCCGCTTGTCCAGCGGGATCGTGTAGCCCTTGGGGTTCTTCCAGTTGGAGATGGAGGGCGGGATCTTCCAGTCCGCCTGCTCCTTGGCGTCCACCGAGCGCGGGGGAGAGTGCATGACCGGCACGGGCGGAGACCCGGGGCCGCGGGGCACCTTCTTGTGCCTGAACTTGGGCGGCTCCAGCGGATCGCTCGGCGCCTGGTGCATCTTGATGAGCCGGTGCGACGCGCCGGAGGCGTGCGCGTCGTTACGGTTGGACGGCGTGTACTTGATGTACTCAGGCGCCGAGGCCTCCGCGCCCGCGGTGAGCGACGTCTTGCCCGCGCGCTTGTCGATGCGCCCCAAGAGGGTGGCTTTGGTCTTATCCAGCGCAGCCTGGATCGCGTCCTCCGAGGGGCGCTCAAACGTCGCGGCGGGCTTCGCCACCAGCTCGCCGTGGCCGGTGTGCGTCGTTCGGCTCGGATCTTTCCCAGCCGTCACGATGGCGTCGTAGTTGGTCTCACCCGAGGCATTCATCGTGACCTGCACGCCGCCAGTCTTCGTCGCGCCCTTCGGGCCGAAGCCCGGGGGGTACTGCGCCTGGTGCACCTCGGGATAGGCGCCGCCGTCCGCGAAGTCGTCCGGCAGAAATCGTCCCCCCCGCTTGCCGTACGGCGGAACGCCGGCGGCCCGGCGGTCGGGCACCGCGGCGGCGGGCGGCGCGCGCGTGACTCGCGCGTCGCTCGCACGCGACGGTTGCGGTAGAGAATCCCTCAGACTAGCCATCGCGCGTCGCGGTGTCACTGCGTCGCGCGTGCGGGAAGTGCGCCCCGTTCGCCAGATGTGGTCTTGTCCGCTTACGAGCTTGGCGGCTGAAATGCTGGCGGGAAGCCTGATGAACGCCAGAAGTCGGCGGAAAATTCCGCCGCCGGCGACTTCGCGCGCCTCACAACTCTACGCGCACTGGACACCTCGGAGCGCGTGCTGATCCCGGCCGACGAGCGGTGATACAGTGCGCGCTTGAGAGCTCAAGATGGCCGACGCTGTCAACCTCGCCCTGGAGAACTCGGTGGAAGAGGCCGAGCAGCTCCTGAAGTGCTCCACCTTTTCCACCCGGGAAGTCCAGATGATTTTCCAGCATCGCACTCGGTTCGAGTACATGTTTCGAAGGCGGCGCGTCCCCGCGAGTCGATTCATGAGCGCTATTCGGTTCGAGACGGATCTGCACAAGCTGCACACCCTGCGCAAGGTACGACGCGGCGCCGGATCGACCGTTCCTCGCGCTCCGACGCGTTCTTTCTTTTCCGAAGGTCTGACCTAAACGCCTCCTCCGCGCCTCTTCGCAGCGCGCGCGAGCGGGTGGCAGCTCGGCTCTGGCCAACGCGGTGGGCCACGCCTTCATTCGAAAAGTGCACGTTCTGTACCAGCGCGTGCTTCGCAAGTACCCCGGGAACGTCGGGCTGTGGCTGGACTTCGCCACGTTCTGTTTCTCGCACGGCAACGCCCGGCTCCTCTCGGAGGTGACGTCGCAGGGCCTGCGGCTCAACCCGTCGTGCGCCGGGCTGTGGTGCTTCGCCGCCAACTGGGAGTACAAGCACAAGGGCGACATCTCCGCGGCGAGGCGCCTGCTGCTGCGCGGGCTGCGGAACTGCGCGCAGAGCAAGGTGCTGTGGCAGGTATACTTCCGCCTCGAGCTCAAGGTGGCCGCGGACGTGCGCGCCAGGAACGAGGCGCTGGGCCTGCCCGCCGTCGCCGCCGGCGCCAACCCGGGCGCCGTGGCGGAGGCTGTCTTCGAGGCGGCGCGCCGCGCGCACCCGCGCGACCGCGTGTTCCACACGCAGTTCGTGACCATCGCCGCGCAGCACGACTGGGCGCGCGAGCTCCAGCGCGACATGACGCTCGCCCTGACGCGCGAGTTCCGCGAAAGCGGCGCCGAAGCCGACGCGGCGGCGCACGAGAACCTCCTTTCGGCGCTGGGGCGTCCCGGCGCCGCCGCCGCGTCGTGCGGCGCGCTGGCGTGCGGCGCCGCCGAGGACGCGATCGCGAGGGGCGCCGCCTTTCGCGCCGTCCGCGGCAGGGCCGAGAACCTGCTCGCGTTCACGCGCGAGGCGTTCGACCTGGACGAGGAGGACCCGCGGAGGGAAAGGGACCCGCGGCTGGATCGGCTGGGCTACGCGCTCCGCGCCGCGGGCGCCTCCGCGCTTTGCTCGGCGCGGACGGCGTTTCCCTCGGCGCTCGGTTTCGACGGCGTTCACGAGGCGGAGGCGGTGACGGCGTTTGTGGCGCGCCTTAAAAAGGGGAACGAGGGCGCGCGCGCGTTCCACGACATACTCACCGGCGAAGGAAACGAGGCGCTCCCGCTGGACGTCCTGGTGTGCAGAGACGCGGCGGCGGCTTTCAAAACGACGCGGGAGAGAGGCGCGAGCGCGCCGCCGAGTGCGCTGGAAGACGCCGTGTTCGAGTTGGTCGCCGCGCCGTGGGTTTAGGGTTTAGTGTGGTAGAGTGTGTGGTAGAGTGTCTATGACGATGTTGCTAAAGAACGCGCGCCGCGCGCTCACCGCGTCATCCGCGCGGCTTCGCGTTCGCGCAGGCGCCGCCGCAACTCCTTCTTCCGCTTGACAATCTCGCCGTAAAGCTTCTCGCGGTACTCCTGGATGGTGTACTTGGTGTTGTCGTCGATGGGGATGGAGATGATGTGGTCGCACGAGGGCTCGTCCGCGGGGTTGTGGAACTGCGCCAGGTACGGGTGCCTCAACGCCTCCTCCGCGCTTATCCGCTTGTTCGGGTTGAACTCCAGCAGTTTACTCAGCAGGTCCGCGGCTTGCTCTCCGGCGTTTGGGAAGATGTGCGCGATTCTCCGCCGCCGCGACGGCGGGAGCGATTCCAGCATGGTCGCCGCGAACGGGGACTGGATCGCGTCCACGTCCTCCCCGCTCGGCCGCCCCGTGACCTCCATGATGCGGTCCAGCTGGTTCATCGTGGACGTCCCGGGGAAGATGGGCTTGCCCCCCAGGAGCTCGCCCAGAATGCACCCACTCGACCACATGTCGACGCCGAACGTGTACTTGGTGGACCCGAGCAGAATCTCGGGCGCGCGGTACCACCGCGTCGCGACGTAGTCCGTGAGGATGGGCGTGGGGCCCTCGTCCTCCTCCAGCTGCGCGACGGAGCGCGCGAGCCCGAAGTCGGCGATTTTCACCTGGCACTCGCTGTTCAGCAGCAGGTTGCTGGGCTTCACGTCGCGGTGAAGCAGCTCGGCGCTGTGCATGAACTTGAGCGACTTGAACAGCTGGTACATGATGTACTGCTTGTGGATCTCCTCCAAGATGTTGGCGCGAATCACCGCGTGCAGGTCCGTCTCCATGTACTCGAAGATGAGATAGATGTCCCGGTCGTTCTCCGCCTTCAGCACGTTCAAAAGCCGAATTATGTTTTCGTGGTTGTTCACCTCCTGCAGGAACATGATCTCGCGGAACGTGCGCTGCGCCGAGGGAACGAGAGAAGGCGACGACGGAAACGTCAGAAGGCGACGCGGGGAAGGCACCGGGAGCCGAGCGCGAACGCGTCGCGGGGCGTACCTGCGCGTCCGTCGCGTTCTGAAACGCGTCGAAGATCTTCTTCAGCGCGACGGTGTCCCGCGTTTTCTTATCGACGGCTTTCCAGACGATGCCGTACGCCTGCGCGGAGCGAGGAGGAGGTCAGCACGATTTCGACGTCCGCGATGCGCGACACCGGGGCGGAAGGCAAACGACTCGAGCGTTGCTTACCCCTTTCCCCAACTTCTGCTGGATCTCATACTTCCGCAGCACGTGCTTGTCTATTTCTTCGCTCATGACTCGTGGTCCAGAGCGCGGAGCGCTCTCGAGCGCAGACGTCGAGCCGCGCGACTCAGAGTGGGGCTCGAGCCGTTTCCCAAACGGCTTTTTTTGAGAACGAGGACGAAGGAGGACAGCTGATGTGATGACTGATGAACGCCGCGGCTTCGACTCGAGCGCGTCGAGGTTGTTTAACGAGGCTATCGCGTCACTCCGCGCCCGCCGTCCCCTCCAGGAAGTTATCCAGCGCGTTGGACATGAACGGCCGAATCACGGACACCTCCATCGCGCTCAGGTTGGTCAACTTCACGCCCTTGAGCGCGTTCTCGTCGAGGGCGCGCAACCCGGCTTGAATCTTGTTGTGCCGCACCGACCGAATCGTGTCCACCAGGTCGTACAGCGCGTTCCAGTCCTCCAAGTCCTCGCGCGCGTGCTTGCACAGGTCCGTGGCGATTTCGATATAGTGGTGCGGTAGCCCCTGGAACACGTCCTCTAAACGCTCGGCCTCGATTACCGAGCGCAGCGTCGCCGCGTCCAGCCACCGCGGCGGGACGACGGAGCACTTTCCCTGTTTCTTCAGGAGCATGGCGAGCCACAGCGGCACGCTGGTGCGCATCTGCGGGCGGAACGGGCCATACTGCGCGCGCCACCAGGGCCGGGGGGGGTTAGGGGCCGGGGGCGGGGTGTGGCGGGGGGGGACACGCGCGAACGAGACGACGCGCGGAGAAGGGAGCGCGCGTGGTCGTACCGTGCCGCCGAGCAGGTGCAGCCCTTGGAGGGAAAAGTTGGGCACGATGTCCAGGTGCTCATCTTCGGCCAGGAAGTGAACCTCCTGCGTGGGGACGGGGAGCGGGGGTCGCGGGTCAGCCTTCGAGCGGTTCGGGGGACGCGCGCGGGAGTTCGACACGAACCTGGTGGGAGATGGACTCGGACGAGACGCTCCCGACCATCGCGGTAGGCCCTGCGTGTGAGACGCCCGCGAGATCGCGTGTGCACTGGGCACACCAAAGCGCACGCGCGTTTGAACCACCGAAGTCTTAGGAGAACGAGAAATCGACGCTGACAGACGCTTCGCGCGCCTTGGAAAGGAGGCGAAGAGGACTTCGAGGCGAAGGTTCCTTCTTCTCGTATGCATTACAATTGCAAAAATCTCGCAGCTACATTGGTGGTGTGTGCACACCGAGTGGTTTTGGTTCGTACAGGACCGCGCGCCGCCGGACGGCCTTCACGCCACCTGCTTCGCGAGCTCGTCCGCCTTGGACATGACCTCGTTGATGTCGCCCACCATGTAAAACGCCATCTCGGGCAAGTCGTCGTACTGCCCGCCGAGCAGCCCCTTGAAGCCGCTGATGGTGTCCTTGAGCTCCACGTACCGGCCTTGGATGCCGGTGAACACCTCAGCCACGGTGAAGGGCTGCGACAGGAAGCGCTGCACCTTGCGCGCGCGCGAGACGGTCATCTTGTCGTCCTCGGAGAGCTCGTCCATCCCGAGGATCGCGATGATGTCCTGGAGGTTTTTGTAATCCTGCAAAACCTTCTGCACGCCGCGCGCGACGGCGTAGTGCTCGTCCCCGAGCGAGAGCGGCGAGAGCATGCGGGACGTGGAGTCCAGCGGGTCGACCGCGGGGTAGATGCCGAGCTCGGCGATGCCGCGCGAGAGCACGGTCGTGGCGTCGAGGTGCGCGAACGTCGTGGCGGGCGCGGGGTCGGTGAGGTCGTCGGCGGGCACGTAAATCGCCTGCACCGACGTGATCGACCCTTTGTTGGTGGTGGTGATGCGCTCCTGCAGCCCGCCGAGATCCGTCGCCAGCGTGGGCTGGTAGCCCACCGCAGAGGGGATGCGCCCGAGCAGCGCGGACACCTCGGAGTTGGCCTGCGTGAAGCGGAAGATGTTGTCCACGAAAAGAAGCACGTCCTGGCCCTCGAAGTCGCGGAAGTACTCGGCGACGGTGAGCCCGGTGAGCCCGACGCGCGCGCGCGCGCCGGGGGGCTCGTTCATCTGCCCGTACACGAGCGTGCACTTGGAGTCGCTCGCCTGCGCGCCGAGCTTGATCACGCCGCCCTCGATCATCTCGTGGTACAGGTCGTTGCCCTCGCGCGTGCGCTCGCCGACGCCCGCGAACACGGAGAAACCGCCGTGGCCCTTCGCGATGTTGTTGATGAGCTCCATGATGAACACCGTCTTGCCGACGCCGGCGCCGCCGAAGAGGCCGATCTTGCCCCCCTTCTGGTAGGGCGCGAGCAGGTCCACAACCTGCGTTTGTTTCGTTCGTTTCGTTTCGTTAGAAAGGCGCGTGGCGCGGGAACGAGTTCTCCACGAGTGACGGGCGGCGAGAGAGACGAAGCGGCGGTCCGTCGCGCGCGACGCGCGTCGCGCGAAACCGCGCGCGCGAACGAGCGAAAAAATATCTCGCGCTCGCGTCTCGCGTTTTCGCCGATGGAACGTGGTTCGCGTCGCGTCCGGCGGTCGGTCGCCGCGGGCTCCGGCGTTCGCGCGGGACGCACCTTGATGCCGGTCACGAGCATCTCCATGTCCGTGCTCTGGTCCACGAAGGGAGGCGCCTCGCGGTGAATCGCAAGGGTGTTGGGGGTGTCTGCGCGGAAAGCGGAGGGGCGGAGATGTTAGTCGCGCGCGACGTCGTGAGCGGGAACGAAAGCGAAGCGGTGGCAAAACACGGAAAGCCCGGGTGTGCGCCTCCAACGTACCGATGGGCCCGCATTCGTCGATGGGTTCACCGATGACGTTCATGATACGTCCCAGGGTCGCGCGACCGACGGGGATCTGCCATGGGAGGGGGCCGGGAGGAAGGGTAGGGTTTGCGTTTCGGTTAGTTTTTTGGCACGGGGATCCGGCGCTCGCGGGAACGGAGCAACCCGTAACAATCCGCAAGACGCACCTGAATCGGGCTTCCCGTGTTGACGACGCCCTGTCCGCGAACGAGACCTTCGGTCGTGTCCATGGCAATCGCGCGGACAGTGTTCTCTCCGAGATGCTGCGCGACCTCGAGCACGAGCCTGATCTCGTGGCCCTCCACTGCGGTGACGAAGCGGGGTGGGATTGGTCAGAAAACGCGGCGTTGGGCGAAGAGGCGCGCGGTGATGGCAACAGCCGAGTTTCGATCGCGCCCGGCGTTCGACGCGTACCTTCGAGAGCGGACATGATGGGGGGCAGTTCGCCGTCGAACTGCACGTCGACGACGGCACCGATCACCTGGGTCACGCGGCCATCGGCGGCCGCGTTCGCCGCCGCCGCGGCGGCGAACCCGCGCGCGAAGGAGGCCTCCGGTTTGATAACACGGCTCGCGATGGAGCGCTGCGTCTGGCCCACTTCAGGAAAGCTCCGGGCCAACCCCGCCCGGGAAATCCCGGTCGTGGCGGACCGAAGAGCCTGCCTGGAGAGGCTTCCGGTGACACGAGAGAAACGTCTCATGGTGATGACGTTACAGAGATTTCAACTTCTCCACGAGGGGTGCTTGCGCGACCAACTCTGAGAAGCGTGGGAGCGAGGAACGCGGGTTCTTTCACTCGATCGTCGTCGGACCCCTGTGCGAGTGCAGCAGGCGCAGTCTGACAGAACCGGAATATAATCGACCTGGGGATTTTCAGGGTTCGTGATTCGACGCGAACGGCATCGGGGCGAAATATGGGCGGAGTAGTTCCAAATGCGAAATTCGTCGGGTATCGGGGCGCCGGGGAGTTTTTGGGCCAACGGGTCTCTTTCCTCTCTTTCCTCACACACTGCTTCTCGCGCGCGCGCTCGAGACGTCTCGGCACGCCCAGGTCGACGCGTCGACCACCCCAGATCGGAACTCGCATCGCGTCGTCTGCGCTCTGATACGGCCGCCATGAACATCTTCCGCTTCTTCGGCGACATGACGCACCTGTGCTCCATCTTGGTGCGTGTGCCAAGTGCGCGTTCGACGTTTTCGCGATCCCTTCTCGCTGACGTGCGACGAACGAAACGCTGACGACGCCGCTCGTCCCCGCTCGTTTGTTTTTTCACTCCAGGTGTTGCTGCTGAAAATCAACGCCACCAAGTCCTGCGCGGGCGTCTCGCTGAAGACCCAGGAGCTGTACCTGCTCGTGTTCGTCACCCGGTACCTGGATCTGCTGTACAGCTTCATCTCGCTGTACAACACGTGCATGAAACTCATCTTCATCGGGTCCTCAGGGTGCATCATCTGGTACATGCGGAAGCACAGGGTGGTGAGCCAAACGTACGACGCGGAACAAGACACCTTCCGCGTGGTGTTTCTCGTGGGGCCCAGCATGTTGCTCGCGATGCTGATCAACCACGAGTTTTCGTTCACCGAGGTGCTGTGGACGTTTTCCATCTACCTCGAGGCGGTGGCCATCCTGCCGCAGCTGGTGCTGCTGCAGCGCACGAAGAACGTCGACACCCTGACTGGAAACTACGTGTTTTTGCTCGGCGGGTACAGAGCGCTGTACCTGCTGAACTGGATCTACCGGTTCCTCACCGAGCCGGGGTACAGGCAGTGGATCGTGTGGGTGAGCGGCGTCGTGCAGACCGCCGTATACTGCGACTTTTTCTATTACTACTTGAAATCCTGGCACAAAAACGAGAAGCTGCAGCTTCCGAGCTGAGGAGAGGGAAGAGCGTAGAGCGCGACGTGCCCCGCGCGGGGGGTGTGAGAGAACATACCGACAGTCTGTGACGCACGCGAAACGCCCTATGGTAAAGAGTCGTACTTCAAACGTCTACGCCTCGTCAGCGTCCGCACCGAGACCGTACAACACGCCTAGGAACTTTTTCAAGTCGCGCTCTCCGGAGAAGTGCGTCTGCGTGAGTTTGAAAAACGTGCACGCCGTGAGCAGGCTGTCGCTCCCCGCCTGGTGTTGCGGGCCAATGCGCACGACGTCCAGCTGTTCGGCGAGCTTGCTCAGCCCGCCGTGGTACCCGTCCTTGAATTTCATCATGTACTTCATGTCGAACACGTTCGGGAAATACAGCCCGAGGATGTGGAAGAACTCCGCCTCCGTCGCGGGCAAGGGCCGGCACGTCAGGAGCTTCACAAGGTACCCGAAATCGTACCCGCTGTGGAACGTGACCCACTTCACCTTGGAGCTCAGCACCACGCCGCTGACCATCAGCAGCTCACCGAAGCGGTGGACGTCGATCCCCCGTTCCTCGTGCGCCTTGAAGTCGATCCCGGAATGTTTCAGCAACGCGATGGAGTCCTGCGCATACATGTCCTCCTTCAGGCTGAACTCGCGGAAGTTGAACTGCCACATGCAGTAGTGGTTCCCGATCATGGGCAAGTTGCCCTCCCCGTCCGTCAGCGTCAAACCCAGCTGAATCAGCTTCAGCATGTCCACGTTGCACCTGCGGCGAGTCGGAATTTCGGGAAAAAGATCAGCGCGCGATCTCGGCTAGGGCGGGAAGAGACCGGGAAACGGGGGATGCGACGCGTACCTCAGGCTCTGGTACTGAAATTCAGACTGGAGCTTGTAGTTTCCCACTGGTCGTGCCACCTGCGAAGTCGTGGTGAGGAGCGCGGGGGTATCTGGGTCAGCGAAGTCCTCCTGAGCCGTTCGCGGAGACGGGGACGGCTGGGATCCGAGGGACGCACCACCCCGGGAAATTCAGTGTCCATGGCCACATAAGGGTAGTCCTCGATTATGCCACGGATGATCGCCATTTCCTCATCGAGGTTACCCTCCCACACCTCTCTGGTGTGGAGGTTATCGTCCCTCAAGGGGATGTACGACATGTGGGCTGCCGCCCGTGAAGTGATCCCCGCCGAACCCGACGCGAGTGCAAAAACAGGAGGCGCGAAACCCGCGGGGCTCGTCACTGAGCTGGTTGAAGCGTCTGGAGCTTTATTTCCGCGGGCGCGTGGGCGCTTCAAGGGGGGCTGTGCCGCTACCCCTCGAACGCATCGGAGCGATGCGGTCTTACAGCGCGCGGTCGGTAGAGGCGTATGAGAAAATCGAGCAGGTCGGTGAGGGAACGTACGGTGAGGTGTTCATGGCTCGCAGCCGAGACGATTCCAGCCTGGTCGCGTTGAAGAAGGTGAAGCTGGAGGGCGAACGCGAGGGCTTTCCCATCACCGCCATACGCGAGATCAAGATCCTGAAGTCGTTGAATCACGACAACGTGATCAACATGAAAGAGATCGTGACGTCGAAGAACAAGAGCAGCATCTACATGGTGTTCGAGTACATGGATCACGACCTGACCGGCCTCGCGGGACGCGAGGGCATCAAATTCTCGATCCCGCAAATAAAGTGCTACATGCAACAGCTCTTGACCGGCTTGAACTACTGCCACCTGAATAACATCCTGCACCGCGACATCAAGGGCGCGAACCTACTCATCGACAACAATGGCGTGCTGAAGCTCGCGGACTTCGGGCTCGCGCGCTCGTGCGCGCTCGAAAACTCCCGCGCGCTGACCAACAGAGTCATCACGCTCTGGTACCGCCCGCCCGAGCTGCTTCTCGGCACGCAGGCGTACGGCCCCGCCGTGGACACGTGGTCCGCGGGGTGCATCTTCGCGGAACTGCTCCTGGGAAAGCCCATCCTGCAGGTACGCGTCTCGTCCGACGCGCGACTCCCTCGCCGCGCGAAAGCGCGCGGACGCGCCTCGAACTCACCGCGCGTCCCGAATCCGCCGTCTTCCCTCTTTTTGGGTTTTTTTTTCCTGAAACCGCAGGGCAAGTCCGAGACCGAGCAGCTGGACTTGATCTTCAAGCTGTGCGGCACGCCCTCCGCGGAGGACTGGCCGGGGCTCCACTCGCTCCCCTGGGCGAAGACCATCCTGCCGACCAAAAAGGCGTACCCGCGGCGCGTGCAGGAAGTGTTCCGCCGCGCGCCGCCGAGCGCGCGCCGCCTCGTGGAGCGCTTCCTGACGCTGGACCCCGAGAAGCGGGTCACCGCGCGCGACGCGCTGGACTCGGACTACTTCTGGGAGGAGCCCCTGCCGTGCAAGCCCGGGGACCTGCCCAAGTACGAGCCCTCGCACGAGTTCCAGACCAGGAAGAGGAAGCAGGAGGCCTCCAGGGCGCAGGAGGAGCGCGCGCGCCGCGCGCCGGCGCCGGGCGCCGGCGCCGGGTACGGCGCGGCGGCGAAATACGCGGGGTACCGCGCCGCCGCGCCGCTCGGCTCGTGGGCGGCGCCCGCCGCGGGGGGTATGACCGCGTCGTGGGCACAGCCAAAGAAGAAGGACGAGGCGGAGTAGACGTACGTTCGGTGGTTTAGTGTTTTAGACGCGTACGGGAGGAGAAGGACGACGCGCGCGCGGCGGCCGGCGCGTCACGTTCTTCTACGTACATCACAGCGAAGCTGTGTCCTCACTAACTACTGGTCGGGTACTCAGTGACACAGGCGTCCGCCCGCTACTCTCCAACTGCAGCGAAACACACTCGCGCGCCGCTTTCGTTTCCCGCTCAGATCCGCAGGCGCGCGGGCGCCGAGGTCGTGTTCTCTGTCCTCGGAGTCAGGACATCCGGGCCGATGGACATCGCTTCGGTGTACCTCCACGTGATCAGAAACGTGGTCGACGGCGTCAGGGTGCGTCTCGTCGTGCCTCTCCCGCGCGCTCGCGCGTCCATTTCGCGCAACCCTCGCTGACCCCGAAATCGTCGCTCCTCCGCAGGCGGACTTCAGCACCGAGCAGCTCGATGAGAAAGCGTTAGCGACGCTGGCCACGGTACGTCGACGCCCGCACGCTCCGCGCGCTCAAGTCGCGTCCCCGAACGTTCCTGACCTTCGTTTCCCTCGCTCGGCGCGCAGCTCTGGGAGCACAAGCTGATGAGCAGCGGGGCTCTGGATGCCAACCGCGTGGAACCCAAGAAGGAGGAGGGCGAACAGGCGGCGCCACACGTTCCGCCGGCCGAGCCGGCCGAGCCGACGGAGCAGAAAGGCGTCAAGCGAAAGGCGGGGGATATGGACGGCGCGGACGCGACCGCCGCGCCCGAGGCTGAGAAGCAGGACCCGAAACCCTCCGAGCCCGCCGCCGGCGATGCCGCGGCGAAGGATGACAAAGTCGACGGCGGCGGCGACGGAAAACTCGGCCCCGCCACCGAGGCGGCCCCGGCGGAGAAGGGCGAGACTTTGAGTTCCGACAGCGACGACGACGACGCCTTGCATGGCGCGCAAGGCGTGGACGTGAGCACCGGGAACTTGATCCTCGCGCAGTTCGACAAGGTGTCGCACTCGAAGAATAAGTGGAAGTGTTCGCTGAAGGGAGGCGTCATGACTCTGAACGACAAGGACGTGCTCTTCGGCAAAGCCAACGGGGAATTCACGTGGTGATGATGTAATACATTTTTTTAAGACGTTCGAAGGGCGCTTCTCCGCACACCGTTCCGCGAGTCATCGGGGGCGCTGATGGACGGCACGCTCCTCCGCGCTGCTCGCGGAGCGTCCCGCTTTTGTTTCGCTTTTTGCGTCAGTCGCGCTTGTGCATCAGCGTGCTCGTGCTCGGCATGAAGTACGTGAACATCAGGAACCCCATGCACAGCACCGCCTCGACGATGGGCGTTCCCCAGCCGTAAACGGGCCAGAGCAACACGCCGAACGCGCAAAACGACGCGATGCCGAAGAGTGACGACACGGGAAGCGTCCACGCGGCTTCCGTTTCCCACTTCGAACCCCTCCTGTGGAAGTTGTGACGAGCGATCAAGTACACGAGCACGCACAGGTTCACGGTCAAGGACCCGAACGCGACGATGAACCAGAGCCTGCGAGACGAGCGTTTATGAAAGGGAAGGCTACGGTCAGTGGCGGCGGCGGCGGCGGCGGCGGGCGGTTCGCGGACAAACGGGCCGAAGCCGACGTCGGGACAAACGGGCCGACGCTGACGATGCCGAAAAGCTGGGAGCTGTCTCAATTCGTGTCGATCGAGTTGTTCAGACGCTCACCTCGTGTCGTTGGCTCGCTGGAGCATGATCTGCCCGAGGTCACTCGTGCCGTCCCCGAACCACACAAGGAAAGCAGACACCAACACCCACAGAAGTCGTTCGATCTTCTCTCTGAAGAGTTTACGCTTCTTCGCCCGCTCCTGCTGAGCGACGATGTCGACGTGCGTCGCGCCACGAGCTGCGATCTCGTCGTCAGCGACGAGCTGCTCGTATCTCGCCATCGTCCGCGTGCTTTTCGCGAACGAAACGTGGGCTCGACGCGCGCGTCGACGAAGGGGACGCGGCGGATGCGCGCGTTCGTTTCCCGGAAGAGCCCCGCCGGTTTAGGGGCTGTCGCGGTGGGGTGGAATTTCGTAATCACGTCTCCCAAAATTTTGGAGCGTCGCGCGCCGGCGCGCGTCTCGCGCCGCGCCGCCGCCGCCGCCGCCGCGCGCGTCGTACTTGATCACATTTTCTTATTGTAAAACGTCGATTGACTAACAACTACCATCGTCCGCGGCGCCGCGCGAGCCTATGCTCGCTACTTGGCTGTGGTCTACGCGTTCGCCGCGCGCCGCCGCGGCGTGTCCTTTAATCTCGAGAGCGTCGCGTTCGCGCGTCGCGTCGGCGCGCTCTCGTCTCGCTGCTAGCTACGGTCGCCCACGCGGGGGCGGCTACTTTTCGCGAGCGCAGCCTTCCCGTTCACGGAAGGACCGCGCCCCGACTACGCCCCGATTACGCCCGACTAGGTCTAGTTCGAGGACATGGGGAAGTCCAGCTCCATCGGCCGTTCCCACTGGCTCACCCCGGACCGGGCGTTGTAGTAATACACGTACCCCTCGGGGGCGGTGTGCTCGGTCCAGCCGTGCGCGGCGTCGCCGGCGCCGCCGCCGCCGCCGCCGAGCTTGTCGCCGCCGTATCCGCCGGCGGACATGCCGGGGCGGCCCGCGTTCGGGTTGCCGCCGGGGCCGCCGGGGCCGCCGCCGTTGAACCCCGGGTTCGAGCCCCAGGGGTTGTCGTTCCCGGCGGCGTACCCAGGGGCGTTCCCGTAGCCGCCGCCGTACCCGTACCCGCCGGCGGCGCCGCCGGGGCCGTGGCCGCCGCGGGGCTGGCCGTAGCCGTAGCCCTGCGACGAGCGCGGGGGGCCGCGCTGGGGGGGCGGCGCCTGGCCGCGCGGAACCGCGGACTTGACCTCGACGCGCTTGCCGAGCATGTCGTGGTACCGGTTCTGCAACACGATGCCCGCGGAGTCCTCGCGCTGAAACGTGATGAATCCGAACCCGCGCGACTGGTGGTTGTGCGGGTCGCGCATCACGAGCACCTCGACGACCGGGCCGAACTGCGAGAAGAAGTTGCGAACGACGCCTTCGTCGACGCTCCGGTCCAGACCTCCGACAAAGATCTTAGAGCCGGCGGTGCCGAGTCCTGAGCGCGAGTCCTGAGCCGAGTCCTTGTGCGCGCGATTCGACGTTTCGACGTCTGCGCGTCCCGGAATCCCGGAATCCCGGAATCCCGGAGGGGGGATCCGCGAAGGACGCGCCGAAGCGGTTGAACCCGAGACGCCCGAGACGTCGTCCCCGAACCAGAACGAGACGTCGTCTTCGAAACCGCGCGTGGAGGAG
>Ga0181561_10000474_pt1 | contig 33862 bp, 30 predicted proteins | sample 011ome_19_FD_133760 | JGI IMG/M metagenome (GOLD analysis project Ga0181561, IMG submission 133760) | Coastal salt marsh microbial communities from the Groves Creek Marsh, Skidaway Island, Georgia - 011510BT metaG (megahit assembly) | ecosystem: Environmental > Aquatic > Marine > Intertidal... | reverse complement strand
TTCAGTCAACGGCGCCCTGCTCGCCCTGAAAGGTTCAGAGCCGGCACTGGTGATTGACCTGTTGGAATGGCGTGAACCTCGCGACCCCGGAGCACCCTACCCCCATTTGTATCATCTTGGCATCAGCCGACTGGCGCTGCGCAGCTCGGATCTGGATGCAGACTACATTTTTTTAAAGAATCGAGGCGTGGAGATTCTTTCGGCTCCAGCGACAGTCGCCATTGATGCCAATCATGGCAGTCGATTCTTCTGCTTTAAGGATCCTGACGGTACTTTTCTGGAACTGGTGCAGCGCTATTAAACGGCTTCGACCATTAGCTTGAAAACAGTTGTTCACCAACGGTTGAGAAGATAGAAATATCCATATTTTTTAAATCGATGGCATCACTCACATTCATCCAGGTAGCGGCTCGAAGATGCTCAAGGGTCCCTGCCACATCTTCGCTGTCTATTTCATACACTGCCATATAGCCAAAAGCCTGATCTGGATACAATTGAACCTCGTTCAGACGATAGCGTTGCGCTGACAGGAACCCGTCAATTTTCAAGACTTCCTGCAGATGCACCTGGTTATACCAGTCATTAAATTCCTGCTCTCGACCGGCCACGGCATTGTTTCGAACGACATATAAGGTTTTCATCTCTGCATCCTTATCAAGTAGCTTGACCTCTAAAACCTGAGCCCGTTGGTTTGCACTCGCGAGCAGTTATGGACGCTTTAAGTTCAACACTTTCGCTCAGACTTCAAATAGGCCACCAGATTCCAGATGTCGCCATCTCCGTCAGGCAGCTTGCCAGCGAAACCAATCATACGTGTACCGTCGACACCACGAGAAATGGTATCGAAGACTTCCTGGTCACTGCCGCCGTGGAGCCAGTTACAGTCCGTCAGATTCGGTGCATCACTCGCTCCCCCATTATGGCAATAGCCTCCACAGGATCCCGTGTAGATCAGCTTACCGCGCTTCAGCGCTGCCGGATCATTCAGCAGCGCGGTCGCCGGCGAGGCGGGCTCGCAACCTGACGAAAGCATAAACAGTCCCAACAAACCTGTGAGTGCCAGTGTTTTGATCATCAATCTGTTTCCTGTCACAAACATCGCCCTAGCGTCGCGCAGTAACTATTTCAAAGCAAATACGAACAGGTGACCGCCTTCGGGAATATTGATCGGACCACCACTGAAGGCAGCGAACGTATTCCAGTTACCTGAACCCACAGCCACATAACTCTTACCCTTCACCTGGTAAACCACCGGCTGACTGCGGACACCGCCGCCCATCTTGAACTTCCAAAGCTCCTCACCAGTACGACTATTAAGTGCAAGCGCATAACCCGCCTGATTACCGGTAAAGATCACGCCACCGGCCGTGGAGGCAACACCACCCATCATCGGATCAGCATCCCGATAACGCCAACGGACTTCACCCGTGTGATAGTCAACTGCCGATAGGTGTCCATAGGAGGTACCCGCCTCAACGTCCGTCAAAGTTGGCATACCGGCCATGTAGGCCTGGCCCGGAATGTAGATATCCAGACCCTTCTGATAGGACTGGCAAGCTTCAATGCTGGGTATATAGGCAAGACCCAACTGTGCATTCAGCGCCGCAGTCCAAGCGCCATTCATTCCACCCAGATTGCTTGGACAGGTTCTGAAATCATTGTCCTCTGAGGGCATCGCGGCCGGGTTGACTATAGGCCGACCGGTTTCATCTATTGTCGCCCAGTTAACCTGTTCGACATAGGGCTTGGCATCGATAAAGGTGCCGGTTTCACGATCGAGAATATAGAAATAGCCATTCCGGTTAGCTTGAACTATAGCCTTCACATCACGGCCATCCCGGCGAATATCGACGAGAAATATCTGCGTGTTTCCGTCATAGTCCCAAACGTCATGCGGCGTGAACTGGAAGTACCATTTTTGCTTACCTGTCTCGGGTTCCAGAGCCAGAATGCTATTGGAAAACAAGTTATCGCCCGCTCGCTTATCGCCATTCCAATCCGGCGCTGGATTACCTGTGGTCCAGTAGAGCGTATTAGTTTCAGGGTCATAGGCGCCACTGGTCCAGGCAGGCGCACCGCCGGTTTTCCAGGACTCACCTGCCCAGGTTTCAACACCGGGTTCACCCTCACCTGGCACTGTATAGTGACGCCAGACCCGTTTGCCGGATTTCACGTCATAGGCATCAAAGAAGCCTCGAACACCAAATTCACCACCCGCGATACCAATGATCGCGAGGTCGTTGACAACCATTGGCATAGAGGTCGCGCTATACCCAAGCGCATAAGGTGCAATTTCAGTCTGCCAGGCAATCGCACCCGTCAGTCGATTAAACGCGATCAGCTGCGCATCCAGGGTCGCCATCAAGACTAAATCCCCGGCGATGGCCACGCCCCGGTTAACCGGCCCACAACACAATCGAAGGTCTTCAGGGTAGATATGATCGTAACGCCAAAACAGCTCGCCGGTTTCCGGGTTCAGGGCGAATACACGATTGTAGGAAGAGCTGACATACATGATACCGTCATAAATCGTTGGACTGGCTTCAAACTGACCCAGCGTACCCGTTGGAAAGGCCCAGGCAACCTCCAGATTCTTGACAGTATCAGGGTTCAGATCGGTCACGGGGCTATGCCGATGGTTATCATAGTCGCCCCCGTACAGCAGCCAATTCTCGCTATCCGCAAGGCCCTTTTCCAAATCAGCCTGGGTTACTGCTCCCAGCCCTCGCCCAATCGGCTTATCATTGAGCCAGTGGGTCGGCAGCTCTGGCAGCGCTTCTGCCTCTGCATCCATGATCGCACCAGACTCGGCTACCGCTGAGACTTCAGTTTCTTTCGGCTGATTGCAGCTAGCGAGCGCCGCGAGTAATGCGAGTAATACCACGCGATTCAACATGCCTGTCTCTCCTGAGTTTTTCTCGATGATAAGGAAAATCCGAGTCAACTACTACTGGCTTAAAAATGGATTGACCACCAGCTTTCATCCATCAACAATACCGCTAACTGATCTGTTAGGGTGAATCTTTTGGTCTTTCAAAGGCCATTTATAACCCAGGTGCCAGAAAAGTCGACAAAACTATCCAACAAACTGATTAAACAAGCCGCCCCAAAATCGCGAAGGTTTGCCTGTTCGAAACTCTTGCCTATCTGCGCGATCGCCAAACCATTGAATCGCACCGGCACCCAGCCAACGCAAAGGCTCGGGCTCCCAGCGCCGAGCGACATCATCCACCCAGGCTAACTTCGTCAGCGGCGTATCACGGCCAAGTGCGAGATCAGAGAGGATGCGAGCCGCCAGATTCGAGGCTCCGACACCCTCGCCTACATAGCCGCCAGCACTACCGATACCGGTGACAGCATCATACGTGACGAATGGTCGCCAATGTCTTTGGACCCCCATGAGACCACCCCAACGATGGGTAATGCGAGCAGCCTGCAGCACAGGAAACAATTCTTTCAGGGTGCGAGCCACATGATCGAGGACAGGGTCTTGCGGGTCAATAATGGCCTTACGTTGAGATCCGAAGTAATAGCCAGCACGGCCACCAAAAGCGAGTCGGTCATCCTGGGTTCTCTGCCCATAGATAGTAACCCGGCGGGCATCACCAAAGGTTTCGCGCGCCCGAAGGCCAATATCGTCCCAGACGCTGGCTGACAGGGGCTCAGTTGCAACCATCATGGAGTAGAGGGGTAACAGCTGTCGTTGATGCCCCTGGATAGATTCTGTATACCCTTCGGTTGCTCGCAAAATTCTGCCGGCCTTCACCACTCCTCGGCTAGTGACAAGCTCCTGCTTATTGATACGCCTGACGACTGTTTGCTCATAGATGCTGACGCCCCTGTCACGCAACACGCGACCCAGTCCTTTCACCAGCCGTGCCGGGTGAATGCTGGCACAATGGGGTGTAAACAGCGCACCATAATTTGGCTGCATGTTAAGCCGCAGCTTTGACTCACGGGGGTCCAGCCAGACAAAATCCTCGGCATCAAAACCAAGGGAGCGGTGGGTTTTAATACTCTGCTGCATCATGGGTACATCGAAGGGCCGAGTTGCAACGGTCAGTGTGCCGCCTTTTTTAAAGTGACAATCGATCCCTTCCTGCTGGCAGACTCTGCCGATCTCATCGACCGTCTGTTGCATCGCACGAGCTACCGCTAGGCCTTTGGCTACCGTGGACGGCCGAGCGAGCAATTGATCGACCCCCATCGCCGTTCCCATACACCAGCCACCATTGCGGCCACTGGCACCAAAACCAACAGTGCTGGCTTCAAAGACGGCAATTGACAGAGATGGCGCGAGCTGACTCAGGTAGTAAGCGGTCCAAAGACCTGTATAGCCTGCACCCACGATGGCAACATCCACGTACGCCGGAAGACTCGCAACAGGCGTCGGCAGCAAGGACTCATGCAGAGAATCGAACCAAAAGCTGCCGTTATCAAAATGAGTCTGCATCGCCTGGCCTCGAGTGAAATCTTAATCAAAGATAGCCTAACAGCCCCCAACCCGCCAGCCCTTGAAAGCGTCGCGACGGAGTTATTGAAAGTCGCGACGGAGTTACTGAAAGTCGCGACGAGAGTTATTGAAAGTCTTGAGGGCTTACGCCGCTGTTGCATTTGCTGCCGATGCCGAGACTATTCGTATTTGAAGACCGAATCCTCAAGATCAATATTCGGTAGCTCGTCCTTCTCACGCGAGTAATCCTGAGTGTGCTGCCACTGCGGCTTGTCACCCCGCTTGGGCATCAGGTGGATTGACCGCATCAGATATCCCGGGTTGAAGTCAGTCAGATCGATCCAGGACAGCAAGGGCATATCTGCATCTTTCGGTCGCAATACCGGCACGACTGATTGATAGCCTTTGCTTGCCATGAAATTCAGCAGGCGACAAACGAAGTCGGCGATAATATCCACTCGCAGCGTCCAACTGGCTCGAAAGTAACCGAAAATCCACACCATATTGGGCACACCGGTGAACACCATGCCACGATAGGTCACTGTATCGGCAAAATCGATCATCTGCTCGTCCACCGCAAAATGAATGCCGCCGAGAACACTCAGGTTAAAAACGGTTGCGGTCACGATGATATCGGCTTCCAGTTCTTCACCGGATTTCAACAAAAAGCCTTTTTCGGTGAAACGGTCAATCTCATCTGTCACCATGGTCACCTTGCCGCAAGCAATGCCTCGAAAGAGGTCACCATCAGGGACGAAGGCAAGTTGTAGCTGCCAGGTACCCGCAAAAGTCTCCAAGCCCTCCACCACCAGAAAGCTCTCGTCTGGGCACCGATGCTTTAGTGATAAGCCGCCCGAAAGCCTGAAATGCCTGCGCCTACATCAATAACGTCAAAATGATCGATATCTGATTGCGACTCGCTGCGCCTATCTTCAGTGCCAGATTAAGTACCAGATTAAGTACCAGATTAAGTGCCAGATTAAGTGCCAGTTAACTGCACGATAGGTGCCAGAGACGCGCCAGATAAAATTAGTCAATGGCGGATCAGCGACCAGAATCGGGCTTGTCTGTGTCGCGCAAAGCGCGCAGCCAACACCCAAATTGTCCGTCAGTAACCACCTGCTGCGCGCCTACTGATCATTGCCAACGAGGGTCTCATCCGCCAGTAACACTCCACGATTAATCAGCCCTGTGACAGTACGCTTATCCATGGCCAACCAATCAGCCAACACCGCCACGTTATGCTCGCCGCGGTGTGGTGCGCCACCACGCACGCCACTCTTGGCTGCAGAGAATCGATAAGGCGATTGCGTCGTGGGTCGAGTACCGCCGGCCCGATCATCAACCTGAACTATGCTAACACGCTCATGTATGGTCGCTTGACTGCGAATATTTGCAGGGTCGCGCACCAGCCCCCATGCAATATTCATTTCGTTCATGACCCTGCGAAAATCCTCTCCATCGGTCAGACCTTGAAAGAAAGTACGAGCAGCGTCTTTTCTACCTCTTACCTTTTCCGCCAGCGCCATATCCGCGGTGGTCGGATCCGTGACACCCTGGCTGGTGGTCAGCAGTTTCCAAAGCAGCCGAAAATCGGTAGAGAGTAAAACGGGGCCGAGTGGTGAGTCCCAGACCTCATTCGGCAAAGGCGCCGTGTCATGCGAATCTTCCAGATCATACTGGAGTTGGTCATCGGTCGCGGTCGAGGCATCTGCCATGGCAATATCGATATGCTGGCCGAGCCCGGTCCGCTGGCGCATGATCACCGCTGCTAACAGGCCAACCAGTCCGTGCAGCGAGGCATTGGTGTCAGCGACAGACAAGGGCAAATCGCTATAGGGCGCGCCACTGCGCTTCGCATGGCGATGCAGCAGACCAATCTCCGCATGCACCACAGGCGCATAAGCTGGCCGGCGCAGCTCCGATCCCTGATGACCAAAGCCGGAAATCGATAACATGATCAGCCGCGGGTTGATGGCCTTCAGCGTGTCGTAGCCTATGCCCAACCGTTGCATGACATCGGGGCGATAGTTTTCGATGAGAATGTCAGCCTGCGCCACCAGATCACAAACCAGCTGCACAGCACCCTCTGCCCGCAGATCAATGCAGATATTGCGTTTACCTGCATTCTGCTGATGGTAGTAGCCAGGCACACCACCCACTACCCGCCCCCAATGCCGGGTCACATCACCCTCCGGCGGCTCTACCTTGACCACCTCGGCACCCAGATCGCTGAGCATTCGGCCGGCAAACGGACCCGATAGAACACGGGATAAATCCAGTACTCGCAATCCAGACAGGGGGTAGTCCATAGTCAGCCTCCACTGAAACCATTGGCTGGTCAGCATAGGAAATTCTTCACCGAAAAGCGAGCGCACCACCAGCTTACCAAGACCCGCTGGCACCTGTACTTTCTTGCAAAGAAAACGTTTAATGCTCGGCTGATACCTTTGAATCGCCATTGAGCAATCTGGAGAACCACATGGAAAACCGAGTCCTTATTGACATTCAAGACCACATAGCCCATGTCCGCCTGAATCGCCCGGACAAGATGAACGCTCTTGATGATGCCATGTTCGAGGCGATCAACGACGCCGGTGAGCAGCTCAAATCGAATAGAGACATTCGCGCTGTGGTCTTGTCGGGTGAGGGTCGCGCCTTCTGCGCCGGACTCGACATGGGCAATTTCGCCAATATGGCGTCGGGAAAGCCGAATGACGCGACAGCCAAGTCAGAGTCAGCGACCGATAACCTTGGCAGGCTCGAGCGCCGCACCCACGGTTTGGCCAACCGCGCTCAATATACCAGCTGGGTCTGGCGTGAATTACCTGTTCCTGTGATCGCTGCCCTGCACGGCGTGGTCTTTGGTGGCGGTTGTCAGATCAGCATTGGCGCAGACATGCGCTTTGCCGCACCAGGCACTAAGATCTGCATCATGGAAATGCGCTGGGGCCTGGTGCCTGATATGGGCGCTACGCCTTACCTGCCCCACTTGCTTCGAGACGATGTCTTGCGTGAATTGACCTATACGAACCGCATCATCGAGGCGGAAGAAGCCCAAGCCCTAGGCCTCGTGACTCGAGTCATTACCAATCCCATCGAAGCTGCACTGCAGACAGCCGCTGAGATTGCTGCCAGAAACCCCGAAGCCGTGCGTGCCGCCAAGCGAATTTTGAATAATGCGCCGTTCCAGAGTCCACAAGACATACTGTTGGCAGAATCTCGCGAACAAGACAAGTTAATCGGCAGACCCAATCAGGTCGAGGCGGTTATGGCGAATCTGGAGAAGCGCGCACCACAATTCAAAAGCTGACCCCTGATCGAAGGCATTCAAATCAATGCCGCCAAACTGCGCTTGCGCGGATTGGCGGCGTCAGCTCTTGTCACGTTTTTACCCAATCCGTATGAAACATCTCGCCCCTGGGGCGGTCTATTCGCTCATAGGTATGAGCACCAAAGTAGTCTCGTTGGGCTTGTAACAGATTAGCCGGCAGGCTGGCGCTACGGTAACCATCGTAATAGGCCAATGCCGCCGACATTGCCGGCATTGGAATGCCAAGCTCGGCAGCCTTGCCGACCACCTTACGCCAGCCCACCTGAGCCTGGTTGATCGCGGCGCGAAAGAATTCATCCAGCAACAGATTCTCCAGCGCCGGGTTTTGATCAAATGCTTGCTTGATGTCGTTGAGAAAGGCACTGCGAATAATGCAGCCACCGCGCCACAGCAGTGAGATAGACCCATAGTTCAGCTGCCAGCCATATTCAGCGGCGGCCGTGCGCATCAGCCGGTATCCTTGCGCGTAAGAAATGATTTTTGCCGCGTACAGGGCATCCTGCAGATAAGCCGTAAATTCGGTAGCGTCATCTTCAAACACTGAGTCAGGACCGGGCAAAAACTCAGCCGCCGTCAGCCGCTCATCCTTCATCGCCGACAGACATCGAGCAAATACCGCCTCACCAATCAACGTCAAAGGAATACCCAGCTCCAGCGCATTAATCCCCACCCATTTGCCGGTACCCTTCTGACCGGCACGATCGAGAATACGCGCCAGGGTTGGACCTTCGTCATCGACAAAACTCAGGATATTTGCGGTGATCTCAATCAAATAGGAGTCGAGCACGCCCTTATTCCAGCGGCCAAACACCGCAGACATCTGCGCCTGATCAAGGCCCATGCCACGCCCCATGAAGTCATAGGCCTCGCAGATCAGTTGCATATCCCCATACTCAATGCCGTTGTGCACCATCTTGACGTAGTGGCCTGCCCCACCCTCACCGATCCAGTCACAGCAGGGTTGATTATCCACGTGCGCCGCAATGGCCTGAAACAGACCCTTAACCCTGGGCCAGGCGGCAGGATTGCCGCCTGGCATGATACTAGGACCATGCCGCGCACCTTCCTCACCGCCGGAGATACCTGCGCCGATATAGAGAACGCCCTGATTGGCGAGGTCAGCGGTGCGGCGACTGGTATTGGTAAACAGTTCGTTACCACCATCAATCAAAATATCACCGGGACTCAGGAGGGGTAGCAGTCGTGCAATCAGCGTGTCCACCGGTTCACCGGCATTAACCATCAGCATCACTCGCCGCGGCAATCGCAGCTGCTGGATCAGGTTTTCAAGGGTAGCAGTGCCTAGCACTCGAGTACCTGCGGCACGGCCGCTCAGAAAGTCTTTGACCCGGCTCGCGGTACGATTGAACACGGCTACCGTAAAGCCATGATCGTTCATATTGAGCGCCAGGTTCTGGCCCATTATCCCCAGCCCAATCAGGCCAATATCTGCAGTCGCCATAGATCGCCTTCCTGTCGATTCAGCATCAATGTATTCAGCCGTCAGCTCTGCCTCTGTCGCCAGCCGGCACCCTGATTCACTCACTTAATTTGATTTTCTGCAGCAATCATTTGCCTCGCTTGCATTCCTGTTTTTCGATCATGAACACAACAGGCTGCCTGCCACCAGGCTACTGATTATAACTTGCGCATGTTTGCACTACCGTGAGCAGATCAATAGGCGTGGCGAATAGGCGTCAAGGCGAAGGCACTGCAGCGCAGGATCGGTGTCCTGGACTAGTTCGCTGAGATAAATGCATCCGCTGGCTTATGACACATTTATACAGACTGGTCAGCCGTGGGCGAAGGTGAGCCAGAAAGGTCCATATAGGCTTGATACTGACTCAGGTAAATGTTGCCGGTGAGGTGTTTGAGAAAGCCTGTGTCTTTGATCTGGTCCATGACTGGACCCTTGACCTCAGACAAATGAAACTTGATATCCAGATCTCGCAGGTGCGTATTGATCGCCTCTAGAACCTCGAGCGCAGAATAGTCGATCGTATTACAAGCACTGCACATGAGCACCAGATGCCGAACCTGAGGACTATTCTGCAGGGCCGCATCAATATATTCCTCTAGATAGCCGGCGTTGGCAAAAAACAGATTCTCGTCGACTCGCAGTGATAATATTTCAGGTCGGGTTGAGACCTTGTGTCGCAGAATATTCCGAAAATGTTCGGTACCTTCGATCAGGCCAACCTCCGCTATATGGGGTTTCGATGTGCGATAAAGATAAAGGCACAGAGACACCAGCACGCCGGCCGCAACACCAGCTTCAACACCGAACCCAAGAGTTCCCAGAATCGTCAGTGCGACAGCATAAAAATCACCTTTCGACAGGGCCCAGGTTTTCCTGAGAATCGAAAAATCGATCAGTGCTGTCACCGCGACAATGATGGTCGCCGCCAAAGTCGCCTGTGGCAGATAATAGAGTACGGGCGTCAAAAACAGGGAGGCCAAAGCAATACCCAGCGCCGCGAGTATGCCGGCAATCTGAGTGCGGGCACCTGCATCAAAATTGACCACAGAGCGGGAGAAGCCACCCGTGACAGGAAAACCGCCAGACAAAGAGGACGCCAAATTAGCAGCACCCAGACCGACTAATTCCTGATTACTATCGATCCTCTGTCCACGCTTCGCACCCAAGGTTTTGCCCACCGAAATCGACTCAACATAGCCGATAATCGAGATAGCCATGGCTGGCAGAATCAGCAGTTCCAGCATCGCTAGCGAAAACACAGGCAGATGCAACTCTGGCAATCCGGCGGGTACCGCACCGACAAGGGCAACACCTTTGGCTTGCAGGTCAAACGCGACTGCCGAGGCAATAGTCACGAGAATACCAACTACCGGAGCAGCCTTTGCGACCATCTGTGCTGCGTTCAAAGACAGGCCCAACTGATTCATCAAATTGACTGCGCCATGCCGCGCCCAAAATAGGAAACAGACCACTCCAACGCCCACCACAAGGGCGTAATAATTAGCATTGGACAAATGCTGAAGCAAAGACAGTGAAAGGTCGAAAAAGGTATCGCCCTGCGCCTTGACACCCACCAGGTGCTTGAGTTGACTGAGCACAATCAGAATCCCGGACGCCGTGATAAAACCTGATACCACCGTGTGTGACAGGAAATTGGCGAGAAAGCCAAGGCGCAACACACCCAGAAGAATCAGAAAAGCGCCAGATAAAAACGCCAACAGGACAGCCGCGCTGACATAGTCTTCGGTGCCTGCTTCCGCGACCTGCCCCAGCGCGACCGCCGTCATCAGTGAGGCGATAGCCACCGGACCCACCGACAGGGTTCGGCTGCTGCCGAAAATGGCGTAGGCGACCAATGGCAGGATACTCGCATACAGTCCCACCTCAGGTGGCACACCAGCGAGTAAGGCATAGGCTAGAGACTGGGGAATCAGCATCATGGTCACAACCAGTCCCGCAATGAGATCACTGACCATCGACTCACGGTTGTAGCCTCGCAGGGATCCAACAATCGGTACGGCTGCTAACAGGGTGGATAACTTCAGCATCGGCTCACCTATACCAGCCACTCGCGTCCTTTGAGCATGAGGTGCCAATAAACAGCGGGTAAAGCGCGGGCCTTCAGGAACCAGGCAAACCGGGTCGGCTGCGCGCCGTTGTTCAACCAAGCGGGGAATGTCGGCAGCAGCTTGCCACCATAACCAAACTCGGCCAAGACGATCTTGCCCCGCTCTACGGTCAAAGGACAGGATCCATAGCCGTCATAACGGCCAGTCAGGACTTGAGACTTCATTGCACTGACAAGGTTATCCGCAACGACCGGGACCTGTTTGCGCGCGGCAGCCATAGTCTTGGCATTCGGCGCATTCGTAACGTCCCCCAGGCCCCAGATATTAGTGAAACGCTGATGACGCAGGGTTGCCTGATCCACATCGAGCCAGCCGTTGGCATCGGCGAGCGAGCTGTTTCTGACAAAATCGGGGGCGCACTGGGGCGGGCAAACATGCAACATATCGAATTCAACGCAGGTTTCGTGTTTGACGCCCGCATCATCGACACTGGCAAACCAGGCCTTTTGCTGCGGGCCATCAACTCGTACCAGAGTTTGTTTGAAATGCAGCCTGGCACGGTATTTCTCGATATATTTCATCAAAGCCGGCACATAATGCTGGACCCCGAATAATACGGCACCGGCGTTGTAGAAATCGATACTGATATCCTTGAGCACACCCTCTCGCCGCCAGGCATCCGCGGAAAGATAAAGTGCTTTTTGCGGGGCGCCGGCACACTTGATGGGCATGGATGGCTGAGTGAACACGGCCTTGCCACGCTTGAGGGAGTTCACCAGTTCCCAGGTATAGGGCGCCAGATCATAGCGATAGTTTGAAGTCACGCCATTTTTACCCAGAGCCGCATCAAGCCCCTCTACCGCCGACCAGTCAAGCTTCAGGCCCGGGCATACCACCAGCTGTTGGTATCGGACCTTCTCACCATTTTCAAGGCTCACTCGATTATTTTCAGGATCAAAGGCGACCACGGTCTGCTGCAACCAGCTGACCCCTGACGGAATAAGACTGCGCATCTTTCGCTGAGTAGACTTCTGATTGAAGACGCCGGCACCCACCAGGGTCCAGCCAGGCTGATAATAGTGCTCATTCGAGGGGTCGATCAGGACTATTCTGAGTCGCGGCTCACGTTTTTTCAGACTTGCAGCCACCGCGATGCCGGCCGAGCCAGCACCAACGATCACAACGTCATAGTCCGGGCGCTGAACCACCCCGCTGGACTCGGCTTGCTGCAGAAAACCGGTGACATCAAAACCCGTCACCGCAGCCTCACTGGCAACAGCTGCCAGAGAATGTCCCAGATTCACTTGACTCGCCGCCCAGATATTGGTGGAGCGATTACCTGTACGGCAGTAACCATGAATTTTTTTACCCGAGTTCAACAGCTGACCAAATTCCACGACTTGATCATGGCGCAACTCAGCCGGCTTAAAAGCCAGCTGCACTGCCTCCATCCCCCGTTCCTTGGCAGCTGCCTCTATCTCCGCAAAGGTCGGCTGATCTGCCGCCTCATGGTCAGGTCGATTACACACGAGTATCTCAACCTTGTCGGCTGACAACGCATCCAGATCGTCTATCGACAACTGCGCTGATACCGAGAACCGCTCATCGATTTTCTTAATTTCCATCGCCATCCCCTCGCCAGTGAATGAAACCCGCATACCCGAGTTTATACCAGTTACCTGACCCCAACGCACGTCTACCGCCACGATTCGACAACCTGCGCGATCAGATAACCTCCAAGCTCCTCTGAGCAACTAAGCCTCAATCCATCAAGCTGTCCTTGAGCCCAGCCACTTCGGCCATATCACTGCAAACTCAGACCCGTTCAGCGTCCATAAATACCGCTACAACTCTCTTCTCAAACCGTGACCTGAGAGACAGCGCAAATACTGAAACAAGACTGAACACCATGCCTTAAAAAACGCCTGAACAACGCCTGAACAACGGCTTCACTGACGAATTTTGAACGCTTATCCGAGATCGCTTGGGTACATGCCAACGCTCTTTAACGCGGAGCTAGTTGAGGAATCATTTGTCAAACCGCGTCCGACATGGCATTTTGACCAACACTGACACTCAGCGAGACTTGCTCATTTCGGCAAGCCTCAACAGCCACTTTTGGAGAAACAAGATGGATTTAGGACTCAAAGGCCGCAATGTATTCGTGACCGGCTCTACACGCGGCATAGGTCGAGCCATCGCAGACACTTTTGCCGATGAAGGCTGTAATATCGCCATCTGTGCGCGCAACTCAGACGAGATTGAACAGGCGCTGAAGGACCTGAATGCCAAGGGTATTAAGGCTGTGGGTAAGCAGGTGGATATCATGGCTGAAGGCGAATTGAAGGCCTGGGTGTTAGAGGCTGGCGCGCAGTTAGGCGGCTTGGATATTCTGGTTTCGAACGTCGGCGCCATGGCGCAAGGTATCGACCGGGACTCCTGGATGAAAAATATCAATGTTGATGTGTTTGGACTCGTGGATATGCTTGAGGCGGGACAGAGTTTCCTTCAAGCCGCGGCCCAGCAGCATGGTGATGCGGCCGTGATCGCCGTCGGCTCTGTATCCAGCACCACCGCAGCAGTCGCGTCCTCCTACGGCGCGGTCAAGGCGGCCATGGTGCATTTCATCAAAGGTTACGCGAAACAGAACGCAGCACAGAAAATACGGGCCAATATCGTCTCTCCCGGCACGGTTTATTTTGATGGTGGTATCTGGCAGACCATAGAAAAACATAACCCGGAAATGTTTAATGGAGCCATGGCAAGAAATCCGACAGGCCGCATGGCAACCGCCTTTGACGTTGCCAATGCTGTCGTGTTTCTCGCCAGCCCGCGCTCAAGCTTCACGACTGGCATCAACCTGAACGTTGATGGTGCCATCACCGACAGAGTGAATTTTTAACCAGCTGCCTCATTAAAAAGCCGCAACTACTGGTACGAGCGCTCGGTGTCCCGAGCGCGCTGCCTGGTGTTAAGCAATGTCCAGTTGGTTTCAACAAAGAGTTGAGTCGAGTTGAATTGGCGCTATCTTGCAACACATCAGTACTGTACAAGCTGTCCCTGACTGTCTTACCCTAGCCTTTTCGAGAACCCTCAACAGGAGATCCATCATGGTCTGGAATTACGGGGACATGTTTGAAGCTATCGCCGCAGCGGTCCCGCAAGACCAACCTGCGCTAATTCATGATGGACAGCTGATCACCTGGCAGCAACTGGACCAACGTTCAAACAACCTGGGCCGACAGTTCCTGCAAGCGGGCGCAGTGCCGGGCGACAAAGTCGCATTTTATATGCGCAACCACTCAGCCTATATGGAAACACTGGCGAGCTGCTTCAAGGCTCGACTAACCCATGTCAATGTCAACTTTCGGTACGTGGAGGATGAGCTTTGGTACATCATCGATAACTCCGACGCTCGAGTGGTTGTCTTCGCCGCTGAGTTTGCCGCGCAGGTCGAGGTTCTCAGACGCAGACTGCCAAATGTACTCCTGTGGGTTCAGGTTGCTGATGGTCAGTCAGGCAGCGATTTAAACGACGCCACCGGAAGTGGCCAACTCAAGGCCTATGAGGAGCTGGCAAACAGTGGCGATGGTAGCCCATTGGATCTGAAGCGCCAGGGCGATGACATGTTGTTTATTTATACTGGCGGCACTACTGGCATGCCAAAGGGTGTCATGTGGGCCCACGAAGACATCTGGATCGCCGGTGGCGCTGGTGCCGTTGTTGACCAGGGGATCGCAGCACCGGTGGATCTTGCCGAGCATGTGACTAATATCCTCGCAGCCACTACCCCCAACCGCGGCATGCCGGTTTGCCCGCAAATGCACGGCACCGGCTTACTCACATCACTGGGGACTCTCTCTCGAGGTGGCACCGTCGTCACCATCGGTAGCGCCCACTTCGACCCGGTTCAAGTCTGGCAAACGGTCGACGAGCAAAGCGTAACTTCGATGGCCATCGTCGGCGACGCTTTTGGCCGTCCATTACTACAGGCTCTGGATAAGAACCCTGGCGCGCATGACTTAAGCAGCTTACAGGTCATTATCTCCTCTGGCGTCATGTGGAGTCCCGAAATCAAACAGGGACTGCTGCGGCATCATCAAGGGATGATGCTGGTTGATTCCTTCGGTGCGTCTGAAGCGATTGGTTTTGGTCAATCTGTCACGACCGCAGATCAGGGCGTTGCGGTCGCCAAATTTGCCGTCGGTGAATTCACTCGCGTATTTTCTGAAGATCACCGAGAGATAGTCCCCGGCAGCGACGAACCGGGTTTTGTCGCGCGCTGTGGCGGTATTCCCAGGGGTTACTACAAGGATCCGGAAAAGTCTGCGAAGACTTTCCCGGAAATAAACGGTGTGCGTTATTCCATTCCCGGTGACTGGTGTCAGGTGGCTGCAGACGGCACCATCACTTTGTTGGGACGTGGCAGTGTCTGCATTAACACGGCCGGAGAGAAGGTTTACCCGGAAGAAGTCGAGGAAGTACTGAAAACTCATCCGAGCATCAGGGATGCGCTTGTGGTGGGCGTACCAGACGAAAAATGGGGACAGGCCGTGATGGCGGCTGTCGAGTTGGTTGACGACGTTATCCTCGACGAAGCTGAAGTCAGGGCTTATGTGCGCCAGTCCCTGGCCGCCTACAAGTGTCCTAAACAGGTGTTTACCATCGACCGATTGGGGCGAGCGGCAAATGGCAAAGCCGACTACAAAGCGATCGGTCAGTATGTCAGAGCCCAGCTTGGCATTCCCGGTTAGCCGGTAAAAGCACAATGGCGCGCTATCAAAACCTATATGAGCTGGCCTGTCGTCGCAAAGGCAGTGAGGCGCAGCTAGAGTTGTTATTGACCCGACCCTTGAAGGATGCCTGGCTGAAAAAGCAGCCTGATGCCATCTACCTGTCTGAGCTCACGAAGAAGGTCTTTCAGTCTGGTTTTGTCTGGCGAGTCGTGGAAGCTAAGTGGGCTAACTTCGAACTGTTGTTCTGGGGCTTTGACGTCGACAAGCTACTGTTGATGCCAGACGAGATGCTGGAACAAAGAGCGCAGGACAAGCGCATTATTCGCAACTACCGAAAAGTCTGGGCAATTCGAGAAAACGCCCAAATGATCGATCTGACTCGCCGTCACCATCAGTGCAGCTTTGCCACCTTTGTCGCCGACTGGCCAGCCACTAACATCATTGGATTATGGTCGTATCTGAAAAAACACGGTAGCCGCCTGGGTGGCAATATTGGTCCCTATGCTTTACGCGCCGTTGGCAAAGACACGTTTCTCTTGACCCGCGACGTGGAGGCTTATTTAAGAGAGGCCAACATCATTACTACCGGCATCACGACAAAATCAGCATTAAACCAGGCGCAGCAGTTTTTCAACGACCTGCAGCAGGAGTCAGGTCGCAGCCTGACGGAGCTGAGCCGTCTGGTTGCCCTCAGTCACGGTGACAATTGGGCAGGCACCCAGCCGCAAACCGCTCTTCCTGCTTAAGCTCTGCCTGGTTAAGCTCAGTTTGGTTAAGCTCGGCCTGTTCAATAAGCCCTCCCTATCCGCCACATTCAAGCTTGGATCTGCTCCGTCTGAGTCATGCCTCTAAACTTGCTATCGAAACCAGAGGAGGGAAGAACCCGACAGCCTCGACAACTGGCTAGCACCCCTCTAACAAAAACAGGGTACATTGCGCATTATCCTGACGTAGCAGCATCACCGGTGCATACTCTTTAGAGTCAACAAAAGCCTGCGCGGCCTCCATCGTCGGAAATTCAATCAGCACCATTCGGCTCGGTGACCACAATTGTGTCTCTCGCACATCCATCGCCCCGCCTCGCGCTCGATAAATACCACCAAATTTTTCTGCGATGGGTTTTGCCCTCAGCTTGTACTCCTCAAAAGCCTGTGGATTTGTAATTTTTGTATCGACAATGAGATAGGCGGTCATGACATTCCTCTTTAACAGACTCACCATCGATTATCGGCAAGCAAACAGTTTTGCCGCGCAATCTTGGTGGGTGAGTTCACTTGCAGGTCGCAAGGGCAGATGGCACTGAGTGAAGCAGATAGCTGCCATCGGTCGGCGCGCGTACCGTCAACCAGGCGATGTTACAGATCCCTTTTCATCATCGCTGTTGAGCGCGCTTTACCCAGGAGTATTTCAGCCATGTCACCCTTTGCCCGAAAACTCTGCAGTAACAGGTAGGCACTGAGAAACGGCGCACCACCCAGAAACCCCAATACACCCAGCCCCAAACCGGCGGCGGAAAAATGGTGCCGCCACGCGACCCAGAGACCTGACAAGATCAACATACACATGAAATCAAGATTGAATTGACCGGGCCAGCCCATGGCAAACATGTCTGCGAAGAAAATATCGAATAACCCAAGACCATGCTCAGCCACGACAAATGTTGTGTAAATTGAAATGGTCAACAGCATCGCTACCAACAAAGTACGCCAGAGGATCATGGCTTTCATCTCCTTAAAATATTGCCAACCCAACGTTCAATAGATTTGCGTCCGGCAGTCACCCTGTAGCCTGTCGTCAAACAGTCTGCCGGATCGCCTTCAACATCATCAAGACCCCCCAAGGGATCAGTCCCGTATTTAAGCCAGCGTTTTCGCCGCTTAAAATCACCCTGGTTATAGTACCTTGCGCATTGTAATGACCAGATTATCTGCGCCGTTTGCGGCGACATGCACAATACGATTGGTCTCAATATAGCCTCGCGCTCGATACAGGGGCTCTCCCGCTTTTGTCGAACCCAACTCTATGGTCTTAAATCCGGCTTCTCGCGCAGCCTGCTCGCCCAGCTGCAGTAGCAGACTGCCAACGCCTCGACGAACCCAGTCGGGGTCGGTGTACATGGCGCGAATTCGGGCCGCTTCGGTATCAGGATCACTCAGGCTGTCATTTCGGCCGGCAGAATGATCACCCCCATAAAGTGTTCGCCGTTTACCCCAACCACCGCAGCCCACCAACACCCTGCGATCCTGCGTCTGTGACTCAATCAGGAAATAGGTCCCATCAATGATCAGACTTCGATCAACACCCATGGTCTCCTTTGCTGCCTCGATCTCCGCCGCTGAAAGAAAGGGCTTCATGTTTACCACAATCGCTCGCTGCATCAGCTGGATAATGCTGGGTATGTCTTCTATTGTTGCCAGGCGATGAGTGTAACCAGCCGCCGCCAAAGTCCGTTCTTTTTCCATACAACATAGATCCGAAAATTACTAAGTTTTGCCCAAATTTTTTTAACAATAGTAGCGCAAGAACCAGGCAGAACCCTATAGCGAGCAACTATCGCCAGACCCTATTTCCAGCCTCTATATCTCTCTCCAGCTTCTAAAGCCAGCTTCTATAAACAGTAGAAGCAAGAAACCGCGACCAAGCCAGGACTCACTCAACATTTTGCGCCCTTCTGTCGAGTCACTATATCTTAGCAGTGACGGTGCCTATCACCTCAGTATCAGTTAATCGAAACTCCGCAAAAATAGCCTCACTAACTACCGTATTGATCATTCGCTTTTCGGTAGCAACCGGCAAAGCGCCAATCCACTCTAAGTAAAAATTCTGGTTTGCCAAAAGATTCATGCGATCTAATCGCAAACTATTGCTTGGCTCAATCTAACAAGATTTTAAAGCCGATCAAGATCAGCACGACACCACCCAGGATTTCCGCCTTGCTCTCAAGCACAGTCCCACTTTTTTCGCCAACAAAAACGCCAACACAACTGAACAGCCAGGTTGTCATACCAATCAGGGCGCAGGCCAGCAGTGGCTCAAAATCAAGCAGCGGCAACGCAAAACCAGCTGCCATTGCATCGATACTGGTCGCCACTGCCAGCAGTAGCAGCAGCCTGTGAGAAACAGGTTGGGTATCGCCTGGAGCAGGCGCCACAGCCCTTTCAGCAAAGGACTCATAGATCATCTTACCGCCCACCATTGCTAACAAAGTAAAGGCAACCCAAGGGGCAAAAGCCTCGAGCCAGCCCAGCAGCCCACGACCACCCCAATAGCCCAGCAACGGCATCAGCGCCTGAAAGGCGCCAAAATAAGCGCCGGCCAGCAGTGCCAGACGGACCGAGCTGGTTTTAGACTTGGCGCCGAGGCCAATCGAGACGGCAAAAGCATCCATGCTCAGTGCAATAGCGAGGAGCAGAACTTCGATCATGATGACTGTCCCTTAGCGTCCAGACGTGACAGATAGACTGGTCTCTTTGCTGGTCAAGCCTGGCGTAACCAGGTTGAGTAAAGCCGCGAGGCGCTTCAATTCGAACATTTGCATGGGGTGTCACTTTTCAATTGGATGGGCGCAAGACTTTCGCCAGGCTTCGGCAATCACTCGCTGATATTAGCCCCAAGCCAGGACATCCTCCACCCTAAATCCAGGTTTCCTGAGAGGGGCGCAGCCATCAGATATCCGTCATCAGACATGAATCTGCTTCAGCCTTGCGTCGCCACATACGCGCGTAACGACAAATAGTCAGCATTGAACTTGCGAATCCCCTCGCTCAGCTTATCCGTGGCCATGGCATCTTCGTTCATAAGCCAACGGAAGCTGCGTTCGTCGATAGTGACCTTTTCGATCGGCAGCTGCCTGGCTGCATCGGCCTCTAGTCGAGTTGGCACTGGCTCGTGACTTGAGTCCAGCTGTTCAAGCAACCCTGGGCTGATTGTCAGTCGATCGCAACCACTCAGCGCCAGCACCTCTTCCCGATTTCGAAAGCTCGCGCCCATCACCACCGTTGGATAGTCGAATTTCTTGTAATACTCGTAAATTCGCCGAACAGACAAGACACCAGGATCCTGCTCGGCGGTATACTCTTGTCCTGTATGGGCTTTATGCCAGTCGAGTATCCGACCCACAAACGGCGATATCAGGTAGACACCGGCCTGCGCACAAGCAACCGCCTGAGCGAACCCGAACAGTAACGTCAAGTTACAGTTGATACCCTCCGCTTCGAGCACTTGAGCGGCCCTGATACCCTCCCAGGTCGCAGCGATCTTGATCAGCACTCGAGACCGATCAATGCCCGCCGCTTGGTAAAGACCTATGATCCGCCGTGCCTTATCCAACGTTGCCAAGGTATCAAATGACAGGTTGGCATCCACTTCGGTAGAGACTCGCCCCGGAATATGTCGCAGCAGCTCTACACCAAAATTGATCGCCAGGCGATCCATGGCGGTATCGAGCCAGCTTGAGCCACCTTCCTGCTTACCTCGAGCGATGGCCTCCTTGACCAGATATTGATACTGGGGCATCTGTGCAGCACTCAATAACAAAGAGGGATTGGTGGTGGCATCCTGAGGGTGGTATTGCTTGATGGATTCGATATCGCCTGTATCGGCGACCACAGTGGTCACTCGCTTGAGTTGCTCCAGTTGCGATAGCATGTTGGTCTCCTCGGCTAAATTGACAGTGTACACCCACAAACGATGATGTCGCCGCCGGTATTGCTCGCCGGCGCAACTCAACCGCACGACAGCGCAAGGCTTCTGAGTTTGCTTCACCCGTACCAAGCTAGCATAATGACGCTTGTGCGATGGCAGCGGACGCCGACTTCAAACTCTAAGGGAAGGTGCAATAATTGATGAACGACAGCGTATCCTGGTCCGTGGTCATGACCAAGCCGAGAAGAGAGGATTATGCCGCCGCCCGCCTTGCCGAGCAGGACTTTGCCATCTACCTGCCGCTGGTCGCAAAATGCGACAAGCTGGGTAAACCGATAGGCACTATGCCCATGTTCCCCGGTTATTGCTTTTGCGGCATCCATCCTGACCAATCCATTGCACCGATCAGATCGACACCGGGCGTCATCAGCCTGGTCCGTTTCGCTCAAGAGATCGCCATCATACAGCCTGCTGTGATCGAGCGTCTGCGCCAGGCTGAGGTCATGCTGCTCGCCAGCGCCGCTGACGGTGGGCTCAAGCCCGGCGACCCAGTACGTATTACCAAGGGTCCATTCGCGGGTTTCGAAGGGCTCGCCTCTCGCGTCTCCGCAAAACGGATTGATGTACTAATGACGATTATGGGGCAAGCACAAAGGGTACGGTTTGCGCCGGAAGATCTGGCCAGAACCGAATGACAGCAAACCGCGGCTACGTCGAAGTTTTGCCTGAAGATGCCTGCGCCACGCCGGCTTGGAATTGCGCAATCTGATCAATAAATACGCAGCAAGGTCATTTCGCTGGTTTTATTTCAACCAGTATGACAGTATCTTGTTCATGAACTGAACATTCGCTGAAGAAACACCAGCATGCCGACTAGCTGCGCCTGATATCAGCGACACACTCAATTGAAGAAACCCTGCAACTTATGACGACGAATGCGCCAGCCAACAGCCGTGACGAACTTAAGCTGCGTGTGATGCGCGTGGTTGAAGATAATCCGTCAGCCAGCCAGCGCCAGATCGCCAATGAACTGGGAGTCAGCCTTGGCGGGGTCAACTACTGCCTCAAAGCGCTCGCAGAAAAAGGGCTGATCAAGATTGGTAATTTCGCCCGCGCAGAACGAAAACTCGGCTACGCCTATATTCTTACGCCCGCCGGCGTCGCGGAAAAGACTCGACTGACCGCTCGTTTTTTGAAGCGTAAGCTAAAGGAATACGAGGATTTGCGCGAAGAAATCGCCCTATTGCAGCGCGAGATAGACGATAGCAGCAAAGCCTGAGTTTCTGAGTAGTGCCCCTAGAGCCAGGCTCAGCTCACCCTTGCCTTCCTTCTTTGACAGCTATTGTTTGACAGCTAAGCACCCAGCGTATACTCAGATTAGAGGCGCCTAGCCGAGCACGCGCCACGTAACAGGGATTACCGTCCCGGGCGTCGGCGCCCGCGCACCAGGACCCACACCATGACATGCATCATCGCGCTATCAGTACTGATCAGTGCCATCCAGTACCATCCAGTACCATCAGCACTCGCCAGCACTAGCACGATTAGACCAGCTTGAAGCCCTGCTCGCTAAGTGGCATGGATCTTAGGCGGACGCCAACAGCCGCATAAATTGCATTGGTGATCGCTGGCGCCAAAGGCGGTAACGCAGGCTCGCCCAATCCGGTTGACGGGTTATCACTTTGAATAAAATGCACCTCTATTTCCGGCGTGGCGGCAATTCGCATCACCGAGTAGTCATCGAAATTATTCTGCTGAATTATGCCATTCCGCATCGTGATCTGCTGCAGCGCCATAGTGCTAAGACCATCAATAACAGAGCCCTGAACCTGACTTATGGCACCACTCATGTTGATGATCGGGCCTACGTCTACAGCCACAGTGACTTTGTTAACTCGAAAATTTTGATTGGCATCCACCGTCACTTCCGCGACTTCTGCCACATGTGCGGCATGGCAGAAGTAAAATGCTAGCCCCTGCCCGGTGCCCGCTGGCAGGGTTTTGCCCCAGCCTGCTTTAGCCGCCGCCAAATTAATCACGTCAATAGCGCGCCCTGTGTTCAGCGCATTGATATCTCCAGGCTTGATCCAACGGCGCTCGCCCATGAGTTCCAGCAGAAACTCAAGATGGTCGCGCCCGGCGAGCGTGGCCAGTTCGTGAATAAAGCTCTGCTCAACAAAAGCATTGGTATTGGACCCGGGCGCTCGCCAAGCGCCACAAGGCGTGTTGACCGGTAACATAGTCTGGCTTACCCGTGCATTGTTCAGTGCAACCATAGAAAATTCGTTGCCTCGAAGACCCGAACCGATCACTGGCTTGCCTTCATGGGCAAAACCTATGTAATGCTGATTCCAGGCTTTGAGCGTACCCTTCGCGTCTAAAGCCCCTTTCATATTCTCAAACCCGCCAACTCGAAAAAAGTCGTTGTGGATATCGTCAGTCCGAGTCCAGGTCAGTTTCACTGGTAATCCCGCACGTTTTGAAATGGCCATCGCCTCCGCGGCAAAGTCGTGTACTGCGCGACGTCCAAAAGCTCCGCCCATTCGAGTCAGCGTGACCTTCACATCGTCTGGTTTAATGCCCAGCATATTCTCTGCTATTTCTTTCACCTGGCCCGGAAACTGGCTAGGAACCCAGACAGACAGAGTATCTCGCTGGCTGCCACTGCCCTTTTTGAAGTCTGCTGTACAATTCATAGGTTCCATGCATACATGCGCGACATAAGGGAACTGGTAGAAGGCTTCGTGCACCTGATTGTTACTGTCTGCGAACTGCGCATCAACGTCAGGGCCTTCCAGGCTTACCTTGCCGTCACCTTTGCTGGCTGCTAGTTTTGCCTGGTCTATCATCTCTAACCAGTCATCCTGGGACGCAGCAGACTCATCCCATTGCACTTGCAGCTTAGCTTTCGCCGAAAAGACCGCCCAGGTGTCATCACCAACAATGGCGACTCCGCCACGCAGCGTCGCCAGCCCCTGCAGGAAAGCGCGAGAAGCCAAACCTGAGCGAGCATCGGGTTCAATGATAAAGGCATCTATAACACCGGGTAAGGCTCGGATTTCCTTTTCATTAAAACTCACCACTGATCCGCCGACTCTTGGGCAACGGGTATAACTGGCGTACTTCATGCCAGGAACATCTGTATCTATACCAAAGTCGGCTTGACCTATCGCTATCTCGAGGTTGTCTACGCCACTGATGGCAGAGCCGATAATGGTATAGGCACGTGGGTCTTTGAAGGACAAAGTGGCCGGATCGGGAACCGGTTGGCGAACTGCCAGTGCCGCCAATTCACCAAAAGATAGGCTCTGACCTGAGGTATGTGTCACTCGGCTCTCTCGTGCCACAAGCTCCTGACGTTCAACTTCGAGGGATTCAGAGGCTGCACCTATGAGCATCTCTCGCGCAGAGGCACCCATTTGCCGCATCATGTCGAAGTTTCGAGGAATCGAGGTTGATCCGCCTGCACCCTGCATACCAAATCTGGCTGGATCAATGGGTGCCTGCAGCACCAAGACGTCTTCCCATTTAGCGCCCATTTCTTCGGCAATAATCATCGGCAGTGCCGTTTTTATACCTTGCCCCATCTCTGGCGTCGCCGAATAGATCGTGATCTTGCCATCGGAGGCAATCTGAACATACACGTTTAACTCTTTTGAGCCGACCAGCGTGCCCAATTCTTGCCCAAAGACCGGCAACGGCAGGGTCAACGTCAGCATCAGTCCGCCACTCGCCAGTGCCGAGGCCTTGAGAAATCCACGACGACTTATTTCAATAGGGTTCATTCTGCGGCTCCTGTCGTCGCGTCAGATTCAATGCCAGGCTCAGTGCTTGGCATCACTCGCTCAGTCTGGCTTGCATCATAGAATTTAGCGGCTGAATGAATCGCCGCTCGAATTCTGATATAGGTGCCACAGCGACAATAATTGCCTGCCATCGCTTCATCAATGTCAGCGTCTGTCGGTTGCTGGTTAGCCGCCAACAACGCGGCCGCGCTCATGATCTGTCCCGCCTGGCAATAGCCACACTGAGGAACATCCTGCTCAATCCAGGCGCTCTGCAGCGGATGCAGGGTACCGCCTTGGGCGAGCCCCTCGATAGTGACAATTGGGCCTGCTACAGCGGCAACCGGCAAGACACAGGAGCGTACCGGCACACCATCGAGATGCACAGTACAGGCTCCACACTGAGCGATACCACAGCCATACTTAGTCCCGGTGAGCTTCAATTTGTCACGCAACAACCACAACAGAGGCATCTCAGGACTGGCTTCAACTTCACGAACTTCGCCATTCACCATCAGCTGATATATCGTCATAGTTTTTCCCAATGTTGACTGTGTTAATCGAGCAAGCTCGAGTATTTAACGAACTTTTAACGAACTTTTAACCAACTATAGCCTGCCGCATGTCTGCGTCTGCGGCAGGCTTCATCGCAATCTCGCGATTAGATGATCTCATGATATCCAGACGGATTGATGGCGCGGTCTGCTGCGGCCGTTAGGGCTTAACCCTGATGAGCTTGCCCGTCGCGCTATCGGTCAACAGATACAAATAGCCATCGGGACCCACTCTGACGTCCCGAATTCTGGCATCCAACTCTGCAAACAGCGACTCTTCTGCCACCAATTGACCGTCTTCCAGATCGACCCGTCTGACTTCATTATTAACGAGCGCGCCGATGAATAAATCGCCACGCCAATCCGGAAAGGCATCACCCTGATACAGCGCAAAACCGGAAGGCGCTATGCTTGGCACCCAATATTTCAGTGGCTGCTCCATTCCTGGTGCTGACTGAAAAGGAGACACGTAGGCCCCTGAATAGTTGATACCATAGGTAATCGCCGGCCAGCCATAGTTCTTGGCTTTCTCGATGCGATTAATTTCATCGCCGCCCTGGGGACCATGCTCATGGTTGTAGACTATGCCGGTATTTGAATCCACCACCAGCCCCTGGGTGTTTCGATGACCATAGGACCAGACATAGGGGTCGCCCGCTGTGCCATCGGCAAACGGATTGTCAGATGGCGCAGTGCCGTCTTTATTGAGCCTCAGGATTTTGCCGAGTTGGCTGAAGGTGTCCTGCGCCGCTTCACGATAATCAAACCCGTCGCCGGTGGCCAACAATAAGGTAGCATCGGCCAGTTCGACCATTCTTCCACCAAAATGCGCACCAGCCGCCTTGAGCGGCGACACCGTGAAGAGGATTTCGGTGTCTTCTAAGCCCTGAGCACCTAGTCTGGCTTTAACAATGCGAGTCCCATTCGCATCGAGCGTACCCCAGGCAAAGGACAGATAAACCGTTTGATTCTCTGCAAAGTTGCTGTCCAGTAGAATGTCGAAGTAGCCGCCCTGACTTTCAACCAGCGTTGCCGGCGTACCGCTAAGAGGCTCACTCACCGCCCCCGTGCTTGACACGCGCAATAATTGTCCCGGACGTGTCGCTACCAGCAATTCGCCCTCAGGTAGAAACGCGACAGACCAAGGAAAATTAAGATCTTCCGCCACAGTCTCGAGCTGATAGTCGGCGCTTGCCGACAGTGTTGACAGGGCCAATAGCGGGGAGATTAACAGGGTGACGAGCAGGCGAGATATCATTTATTCTGTCTCTAACGTAGAATTCAAACCATTATAGCCAGTCACAACCGAATCAGGACAGTAAAATGACAAGAACCATCGGCGCCTTTATTGTGGCAGTTATCGGCACCTACCTGTTAGGTGTGCTTTTTATTGGCCAGGGCAATCTCGCCAGTGTCGCCGAGATGGGACTGACCGTCGAGTTCGGTGACCGTATCAATACCTTGGTGCATGACCTGACGCACATGACCGCTATTTACTTACCGCTGGTTACCGTGAGTTCCATTATTGCATTTCCCGTCGCAGCCATGATCATACGATTGAAACCCAGCCTACGTCTGATCGGCTATATCTCTGCGGGCTTTGTTGCTCTGGTCGCGATGCATGTGATCATGAAAATGACCCTTGGTCTTACCGGCGTTGCGCCAACCAGAACACTGGTGGGTTTGCTGGCACAGGGTATCGCTGGCGGCTTTGGCGGCTACCTGTTTCATCTTTTGACTCGCAGCAGATCCTTGTCCTGAACCTCAGGCTGCGCCATTCAGTCTGCTCTATTCAGTCAGTCTGCGATGAGCGCCTGATAAACTCGGGTTCGCAGTTCTCGCCGAATCGGATAGGTGGAAGATGGCATTAACTGCGTGAGGAATATTACAAACAAATCTTCCTTCGGGTCGATCCAAAAGAAAGTACTTGCAGCGCCTCCCCAGTGATGCTCGCCAACGGAGGTGATGATATGCGCCTTGACGGGATCAAGTACTACCGCAAAGCCCAGACCAAAACCTATACCCTCATAGCTGGTTTCACTCCAGACGGGTTGCCCCATCGCCGCCATATCAGCATTGTTAGGTAACTGATTGGTACGCATATAGTCAACCGTCTTTCTGCTCAGCAAGCGCTGACCATCAAGCTCCCCCTCATTGAGTAACATCTGGCAGAACCTGGCATAGTCAGCCAAGGTTGATACGAGGCCACCGCCACCTGAGAATACTGCCGGCGGCTCAAAGTAAATGCTTTTTGCCGAACCCTCCTGAAGCTTGAGGCCCGGCTGTTTAGCCCCATCGAGAGCGCCTGCTGATCTCGCGACAGCACTCATGTCAGCACCCGACAGGGGTGAGTAGAGCGCAGCGAATCGTGATCGATTTTCTGCCTTAACTGAGAAACCTGTGTCATTCATTTTTAGCGGCCCGAGAATTCTTTGTTGAAAGAACTCGGCCAATGACAGGCCAGACCAGACTTCCACCAGACGCCCCAGCACGTCGGTGGAGATACTGTAATTCCATTCGGCACCCGGTTGGCAGATGAGCGGTATCGCAGCGGCACGCTTCACCCATTCTTCTAGATTTTTCGCGTCACTCGCTCCATCAATACCGGCTTGACGATAAGCGGCATCAACGACATTTGACTGCATAAAGCCATAGGTCAGCCCACTGGTATGGGTCATCAGATGCCGCACCGTTATGGGCCTCTCCTGGGATACTGTTTCCTCAAGCGAAGCATTACCTCCAACCCACACTCGAGTCTCGAGGAACTCGGGTAAATAGCGTGCGATCGGGTCATCCAGCTGAAAGCAGCCCTCTTCATAGAGCATCATGGCAGCCACTGTCGTGATGGGTTTAGTCATAGAATAGGCACGTACGACCGTTTCGTCAGTAAAGGCTTTACCCGCTTCGATGTCGGCTTCGCCGGTACTCTGCTGATAGACAATCTCACCATGGCGAGCAACCAAGGCACTGCAACCGGCTAAGCGTTTCGACGCCACCTGCTGCTCAAGCCAAGTGGTGATTCGATTCAGTCTTTCAGACGACATACCCACGGTTTCCGCTTTCGTCACAATTTTCTCCAAGGACAAAATAAAATTTTAAGTCCCATTATTCATGGCAAACTCTGGCTAGACAAGGATATCAACTCAAGGAGTGAGAGTTATGCGTCATACCACACGCTATAGCAGCAACCTGAGTTACAGCGGCAGGAACAAGACCATTCTGGTGTTTCTAGACGGCACCTGGAACGACGAAAATGGTCATGCTGCCGACGGTCTGACGACCAGCATTTACCATCTTTTTACTGCCGTTGCAGGCCAACTAGATTCAACCAACACGCCCTGGGTCAAGACGCACGCCGCACACACGGCGCTCTATTTCAGGGGCATCGGCAACGACGAAGAACACGACACCTTGGGTACCTTCTACGGTGCAATCTTCGGCGCTGGTGAAAAACGAATCAGAGATCATGCCTATTGCGAAATTCTGCGGCACTATAACAAGGGCGACAGACTGGTTCTTATCGGCTTTAGTCGCGGCGCAGCCTGCGCTCGTTTGTTAGCCGCAAAACTCCATCGATATGGCATCAAGCAAACGCTGAAGGTGACTCACACAGACCGCGAGAACGAAAAGTTCTTCCTCCAATACACCAACATTGATGAGACTAACGTCGCCGTCGACGTCGATTTTCTGGGTTTGTTCGATACAGTCGGTGCCTTTGGCATCCCTTTGAATCTGCCGGGCTTACCCTTTCAGAAGCTCAACCTGTTCAAGGACCTGACCATCGCCAACAATGTCAGGCGCGCAGTGCATTGTGTTGCGATCGACGAAAGTCGTGAAGCCTTTATTCCGACCCTCTGTAACAAGGCCAGTCATATTGACGAAGTGTGGTTCGCCGGTGTTCATGGGGACATAGGTGGCGGCTACCAATATGCAGAGTTGGGTAAGATTGCACTCGCCTACATGGTCGACAAACTCCACCAAGCGTTGGCCGAATACTCCATCACCTATGACGAACTGCTGCTACAGCAATTAACCGAATACTCATTGGAGTATGATGAGATCCGCATGCATTACCATGGAGACGGCATCAAACGTCGTCCACGTGAAATTTTTGTCTCGGTAAACAACACGCGATCTTCGCACAAGCCCAAGGTTCACCATTCTGTCGCGAAACTGCAGAATTCAAGCAACCTTTTCGTCGCCGAGAATTTCGCCAGCTTTACCACCATGACGCCCATTTTATATTCGCCCGAAAACGTCAAGACGCTGACACAGCCACTCAAACTGGTGAAGTAAATCAATTTCTGGTCGCCCGCCAAGCCAGGTACCCTGCTAGCAACGAGGCACCGCTACAGGCGCGCCTCTCGTTGGCAGCCAGCCTATTGAGACCCGAGGCGTTCGCGGGCTATCTGCAATATCTTGATCCAGCTCAAAGTTCAGGTCATTACCCCAACCTATACTCGCTATCTAGTAAACGCTCAACTGGACGTCAAGCTAGTCAAGCTACTAGTCAAGCTACTAGTCAAGCTAATTGTAACAAGCTAACAAGCTAAGCATATCAAGCTAAGCGTAAATCGACTCAACCAGTGGTAATACAGGGGTAATATCCGAATGACATTAAGCAAAATAACTGCAGGTCTTGTCTTGGTACTGGCATCACTCACCGCTCAGGCTGATATTCGAAGCGATTTGGCCGACCCTAATCTTTCACTGGCGCAGGTGCTGAACAATGCCCTCGCCAGCGGCGAATCCCTGAAGGCTGCTATCGCCGAGATGATAGCCATTGAACCAAGCCTCGCCCAATCTATTGTTGCAACCGCCTTGCTAGCAGAACCTGGCGCCGCTGCTGAGATTGTCACAGCCGCTGTGGGAGCCGGTATGGATCCCGCTGCAGCCGTCAGTGTCGCGCTCATTGCCAACACAGGGATAGACCCGCAAATCATCATAGCTGCAGCCGTTAACGTCAGTCCGGAAAGCACGCATGGCGCGATTGCCAATGCGGCCACCACAGCATTGGCAAAACGCCTGACAAAACCCGTCATTGAACCGGCGCGCGCAACTCTACTGCCTGTTGCTGCCATCCGTGCCGCCGGCGGCGGCGCCGCTTTTACCGTCGCAGAAAACCAGGCTGTTCGAGCCGTGCTCGACCAAATCGAGGCGCAGCTGCAGGACTTGGGATTAGGAGATATTGAATTAACCCAGCAGGTGTCATCAGTCATCGGTCAATTGACTGAAGCCAAAACAGACGTCACAACCTCAGTCGCTGCACTTCAAAAAATCAAACTTGATTTGACTGCCGCCAAAGCCGCACAAGCGGAGGCTATCGCCTTGGCCGCCGAAGCGGAAGCACTGGCGGCGGCTGGCGAAATCGCAGTTGATGTACTGGAAAGCGCCCAGTCTGCTGTTTTAGCGGCGAGCGAAGCCGTTGCTGATCGAGAAGCCGCCCTCGCGCTCGCCAATGCAGAGCTGAGCTTTGCCGAGGCAGAAAATGCAGTTATACAGGCGCAAAGCACCACGGTGCTTAGCGTGCTTGACACCGTCACTGGCGCCGCTACCCAGACCTCAACGGCTGCTACCGAAGTCAAGGAAGCGGCGACGCTGGCCGCTGCCGCCATTGGTGGCGACCCGACTGCCGTCGCCAATCGAAATGCCAAAATCACCGCCGCGGCAAACGCGGCCAATGCTGCCAGGCTTGCTGCTGTTGCTGCCAAAGCTGCCGCAGACGCCGAGATTGCCGCGGCCGAAGCTGACAGATTGGCTGCGTCTGAGGCGATCGCCGGTAAAACGCTAACCGCGGCGGAAGAAGCGATTGCTACAGCATTAGCCGCTTCAAAAGCAGCCGCATTGCTGGTGACGACTAAGGCCAATGCTGACGCAAAGATCGAAGCTGACTACAAGGCTGCCGTCGCCGCCCTGGTCATCGCAGGCGGCACGCCTCCAGCAGCGATTCTTGAAACTGGCCTGACGATTGCCGAGCTGCAGGTTATCGTCACGACTAAAAAAGCCTTAGTAACTCAGGCTAAAGCCGAATTGGCCAGTGCGCAAGCGGCGCTGACCACTGCGAAAAACCTGGTGTCTACAAAAGTAACCGATAAGCAAACTCTGTTAGCGAACATCACCAAGGTCGAAGCCGCTACGGAACGAAAAAATGCAGCCACTAACGCGGCGGCATCGGCATTAACCAACTTTAACGCAGCCGAATCTGCACTGCAGGTACTAGCCAGCATAGAGGCGAACCTTGCCGACCCCACGGCGTTGAGTAATGCTGCTGCCAATGCAGATACGCTTGTTGCTACCGCAACATCGGTGCAGACCTCAGCCACTACGCTGAAAGCTGCTGTAGCAGCACTGGTCGCAACTAGCGTCACGGACACCACCGCCCTTCAGCAAGCAATCGCCAGCGTGGCCGCTGCGAAAGCGGCAGCCGACACAGCTGCCGCGGCGGCGGCGGCAGAAGCGGCAGCAAAACTCGCTGCTGCCGAGGCAGCTCTGATCGCTGCTGCAGAAAAGAAACAGCTTGAAGAAGAAGCTATTGAAGCCGCAAATATCGATAAAATTCTTTCCAATATCGACGATGTTGTTGCAAGTGTCTCTGGTGATGCGCCAAAAGCCTGAGCCTGCTGCAGTACAGTAATTCGTCTGGCGACAGACTCAAGAGGGCATCACTGACATGGTACGGAATCCATGACAGCGATGCCCTCGCTGATTTTGGTCTTTCGACAGCAAAACGCCCGCGACATCCTCAATTGACCCCACCGGTTTCTGCCTTCAACTCAATACCCAGCAATAGGCCCAAGTGCCATCTCAGTGCTCGCGACGACCGGCCACTTTCGTCGCCCGTCACTGAGGCTTAACCCTAACGCCTGCAGTCGGAACAAAATCTGGTTGAACTGGTTATACTGTCAAGCGATCGACTGTCCAACACGTCCCCCCTAGAGCGAGACTCGCGTGCCCAACTTACTCGACTTTGAACAATCTCTACTGACTGCAGTTCGAGCAGCGGTCGCATTTCGAGGGGAGGGACCAAAAATTCCGGCGATGCCCACCAGTAGCGCCGACGAACTGAGGGCACGCTTCAATAGACCTCTTGACGAGGACGGCAGATCAGGACCCGAGGTCATCAGCGATTTGATCAATGCCGCAGCGGGAGGCCTGGGGAGCAATACGCAATCTAATTTCTTTGCCTGGGTTCAGGGCAGCTCACACCCTACCGGCGTGGCGGCAGATTTACTGACGTCTGCCTGGGGCCAAAATGCCGGTCTATATGCGATGTCACCCGCTGCGGCCATCGCAGAGGAAGTCGCCGGCCAATGGTTACTCGATCTTTTAAATCTGCCGGCGAGCGCCTCGGTTGCCTTTACCACCGGTGCGACCATGGCAAATTTCATTAGCCTTGCTGTCGCGCGCAGTGAGGTCCTGAGGCGTATCGGCTACGATCTGGAACAAGATGGAATGGCAGGAGCACCACCCGTGACCGTCATGGTTGGCGCCGAAACCCACTCCAGCGTTCTGTCCGACCTTCGTCATCTTGGATTCGGCGAGCGCAATCTTGTTGTCATAGCGTCAGATTCTCAAGGTCGAATGTCTAGCTCGAACCTGAAGGCGCGCCTGAATCAGATCTCGGGCCCGAGCATTCTTGTGGCTCAGGCTGGGCACATCAATACAGGATCCTTTGACCCCTTTAACGAGATCATTCCTCTCGCTCACAAACAGGGTGCCTGGGTGCATGTCGATGGTGCCTTCGGCTTGTGGGCCAACGCCGTACCGCGACTCAAACACCTAACGCAAGGCGTAGAACTGGCAGACTCCTGGTCTGTTGACGGGCATAAGTGGCTACAGGTGCCTTATGATGCCGGATTCGCTATTGTCAGAGACGCGAAGGCCCACACGCGGGTTATGCGCATCACGGCGAGCTATCTGAAAACTGAGGCCAATGCAGGTCGAAATCCCTCAGACTATGTACCAGAGCTTTCTCGTCGCGCCAGGGGCTTTGCTGTGTGGGCGACATTGCAGGCGCTAGGCCGGCGTGGTGCGCGCAATTTGGTCCTTGGGCACTGCCGCTGCGCCATCCACCTCGCCGATCGGCTGAGGGCTGTGCCTGGGATTCATGTGATGAATGAGGTGGTGCTGAATCAAGTGGCAATTAGTTTTGGCCAGCGAGGCCCTAGCGACGAGTCCACTGAAGCCGTGATCGCGAAGTTAAGGCACCAGGATCAGCATTTCGTTCTTGGCGCACGCTGGCGCAATCACGCCATCCTGCGTATTTCTATCACGTCAATGCTCACTCAGCTGAGCGATATCGACACCTTGGCTGACGCGATTATAGGCGCTTGGCGCGACGCAGCCTGACCCTTGCTAACAGCCTGACCCTTGCTAAAGGTCGCTGCTGCGGCTCAAGGCTTTATCCGCAGATTGCTCTCTGCTGATTGCTCTCTGCTGATTGCTCTCTGCAGAAAGACTCATTCCCGCAGCGACTTGAATAACATCTCTCGTGCTAAAAATGACTGCGATCGCAGTGGTTGCACGAGGCCTACAATATTACTCAAACCCGGTATAGGTCACAAAATTGGTATTATCTTCACGCACCGATTTGACGCTGTTAGCGGCAAAGTCAAAATCAGGCCAGCCCATGGCGACGCAAGTCATGATTGTCTGATCATCCGGAATTTTGGCATGTTCGCGTACCACCGACGATTGCATAATGCCCTGCCCGTTGATTACCGTACCCAGGCCACGAGTCCATGCTGCCAATACAAGACCATAGACTACGGCGCCTAAATCGAAGTGACAAATGGTGTCATGCTCCA
>Ga0181561_10000473_pt1 | contig 33869 bp, 28 predicted proteins | sample 011ome_19_FD_133760 | JGI IMG/M metagenome (GOLD analysis project Ga0181561, IMG submission 133760) | Coastal salt marsh microbial communities from the Groves Creek Marsh, Skidaway Island, Georgia - 011510BT metaG (megahit assembly) | ecosystem: Environmental > Aquatic > Marine > Intertidal... | reverse complement strand
GGTCCGCCATCGGCGGGGAATGGCGCTGACGGTCGCGTCGACTCGGCTCCGTCTCCCGTCGACTGCGCGACGAGCGGCTGCCACTCGCGGGCGCCGCCCCTGATCACGTCAGCCAGAGACCGCAGCACGACGACGAGGCCCTGCCCCCCGGCATCGACAACACCGGCGAGCCGAAGAGCCTCCAGCATCGTCGGGGTGAGATCCAATGCCTCCTCGGCCGCTCGCACCGCGGAGTCCATGACCGCCGCTGCGTCGCTGCGACCCTCGGCTGCAGCCGCACCAAGGGCCCGCTCTGCTCCCTCAGCGGCCGAGCGCATCACCGTGAGGATGGTGCCCTCCACCGGATGTGCCACGGCCTCGTATGCCAGATCAGCCCCTCGTCGCAGAATGCGGTGAATCACCTCCCCATCGAGGCCCGCCTCCGCCTGATCAAGGCCTTCGCCAACTCCGCGGAGGATCTGGGACAGGATCACCCCCGAGTTGCCACGAGCTCCCAGCAGGGCGCCCGTCGCGAGGGCCCGGGCCGCCTCGACGCCCGTCGACGTCGGCTTCTCGCAGCAGGCATCGACCGACAGGGCCGCCGCCTCCACGGTGAAATAGAGGTTCGTGCCGGTATCGCCATCGGGGACGGGAAAGACGTTGAGGGCGTCTATGTGAGCGCGAGCCGAGCCCAGGGCCGCCAGTGCCGTGTGCGCCCAGTCCCGCACCAGGGCCGCGGACAGTGTGTCCGGGACACTCGTACTCACGTTCGCGCTCCCTTCGACTCGGACCCGCAATCCCCCGAAGGTACCCTCAATTTGGGGCTTCGATCAGGGCTCGGCTAGTCTTGCCCCTCGCGGCAGATGCTGTCGCCCCCGACACCCCGCCCGCCAGGGCGGAATATGACCTCCACCCCACCGGGTGGAAGAACGAAGGAGTACACCGTGGCTGCCAACTGCGACGTCTGCGGCAAGGGCCCCGGCTTCGGGAACAGCATCTCTCACTCCCATCGCCGCACCAAGCGCCGCTGGAACCCGAACATCCAGTCAGTGCGCACGGTTCAGAACGGCACGCCCAAGCGCGTGAACGCCTGCACCTCGTGCATCAAGGCCGGCAAGGTCACCCGCGCCTAGTCTGGCGCTCGCCTCTTCCAGCACTGGTTGCCCAGTCACACCGCGCCAACTCCTGGCGGTACTTGCCTTGCGATGCCTCATCTCGTGAAGGCCCAGGACTCAGGCAAAGTGCTGGAAACCCTGCTCTGAACCTCGCTGGGTGCCGTCGACCAGCACGGCTGGCTCGCCCGCGGCCACCGCGCCGATGACGACGAACCCCTCGGGGAGGGACGTTCCCGGTGGGAAGGTCGCCAGCAGGGCGTGATCCTCTCCCCCGCAGAGCATCCATTCCAGCGGGTCGACGTTGTAGGCCGAGGCTGCTGCCTGCATAGGCTCGGGGATCTCCCAGCCATCCGTGGAGATCTCCAGCACGACCCCAGAGGCCTGCGCCACATGTCCGGCGTCTGCCACGAGTCCGTCACTGATGTCGATCATGGACGTTGCCCCGGCCTCGGCTGCTCGCGGTCCCGCGGCATAGGGCGGCTGCGGGAAGCGATGCGCATCCACGAGCACCTTGGGTGAGCGGAAACCTCGCGAGAGCAGGGCCAACCCGGCCGCCGACCAGCCAAGCCGGCCCGCCACTGCGATGACGTCACCGGGCTGCGCACCGGACCGCCGGACGGGTGTCCGGCCAGCCAGATCGCCGAGGGCCGTGACGCTCAGGATGATCTGCGGCGCCTCCACGACGTCGCCTCCGACGAGCGAAGCGCCCACGGTGTCTGCCTCCTCTCGCAGGCCCGCTGTGCACTCCATCGCCCATGCAGTCGGCAGGTCAGCAGGACCGCCGAAGCCCACCACGAGCGCGGTGGCGGTGCCGCCCATCGCGGCGATGTCGGCCAAGGATGCCGCCGCCGCCTTGCGACCGATGTCGATGGCGGTCGACCAGTCCCGACGGAAGTGACGTCCTTCGACCAGGACATCGCATGTCACCGCGACTGAACCGCTCGGAGTTGCCAGGACGGCAGTGTCGTCACCGGGCCCCACCAGCACCCGATCGTCTTCGGGGAGATCTGACGTGATGCGGCCGATGAGACCGAACTCGCCCGTGTCCTTCAGCGTTGTCTCAGCACCCATGGCCGTCAGTGTGTCAGGTCTTGACCAGCACGCCGAGGCCGGAGCGAGATGCGTCAGCGCAGATTCGTGCCCTTGCGCAGTGCATCAGCCACGAGGCGATCCACGAGCTCGGGATATTCGACTCCCTGCTCCTGCCACATCCGAGGAAACATGGAGATCGGAGTGAAACCAGGCATGGTGTTGACCTCGTTGAGAACGATCTCGCCCTGCGGAGCCAGGAACAGATCGACGCGTGCCAGCCCCTCGCAGGCCAGCGCCTCGAACGCCTTCACGGACAGGTCGCGGATCTGCGCCTCCAGATCCGCCGGCAGGTCTGCTGGCACGATGAGCGTGGCCGAGTCGTCGAGGTACTTGGCCTCGTAGTCGTAGAAATCATGATCCGCGCTCACCACGATCTCTGCGCATCGACTGGCCTGGGGAACGCCCTGCTCGTCGACAAGCACGGCACACTCGATCTCCCGGGCTCCCACGACTGCGGCCTCGACGATCACGCGCGGATCGTGCTGCCGAGCCACTTCGATGGCCCCTGCTACGTCATCGCGCGTGCTCACCTTGGAGATCCCGAGTGACGAGCCTGCTCGAGCCGGCTTCACGAACACGGGCAGACCCAGCGAGGCAATGTCGGTGAGGACGCTATCCGGATCCTCACGCCACAGACGGTCGGAGACGGCCAGGTATCGGCCTGCGCCCAGGCCTGCCTGCTGAAGAGCACCCTTCATGAAGCCCTTATCCATCGCCAGGGCCGCGCTGAGAGTCCCGGAACCAACGAAGGGAACCTGCATCGTCTCCAGCAGACCCTGAACGGTGCCATCCTCGCCCCAGGGTCCGTGCAGCACCGGGAAGACGACATCGACCTGCAGGCATGCGTCGACAGTGACGGCGTCCACATCACCGGACACCTCCGGCAGCCGTCCGGACTCGTCCAGGACACTCAGCCCACCGTCAGCAGCCGCCACCCACGAGCCGTCGCGACGGATTCCGATCACCGTCACCTCATAGCGACTGGGATCAAGTGCTTCCACGATCGCACGGCCGCTGATGCAGGAGATCTCGTGCTCGCTGCTGCGCCCACCCAGCAGGACGGCGACCCGGATTCTCTCCACGGGAGGACGCTACCGGTCAACGCTCACCCCACCCGTCTCCCCCGCCAGATCCCGATCGTGCCAGTACGCTGCAACGCGTGACAGCACATCAGTGGTCGCCCCAGACCATCGCGGTGACCGCCGGGCGTCCAGCCGCCGCGCCCGATGCCCCTCTCAATACCCCGATCGTTCCGGCATCGGCGCTCCACGCCGGCGGCACCTGGGAGTACGCCAGAGAGGGCGCACCCACGACCCAGGCCCTTGAGGACGCGATCGGAGCACTCGAGGGCGGAACAGCCGTCGCGTTCAGCTCCGGGATGGCCGCTGCCAATGCCGTGATGGACCTCGTCCCGGCAGGCGCCCTCGTTGTCGCTCCCAGCGCCGCCTACACGGGTGTCGCCGTGCGCCTTCGCGAATTGGCCGAGGTCGGCCGCATCACGTTGCGCATCGTGGATGTCGACGACACCGACCAGGTCCGCGATGCATGCCACGGAGCTCATCTGCTGTGGTTGGAGTCCCCCACCAATCCGCTGCTTCAGGTGGCCGACCTCTCCGCCTGCATCGGCCACGCCCGTCAAGCGGGAGCACTGGTCCTCGTCGACAACACCTTCGCCACACCACTTCTGCAGCAGCCGCTCGCGCTGGGTGCCGACTTCGTCCTCCACAGTGTCACCAAGGCCCTGAGCGGACACTCCGACATCCTCATGGGCGCCATCGTCGCGCGAGACGCGGAGCGCGCGGACAAGGTCCGCATCCGGCGCGTGCTGCTCGGGGCCGCCCCGAGCGCCTTCGACTGCTACCTCGCGCTCCGGGGCCTTCGGACCCTCGCTGTTCGGGTCGAACGTGCCCAGGAGAACGCACGGGCCATCACGACGCGGTTGAGCGCACATGACGTGGTGTCCCGTGTGCGCTATCCGGGATGGGGCACCATCGCCGCCATCGAGCTGACCTCGGGCGCAGAAGGCGCCGATGCGCTGTGTCGTGCCGTCAGGCTGTGGATCCATGCCACGAGCCTCGGTGGTGTCGAATCGCTGCTCGAACGCCGCCGCCGCTGGCCGCTGGAGAGCGCGACAGTGCCAGAGGGTCTAGTCCGGCTCTCGTTCGGAATCGAGTCCGCTGACGACCTCTGGGCCGATCTGGAGCAGGCACTCACGGCCACACACTCCATCGCATGACGGCCACGTTGGTCACTCCCGCAGCAGTGCCTCCGCCTTGGTGTTCCGAGCCATGAACGATGCCGCGAGGGTCTTCGGGGAGCGACCTCGGTAGAGCACCTCCACGACCTGCTCCGTGATCGGGAGGTCGACACCGTTCTCACGTCCGAGTTCGAGGATGGGCTGGCAGCTCTTGTATGCCTCGCAGGTCTGCTTGGTGGCAGCGATCGTCTGCTCCACTGACAGGCCCTGACCCAGGTTGAAACCGAAGGTCCGATTGCGGGAAAGCGGTGACTGGCAGGTTGCGACAAGGTCGCCGACACCGGCAAGGCCCTGAAACGTCAGGGGGTCGGCTCCGAGCGCGACGCCCAGCCGCGCCATCTCCGCCAGACCCCGGGTGATGAGCGATGCCTGGGAGTTCTCGCCCAGGCCCATGCCCGCGGCCATGCCGTTGGCGACCGCAATCACGTTCTTCACGGCACCTCCGATCTCGGTTCCGACCACGTCGGTCGTCCAGTAGGGCCGGAAGTAGTCGGTTGTGCAGGCGTTCTGGAGCCGTTGGGCACTGGCCTCATCGATGCAGGCCACTGTGGTCGCTGCAGGCTGCCGCTCGGCGATCTCGCGCGCGAGGTTCGGACCCGACACCACCGCCACTCGGTCGGCTGAGACGGCCGCCGACTCCATGATCACCTGACTCATCCGCTTGCTCGTCCCGATCTCGATGCCCTTCATCAGGCTCACGAGGACGGCGTCGGGATCGATCGCCTCGCCCCAGTCTCCCAGGTTGGCGCGCAGGACCTGGGCGGGTACGGCCAGAACCACGAGGGAGGCTCCCGCGAGTGCCGTGGCCGGATTCGTCGTCGCGGAGAGGCGCGCTGGCAGTGCGATGCCCGGGTGATAAGCCTCGTTCCGGTGATTCTCCTCAATATCCCGCACAGCGACGGGGTCCCGGCCCCAGATAGTGACATCGCTGCCTGCGTCAGCCAGCACCATTCCGAAGGCGGTGCCCCATGATCCGCTTCCCATGATCGCCACGCGGGTCATGCGGGCCTCCAGACTGGCGACGAAGGGGCAGCCGACACGAGCGTCTCGGCCACGATTCTCAGGCCCCTCATCATGCCGGGTCTGATCCGCCCATGCCACGACCCTCCGGCGGGGACTCATCGCGGATCGCAGCCAGCAGAGCGGTGATCGCCGCCATCAAGCGGTCACCGGCCTCGTGAAACGTCTCCGCATCGAGGGGCTTGTCCGCAAGGTCGCTAAGGTCGATCGGATCGCCCACCACGACGTGCATGGCCTTGCGTGGCCAGATCCGGAATTCCTTGGCGTAGGGCGCCATGACCTCCTGCGCTCCCCAATGCGCCATGGGGTAGAGCGGACATCCGCTGAGCAGGGCCAGGCGCACGGCGCCCGTCTTGGCTCCCATCGGCCAGAGGTCCGGGTCCTTGGTGATCGTTCCCTCCGGGTACACGACGACGCACTCGTCCCGGTCGAGCGCGGTCAGAGCGTCGCGGATAGCGCTCGACGCGTCCGAGGTCTCACGGTAGACGGGGATCTGACCGGCTCCGGTGATGATGCGGCCGGCGATGGGGACGCGGAAGACGGACTCCTTCGCAAGGAATCGGGGAGGCCGGTCCGCCGACCAGACGGCAAACGCCACGACAAGCGGATCGAACCAGGACATGTGATTGGTCGCAACGATCACTCCCCCGGGCTGTCTGGACAATTTCTCGGTACCCCGAATGTCCCATGCCACCAGGGTGCGCATGAGGGGCCACAGGAGCGCGACGGCGAAGCGGTAGGAGAAGCCCAGAGGGGATCGGCGAGTCACACGGGACGACACCCGACCACCTCCTCGCCTCACCGTGCGACTGCCACTGCAGGCACCTCCCGAGGGTAGCCATGTGGCCCTGTCTCGGGGGTGAGACCGGACCAAGACGTGCGTGCTATCGCGCCGGGTGTTGGATAGGCGGGTGCCTGATCAGTCGAAATGGACCGTCATAGTCCCGGTCAAGGGCTTCTCCGCGGCCAAGTCCCGCATCGACTCGGCATCTGCGGCGCCCGCCGACCTGGCACGCGCGTTCCTCAAGGACGTCCTCGCGGCCATCGCCCAGGAACCCAGCGTCGCCCGACTCATCGTCGCCACGGCTGATCCAGCCGTGGCGGAGGTTGCCTCCGAGCACGGCGCTGAGGTCGTGGACGACAGCGGTCATCCAGGCATCAATGCGGCCGCGGCCCACGCCTCGCGGCAGCGTGCCGCGGGCACAGGAGTCGCCGTCGTCGTCTCGGACCTGCCTGGACTCACCCCGTCCGCCCTCGGCGCCGCCCTCTCGCTGGCAAGCCTGGCTTCGACATCGTTCATCGCTGATCGAGCGGGGACCGGGACAACGATGTGGATGTCGGGTGATGGTCTGGGATTCCCGTGCCATTTCGGACCGCAGTCACGTCGAGCCCACGTCGCCGCGGGTGCGCTGGACCTCGTCGCCCATCACCCGGAGCAGCGGTCTGCTCTGGCTGCTGCTCGCGCAGACATCGATACCTGGAGTGAACTTCTGGAGGCGACCCGCGTGGGTTCGTTCACGGCTGAGCTGCTGGAGGCGAACTCCGTGATCCACCTTGGCGATGACCTGCGAAGCACGTGACAAGACCCCCTGATCCACGAGGGATCAGAGGGTCTCGTCGAGTGCTGAGGACTACCGCTTGCGCGCGGGTGCCTTCTTGGCAGCGGCCTTCTTCGCGGGAGCAGCCTTCTTGGCCGGAGCCTTCTTGGCAACAGCCTTCTTGGCCGGTGCGGCCTTCTTCGCGGGCGCAGCCTTCTTGGCCGGGGCGGCCTTCTTGGCAGGAGCCTTGCTCACGATCTTCTTGGCACCCGACACAACGGCCTTGAACTCGGTTCCGGGACGGAACTTGGGGAGCTTCGTCGCCTTGATCTTGACGGTCTCGCCGGTGCGCGGGTTGCGACCCAGACGCGCCTTGCGGGCCTGGCTCTCGAAGACGCCGAAACCGCTGACAGCGACCTTCTCGCCACGGACGACGGCCTTCTTCGTCTCCTCGATGAACGCGTCGACAATGTCTGTCACGTCGCGCTTGCTGTGACCGAGACGGGTGGCCACTGCATCAATAAGTTCAGCCTTGTTCACTTGATACCCCTCCGGAGGGTGTTAGGCCGGCTCCGATCGGCCGGCTACGCCAGACTACGACGTCGTACGCATATATCAGCGCGCCACGCCGAGTAATCTGTTGCAGCGCAACACAATTCACGGACTCACAAGCGCCCGTGCGCAATCGTCGTCCGGTGACCTAGGTCACGGGTGTCGTCGTGGGCTTCCAAGAGGGCCGGGTGGTCTCGAAAGCCTGGATCTCATCGGCGTACTGCAATGTGATGCCGATGTCGTCCAGACCCTCCATGAGTCGCCAGCGCACGTAGTCATCGACCTCGAAGTCAGCGACGATGTCGCCTGCGCGCACCTGGCGCTGATCGAGATCGACTGTGACCTCCAGCGACGGATCAGCCTCCACCGCACTCCAGAGTGCCTCGATGACGGCCTGGTCCACCTGCGCAGTGAGCAGGCCCCCCTTCCCCGAGTTTCCGCGGAAGATATCCGCGAACCGGGGCGACAGGACCACGGCGAAGCCATAGTCCTGAAGTGCCCAGACAGCGTGCTCTCGACTGGACCCCGTACCGAAGTCCGGACCTGCGATGAGGATGCTGGCGCCGTCAAAATCAGGCTTGTTCAGGACGAAGTCCGGGTCCTTGCGCCATGCTGAGAAGAGGCCGTCCTCGAACCCATGACGGGTGATGCGCTTGAGGTACTCGGCCGGAATGATCTGGTCCGTGTCGACATTGCTGCGACGCAGGGGGACGGCGGTCCCGGTATGGACGATGAACTTCTCCATCGGATTCTCCGTTCGTCTCAGGCAGTCGCGACGGGCGACAGGTCGGCGGGCGAGGACAGGTGACCGGTCACCGCAGTGGCGGCCGCCACTGCGGGCGAGACCAGATGGGTGCGCCCACCAGGTCCCTGGCGACCTTCGAAGTTTCGGTTGGACGTCGATGCGCTGCGCTCCCCGGGCGCCAGCTTGTCGGGGTTCATGGCCAGGCACATGGAGCAGCCGGCCTCGCGCCACTCGGCACCAGAAGCGAGGAAGATCTTGTCGAGGCCTTCCTGCTCAGCCTGATGCTTGACACGAACCGAACCGGGGACGACCAGCATGCGCACGGATTCAGCGACAGCGCGACCCGACAGCACCTCTGCGACCGCCCTGAGGTCCTCGATCCGCCCATTGGTGCACGATCCGACGAACACGGTGTCGATCGCGATCTCGCGCAGCGGCATTCCCGGCGTGAGCGCCATGTACTCGAGCGCGCGTTCGATCGCCACGCGATCAACCTCATCGACCGCGTCGGCCGGAGTCGGCACCGATGCGTCCAGCGGAAGTCCCTGGCCCGGGTTGGTTCCCCACGTCACGAAGGGACTCAGAGTCGACGCGTCGATGATGACCTCGGCGTCGTAGGTCGCGTCCGCATCAGACGGAAGGGACTTCCAGTATGCGACGGCGTCATCCCAGTCGGTACCGGTCGGGGCGTGCGTGCGGCCCTTGAGGTACTCGAAGGTGGTCTCGTCCGGTGCGACCATGCCCGCACGAGCACCGGCCTCAATGGACATGTTGCACAGTGTCATCCGGCCCTCCATCGAGAGCGCTCGCACGGCTGAGCCTCGGTACTCCAGGACGTAGCCCTGGCCGCCACCCGTGCCGATCTTCGCGATGACGGCGAGGATGACGTCCTTCGCGGTGACGCCCGACGGCAGCTCACCGTCAACCGTGACCGCCATCGTCTTGAACGGCTTCAGCGGCAGTGTCTGCGTGGCGAGCACGTGCTCGACCTCACTCGTACCGATGCCGAAGGCGAGAGCGCCGAAGGCGCCGTGCGTCGACGTGTGCGAATCACCGCAGACAACGGTCATGCCCGGCTGCGTCAGGCCAAGCTGCGGACCGACGACATGAACGATGCCCTGGTCGATGCTGCCCAGCGAGTAGATCGGAACGCCGAACTCCTCGCAGTTGCGCCGCAGTGCATCGATCTGTGCCTTGGAGACCGGATCGGCAATCGGCTGAAGGATATTGATGGTCGGCGTGTTGTGATCCTCCGTCGCCAGCGTGAGGTCGGGTCGACGCACGGGCCGACCGGCGGAACGAAGACCGTCGAATGCCTGAGGACTCGTCACCTCGTGAACCAGGTGCAGGTCGATGTAGAGCACGTCGGGCTCGCCATCCGCCTGTCGGACCACGTGGTCCTCCCACACTTTCTCTGCCAGCGTGCGGCCCATCGCTACTCCCTCGTGCATGGCCACCCTGCCTCCGAGTGGGAGGGACCAGGGCTGCTCGGTTACGGTCTCGCGAACTGGCATCCGGTGTCATGACAGCCCATGGGTTGACATCTCACATATTGAGACAGCAGTATCGCTTCGTGGACAATAGTAGCGGAGTCGGCGTCGTGGACAAAGCCGTCGCCCTGCTGGACGTGATCGCAAACCAGCCTCGGACCCTCGCGGAACTCGTCACGCTCACCGGGATCACTCGTCCCACCGCCCATCGGTTGGCCCTCGCCCTCGAACACCACAATCTGCTGGGCCGAGATGATCAGGGCCGTTTCGTCCTGGGCCCCCACCTGCTCCTGTGGAATTCCGACGAAGCGGATCACGTGCGCACCCAGGCGAGCGCGATCGTCTCCGATCTGCGCGACGCCACCGGGCTCAGCGCCCAGGTGTACCGCCGCGTGGGCGATGCCCGTCTGTGCATCGCAGCTGCCGAACCAGCAACGGGACTGCGCGACACCGTCCCGGTCGGCACTCTGCTCACGCTCAAGGCCGGATCCGCCGCGCAGATCCTCGTGGCGTGGCTGCCGGGCGAGGAACGTGATCTGCTGCTCCAGGGCGCCGCCTACTCGGCAGAGGAACTGGCGACCGTTCGTAGACGAGGCTGGGCGCACAGCCTCGGCCAGCGCGAGCACGGCGTCGGCTCCATCAGCGTCCCGGCCCGCAACCGGCTGGGTTCGACGATCGCCGCCGTCAGCATCTCCGGGCCGCAGGAAAGGCTGCTCTCGCCGTCCCCGCAGCAGCGCGCACTGCTCGTTTCCGCTGCCTCACGACTGGTCTCGCCTGACGAAAAGACGACCTGACGACCTTACGAAAAGACCACCTGACGAAAAGATGAGAGGCCCCCGGCAAGCCGGGGGCCTCTCTCACGTAGCCCCGACGGGATTCGAACCCGCGCTACCGCCTTGAGAGGGCGGCGTGCTAGGCCACTACACAACGGGGCCGTGCTGGTGTATCCGATGGAACAGGTGGTGTCACCGTGTCGAGCGACGATGAATGCTATCGAACACGGGAGGCACAGTCACATTCGCGACCGTGCATCGCTGGGGTACCAGGACTCGAACCTAGACTAACTGAATCAGAATCAGTTGGGCTGCCAATTACCCCATACCCCAATGGCTACCGCTGTGCGGCCTGATGAGTATAGACGCTCCATCCGATCGCTCCACGCACCCCCCGGATCTCGGCCAGAACTCCTCTTCCCAGGTGGGTACCTTCCTCATGGGGTTGTCCGACTCGGACATCGCACTGTCCCACGCGATCCGCTGATCCTCCACGCACAGGTGACCCGAAGATCCACTGCCGCAGAGATGGTTTCCGGTCCTCTCGATCACCTCGTCTCGCTAGCCTGACTCCACAGCCCGTCGAGGAGGAGGAACGATGGATGACGCGCATGCACAGGCGCTCCCCGACTCGCGCGATACCCACGCCGCATCTCTCCGGGATCCCTCATCGTTCTGGCTCGCTGCCGCAGATGCGGTGATGTGGGAACAGCGTCCGACGATCGGGCTCGACTCTTCCTCGGCACCGCTGTATCGGTGGTTCCCCGACGGGATCATGAACACTTGCGCGAACGCCCTCGATCGTCATGTCGATGCCGGACGAGGGTCGAGTGTCGCGGTGATCTACGACAGTCCGCTGACCGGTGTCTCGATGCAACTCACCTATGCCGAACTGCTCGACGAGGTGTCCCGCTTCGCAGGCGTGCTTGCTGACCTGGGAGTGGGCGTGGGCGATCGGGTGGTGATCTACCTCCCGATGATTCCCGAGGCGGTTGTCGCGATGCTCGCTTGCGCTCGTCTGGGCGCCGTGCACTCAGTGGTCTTCGGCGGATTCGCCCCGCACGAGCTTGCGGCGCGCATCGACGACGCGGAGCCGTCCGTCATCGTCACGGCTACGTGCGGCATAGAGCCGAACCGAGTCGTTGAGTACGTGCCGATGGTGCGCGAGGCCACCGCCATGGCGCACCATCATCCGACGGCGGTCGTGGTGAAGCAGCGGCCACAGGTCCCGGTTCCCCTGGTGACTGGCGAAGTGGACTGGGACGCGGCCATGGCAGCTGCCTCGCCACGACCGCCGGTTCCGGTCCGCGCGACCGATCCGCTCTACATCCTCTACACCTCTGGCACCACAGGCCGACCCAAGGGCATCGTGCGCGACAACGGCGGCCATGCCGTTGCCCTGCTCTGGTCGTTCACGAACGTCTACGGCATGGGGCAGGACGATGTGTGGTGGTCAGCCTCTGACGTCGGCTGGGTCGTCGGCCATTCCTACATCGTCTACGCGCCCCTGCTGAGCGGCGCGACGACGGTCCTCTACGAGGGGAAGCCGGTGGGCACGCCGGACGCGGGTGCATTCTGGCGAGTGATCTCCGAGCATCGCGTGGCAGGACTGTTCACCGCGCCGACCGCGATCCGCGCGATCAAGAAGGTCGACCCGAACGGGGAGCTGGTGGGCAACTACGACCTGTCGTCACTTCGATCGCTGTTCCTCGCCGGGGAGCGGCTCGATCCGGACACCTACGCCTGGGCGTCCGGCGTGCTCGGCGTGCCCGTCATCGACAACTGGTGGCAGACCGAGACTGGCTGGCCGATCGCATCGAACCTCCGCGGCATGGCGCCCATGCCGATCAAGCCAGGCTCGCCATCGGCTCCGGTGCCGGGCTACAACGTGCGAGTGCTCGACGGAGCCGGAGATCCCCTTGGGCCGGGAGAGGAAGGCGCGATCGTCATTGAGCTTCCGCTGCCCCCGGGCACTCTGCCTTCCCTGTGGCGCGACGACGAGCGCTACGTCTCGGCCTACCTCTCGGCGTACCCCGGGCACTACACGACCGGCGATGGTGGCTACATGGACGCCGACGGCTACCTGTTCGTCATGGGTCGCACTGACGACGTCATCAACGTGGCGGGCCATCGCCTCTCGACCGGATCAATCGAGGCAGTCGTCGCCGAGCACCCGATGGTCGCCGAGTGCGCGGTGATCGGCGTCCACGATGAGCTCAAGGGGCAGGTCCCGCGGGCCTTCGTCGTGCTCAAGGCGGGTGCCGACGTCGATGCATCGCAGTTGGAGGCGGAGATCGTGGCATCCGTGCGATCGACGATCGGACCGGTCGCTGCCCTCAAGCAGGTGGTCATCGTGCCCGCACTGCCGAAGACCCGCTCGGGCAAGATCCTGCGCCGGACGATGCGCGGCATCGCCGATGGACGGGATGAAGCGGTGCCCAGCACGATCGAGGATGTCTCGGTGCTGGAGGCGATCACCCCGCTGCTGCGGGGGTAGCCCGGCTCGTGGCGCCCCTGCTAGCGGGCCGCCGCAAGCCGACTCAATGACGTCTCACGTCCCAGGATCTCCATCGACTCGAAGAGTGGCGGCGACACTCGGCGGCCGGTGATCGCCACCCGCACCGGGCCGAATGCGAACTTCGGCTTCAGGCCGAGGCCCTCGACCAGAGCCGCGCGCAGGGCCGTTTCGATGGCGCCAGCACTCCAGTCGTCCAAGGACTCCAATGCGGCGATGGCAGCAGCCACCACACCCCGCCCATCATCGGTCAGTTGAGACGCGGCATCAGCGGGATCGACTGCGAACTCATCCTCACCCACCAGCAGGAAGCCGAGCATGTCAACGGCCTGCCCGAGGTTCTCCATCCGCTCGCGGACCAGCGGAACAGCCGCCACGAGAACCGCCTGAACCTCCTCGTCAACCGGCTCAGACACGAGTCCGGCCGCCACGAGGAAGGGAACAATGCGCTCGATCAGGTCCGGGACGCTGAGTTCGCGGATCCAGTCGCCGTTGATGGCCGTGCACTTCTTCAGGTCGAACCGAGCGGGATTCGGACTCACCCGATCCAGGGAGAAGGCGGCCGCCATCTCGTCCTTGCTGAAGAATTCACGATCCTCGCCCATCGACCAGCCGAGCAGCGACAGGTAGTTCAAGAGGGCCTCCGGCAGGTAGCCCTGCTCGCGGTACCACTGGAGGGATGACTCCGGATCCCGCTTGGAGAGCTTCTTGTTGCCCTCACCCATCACATAGGGAAGGTGCCCGAAGGACGGAACCGTTCCATCGGTCACTCCGATGGCTCCCAGAGCCTCGTAGAGCGCCAGCTGACGAGGGGTCGACGACAGCAGGTCCTCTCCCCGCAGCACATGGGTGATGCGCATCATGGCGTCGTCGACGGGGTTCACCAGCGTGTAGAGAGGCTCGCCGTTGGCGCGCTGCAGGACGAAGTCGGGAACCTGATCGGCCGCGAACGTGATCGGACCCCGCACGAGGTCATCCCAGGTCCAGTCCTGATCCGGCATCCGGAAGCGCACGACCGTGCTGCGTCCGGCGGCCTCGTACTCGTGGATCTGATCCGGCGTCAGATCCCGACACTGACGGTCGTAGCCAGGCGCCCGATGCTCGGCCTTGGCCAGCTCACGACGCTCTTCGAGCTCCTCGGGCGTGCAGTAGCAGCGGTACGCGAAGCCGGCGGCGAGGAGCCTCGCAACAACGTCGGCGTACGTGCCGTCCGCCATTCGGACCGACTGTCGATACGGGCCATACGGACCGCCGATCTCGGGGCCCTCATCCCAGGTCAGGCCCAGCCAAGCGAGAGCCTCGAGCAGCGCCTCATAGGACTCCTCGCTGTCACGCGCACTGTCGGTGTCCTCGATCCGGAAGACGAAAGTGCCACCGGTGTGACGTGCGTAGGCCCAGTTGAAGAGAGCCGTGCGGACCATGCCCACGTGTGGATTGCCCGTCGGAGACGGGCAGAAGCGCACCCGCACATCGGAGTCAGCCACGATCCACCACCACATTCGTCAGAGTTCCGATTCCCCCGATGGTCACGCTCACGTCGTCCCCCGCCACCAAGGGACCCACACCGGCGGGTGTGCCGGTCAGGATGACGTCCCCCGGCAGGAGCGTCATCACCGAGCTGATCCATGACACGAGTTCGGGTACCGAGCGGACCATCTCGCTGCCTGCGCTCGACTGCCGTACCTGCCCGTTGACTTCGCAGACCACTGCGGCTTCCTCGACATCGAGATCGGTCTCGATCCACGGCCCCAGCGGGCAGAAGGAGTCGAACCCCTTCGCCCGACCCCACTGACCGTCCGTGCGCTGGAGGTCGCGGGCCGTGACGTCATTGGCACAGGTGTAGCCAAGGATGACCTCGTCGACGCGATCCTCCGGAACGTCTCGGCACATCCTCCCGATCACCACGGCGATCTCCGCCTCGTGCTCAACCTGCTCGGACTGCCATGGCAGCTGGATGGCTTCACCCGGACCGATCACGGCCGTGCTGGGCTTGAGAAAGATCATTGGCTCGCTCGGAGGCGCTTGCCCGCCCATCTCCTTGACATGGTCAAGGTAGTTCCTCCCCACGGCGATGACCTTGCTCGGCAGGACGGGAGCGACCAGCCGGACGTCCTCGAGGGCGAAGACTCGGCCCTCCGGCTCGAACGGTCCGAATGGATGACTCGTCAGCAGGGCGACGGCGTCCCCCTCTATGACCCCGTAGTGAAGTTCGTCGTCCACGGACACTCGGCAGATGCGCACGACCGGACCCTACCGATCCCGCCGCAGAAGTCCGTATCGGACAGCGTCCTCGAGAGAACGCCAAGATGCCGCGATCACATTCTCGTGAACGCCGACCGTGCTCCACGAATCGTGACCGTCGGATGTGCCGATGAGCACTCGAGTGCGGGCACCCGTGCCGGACTTCTCATCCAGGATCCGCACCTTGTAGTCGACGAGCCGCATGTCCTTGAGATCCGGATACTTCTGGACGATCGCGCCGCGGAGCGCTCGGTCGAGGGCGTTGACGGGCCCGTTGCCCTCGGCGGTCGAGATTATCCGCTCGCCGTCCAGGTGGATCTTCACGGTCGCCTCGGTTCGAACGAGGCCGTCGGCATCCTGCTCGACGATTGTGCGCCAGGACTCCACTCGGAATGAGAGCTCGGCGCCCTCACTGTCCAGGATCAGCAGCTCGAAGGACGCATCGGCAGCCTCGAAGCTCCAGCCCTGAGCCTCAAGCTCCTTGACCTGTTCGACCACCCGCGTGATCACATCCGGCTTGGCCGACAGGTCGTAGCCGAGCTCCGCACCCTTGAGTTCGATCGACGCTCGTCCGGCCATCTCCGTGACGAGGACGTTCTGCACATTGCCCACCACAGCAGGGTCGATGTGGTTGTAGAGGTCGGCGTTCACCTTCAGTGCGCTGGCATGCAGGCCGGCCTTGTGAGCGAACGATGCCCATCCTGCATAAGGCTGATGTGTGTTCGGGGCGATGTTGGCGATCTCAGCAATCGCGTGGGACGTCCGGACCGTCTCCTCCAGGGCTCCGTCCGGCAGGCAGTCGATGCCCAGCTTGAGCTGGAGATTCGGAACCACGACGAACAGGTCCGCATTGCCGGTCCGCTCGCCGTAGCCGTTGGCGGTGCATTGGACGTGCGACACACCCGCCTCGACGGCCGACACGGAGTTCGCGACAGCGCAGCCGGTGTCGTCCTGGCAGTGGATCCCGAGCCGCACGCCCGAGCGCTGCTTGACGTCACTGACGATCTCGAACATGCCGTGGGGCAGCATGCCGCCATTCGTGTCGCACAGGACTCCCACGGCAGCACCGGCCTCCGCCGCGGCAACCAGCAGGCGCACGCCGTAGTCGCGGTCATGCTTGTAGCCGTCGAAGAAGTGCTCCATGTCGACGAAGACACGTCGCCCCTCACCGACCAGGAAGGCAACGGTGTCGCGCACCATCGCCTCGTTCTCGTCCAACGTCGTTCGAAGCGCCTCGGCGACGTGTCGAACGTCTGATTTCGCGACCAGCGTCACGATGGGCGCCTGAGAGTCAAGGAGGGCGCGAACCTGCTGATCATCCGCGACCTTGACTCCCGCCTTGCGAGTGGCACCGAACGCGACCAGCTCAGCGTTCTTGAGACTGAGCTCCGCCTGCGCCCGTTGGAAGAATTCGGTGTCCTTGGGCATCGCACCGGGCCAGCCGCCCTCGATGAAGCCCACGCCGTACTCGTCCAACAGTCGGGCGACCGCGAGCTTGTCGTTCACAGAGTAGGAGATGCCTTCACGCTGGGCGCCGTCCCGCAGGGTGGTGTCATAGACGTGGAAGCCGTCAGGGCGAGCCATGGCTCTTCCTCACAATCCGGTCGGACCGTCCAACGAAAAAGCCCCCCGCGGGTGCGAAGGGCTGCGCGTCGACGATTGTCGACGCGCTAGTTAATGATGATGGCGGTGAACTGCACGCCCTCATTGTGGCACACGTTCCAGTAGGGGCTCCCTTGGACTAGCAGATGCGATGCATCCAGTTGTGCGTGTCGGGTGCTGCGCCGGTCTGGATGTCCAGCAGAGCCTGACGCAGACGCGTCGTCACCGGGCCTGTGCCGCCGTCACCGACCGACCAGGCGCCATCAGTGCGCGTCTTGACCTCGCCAACGGGGGTGATGACGGCCGCGGTTCCACACGCGAAGACCTCGGTGATCTCCCCCGATTCGCAGCCCGCACGCCAGTCATCCACGCTGATGCGTCCCTCGTCCGCCCTGATTCCGAGGTCGGACGCCACCGTGAGGAGAGACGATCGAGTGATTCCCGGCAGCAGCGATCCCGTCAGCTCAGGAGTTACGAGGCGGGCAGCGTCGCCGGAGCCGAGAACGAAGTACAGGTTCATGCCCCCCATCTCCTCGATCCACCGACGCTCGACGGCATCCAGCCACACCACTTGGTCGCACCCGTGCATCGAAGCCTCGGCCTGAGCGACGAGTGAGGCTGCGTAGTTGCCTGCGCACTTTGCCTCGCCCGTGCCGCCCGGCGCCGCTCGCACGTAGTCGTCTGAGATCCACACCGACACGGGCTTGAGCCCGCGTGGGAAGTAGGCGCCAGCAGGTGATGCGATCAGCAGGTACTCGTAACGATTCGCTGGACGGACACCCAGACCGACCTCGGTCGAGATCATGAATGGACGCAGGTACAGCGACCGCTCCTGACCGGAGGGAACCCAGTCGCGATCCTGACGCACGAGCGCCTCGATGGAACCGACGAAGAGCTCAATCGGAAGTTCGGCCATCGCAAGTCGCCTGGCCGAGTTCGCGAAGCGCTCGGCGTTCTGGGTCGGGCGGAAGGTCCAGACGCTCTCGTCTTCGTGACGGTAGGCCTTCAGGCCCTCGAAGATCGCCTGCCCGTAGTGGAGGGAGTTCGTCGCGGGATCAAGCGTGAGCGGACCGTAGGGCTCGAGTCGGGCATCGTGCCAGCCCTCATCCGATGTCCACGTCGCTCGCACCATGTGGTCGGTGAAGTGCGCACCGAATCCGGGATCGGCCAGGACAGCGTCCCGCTCTGCGGCACTCGTGACATGGGCTGAAGGGGTGACGGAGATCGGCCAGAGTGCCGTACCCGTCTCGGAGGCGGTCATTCCCCGAACCTATCCCTTCGAGGCTGCAAGGGCAGCCGCCGCGAGGGCATCACCGATCTCCGAGGTGCTGCGGACCGAGTCACCGCGCGACGCCAGATCAGCGGCCACAGCTCCCTCGACCCAGGCGGCTGCCTGCGGTTGACCGACGTGGTCCAGCAGCATCGCGAGCGACATCACCGTCGCCGTCGGGTCGGCCTTCCCCTGGCCGGCGATGTCCGGAGCCGAACCATGGACAGGCTCGAACATGCTCGGATTCGTGCGGCTCGGGTCGATATTGCCGCTTGCCGCGAGGCCAATGCCGCCGCCGATGGCAGCCCCGATGTCGGTGAGAATGTCGCCGAACAGGTTGTCGGTGACGACCACGTCGAATCGCTCCGGCTGCGTCAGGAAGAACATGCTGGCAGCGTCGACATGGCAGTAGTCGGTCTCGACCTCGGGGTAGTCAGCGGCCACCCGGTCGAAGGCCTGAGTCCACGTCTTGCCCGCATGGACGAGCACATTCGTCTTGTGGACCAACGTGACCTTCTTGTCCCGCTTCATGGCACGGTCGAAGGCATCACGGATGATGCGCTCGGCGCCGTACGCCGTGTTGAGGCTGACCTCGGTCGAGACCTCGTGCTCGGTTCCCGCGCGGAGGGTGCCGCCGGCACCGACGTAGGGGCCCTCGGTTCCCTCGCGGCAGACGACGAAGTCGATGTGCTCATGGTCCTTGCCGGCGAGCGGGCCCGTCGTCACGCCCTCGTAGAGCTTCACCGGGCGCAGGTTCACGTGATGATCCATCGTGAACCGCAGGGGCAGCAGCACACCCCGCTCGAGAATGCCCGGAGCGACAGACGGATCACCGATCGCTCCAAGCAGGATCGCGTCAGACTGCTTGAGCTCCGCGACCACCTCGTCCGGCAGCAGCTCCCCCGTCGCGTTGTACCGACGGGCACCCAGGTCGTATTCCGTCGTCTGGATATCCAGATCGGCGGCGGGTGCGATGGCGGAGAGGACCTTCATGGCCTCAGCCACAACCTCGGTACCGATTCCGTCACCGGGAATGAGAGCGATGTTCAGAGTTCTCGACATGAGGGGAAGGGTAGTGACTCCCGACTGGACACCGGCAGTGGGCATCAGCGATGGTGACTTCGGAGGTGCGTCATGGTCAGGAAGCGTTGGAGCGATCTCACAGATCTGGAGAAGACGGCTGTACTGGTGGCCGCCTCAGTTCAGGTGTCACTGGCCGCCACGGCGTGGGTGGATCTGGCACGCCGCCCCGCCGAGTTGGTGCGCGGACCCAAGGGAATATGGGCGGTGGCCATAGCAGTGAACTTCGTGGGCCCCATCAGCTACTTCGCGCTCGGCCGACTGAAGGCACCCACCCCGGCCCCGGGCAGTGGCCTGCTAGCCTGACCCCACTATGACGTCAGCGCTGCTCCTTCGCTGCCGCGGCGAGGCCTAGTCCACCGGCCTCCTCGTCGCGGGATTCGTCGTTCGCCGGTATCGGAACCATCGGCCAACCGACAGACTCACAGGAGCTCAGATGTCCCCCACGTTCGATCGCACCGCTGCCTACGAGGCTCGCAATGCCCAGCAGGCTTCGTCGATGCCATTTCAGCGCTACACCCCCTTCACTCCGATCAACCTGCCGGACCGCACGTGGCCGGCCAAGGCCATGGATGCCGCCCCGCGCTGGTGCGCCGTGGATCTCCGCGACGGTAACCAGGCACTGATCGATCCCATGACTCCCCAGCGCAAGCTGCGGATGTTCATGCTGCTCGTGGAGATGGGATACAAGGAGATCGAGGTCGGATTCCCGTCTGCGTCGCAGACGGACTTCGACTTCGTCCGCATGCTCATCGACGACGACCTCATCCCCGACGATGTCGTGATTCAGGTACTGACCCAGTCACGTGAGCACCTGATCGAGCGAACCTTCGAGGCAATCCGGGGCGCCAAGCAGGCCATCGTCCATCTGTACAACTCCACGTCGACCCTGCAGCGCAGGGTCGTGTTCGGGCTTGACGAGGACGGCATCGTCGATATCGCTGTTCACGGTGCGCAGCTCTGCCAGAAGTTCGCGGATGAGATTGCGGATGAGACCGACATCTTCTTCGAGTACTCCCCCGAGTCCTACACCGGAACCGAGCTGGAGTTCGCCCTTCGTGTCTGCAACGCCGTCACCGACGTCTGGCAGCCGACGCCTGAGCGCAAGGTGATCCTCAACCTGCCGGCCACGGTGGAGATGGCCACCCCCAATGTGTACGCCGACTCGATCGAGTGGATGAGCCGCAACCTCAACCGACGTGATTCCATCGTTCTCTCCCTCCATCCTCACAATGACCGGGGTACCGCGGTCGCTGCGGCCGAGCTGGGATACCTGGCGGGCGCCGACCGCATCGAGGGCTGCCTGTTCGGCAACGGCGAGAGAACGGGCAACGTCTGCCTCGTCACCCTCGGCATGAACCTGTTCAGTCAGGGAGTGGATCCACAGATCGACTTCAGCGACATCGACGAGATTCGCCGAACTGTCGAGTACTGCAATCAGATCCCCGTCCACGAACGCCACCCCTATGGCGGAGATCTCGTCTACACGGCCTTCTCCGGATCACACCAGGACGCCATCAACAAGGGCCTGAAGATGATGGAGTCCGACGCAGCTGCGGCCGGCGTCAACGTGGACGAATTCACCTGGGCCGTTCCCTACCTGCCGATCGATCCCCAGGATGTCGGCCGGACCTATGAGGCCGTCATTCGAGTCAACTCCCAGTCGGGCAAGGGCGGCGTGGCCTACATCATGCGGACCGAGCACAAGCTCGAATTGCCGCGCCGTCTGCAGATCGAGTTCTCGCAGGTCATCCAGCGGGTCACCGACGACGAGGGCGGCGAGATCGGGCCTGGCGAGATGTGGGGAACCTTCTCCGGCGAGTACCTGCCCGACCCGGCCGCTCCCTGGGGTCGCTACCACCTCGTGTCCGTCAAGCAGGACTCCGAGGTCGATGGAGAGACAGTCCTGACGGTGGCCCTCACGAATCAGGGCGAGCCTGTCGAGCTCATGGGACGGGGCAATGGCCCTATCGCAGCGTTCTGTCACGCCGTGTCATCGCTCGGACTCGATGTCCGGGTCCTCGACTACGTCGAGCACGCGATGTCAGCCGGCGGCGACGCCAAGGCCGCCTCGTATGTCGAGTGCGCAGTCGACGGAAAGGTGCTGTGGGGCGTCGGAATCGATCCGTCGATCACAACATCCTCACTCAAGGCCATCATTTCGGCCGTCAACCGGGCGGCTCGTGCTGCCTGACATCGTCAACTTTCGCGACGCTGGTGGCCACCCCTCGGGCGAGTTCGCCCCCGGGGTGGTCTTCCGGTCCAGTGAGCTCGACCGCGCGGCACCGGAGCCGCTCAGCGAACTTCAAGCCCTGAAGGTCCGCCAGGTGTTCGATCTGCGCACAGCGCAGGAGGTCGCAGACGCAGGGGACCATCTTCCTGCTGGCATCTCACTGCAGCCCTTGGATGTCATGGCAGACGGTCCGGCCAACGGGGCATCCGCCATCGCAGCTGTCTTCGCGCATCACGTGAACCGCGTGACAGTGGATGATCTGAACCGCGGACTGGGCGCCGGCCGCGCATTCGACCTCATGACGACGGCCTACTCGGAGTTCGTCACCTTCGACTCGGCCCACACCGGGTTTCGCGATCTGCTCATCGGCATCAGCGACTCGACGGGATCCTCAGTGGTGCACTGCACCGCAGGCAAGGACCGGACCGGATGGGGAGTCGCGCTGCTCCAGCACATTGCCGGGGTTCACGACGACGACATCGTCCAGGACTTTCTCTCCAGCAACGACGCGTGGGCACCGACCTACGAGATCATCCTGGACGAGTTCGCTGACCTGGGTGGAGATCGTGATGCACTGCGGGACATTCTCTGGGTGCACGCGGACTACCTGGGAGCCGCCATCCACGCCATCGACCGCGAGTTTGGCTCACGGTCGTCCTACCTGCGCACCGGCCTTGGACTCTCGGACGATGACCTCGGGCGCCTTCGTCACCGCCTGGCCAGCGCTGCCTGACGCCTTCCCGCACAGATCCACCGCTCGTGCACAGATCCACCGCTCGCGGGAGAGGGAGAGGTGGGTCAGGGGTCAGGGGGTGGGGGTGAGGAACTGGCTGCGGTAGAGCCGGGCGTAGGCACCGTTCTGCTCGAGCAGGGACTCATGGTCTCCCTGCTCGACGATGCGACCATTCTCAAGGACCACGATGACGTCAGCGTTGCGGATGGTCGACAGGCGATGGGCGATGACGAATGCCGTGCGTCCCGCCCGCAGGTCGGCCATCGCGTCCTGGATGAGCACCTCCGTGCGGGTATCCACCGAACTCGTGGCCTCATCGAGGATGAGAACAGCCGGGTCGGCTAGGAAGGCGCGCGCGATGGTGAGCAACTGGCGCTCACCTGCACTGATGTTCTCCCCCGCCTCCGTCAGCCCAGTCTCGTACCCGTCCGGCAGGGTGCGCACGAAGTGATCGACACGCGCTGCCCTGGCGGCGGCATCGATGGACTCCTCCGAGGGATCCACCGCCCCGTAGGCGATGTTGTCGCGGATCGTTCCGTCGAACAGCCAGGTGTCCTGCAGCACCATGCCGAAGCTCCGCCGCACATCGTCGCGCCGCATGTCCATCGTGGACACTCCATCGATCGTGATGCGACCCGAGTCGATGGGGTAGAACCGCATGAGCAGATTGACCAGCGTGGTCTTTCCGGCACCGGTCGGCCCCACGATGGCGATGATCTGACCGGGCTCCACCTCCAGCGTGAAGTCCTCGATGAGTGGGCGATCCTCGACGTAGCGGAAGCTGACGTCCTCGAAGGCGATGCGGCCGCGCACCGGCGATACGGCAATAGCCTTCTCGGGGTCCGGCTCCTCCTCGGGCTCGTCCAGCAGCTCGAACACCCGCTCGGCCGACGCGACTCCCGACTGCAGCAGGTTCGCCACACCGGCGATCTGCGTGATGGGCATCGTGAACTGCCGCGAGTACTGGATGAAGGCCTGCACATCGCCCAGTGACATGGTTCCCGACGCCACTCGGATGCCGCCGATGACGGCGATCGCCACATAGTTGAGGTTCGAGATGACGGCCATCGCCGGCTGGATGATCCCGGAGATGAACTGAGCACGGAAGCTGCTCTCGAAGACCTTCTCGTTCGCCTCGTCGAACTGGGCGATCGTGGCCTCGCGGTGGCCGAACACCTTCACCAGCTCCTGGCCGCTGAAGGCCTCCTCCACCTGACCGTTGAGCCTGCCGGTCCATTCCCACTGCCGGATGAACTGAGGCTGGGACCGCTTGGCGATCATCATCGTGATCCAGAACGACAGGGGAATCGTCAGGAGGGAGATCACCGCCAGGAGCGGACTGATCCAGAACATCATGACGAGGACGCCGACAACGGTCAGCACCGCCGTGATCATCTGTGTCAGCGTCTGCTGAAGGGTCATGGAGATGTTGTCGATGTCGTTGGTGACACGGCTCAGCACATCGCCTCGTGAGGCCGTGTCGAAGTAGCGCAGGGGCAGTCGCCCGAGCTTCGTGTCGACGTCCTCCCGCAACCGGTACATCGTCCGCTGAGTCACCCCGGCCATCAGGTAGTTCTGCATCCAACCGAGAACCGAGCTGAGCACGTAGACGACGACGATCACGGCCAGCAGGCGAGCCAAGGCGGTGAAGTCGACGCCCATGCCGGGGTCGATCGCCATCGAGGCCACCATCTGGGCCTGATCCGTCCTGCCCTGCGCCTCCAGCATCGACACGGCCTGATCCTGCGTGATCCCGACAGGGAACTGCGAGCTGATGAAGCCGTCGAAGACGAGGTTGGTGGCATTGCCGAGCAGCTTGGGGCCGAGAACGGCCAGAACCACGCTGGCGATGCCGAGGACAAGCACAACGGAGACGACCAGCCTCTCCGGTCGCAATCGATGACCGAAGCGGCGCAGGGAGCCCCGGAAGTCCTGCGCCTTGGCCGTGCTGGGAGCAGCGCCCATCCCCATCGGGCCGCGTCCCATCGGACCGCCGCCCATCGGACCGCCGCCCATCGGACCGCGCTGCATAGGCGCACCATGACTCACGGCGCCTGCTCCAGCTGCACCTGGGAGGCCGCGATCTCCCGGTAGGCCTCGCATGTCTCGAGAAGCTCATCGTGGGTGCCGACGCCGACGATCGTTCCCCGATCGAGCACGATGATGCGTCCAGCCTGGCGGACGGTGCTGATGCGCTGAGCCACGATGATGACCGTTCGTCCCTCGGTGCGTCCGGCCAGCCCAGCCCGCACCCGGGCATCGGTCGCATAGTCGAGGGCGGAGAAGCTGTCGTCGAACAGGTAGATCAGCGGCTCCCGGATCAGGCAGCGGGCGATCGCCAGCCGCTGACGCTGCCCGCCGGAGAAGTTCACTCCCCCCTGCTCAACCCGTGCATCCAGCCCTTCCGGGAGGCCGGAGACGAACTCCTCCGCCTGCGCCGTTCGCAGGGCCTCCCAGACCTGGGCATCGGTCGCATCTGCACGGCCGAAGCGAATATTGCTCTCCACCGTGCCGGAGAACAGGAAGGAGCGCTGGGGCACGATCCCGAAAAGGCTCCACAGGTCGGCCAGGCTCATGTCACGGAGATCCACGCCATCGATCAGGATCTGGCCGTCGCTGACGTCCAGCAGACGCGGCAGCAGGTTCACGAGCGTCGACTTGCCGGACCCGGTGCCGCCGACGATGGCGGTCGTCATGCCGGGTTCGATCGAGCAGGACAGCCCCTCGAGGACCGGGTCCTCGGCTCCCGGGTAGCGGAAGGTCACATCCCGGAACTCGATGCGACCCACCGGCGCCGCAGGCTCCCGCGGGTGACGGGGTTCGGCAATCTCCGGCTCGCTGTCGAGGACCGCCTGGATCCTCTCCGCCGATGCCGCAGCGCGGGGGACCATCATCATCGTCATCACGGCCATCATCACGGAGAAGAGGATCTGCATGATGTAGGCCTGGAAGGCCAGCAGGTTTCCGATCGGCATACTGCCGTCATTGACGAGATGGCCGCCGAACCAGATCGTCGCGACGATCGTCAGATTCATGATGAGCAGGAGCGTCGGCAGAATCAGGGCGAAGAGCCGCGTGACCCGAAGCGCGACATCCGCCAGTGCCGCATTCGAGTCGGCGAACCGCGCTTCCTCATGCTCGGTGCGAACGAATGCCCGGATCACCCGGATGCCCGCGAGATTCTCACGCAGCACCTCGTTGACTCCATCGATCTTCACCTGCATCGATCTGAAGAGCGGCACGGCGCGGACCACCATGAGGCCGATGACGATCAGCATCAGGGGAATCGTCACGATCAGCAGCGACGAGAGCTGAACGTCCTCGCGCAGCGCCATGATGACTCCGCCCACGGCCGTGACGGGCGCCACGACCATCATCGTCAGGCCGACCATGACGAGCATCTGGATCTGCTGCACATCGTTGGTGTTGCGCGTAATGAGGGATGGGATGCCGAAAGAGTGCATCTGAGCGAGCGAGAACTGCTCCACCCGCCGGAAGACGTCTCCGCGCATGTCTCGCCCCGCTCGCATCGACGTGCGGGCGCTGAAGTAGACGGCGACAACCGTTGCCAGGCCCACCACCACGCTCAGGGCGAGCATGACCCCACCGACGCGAACGATGTAGCCGGTGTCGCCTGTGACGACGCCTTCATTGATGATGTCGGCGTTCAGGCTCGGGAGGATGAGGGTCCCAATAGCCTGGACGAGGAGCAGGACCGAGATCAGGACGAGCACGCGCCAGTGCGGCTTCAGGTAGCCGCGCAGCAAGGTGATCACGCCTGAGCCTACATCCGGCTTGTCACTCCTCCGGTGCCACGATCAGCCGCGACCGACCTCGCTGGGCCCACGCAACGGCCAGCACCACGAGTGCCGCTGCCCCCACGGTTCCCCAGGTGATGACCTCCCCCAGCAGCAGAGCCGACCACACGAGCGTGAGCAGGGCCTGCAACTGCTGCACCTGCCCGCCGTGCGCGGTGCCGGCCATCGCCAGGCCTCGGTACCACGCGAAGAATCCAAGATAGGCAGATGAGACGCCCAGCAGGAGCAGCCCCCACCAGGCCGACGCCGATGTCGAGTAGTCGCCCTGCGTCATCCACCAGGCGATCGCCGTGATGGGCACGGTCACCGGCAGGCTCAGTGCTGATATCCAGGAGATGACCTCCCAGCCGGGCAGCTCCCTGCTGGCCGCCGCGCCCTGGACATAGGACCAGGAGCTCGCAAGGACAGCACAGATGAGCAGGGCATCCGGAATCCATCCGCCATCGGTGAGGCCACCTCGAGCGGCCGAGTAGACGACGAGCGTCAATGTCCCGAGTCCGGCGGCCCACCAGAAGGTTCGCGTGACGTGCTCGCCGCCGAACCAGACCGCGAATGCAGCTGTCACGAGCGGCATCACTGCCGTGATGACCGCCGCATGCGCTGACGTCGTGTACTGGAGTGCGATGGACAGCAGGAGGGGCCACCCCACCATTGCCCCGGCTGCTGTCCAGGCCAGTGGGCGCCAGAGGTGCCGCGGCGGCAGACGTCGACGGGTGAGGACCAGGACGATCGTCGCGAGGCCTCCCGCGATGACGCCTCGACCCGCGGCCACCGTGACCGCGCTGAAGCCCTCGACGGCGAGTTTCGTGAAGGGCAGCGAGAAGGACCACAGGACGACGGCCAGCAGGGCCCACCCGAGACCGGCCCGGACCGTCCGGTCCACGTGGCTCCCTAGGCCAGGTCGACGGCCTTGCCCGAGGTGGCCTCCACCTCGGCCATGATCGCCTCCAGCTGGGCCGGTGCGATCACGGAGTCGACCGTGAGAACAGTCAGGGCGATGCCCGCGTCATCGCGGCTGACCTGCATGCCGCCGATGTTCACACCTGCCTCTCCCAGGATTCGACCGACCGTTCCGACGACACCGGGGCGATCGGTGTAGCGCAGGAAGGCCATGTGATCGCTTACGGGAACATCGACATCGAAGCCGTCGATCTCCACCACCTTGCCGATATGGCGTGGTCCGGAGACGGTACCGGCGACGCTGACCTTGCTTCCGTCGGTCAGGGTCAGCACGACGCGCAGGAGCGACCGATGGTCCTCACTGGTGGTGTCGGTGGTCAGGGCCACCTCGACGCCCCTCTGCTCGGCAAGCACGGGAGCGTTCACGAAGGAGACCGGATCATGAACGAGCTTCTGGAACACGCCCTTCAGGGCAGAGAGCTCCAGAACCCGGACGTCATGATGAGCGATCTCACCGCGTGCCTCGACATCGACGCGCTCAACCGCCGCGTCCGCGAGGGAGCAGGCGATGGACCCGAGCTGCTCGGCGAGCGGCAGGATCGGCTTGATGGCCTCGTCCAGTTCGCCGCCCTGGACGTTCACGGCGTCGGGGACGAGCTCGCCTGAGAGAGCCAGGCGTACCGAGCGGGCGACTGAGATGCCAGCCTTCTCCTGCGCCTCGTCAGTGGAGGCGCCCAGGTGCGGCAGGCCGACGACGTTCTCGAGGCTGAACAGCGGGGAGTCCGTGCAGGGCTCCTTGGCGTAGACATCAAGACCGGCACCGGCGACGCGACCCTCGACCATGGCCGTGTACAGGGCGTCCTCGTCGATGATGCCGCCGCGGGCCGCGTTCACGATGTGGACGGTCGGCTTCACCTTGCGCAGCTGCTCCTCTCCGATGAGACCGATCGTCTCCGGAGTCTTGGGCAGGTGGACCGTGATGAAATCGCTCTCGGCAAGCAGGTCGTCAAGGCTCATCATGCGGACGCCGAGCTGGGCCGCCCGAGCCGGCTGGACGTAGGGGTCGTAGGCCACCAGCTTCACGCCGAAGGCGCTCATCCGCTGCGCCACGAGGATGCCGATACGTCCGAGGCCGACGATGCCCAGGGTCTTGTCGGTGACCTCGACGCCCGTGTACTTCGATCGCTTCCACTCACCGTTGCGCAGGGCCGAACTGGCCGGCACCACGTTGCGAGCGGAAGCCAGGAGCAGGGCGACCGCAAGCTCGGCCGCGCTGACGATGTTGGAGGTCGGCGCATTCACGACCATCACGCCCGCCTGTGTGGCGGCCTTGATGTCGACATTGTCGAGACCGACGCCGGCGCGGGCGATGACCTTGAGGTTCTTGGCCGCCGCGATGGCTTCGGCATCGACCTTGGTCGCCGACCGCACGAGGATGGCATCGACGTCGGCGATGGCCGGCAGGAGCGCGGCGCGATCGGCACCGTCGCACTCGACGATCTCGAAGTCAGGCCCGAGGGCCTCGACCGTGGCGGGGGACAGTTCTTCGGCAATGAGCACGCGGGGCTTGGTCACCCGCGGAGTCTATCCACCCGAGGCACCGATCCTGATCCGACCGCCCGCCCGGCGCCATGCTGTGAACGACGTCACGGATCCGGCATGCGGTGGCACCAGCCACGGCCATGGGTGAACCTCCGCCGGGTCGAGGTGCGCTGCAAGTCGACGCCAGCCCGGAACCCCGGCGAACGTCACCGCCAGGCGTCGACCTGCCAGCACCTCGGCGGGAGCTCCCCTCTCCACCGTCACGGTGCGATGTTGGGCGAGATCCGCCAGACACTCGGCCAGGAAGACGAGGCGGCCGGGTGACAGCCGCAGCGCACGCAGCAGTGGCTCATCGAACACGAAGACCGCCGGCAGGTCCGGGTGGGCTGCCAGAGCCGGGTCCGCCGTGCCCAGGCTCTCCGCCGTGATCCACACCTCCTCCGGGATCCCGGATCGCTGGACTCCGACCGGACCTCTCGTGGCGCCGACATCCGCATCCCGGCGCATGCGCGGATCGGTGACCGAACGCGCCTCGGGTGGATCGTCCGGGGGCCACTCCTGGATCGGACACCGGCTCTTGTGGAGGCAGGAACTGCACAGCCCCGGCGCCCGCTTCTCGACCTGCCAGCGACTGAACCCGTAGGGCTTGCCCGTCAGCGCCCCGATCGTCCACTGCCAGCCGACCCGGTTCGCGGCACGTGAACCGTCGAGCAGCTGACGGAAGAAGCGATCCTCCCCCTCCCGCCAGCCGCGACCAGAGCGCACCGTCCAGTGGGAGGCGAGCCACATCCGCGTCTGGTTCGGCAGCCAGCCCTGGGTCGTCAGCTCCGTCCATGCCAGCGACAGGCAGGCCTCGTCCCCGCGCCACGGATCGTCCGCCCCCGGACCTGCGTCATGCTCCTCGACAGCGAAACGCAGGGATCGACGGGTCTCTCCCCCGAGACGGGCGTACAGGTGCCGGGCGTACTCCTGCCACAGCAGTTCGTCGCGGAATCGGCTGACGTCGTCGTCCGGTCCACCCTCCACCGCGTCCCACACTCGAGAAAGCGAGAGCAGCCCATGGCGGATATAGGGCGACAGCCCCGATGCTCCACGGTCACCGGCCGGCCACACCTGGTTTCGTCGGCGGGCGTACCCGCGGATCGGGAAACCCGCCAGAGCAGCATCCGCTGCACCCTGCCCGCCCCGAATGGAGGATCGGCGCCACGGCCCGACGGCCAGGTCCCCAACATGCTCGCGAGCCCAGGCCTCGGCCCGGTCGACCGACGTCAGCTCCGGGAGAACCGTCATCAGGACGACCGCCGGATGCGGATCGGCCCGCGCGCCGTCGAGGGATCCACCACGCGCCCGCTCTGCGTGATCTCCACCTCGCCTGCAGCTACGAGACGGCGTGCCGCTCGCCTGGCCGGTTCCATGAGCTCGTGCCAGTCCGACTCCCCCGCCACCGCCCGGGCGGCCTCGCTCGGGCAGATGGTGGAGTCGCGCGAGTCCAGCAGGTCCCTGATGGCGTCCTCGAGCTGACGATCCAGGGGTGAGACCTTGCGTCGTCGACAGGAGTCGGAGCAGTACCGGACCTCATCCCAGGAGCGCGCCCACGATTTGCGCCACGACATGACTCGACCGCAGGACAGGCACATCTTCGTGTCCGTCCTGCGGTCGTGAGCCATGTTGCCAGTCTTCCGGCGAAGGGCGGTGTCCGCGCGCTGAGGCGCCGGCTGCTAGCGAGCAGCCGTGCCCTCCACGTAGTCGTCGCCCTGATTGTCGACCCAGCTCATCAGGCCGCGCAGCTCGCGTCCGACGGCCTCGATGGGGTGCTGCTCGCCCTTGGCGCGGAGCTCCTTGAACTCGGGGGCACCGGCGCGCTGATCATCAACGAAGCGCTTGGCGAAGGAGCCGTTCTGGATGTCGGCGAGGACGGCCCGCATGTTGTCCTTGACGTGCGGGTCGATCACGCGCGGGCCGGAGACGTAGTCGCCGTACTCCGCCGTGTCGGAGACACTCCAGCGCTGCTTCGCGATGCCGCCCTCATACATGAGGTCGACGATCAGCTTGAGCTCATGCAGGCACTCGAAGTAGGCGACCTCTGGCTGGTAGCCGGCCTCGACGAGAGTCTCGAACCCGTACATCACCAGCTGGGAGGCGCCACCGCAGAGGACTGCCTGCTCGCCGAACAGGTCGGTCTCGCACTCCTCGGTGAACGTGGTCTTGATGCCGCCAGCGCGGAGCGCGCCGATCGCCTTGGCGTACGACAAGGTGAGCGGCCATGCCTCGCCGGTGGCGTCCTGCTCCACGGCGACGATCGCGGGAACGCCGCGACCTGCGACGTACTCGCGACGCACCAGGTGTCCGGGGCCCTTGGGCGCCACCATGCAGACGTCGACGAACGCCGGAGGCGTGATGTAGCCGAACCGGATGTTGAATCCATGGGCGAAGAAGAGCGCGTCGCCCTCCTGCAGGTTCGCCTCGATGGCGTCCTTGTAGAGGATCTCCTGCACATGGTCGGGAACCAGGATCATGATCAGGTCGGCCTCGGCCGCAGCCGTGGCGGGATCCACCACCCGCAGCCCGGCCTCTTCGGCCTTGGCACGGCTCTTGGAGCCCTCGGGCAGGCCGACGCGCACATCCACTCCGGAGTCGCGCAGCGACATGGCATGGGCATGTCCCTGGCTGCCGAAGCCCATGACCGCGACCACGCGGTTCTGGATGATGGACAGGTCAGCGTCGTCGTCGTAGAACAGCTCGGCCACGGTGGGCTCTCCTCAGGTCAGTCGTCGGGTGCGTGCGAAGGCTATCGGTTGTGCTGATCGGGCATGTCAGGCCGTGCGGTCGATGGGGCGCAGCGCCCGATCCGAGATGGACCGCGGACCGCGTCCCATCGCCACCATCCCCGACTTCACGAGCTCCTTGATGCCGTACGGCTCCAGCACCTTGAGCAGGGCGTCGAGCTTGTCGGTCTTGCCGGTGGCCTCGATCGTGACCGCCTCCGGGCCCACGTCGATGACCTTGGCGCGGAAGAGCTGCGCCGTCTCCAGGATGTGGCTACGCGTCTCGACATCCGAGCGAACCTTCACCAGCATGATCTCCCGCTGGACGGAGGCGTCGGTGTCAAGCTCGACGATCTTGAGCACGTTGATCAGCTTGTTGAGCTGCTTCGTGACCTGCTCGAGGGCCAGGCCCTCGACGTTCACGACGATCGTCATGCGCGAGACATCAGCGAGCTCGGTGGGCCCCACTGCGAGGGACTCGATGTTGAAGCCACGTCGGGAGAACAGGCTGGCGACCCGCGCCAGCACGCCAGGCTTGTCCTCCACGAGCACAGACAGGGTGTGTCGGGACATCAGTCGTCCTCTCCGCTCCAGTCGGGCGCCATCTCGCGCGCAACCATGATGTCGTCGTTGCTGGTCCCGGCCGCGACCATGGGCCAGACCATCGCGTCCTTGTGGACCACGAAGTCGATCAGGACGGGAGCGTCATCGATGGCCATGGCCTTCTCGATGACGGCATCCACCTGCTCGGGTGATTCGCACCGCAGGCCATGGGCACCGTACGCGTCAGCGAGCTTGACGAAGTCCGGAACCCGGAAGGACTCGAGGTTCGTGTTCGAGTAGCGCTCGTTGTAGAACAGGGTCTGCCACTGACGAACCATGCCCAGGTTGCCGTTGTTGATGAGCGCGACCTTGATCGGGATGTCGTTGATCGTGCAGGTGGCGAGCTCCTGGTTGGTCATCTGGAAGCAGCCGTCGCCATCGATTGCCCACACAGTCGTGTCGGGGCGCGCCACCTTGGCACCCATCGCTGCCGGGATCGCGTAGCCCATGGTGCCGAGGCCACCCGAATTGAGCCAGCTGTTCGGGTTCTCGTAGCCGATGAACTGGGCGGCCCACATCTGATGCTGGCCGACGCCGGCCGTGTAGATCGACTCCGGACCGCTGATCAGGCCCAGACGCTGGATGACGTACTGCGGCGACAGGGTTCCGTCGTCGAACGTCTCGTAGCCCAGCGGGTACGTGTCGCGCAGTCGGTTGAGCTGCAGCCACCAGCCCTCGTAGTCGCCCACGGCCCCCGCCGCCTGCTCGGCCTCGATCGCCACGATCAGCTCGGGCAGGATCTCGGCGAGATCGCCGACGATCGGGACGTCCGCTGTGCGGTTCTTGCCGATCTCCGCCGGGTCGATGTCGGCGTGGATGACGGCGGCCCCCGGGGCGAAGGTGGAGAGCTTGCCCGTGACCCGATCGTCGAAACGCGCTCCGAGGGTGATCAGGAGGTCCGATTGCTGGAGCGCACCGACGGCGGACACGGTGCCGTGCATGCCGGGCATCCCGAGATGCTGCGGATGGGAGTCGGGGAATGCCCCGCGAGCCATCAACGTGGTGACGACGGGAATCCCGGTGATGTCGGCGAGGCGCCTGAGCGCCGGGGCTGCGGCTGCTCTGATCACGCCCCCGCCCACGTAGAGGACGGGCTGCCGGGCGGCCATGATCATCCGGGCCGCCTCGCGCACCTGCTTGGAGTGCGGCTTGGTCACCGGGTGATAGCCCGGCAGGTCCATCTGGACAGGCCACGAGAACTCGGTCTCTGCCTGGAGTGCGTCCTTGGAGACGTCGACGAGGACCGGGCCGGGACGTCCGGTGCTGGCCAGGTGGAATGCCTCCGCCACCGCCCTTGGGATCTCATCGGGGTTGGTCACGAGGAAGTTGTGCTTGGTGATCGGCATGGTGATGCCGCGGATGTCGGCCTCCTGGAAGGCATCGGTTCCGATCGCGGCGCTCGGGACCTGGCCGGTGATCGCGACCATGGGCACCGAGTCCATATTGGCGTCAGCCAGGGGCGTCACCAGGTTCGTGGCGCCCGGCCCGCTGGTGGCCATGCACACGCCCACCCGGCCGGAAGCCGCCGCATAGCCCTCGGCGGCATGTCCTGCCCCCTGCTCATGGCGTACGAGGATGTGACGGATCGACGAGTCGAAGAGCGGATCGTAGAGCGGCAGGATCGCACCACCGGGGATGCCGAAGACATCGGTGACCCCCACTGATTCCAGTGACCTGACCAGGCTCTGAGCCCCGGTGACCTTCTCACCCATCGTGTTGTTCCCTCATGTCGGTCGTGCCGGTACCAAGAAAAAACCCTCCGACCCGAGTCTGGGAAGCGGAGGGAGCGCGTGGATGACGAACGTCAGCCCACACGCCTGCGTACTACGAGAATCCGTGCCATGGGGGCATGCTAGCAAGGTCGCCCGCCCGTGGGAACCCCAGCGAGAAGGTCCTCGGGTGATGCCTGTCTCAGTTCCCGACCCGGCGGGCACATCCCAAGACCGGTCTGGTCAGTCGCAGACGGCCCCCTTCGATGCACTGCCGACGAGCTTCGCATACTTCGC
>Ga0181561_10000471_pt1 | contig 33908 bp, 16 predicted proteins | sample 011ome_19_FD_133760 | JGI IMG/M metagenome (GOLD analysis project Ga0181561, IMG submission 133760) | Coastal salt marsh microbial communities from the Groves Creek Marsh, Skidaway Island, Georgia - 011510BT metaG (megahit assembly) | ecosystem: Environmental > Aquatic > Marine > Intertidal... | reverse complement strand
AGATTGCGACCAAATACTCGAAGCTATTGAGCACGCGCTCGATAACGTTGATAACGTATCTCACGGGGCTAAGATTTCATCAGCACATCCACCCTCTGTGGCTGCGCGAGCGTATTACCAACTCTTCAAAACCGCGCTCGATCCTGTTGAAGAAAGATCGCTTGCGTTCGATTACGAAGATACTCTGAACATCTTGAAGACTTCCGTTCGCGTTGGATTAGGTCCGTCTATCACGGAAGCTGCTCACAGCGCGTTGCTTGCGCTTTTCTTGACTAAAGTTGCCACCGTGACGAACGAAGATGATGATTTAGAAACGCTCGATGTGGACGAAGAGTTTGAAAAGCGCGCAAACATTTTGACTCGAGCTGGCACAGAAATAGAGCGCGCTCTCTTTTGCCGAACAGATGATTGCGATTATGTCGTAGTGTTTAAGAATGATGCAATAGCTGCGCCGACTTTGATGAAGTTGGTACGTTGGTGCGAAGCTGCAGTCAGTGATTACATCTTCGACGTATCTCCTCCCGCTGAATTCAAGGTGAATGAGCACCCGCTGAACACTTATGATGCTGAAGCTTTTGCTGCAATACTACGTCTGTATCGATACGTGATGATTGCGCTTGGAAAGAGCGACGATGATTTTGAACATGCCTTGAATAGGGCGAGCACGGCGAGTGCGAAGAAATGTTATGAACGTATTCGAATTCAAGCCATGGAAGATGAAGTCGCCTCGGAAAATGCAAACGAAACGTTGACCCATAATCCAGCGGCGGCAGCTGCTCGAGTGTTAGAAGTTGTCGCCTCGGAAGTTTCTAGAATAGCAGACGAGTATGCAGCATACATCGCACCTCGCATCAAATCGTGTTTTTTCCCGTCCGAGTATGAATCGTTCGATGCAAAATCAGAGATTCAGAAAAGGCAAGAACGCGCGGACGTGGTATTTCCCCGCGAGCTTGCAAAGTTATTCGTGGACGAGTTCACTTGGTGGTTAGAGTCCGATCCGCCTTTAACGACGGTAAGTTTGCGAGCTTTGTGGGCGAGTGGTGATGCACAAGCAGCTTTGAGTGTCTGCTGCGACGCAGACGCTTTAAGGAGACATCAAAGAACATCGAATGGTAATGCTGATGTAGCAATGATCAGAGCAACCGATGCTGATGCCGAACCAACCAGTAAGAAGGAATTGAGTGACCCATACGCGACTTTTCCTCAACTCAATGTGAAGGAAAAAGCCGCGCCGCTCATTTTTAAATGGATTGGCACCAAAATTGATGACGCAAACATCTTTGCTGTGCGAGCGGCGCAATCCGAAAAGTGGAACAATGACCGTAGGCAAAAGAATCAACCAGCTCCAAGCGCAGTTGAACTGCTCCGACTCGCCAACGAAACTTTGGAAGGATTTTGGGGGTTAGGTATTCCGTGCTCTGTCTCAGCGATTCGGGCGTTGACTGAAGGCATCGACGGCGCGTTTCAGAAGTACGCCAGTGAGCTCCTAAAAGACGTCGTGAAAAATTCAGACGAGCTACCAGAGAAGCCGCGCCTGACCAGATTTAAAAAAGATATCGTCGACAAGATGCAGCAAGATGCTTTAGAAAGTATCAAACTTCGCAAATGGGTGCCTGAAAATGCTCAGTCTTTAGATGCGATATCACACTCCTACTGCGCCAAATTATCGGCATTAGATTTCATCTTGGATGAGCTCGAGAACGGATCTATCGAACGTGATTTGCCAAACAGATGGATTCGAATGCAGCGTGATTGTGTTGCATTGACAAACGGACTTGTGGACGAAAACGATAACAACAACGGCGGAGAGGAAGGGCAAAAAGGAAACCATGAAGACGATTTTGAAGCCTCGAAATGGCTTGAAGACGTTTTCGCCTCTGCGCGCCAAACCCTGGCGTCGACTATTGAACACTTTGCAAATTTGCTCGCTGCCCGTATCGTGTTCACGAACATGAAAGAAATCTTTCATGACGGCGCCTATGTCACAAAAGATAAGAGTTTGTCTCGGTTATCTTTAGTCATTGTTCCAGCTTTAGACGATTACATGGGGTCGATAGTGTTTTCTGTAGGTCCGAGAGCTGCTGCGAGGTTGTTAGAAATTGTCGCCTCGGCCATGTTGCGCAAATTTTGCGAAATGTTTGTTCGAGTTACATTGGATGGAGGCCCAGGAAGAGCATTTGAAGTGGCTGATGCGAGAGCATATGTTTTAGCCGATTTGGAGAGTATTCGCGAAACGTTTGAGGCGAACGGCGACGGCTTGAAGGAAGAGGATGTGAGAACATTGATGAGAGAAGCTGAGCATATCGCTGCAACCATGGCCTCAGAAACCGAGCCGTTGATTAAAGCTATACAAAATAATGAAGGTGCAAATCCCACGCAACAGGAGATTATGTTTCGCGTGCTCTGCCATCGAGCAGAACACTCAGCGTCAAAGTTTTTAAAAACAAATGCCAAGTTGCCAAAAAAGTAGATAAGTTTATTTAGAGCGTTGCAGTGCATAAATATCTACGATACAGTAGTATCAGCGCGTTTTAAAGAGAATGCCAATTATCAGTAAAGCGCAATAGCTTCACCGGTACGTTGCTCGAGAATTATTTATGTGTTTTTATGATGTTGCATGACAAATGTTCTAAATTAAATTGTAAATTATCCGGTGACCATGGTTTGCTTGACTCCTTCCACCTCGATCGGTTTTGACAAAGCTTGGAAGCAGTTCAAGATCGGTTTCTCGCCTTTTGCAATATCCGCTTGGTTCCACCAATCCTTGTACGCACACATGTTCCCGGCGGTAAACGCATCCACCATGTCAGCCCCGTACGTCGCTATGAAATTATGTGCCTTTTTAATGAAGCTCTGCGTGATGACGTACGATTGCAACCCACTCAACGCGCTTGCTCGAGTGTTCATCTTATATATATCAATCTTTGCGTACGCTCCGTTTGGTCCATTCACCCCAACACTCTTATAGTGTGGCCCTTCAAACCCAGGTTCTCGCATGAAGTTTTGCAAGAACAATACGTCCGCCTCCTTTGGCATATTCTCTGTCAAGGTTTGCACAGCCCAAAACGGCACGTTCGTCATCTTATTCCCATCTGACTCCATAATCCACGCGATTGGCCAACCTTGGTCTTTCACCCACTGCCACTGATACAAATGCGCGTACAAGCATCCGACGTGGTGCGACAAACCTTTATCCAAGGAAAACTGGTCCAACGACCCGTCCGCTTTCCTCGTATCGATATGTTTCAACAATCCCATCAACTGGTAGAAATCTTTCACGTCCGACGCGAACACCGTTCCATCTTTCACTTTCTTATGGAACAATTTCCTTATGTCTTTCACGGCATACTCCGCGTTCGCGATATCTTTCGGCCATTTCTTTGCGTCGATGCCTTGCGAAATACTCACCGTCTCCGCCAAATCTTCGTAATTCACTCTCGTTTCCCCGGCTAAAGTTTCAATCGTTCGCCTCACTTTCCACAAATCCTCGTCGTTGTTTCTCAGCGCGATGAACACAACCGGGACGTCTAAAACCGGCTCGTACACTTCGTTCAACGGTTTGTAAGCTCCGTGGACGACGTGTGGGCCATCCTCTTTTTTTCCTAAAGTTGGCAAAGGCGTTCGTTCCGTATCAAAGTACGAGGACGAAGCCAATTTAGACGGATCGTGATGCACGTCCGCTCTGCTGAACACCTCGAAAGAGTTTTCGATCGCGCGTTCGATCTTTCGCACTGGATTCATCCCCAGTTGATGCGCAGAAGAAGACGAAGGGGAAACGAGCGCGTGTTTGCTCACCGCGGCGACTCCAATCGTGCTCAAAGCGAAGAGCACCGCGGAGGCGGCAAAGAGGGTGTATTTAGAGGACGAAGATGTGGAGGGTTGCTCGTACGATTCGTTCTCGTTGATTGGCGCGAGCAAGTGATCGCGCTCGTTCATGCGCGTGCCTAAGAGAGAGTCCATCGTTGCAGCCGATGTAAGCGCGCGCTTCTTGTAAAGATTTTGTTAGGCCGCGGCCCAACTACTCGATTTTTACGATTTAGGGACACAATTTGGAATGCTATGACAAAAGCGACGGTTTGTAGAAAGACGGGCGTGTGTACGAGTTATACGTTCATGACGTCGATTAAAACGTTTAATGAGTAAATGCGTGTTTAGTTTAATGTTTTCGCGATGACAGATGTCGTTCCTTTTGAACAACTCTTTCTTTCTTTCTCTCTCTTTCTCTTTCTTTTTCTCTTTATCCGTGATGGTGACTTTTCGAAGAAGAAGAAGACGAGTGCTTTTTGTTGTTGTCCTTGTGAGAAGAAGACTTTTCCTTCTTCTTATCGTGAACAATTTCGTTGTCGTTTTCGTCTTTTTCTACTTCGCCCAACTGACTGGGAGGCATTTTACGTCTCCCGATCAACGTCCCGGCGTCGTCTACGGTCATCATCGAGTCTTTCGGCTTCATCAAACCTTGACCCGGGATTTGCTTGAACTTTTTCTTCCAATCGCGTTCCTTCATCGGGATGTAGTTCGCGGAGTAATCTCCATTGGTAAACACGACGTGCTCTGTCGCCCAACTCATTCTGTAGTTATCCACGGTCGTTCTTCCCATTGGCGCCGTGTTGATGTTCCCGTTTTCATCCAAAGTGACCACTTTTCCGTGCACTTTTTTCGTCGACGCCATACCGCCGGATTTGCTCGTCTCCACCGGTTCCACGTGCTCGGGTAACTTGCTCCCGTCTGGAATATCAAAATCTAACTCTTCTTCTTTCTTCTTTTTACTAGTTTTTTTACTGTTGCTCTTTCCGAGTTGCGGAAGTTCTTGAACGCGCGCCTGGCCTAAACTCGCCGACATCATCGCTTGCACCTTCGGGTGCGTCGTCACCCAATTCGTCTTCTCGTGCGGCACGGACTCGGTGTTCACCAACCCATTCCTCCATTGTGATTTTTCGTACTTCTGGCCGTTGAAGTATACCTCGTTGCTTTTGCCTTGGTACGTTCTTCGATCGCTGTTCAGCGGGTAGGTGAAATGTCGTTGTTCTTCACCACCATTCGAGGAAGAAGTGGAAGGTATTGACGACACTCCCATCATCATCGCCCCCGTCGATCCTCCGCCCATAGCCGTCGCGGCGACACCAAACGCGGCTAAAGATACCGCGCATCCCATCGCGAACGAAGATATCGTTGTTGATTTACCAAAGACGACGCGCGACGACGACGAAGTCGACGGCGCATCGAAAGATTCGAGAATCAACCCGCGGCTCTCTTCCACGTCTTCGGGTTCCGGAATCGCGTCGTATTGCTTCGCCAACATCGCCACCCGACCCATGCGTCCCTTGTTTCTGATAAAGTCAAAAACACAAACTCTCGCGTCGCGTCTTTAAGAAAGAAGAACAAAGTGCGCGCGTGTGTTTCCACGCGTGCTTGTGTATGCAGGACGCGTGTTTTCTGAGGAGTTCCAACAAAGGAGGAAAAAAAGAAAAAAAAGAGAGGGTGAGTAGAAGAAAAGCGCGAGAGAGAAGGAGAAAGAGATGGGAGGGGGGAAAAGAGAGATTGAAAGACGCGCGAAGCGCTTTAAAACTCTTTCCCTCATGAAACGTTGATAGTGAATTACTAAAATATAAACAATCATAAATAACACAACGCTCTAAGTACTAGTGACGGCGATACCGGCGCTGACTTGCGCCTCCGATTCCATGCGAATATTCAAGTTGTGATAATACTCCGGATCCGCTATCGCTTTGTAGCAGTTCAAAATCGTCGGCGTCGGGTTTTGCGGATCGAACGGATGCGTGTACTTTTGCATGTCGTACATGTTCCAGGCGGTGTTTTTCGCTTCTTCGTTGTTGTAAGACGTCGTGCACAGCTTGTTCAAGATGTACCCGTCGATCATGTCCGCGCCGTGTAAAGCTAAAAAGTGATGGATTTTCTCTACAAACGTATCCGTGGCGATGTACGAAGCTAAACCAGCGTAGCCCTGTTGCGGATGGTAGTTCAGCTTATCGAAGGAGTAGGTTTTGTGCTCGCCAGATATTGGGTCTTTGATTTCTACGTTGCGTCGTTCTACACCGGCGGGTTCGTACGGGTACAACTGCAGCGTGACAAAGTCTGCGTCGCCGGGCATTTGCTTCGCAATGGAAGGAATAGTCTCCAAAGGCACTCTGGTTAAAGTTAAACCGTCTGATTCTAAAATCAAAGCCTTTTTTAGACCTTGGTCTTTCATCTTTTGCCATTGATATAAATGCGCGTAGAGACAGCCGTAGTGGTGGGATAGTCCTTGCGATTCTGCGCGAAAATAACCATTTTGGTCTCGCTTGTCAAACTCGCCGACCCACGGAAGTGCGGCAACCGTGCGGCGTTCGGGGGGTAAGTCGGCGTATAACGGATCGTTTTGATGAATATTCCAAAACAAATGCGCGAAGCCGATCGCATATTTTGCTTCTTCCAAACTGGTTTGCGGCCAACCCTTCGGGTCCACCCCCGGGGACTTCTCAGCGTGAATCAACGGAATATCTTTTAAGCGCTCTCGCGTGCGCTCCCACATAGTCTTGTCCATATCTTCGCCATTTGCAAACCCCAAGTCTAAGCGTTTATCGAGTGTTATGACGAATGCGTGCAAATCAGTCGCGTCCGGGATCGGTTTTTGTTTTTGCGCTTCAGTTTGAGGGTACACAAACAGAGTCTTGCCGTTGTTCCAAAGTTCGTGCGCTTTCGGTTGCATGTATTCTCTCCCGTCGCCATCAATCAACTTGACGTTATCGTTCAAAATTTCCGGGATTTCATTGTTTTTCTGCGCTTCTTCCTCTTTGTGTCCAACACTTGCTTCTTGCGGTTGATGTTCTCTCACGTATTCCTGCTCTTTTACTTCCTTCTCTTTGATAGGAACTTGAGAAAGGTACACCACCGGTCGATCCTGTCCTTCTTCCTTGCGTTCTTGCTCAGCTTGGGGCGCCTCCTCTTCCACTTGCTCCTCGGCTGCCGACATTACAGCAGCTTCTGGTTGTTGTTGCTGCCCTTGTTCTTGATGTTCTCCTCCTTCTTTCTGCTCTTCATTTTCCACATTCATCTCTTTGGCAGCTTCAGCGACTACATCCTCCGCTTTCGGCATCTCCAGAACTTGTTGATCTGGAGCCGGCTGCTGTTGTTGTTGTCCTTGTCCTTGTCCTTGTCCTTGTTGTTGTTGTTGTTGCTGCTGAGGTTGCTGCTGCTGCTGAGGTTGCTGTTCGTTGTTGTTGTTACTGTTGGACGCTTCGGACGATGCCTCCATTTCTTTCTTGGCATCTTCTCCCAACTTAGACACCCACGACCGTTTCGGAATCGTTTTTCTTTCACCTTGTGCAGCATTTATTGATTTATCTCGCAAAGTCGAGGTCAATTCCGTGACGTCGGCGGACTTTGTGTTTTCCAATGTTGCCGCCAATGCGAAAGATTTCTCGTCGTCGAGATTCACACCAGCTTTCAAAAGCATTTTTCTCGCAGCCGCTAACATCTCTGGAGTGGGCTGTCCAAGAATACCTGCTGATCTACCATCAGTCGAAGCGCCTCTATTGGCCTCGTTCGCTAACAATAGCTTGGCGAATTCGATAGCTTTTGGCGACGGTTTATCATTGTCATCCTCTTCCTTTACTTCGTCTTTTCCTTCAACTTCTGTTTTGTCCTCACTTTTTTGCGCTTCTACTTCTTCTGTTTGCTGCGTCGCGGTGTGCTCCTCCTCCTTCTCCTCTTTCTCCTCCTTCACTTCTTTCTCCTCCTCCTCCTCCTCTTTCTCTTTCGCGGCTTCTTGTTCCGCCTCGGCTCGCAATTTTGCTTCTTCTTCGCTCTTTAAAAAGTTCTGCGCGACTTCGAGCAACGATTGCGGATGAGAAGGCTTGCTTTCGTCATCCTTTACTTCCTCTTTCTTTTCTTCAGTTTCACGGGCCCCGCCGATGGTATTCTCATCTTTAGTCGGCGACGAAGCAGAAGAAGACGTTTCTGAAGTTTCCGATGAACCACTGTCTTTTTGTTTCTTGTTCTCAACGATGTTCTTCTCTGCTCGGACCAGGGCGATCGTCTTCGCCGTCATATATTCCGCCTCTCGCTGTTTTTCAGCGTCCAACGGCGTCTCCTCGCCGTGCTTCTCTCTCAACAAGTTCGTCGCCGCTTCCAACAACGCCGACGATGGTTTCTCCACCTCCCCGAGTTCCGCTAAAAACTCCTTCGTCGCTCGCGACTGCTCTTCCTTCGTTTCCTTGGACGATTTCTTCTTCCAAGTTCTTCTCGGCATGGTACCTAATCCCGCAGACGCCGTCATCGACGGTTCCGATCCTCCTATATTCGCCGTCGTCTCTCTCTTCTCTTCCAGTTCAAGCCTCTTAATCTCTCGCTTCGACGGAATCTTCGCCGCGTACTTACGTAACAACTCTCTCTCGTCCTCGCGCACGTACAAACCATCGTAAAAATGCGCGTCGTCATTTTCCTCTCTTCCGAGTAGCGGCGCCGCCGCCGGGAGAGAGAGAGTGGAAAAATCTGCGCCCAACTTGGCCAAAGAAGAAGGCGAGAAATCACCATCAACGCTTCGTGGTCTTCGGTGACCTCCTGCTTCTCCGACGCCCCCCGCAAAGGGAGAAGAAGAAGAAGAAGAAGTGATGGTCGCGATCATCCCGCAGCACCCGACGACTGCCGCCGCGACGACGACCGCTTTTCTCCGCCAGTGCTGCTGCTGCTGCTGCGACGAGTTTGATTCTCGATGAGAAGAGACCGCGGGGAAATTAAAAGACGCGTCGCCGTGCCCTCCTCGTTGCAGCAATCTCTCGCACTCTTCTTCTTCGCCTCTTCCTCGCGCGCTTTGATTATTATCATAAAGAGAATACGACCGCATCATCGCAATCTGTTCTTCGTGATCTCTCGACGTTGTTGTTGTTCTTGTTGTTCTTGTTGTTCTGTCGCGCGTGTTGTGCGTGTGCGCGCGCGCAGAGACTAGAGAGTTGTTGTTTCTTCCGGACCTTCCGCGCTGCATTTTTTCCAAAAACCCTAAACACTTCGCACACAAATCAAAACCCTAAACGTTTTGCGCGCACATTTTTTTGCGCGGGAAAAAAAACACGCCTTCAAAATCAGCGCGCGCGCAACGTCGTCGTCGTCGAGGTAAAGAGAGCGACAACATGACGAAAGCCACGACGACGGAAGAGGAGTCAAAGCCTCTTTTGCTCGTCTCCGAGAACAAAAATAACGCCGCTAAAAAGAAGAAGAGCGCCGCGCTGGTGTTGGCCGTCGTTGCCGCGCTTGGATTTTTAGCCACTTCTTCTTCTAATTCTTCCCGCGCCCTCTCGTCGTCATCCTCTGCGAAGATGATGACGATGATGGGCCTCAAAGCGCCGCCGAAAACGACGAGCGCAACAACAACGAACGTCGTCGTCGACGTCGACGTCGACGACGCGGAGGCGCACTTGGGAACGCTGGCGAAGAGAACGTGGGAGAGGAGCGGTGTTTCGGGCGCGTCGATGGTGATGCCCGACCAATCTCAATCTCCATCGTCGGAGGAACAAGAAACCGATTCCCGCGAGACAGAACAACAACAACAACAACAACAACAACAACAACAACAAGGAGCGACGAAGCCGCAAACGCTGCGAGCGAGAGTGTGGCAGAAGAGCTCAAACTTTGTCGAAGAGGAGGAAAAACAACAACAACAAGTGCGAGAGGAAGAACAACGCGTCGAGCGGAAGGAAGAAACGGCACAGCCGGAAGCGGTGCTTCCGGAGCAGAAACAAGCGGAAGAGGAGGAGCGCGCGCAACCGGCGAAGACAGAGGAACAAAAACGCGAAGAGGCGCAAGTCGTGGAAGCGGCGGAGACGACGGCGTCTTCCGATGCCGGCGTCGTCGCGAGTGCCGCGACTGAGAAAGTAGAAGAGAATCAACCGAAAGAAGTAGTGGAGGACGTGAAAGTGGAGAAAGGACCGGTGATTATCGAGTCGGCGAGAAAGGAAGAGGAAGTTAAAGAAGAGGAGAAACAACCGCTTCCGAAATGGCAAGTGAACATGCAAAACATTGCCAACAGCGCGAACGACGCGTTGAAGGCAAGTACCACTGCCGAAACATCCATCGCGGTCGAACAACAGCAACAACAAAGTCACGAAGAAATTAAAGAGAAAGAACAAGTTCAACGCGAACAGACTCAAGAGCAAAAAGTAGTAGAAGAGGACGAGAAAGAAAAGGAGAAACAAAGAATTGACGCAGAAATAGAAGAGCAACGAAGACAAATTGAAATCGAAAACGAACAAAAACGAAAGGAAGAAGAGATCGCCGCGGAGAAAGTAGCTGAACCGGAGATGGGTGAGGACGAAGCTGCGCATCCACAAGGTGTGATGGAGAACTTGTACGACATCGACAACGGAAGATACGAAGGTGAGGTTGTTCGAGTTCCGTTCGCGTTTTACGCCAACACGAAGTGGGCGGGTGCGGATTTCTGGAAGCACGATTGGGACACTCCAAACATGAGCGACGAACAAAAAGCGAAACCGGACCCGACGAAATTCATGCCAGTGTTTAAGACATATGGCGTCGACACCGCCGATGTCGTCGTCACCGCCCACGCGACTGACATCAAATCGACTGGATGGGTTATCATAGACTCTGCGAAGCGAAACGGTTTGCAAGTTGTCATCTCGGGCAACGGTACCGATTTTCACGGTTTCGCGGATAAAATGATGGGTTTGAAAGCAGCTTTGCATTCCATTAATGGTAATCCGATCGTCATCAACAGCGATGCCAACGATGTCATGCTTCAATGCTCCGGTCAAGAGTTCAAAAACCGATTCAATCAAGCGAATGCGGATTTTATTTTCGGCGGCGAAACGCAGTTATGGCCGGAAATCCATGCCTACTTTGATAAAACGGACGAAATCGCTTGGAAAGAGAAAATGTCCGATACCCTCGGCAAAATTGGCGCGGCTGGGCCACCAGCGCAGCTCACCGGCGAGCACCCGAACGTTTGGGCCAACGCCGGATCGTTCATGGCGAGAAAAAACGACATGTTGAAATACATCGAAGAAACCGAGCAACGAATGGCGAGACACCCGGGTGCGGAGCCGAGCGAGTGGGGGATGACGTGCCGCCCAGCGGGCGTCACCGACGAGGACTTTGCCGATGTCAACGGGTCCGGATGGGTTAACTGGTTCGACGATCAAGAGTGCTTAACTTCTTTCCAAATGCGACATTTAATGGAAAGATCTACGCGTCACAAATTAGACGCCGACGGGTCCATCTTATTTAGCGCCGGCGGCACGCCGATGGACCAAATCGGCAAAGACAACAAAAACATGGTCTTCCACAAACAAACCGGCAAAGCCTCGTGCTTGTGGCACTTCAACAACCCGCAGGCGAAGATTCGCTTGAAAGATTTCGCGAATGCCTTCCCGGATAAGTTTTTAACTCAGCACGGAAGAGAAGTGATGTTGAGCACCTCGGACGAACATCCGGGGAACAGAAACCCGGGATCGGGATCTTCGTCGACGGTGAGCGCGAGATCGAGCGCGCAAGTCGGGGCGATCTAAAGAGTAACCATTAATTATTGTTTAAAGAGAGAGAGAGAAAGAGAGTATTATTTAAAAGCATCGAGGACATATATATATGTGAGAGTTATTGGAACGTGTTGTGTAATAAATTGTTTAATCTATACATATCAGTACTAAACTGGACGTTGTTGAAGTGTTTCGCAGAGCTTGCGATTGTGTCTTTTTTGAAGAAAAGGAGTTCCAAATTTCCCACTCACACACTATTAAATATCACGCGACGAGAATGAGCAGTCACCGCGCGAACGCCGAAGCGGCGCCTCTGCTCGTCTCCTCCTCTTCGTCGCCGTCGTCTACTCGCGATGCGCGCGGGGCGGAAACGTCGTGTTCGTCCTCCGGGACAAAATCGTTCGCCAGATGCGCGGCAGCTTCGGCGTGTTTGATTTTGGGCGCGGGGGCAGTGTACGCGCACTCGCGCGTCGTCACTTCTTCCGTCGCCTTTGACGCCGCGGGGGGGCGAATGTCTTCTGGCTCTTTAAATTTGAACGCGCATCATCATCGCTCGATGGAACCAGAACGCATCAAATCCGTCTCGTTGCTCGGCTCGTTCGAAACCGGCTACGACTTGGACGCGAACAAATTCGACGGTGACTTGTGGCACGTCCCTTTTGATTTCTACAGAGACACGAAGTGGGCGTCGGCGAGGTTTTGGCGCCCAGGGTCGAATGCTGAATTAGACGGAGACGTGAGCGCGTTGAGTGAGGAAGAGAGAATGCACCCGGACGAAAAGAAGTACATGCCGGTGTTTAAATCGAAAGGCGTGGATACCGCGGGCGTGGTGGTGACGGCGCACGCGACGAATTTGAAGAGCAACGGTTGGGTGATTCTGGACTCGGCGAAGAAGAACGGATTGGAGATTGTCATCTCTGGGAACGGCACGACTTTTCACGGTTTCGCGGATAAGATGATGGGGTTAAAAGCGGCGTTGCATTCGATACCAGGTAACCCTATCATCGTCAACGCGGACGCGACGGATGTTTTGTTGCAGTGCGGGCCGGAGGAGTTTCAAAAGCGGTTCGAGCAAGCCGACGCGGATTTCATTTTCGGAGGCGAGACGCAATTATGGCCGGAGATTAGAAAGTACTTCGACATGGAAGACGAGCACCAGTTCAAAAAGGAGATGAGTCTTACGTTTGGTGAGATTGGTAAAGCAGCTGGGGATAACGTAGAGTTAACCGGCGAGCACCCGAACGTCTGGGCCAACGCCGGTTCCTTCATGGGACGAAAAGAAGATTTGATCAAATACATCGAAGCGACGGAGAATCGAATGATGCGACACAACGACTGGAAAGAAGAAGACGGTTTCGGGATGACGTGTAAACCCGCGGCAACGACGGACGAAGAATTCAACGCTGAATATCCAGGCATGCGTCAATTCGACGACCAAGAGTGTCTCACGGCGTTCCAAATGCAAAAACTCATCGAACGTTCCACGCGCCACAAGTTGGACGCAGACGGCTCCATCCTCTTCTCCGCCGGCGGCGCGCCAATGTCCCAGCTCGCCCAAGACGCCAACGGTATGGTATACAACAAACAAACCGGTAAAGCCTCGTGCTTGTGGCACTTCAACAACCCGCAGGCGAAGATCCGCTTGAAAGATTTCGCAAACGCCTTCCCGACGAAATTTTTAACCGAAGTTGGACGCGCCGCCATGTTGAGAACGCCCGACGAGCATCCCGGGAACAGAAACGGTGAAATTGGTCCCGCCCCCAGTGAATCTTCTTAAACGGGCGCTTTGTATTATAATAATAAGTGAGAGAGAGAGAAAGAGAGAGTCATTTGTTCGTGTTAGAAATGAAATGTTCACATTGTTTTAAACGTATTTAGCATACAAGATTTCGTCCATTTTCCCTCCAAAAAGCGCTCGTAAAATTTTTAAAAATCCACACTCGTCGTCAGAAACGCGCAACGCGTTTTGAAAAGACGTTTTCATTCTTTGAGAAAGAACGCACCACCCGCGCGAGCAATCCCGGCGGCAAAATGACGAGCAACGTCGAAGATACCATCGACCCGATCGAATTCATCGATAACCCGCGCAAAATAATCGCCGAGCGATTATTCAAAGCGTACGGTTTCAAAGACGACAAAGACGACGCACCGATCGACGGCGATTGGAAAGTGAGCAAAGTGCTGAAAAAGTGCGTCGCGGATGAATCTGCGAACGCGTTGATTCCGGAAATTAACCACTCGGACGGTAAAATTGGGATTGAGAGCATTCAGGAGGGGAAACTTTGCCGGTTTCGATGCGTGGTGCAAGATATGAGAGACCCGGAGTATTACGTGGGGTGTTTTACGAGCAAGAGGAGGAACGGTGGTGCCAACTCCTCGTCGTCGTCGGGGGAGTGGCAGACGACAAAGTTCGCGGAACACGGCGGCGACGAATTGTCGAGAATGGAGGAAGAGGAAGGAGGAGAGGAGAACGGAAACGATAGTTTTTTCAATTTCGAGAACCCGCAAAAGTCATCGAACGTTCGGATGTGGGAGAGGAAAGTGTTCTATTGCGTTCCGATACCGGGCGAGGCAAAGTGGGCGCAACAGAGAGATTGTCTGGTTGAAAGCGGAGCGAAAGACGGCGATGGAGTGGTAGATTTTACGAGCATTGGTGGCAATAACTACATCGCGAGCGATGCGAGAGGAATCGTGAAGAAGAGAACGCGCGAGGAGAGTAAAGAGGAGGAGAAAATCAAAGACGAGAAAGAGGCAAAGACGAAGGAAGAGAAGAACGCTCCGGCGAAATCCGAGGACACCATGGAAGCAACGCCGATAAACGGGTCGCAAAAAACGGAAGATTTTACCGGAGCAAATAACCCTAAGAATCGTAATAAGGGTATTGCGAGAGAGACGCTCGACGAGGCGAGAAATTTACCGTTACCGAACGACCAGCGAGGGCCGTGTATAGTTTGCGTGTACGACTCGCCGGAGGACGACATGGACGAAGAAGAAATGGACGCAATGGGCGATGAGAGCAACAAAGAAAACAATTCGAAAACATCAAATTCAGCATCGTCTATTAAGCCATCGTCCAAGAGGTCTTCTACGCAGTTGAAACTTAACGACGTCGTTGAGTTTTACGGCGTTTTGAGTCTCAATCCAGAACATGCGGCTGAAGCGTTTGGGAACATAGGATTGCACGATAGCGTCGAGGAGGACGGCGACGGTGCAACGACAGCGCAGCTTTCGAACGACGACTTTTATGGGCACGCAGAAAGAGCCGCGATGTTTCCAGCGAGCTCTATCGCGCCAAGATTTCACGCTTTTGGCTTTACAAAGTTGAAACTCGAAGATCTCGTTTCAAAGACGCCGGCAGAGCGATATCTTTTGAACGAGGAGGAGGCTTCTGCATCCTCGGTGCAACCGTTCGATGCCGAAAAAACAAATGCACTGTGCGAGAAGATGATCGATGTCTTCACGGAAGCGCTTGGTGGTGATAAAGTTGCCGCGAGTTACGCTTTATTCCTCGCATGCGCCAGGATACGTTTACGCACTGAAGAATTTCCGATTGGTTCATTGTGTGTCAACTTTTCGATAGATTGCGCACCCTCAAAAGACGGAGGTGAAAACACACGTGCGAACAACGACAGTCTCGTTAACGCACTCGCGTTTGTGTTGCAAACGTTGACCCCTGCGACTGCGTGCTTGTCCGTGGACATTCCGTCGCTCAACGCACGATCTTGGGTGCCAAAAAAGGACTACGATCGTAATCGCTTACGCGCTGGACCTTTGCAGCTTGCAGATGGTACGGTTTGTGTCTTGGACGAAACGAAATTACAAAGCGGTATTCTCGCAGAAACCGGCGTGAAGAATGCCCGAGCCGTGAAAGATATCATTCAAGTGCAAAAAGCGGAATACGATTTCGATTATCATCAAATGTCCATGCCGACGGACATTAGCTTCGTGGCTGTTTCCGTAGGTAAATCGATTTTATTCAGCGAAGACACCGAAGGTTTAGTCGTTCCCTTGCGGCCAACGAAGAACGAATCCACGACAATGCTTTTAGATACACTCGATAAACAAACTTTGGATGATATGCGAACGCTCGTCGCGTATATCCGCAACGCGCCGCACATGGATATGTCCGAGTCGTGCGGCAAATCCATCGAAGCGGCTATGGTCCAAAAAAGACAAGAGGACCCAAAAGAAGCCACGCAAGCTAAAATGCACTCGTGGTTAACCATGTCCAGACTGCAAAGTTTGATCAAAGGAAGAAAAGAAATCACGGTGGAATCTTGGGAGGAAATTATGGAACTCGAGAGAACGGTGAAAAATCGACGACGTGTTCTGTAAAGTTTTTGCGTGTTGACGCGAATGAAAAAGTCCAGCACTTATATAGACTGAAAATTACGATAGCATCTTATCTTACGCGGCGCACTAGAGCTGAAACTACGTTCTTCATTGAGCCGTTCTTATAAATATTACTACAAATACAAAACTATTAATCTTAATCGCGCACGTGTGCTCTGCTACGTTCCCTTTCACTTCTTCTCCGACGTCTTCATCATCCGCGCTCGCCACCGCTCGAGTTCATCCTCGTCAAACTCCAACGTCCCATCCGCCTCTATTTTCGCGCGCATCATCGTCGCTCTCTCTTCCTGTTCCGCGGAAAAGTTCCCCACGTCGCTACCCTCTCTCTCGCTCTTCTCCTTGATGAAATCGCCGACGTCCCCTTTCTCTCCGAACCATCCGAGTCTATCCGCCACCACGTGTTTGCTCTCGCACCCAGGACAGGTCACGATGACCACGCCATAGTTATACGCGCGCTTGCTAAAGCCTTTCGTCGAGCGCGTCTCGCACTTATTGCACGTAAACACCATGTAGAGTTCTTTCTTCTTTTCCCCGGTCGCATTATCGTCCGACGACGAAGACGAAGACGAAGAAGAAGACGAAGACGAGTTTCCTCGATTAAGAGGTGTTTGTTTTCCCCTACTCGTTGACGAAGAAAACGTTCCAACTGCTACTACTCTCGGACTAAAGCAGGAGGAAAAGGAAGAAGAGGAGGAGGAGGACAACGTGGACGCGCGCAGAACACCACCGTTGTTACAACCACCACCATCGCGAAGAAGAAGCGAAGAGACGGCTCGAAACCACGCTCTCGATGCCGCTCGTTTCATGTTCTTTTCTTTTTTGGACGGCGGAAAATGGAGAATTTCTAGGGGAGTTTTTCTCGACAATTCCACAAAACAAACCCCTCAACGACACACATATAATGGAAGCGTTACAGAAGCAACTGGAAGACTTCACGGACGAATTAGACAAGAGAACGTTCCGTCCGTTGCAGAAAAAAACCTTCCTGTGTTCGTCCAAGTGTTGCGACGACACGAAGCAATCGCAAGAACACTTTCAGCGATGCATTCAACAGTGCACGATGGAGATGCAACAGAAAGAAGCGACGGTGAACAACGAGTTGCAAGTGTTTCAGCAGAAGGTGCAACGGTGCGCGCAAGCGTGCAACGATAAAGCGCAGAGTTTTATAGAGAGTTCCGGGATGGAGACGGCGCAGAGGAAGGCGATGGAGTGCATCGATTTGTGCGCGAGTGATTACGGGAAAGAGTTGGCGGCGATTAGGAAGAGAGTGGCGTAAAGTCGAGGCGAACGAGGGGAATGGAATTACTATTGCTACTACTTCTGCTGCTCACTTTTAAAAATGTTGTAATTAGTACATAGCGGTCATCTAGGTCCTATTCTATTTATTTATATATCGCGCAATCTCTAATCTACTTTATCGTGATGTTGCTCATCTGAATACGCAGCGCGTCGGCACCTAAGGCGCGCTAAATACCTGCAAAACTCTCGCGCGAACCTTACGGTAAACGCGACGAGTAAAGGAAGCATGAGTGGCATCGCGAGCGCGAGTTCGTGTTCGGGAGGAAACGTGCCGTCTTCGCGGACGTTTATGGATGCACGACTTGTTTGAAACGCGAGCTTTCTGGCTTTGGCGACGAGTTCAAACACATTTCGTCGTTGATTCGGGTCCAATGCGACGGCGTCTCGGAGCATCGATAAGGACTCGTACGAACGAGAAGCCAAATAGGAAGCGTCTTTTGCGTCTATATCGCCAACGTTCATGGCCCCAGGAAGGATCTGGACGGTTTCTAACATATCTGCGCGAACGCGAGTCGAACTTAAAGCGTCCACTTCCATCATCGAAAAGATGTTTGCGGCATCCGGCAAAGCGTACTTTGCGTAGTTTTCGTCTGATATTATGTCCAATCCGAGTAGCCTCGCTCGAACGTTGGCAAAGACGAATGGGAGAATGTCAGTAACACTTTCGCCCTCCTCCCAAATGGTTATGCCGACATTATCGCGCTTTGCGAACCAATTTTTTGGAAGAAGACCATCGTCGGTGTCCTTTTTTCTGTACACCACGAATTTACCACTTGGCATCGATGGCGTCAAGTCCACGTCCATTTTCCTCAAAGGTAACGCCCGCGTAAACATTTCTATCGCTAGTTGACCTTTTATCGTTGCATTTTGCACGTCTCGTGCCTTGTTTTCTTCGGTGCGGCTGTGGTACACGAACCGAGACTCTGCTTCGATTTTCAGAAATTGTTCGAGACGTTTCGAGAGACTGCGCACGAATGGCTCACGCACATCTTTTCTGAAGTTCCACGGAAATGTTCCCTTTCCTTCGTCGTCGTCAGGAATGACGAGTGCAAACGAGAGCGACATTGCAGAAGTGCCAAAGTGGCCATCAAACTTTGCGTCTTTTCGTGCGACTTTCCACGCGGACGAGTATAGTTTCTGAACCAATCCCCGAATTTTTGTCAACACAACGCCGCCTCCAGACCACTCCGAAGAGGTCCACTTCGCGTCTACAAATGCGTTTCGTTCGGTGCCAATATGGAGTTGAAAACTCTTGTCTTCACCGTCGAAATTCACTTTGCTGTCGTCGTCGAAAATGTACGTATAGATTTCATTCGGGTACGTCGCATAGTTCATTTTCATCTCGTTTTCCACGTGCGAATACATTATATTTTTTGCGCGTTCGTCGTGCTCATCTCCTCTCGACCTCGTGGATCTCGCATAAAATCTCGCGCGTCTAGCTAATTCACTTCTACCTTTATCGCACACCTCGAACACTGATGATGCTTCTGACTCTGCTCCGTTATCGTCACGCGTCGATGCCTCGAATGCATGGCGATCAATAACGTCCATGCACCCGCGAAACGTCACTTTCACAATCTCTTCAGCCTTTCTGCCTCTCTCCAAAATCACCCACTTCTGAAACCTCTCCCGAATAGCTCTCGCCACGTTCGTCTCTGTGGGGCCTCGTTTCTGCACGAAGTGCACGCGCACGACGACTTCCATATCCCCTTCTCTCTTTTCATCGATGATACTCTTCGCAATCGCATCCAACGCGGACACGCCGTCCTCCCCGTAATCACCACTACTCCTATTCCTCTCGCTAAGAAAATCACCCGGCACATCTCTCTTCTGACTTTGCCCAACCAAATCGGTGTTGTTCCTCAGAGCAAACATACGATCTCTTTGCGGTGACGCCAAGAACCACCAACACGCCGCTAAAATTGCCCCGAAGGAGACGAAAATGAAAGTCACGAGTAACCGTTTTGCCTTTGGTTCTTGCTCCAACGCCTTCGCGTGCAGCGCGAAGTTTGCCATTTCTATAAATTCCAACGATATTTTGGTACTTCTCTCGCTACTTCTTCCCTCATTTGTGTTTGTTTCTTCTCTCGCGTCGTCTTCACCATCTTTATCGTCGTCGTCTTTTTCGGTTGTTAAGTCTTCCAAAATCGAACGCGCATCGGCGACAAACTCGTCGCGATTCTTGTTCTTCTTCGCGCCGTTTGATCGCAGCAAGGCGCGAACAGATTTCACCGTTGGAACAGATTTCGCGGCATCTGAAATAGATTTCAAGATTCGCACGAAAAGGATCACGAAGAGGAGGACGAGATAGAGTCGCTCGTCGTCCTCCATTTTTTCTTCTCCTTTTTCTCTCTCTTTTCCGTTTTTTGTGAAGAAAGTATTACGTACTCGTAGGTGGTTCGCAAACAAAAGGCACGCGAAGACTAAAACTGTAAAAGTTTAAAAGTTTCAAGCTATTAATTGTGAATGAAAAGCGTGCTCTCTTCTATCGTTTTCAGCATCATCATCGATATGACAACTGGTAGATTCGCTATGTGTTTGGGTAGTAATTTAAAGCTTTGAGCGCCCGGCGCTACCTTTATTAAATCGAGGCCAGAGGAGCTCGTCGTACCCGGGCGGCTTGTGCGAAGCGTTGAACGGCGCTTTTTGTGCGGCAGCGAAAAGATTTTCGTAGACGTTCCCGTCGCGAGCGCCTAAGGTTGAGTTTAAGAAGTAATCGTGCAAACCCAAGGAGTCCGCTAAGGCTGCTGCGTCTGGGCGGAGTTCTTGGAGGAGCTGGGCGATTTCCGCTCGAACAAGTTGGCATTGCATGGCTTCAAGGTAGCCATCTTCGACCCAGTCGCCGAGTTCATCTTCGATGCCGCAGAGCGCGTGGAGCGTGGCGAGACGTTTCAGAACTGCTATGGTTTCCTTGCTTACGTTGAGCTTTTCGGCTTCGTGAATGCCGTCGAAAAAGTTTGCGAGGACGACTAAAGCGCAATGCGACTTGGCAACTTTGATCCAGCTCACCATGTCCAAACGCATGGCATCGTCCACGGAAAGGTTCCCGGCGCGGGAAGTTGCTTGTGAACACAGGCGCCAAGCTCGATGCTCATACGCACGCAGCAACGCGTCTTCGTCGCGAATGCCTACCTCGTGTCCGAGGGTGGAAGTAAACGTGTTGCCGCTTTCCGAAAGATATTTCATTTGGCCGACCAATTTGACCTCCGTGACTAATTTTGCTTGCAACGCGCGCATGGTTTTAAGCAAATAGCGCGATGTTTGTAAACACAACACATTGTTGTCGCCCTCATACGTAACATTCGGAGCATAACTCGCAAACGTGGTTCCAAAACCAGCATTCGCGAGGTATCCGTGTCCGCCGCATGTCAATCGACAACTCTCAATCGCGTCTTTCGTTTTCCACGAGCAAAAGGCTTTTAAACCCGAACTCGTCGCATGCAACTCTGGCAAGGCATCGAAGTCTTTCTCAGACGATCGAGAACGTTTCAGAAACTCAAAATACATTCTTCGCATGAAGTCGCTGGTGCAGTGAAACGCAAACGAAGAGGCGAGAATAGGGAACAGAGTCCGTTGCGAATGTTGATAATCCAACACTTGAGTCTCGACGTTCTTATTTTTACTATCAGCGTTGGATTGACGTCTGACGAGATTGTATCGCAACGCAATCGTCACGGCCTTTTTCATATACAAAGCCGCGTTCATGACAATATCGGATCGAACAAATACCATAGTCCCATATGCAGCTTTCTTGACTGGCGGAGGGACGTACGTCCCATCATCTAAAACTTTCGAATGCCCCATAAGCATGGCGTCTTTCGGTATCCGCACGTGATCGAAGCGCAAAAAACCGTTATCGACCGCGTTATATCCCATTTTATCGCCGATATCTCCACATTGGACGCCCGGTAACGGCAAATGGTCCTTTGTTGACCGAATCTGAACGACAAACGCGTGAATGCCCTTGTCCGAGAATGTCGGTTCTGAATTAGAAGATGAAGATAAAGATGAAGGAACAAATAACCTCGCCATGACAATAGCGTGCGTCGCCGTTTTCCCCAATCCTCCTGGCCACCATTTCGTCGCCGTCAACGTCGGCGAGTGCACGATGAATTCCTTCCTTCGAACGTCGTACGTACACGTCGTCTCCAATCCTCTGATAAACGTCCCGTGTCCCAACTCTGTTTGCGCGTACGTCCCAACAATTTCTAAATTCACGCACTTTGGTAACCAATACTTCTTCTGCTCGTCCGTTCCTTGTCCTTGGATCGTAGGTATGAACATACCCAGGTGTAAATCCAGCCCGCCCGGTTCATCGATGAACTCGCGTACGACGCGAGCTATAGCTATCAATTTGTTGTTGTTACTGCTATTCCCACTATTTCGGCTATCATGAGTATCACCACTGCTGCCACCGTTCGCACTTTTAATCTTCGCCAAAACCTCCCTCGCGACTCTCGGAATCTCCAAATACTTCTCCAGCGTCGTCCGATACAACTCCTCCCTTCTCAAAGAGTACTTCTCGCTCGTTTTGTTACCGAAAACTCTATCCTTCGCGAGCGTCTCCGCCACGAGTTTTCTCAGCTTCACGTTCTCTGTGCCCCCGGCTAACAAAACTTCCAACTCTCTCGATCTAAACGTCGCTCGCGAGCGCTCGAATTCCAAATCTTTCCGCGGGTCACGCGACGATTGTTGGATGAACGCAGACACCGGCGTTTGTAGTCGTCGGCTTTCGTAATCATCGTCGTCGTCGTGACGCGCTCCGTTCCGTGCACTCACACCGCTGCCCCCACCGGCGCTACTCCGCGCCATCAATGAGGACAGGAAATTGCTCATTCGATTTCGATTCCAGATCCCTCCCGCGCGGGTGTGGTCGCGTGAACTCTTTCCTCTCTTTATCGTTTGTCTGTGTTCTATTTCTTTTTTACTACTACTGTTATTTAGGGTTTCCAACCCTAACTCGGAAGAAAGAAAAAAAAGAGCCGCGTCTGCTCTTCTCCGTCAGCACAAAAAAAATCTGTTCCTGCCGCGCGCGCGAGCTGACGACTCTTCGCATCGAGAAGAGAAAGAGAAAGAGAAGTTGCCACACAATCGCACGTGATAAACGCATCTGGATACGGTGATAGAGAGAGAGAAAGAGAGAGAGCAATCGACTAGAAACGCGCAGGTCAAAGCACACCACAATTTCACACGCAAAATAAAAAAAGCATGGGAACGCAAAAGAAGCTGATGGAAACGTCCTCGTACGATAAGAGTCAAGTCTTCTGGGCGCTGTGCTATGGGATCGCGTATTTAATCTTCTCCGCGACGACGGTGATCTCTAACAAGCACTTGATCATGAACACGAACTTTCACTCGGCGATATTCGTGTCGAGTTTAGGCTCGTGGTTCGGATGGTTCGTTTCGTTGGGAATGGTGTGGTCGAAGCGGACGACTTTGGTGCACAATTTGAGTTTTCGAGAGTGGGCGACGTCGGTGTTACCGATTGGTCTGGCGACGGCGTTTTCACTCGCGGCGGCTAATTTGGCGTACTTTTACCTTTCGTTGGCGTTTATTCAGGTGTTGAAAGCGTTCGCACCGGTCATTACGTTTGGCGTTTTGATTGCTTTTGGGTTGGACAGGCACAACGCGAAAATTTTAGGCGCGCTGTGCGTCATAGTGTGCGGGTCGCTGATCGCGTGTTACGGGGAGATTCATTTTACCATGTTGGGATTGCTGTGCATGTTTGTTGCGGAAGTGAGCGAGGCGTTGAGGTCGGTCGGGATTCAGTTGCTGCTGGTCAATCGGAAGATGGGTTTGATTGAAGGAATGTACTACTTTTGTCCGGCGACGTTGTTGTTTTTGACCATCTTTACGGCCATTTTTGAAGGTCAAACGTTGTTTAACCGAGAGCACATGCAAGTCGTGCACGAGTATTGGTATTTGTTTTGTATTAGTGCCGGATTGGGTTTTCTGGTGACATTGAGTGGTTTAGGAGTGGTGCAAAACGCGGGGGCAACGTTGTTCAAAGCCATGTCCCAAATAAAAAACTTTTGCATTATTCTGTTCGCCGTCGTGGTGTACGGGGAGTCGTTGACATGGATGGAAATCGTGGGTTACGGGATTGCCATCGTTGGATTTGGATTGTTCAACGTGGCGAAGAATAGAGACATGGAGGAAGTTAGAAATGAGAAAGGGATGCGGGAGGCGACTTTAGGCAAAGAAGGGGACGATGGGAGCACGATGACGACGCCGCTGTTAGGCGATCCTTCTTCTAAAGATGGAGGAGGGACGATGAAGAAAAAGTCAAGCGGATCATTTCTTGGTAGGTTAGGTTCATTTTCGGGGAGTTTTAGCGGTAGCGGTGGTGAGAGCTAGTAGTAGTGATTTTTTTCTGTTCGCTCCAACGCGTTCGGATTTTGTAAAACTGCCTGAGGCGGTTGTGTAATAATACTGTGACGATCACCACTCAATTATCAATGATGATATTCATACGGTATAAATTAAAATGTACATCTGCGCGACAGCTCTTCGCTATTAAAAAATCTAAATGGTAATATACTTAATAAACTTTAAATCGGACAGGTGGGGAAGAACTCTATATCTTTCGCCATCAATCTTTCGCCGCCTAAGTTGGCGGAAACTTCGTCAGAGTTCAAGTATCGATGTTGTTTACTGTGACGACGTCTGGCAGATGCCAGACTCGCCGTTTCTTTGGCGGCAGCCTCTTCTGGCGACGACGAGGACGACGAGGACGACGACGACGAAGATGCAAAAAGATTTTCAACGGTTTCCAAACTCTTGCTCACCGCTTTCACCGCGGGATGTTCGTAGTTTATTTTCCCCAACGCAGCAGAGCTCTCATCCATTTGTGGCGGCATCAAATCATACCCATACGCTCTGAAATCGGGAGAGTATCCCAACTGAAACTTACCTAACGTTTCCGCGTCGATACTTCCGTCCGTCCAGCACCCCTTCACGCTTGGTTTTTGTAAATCCTTTCTCAATCCAACTCCGTTTCCTTCGTAATACGTAATCTTCGGCGAAAAGTAATGTTGCAAATACGCCAATAAGTTCGGCATCGTCTTTCCGTACGTTGAAGACTCTACGTTTACGTCGGTACACGTCCCACTTTCTTTCTGCACGCACGTTTCCAGAGGGAAAACAGTCTTAACTTTTCTCGCCAAAACGTATTGCGGCACGTGATGCGAATGCGCTAAAGGTATCGACGCGGTTGGAAAGTACTGCACGTTGCACTCCTGCATCCCATCCGGCGAGTAGTGACTTTCTAAATAGCACGCCAGCAGCGGATGTCCCGTGGCAAAACTGCTCACGTCTTTAATAAAGCTCGCAAACTCTCGACAAGTTTCCTCGCTGTAGCCAACGGCCATCTGATCGTACTTGTCCGGCGTGTACCTCGCCACCCCCCACAAAAATTCAGACTCCATTCTCGTGTATGGATTTCTCACCGTGGTGAAACCATTCTCCAAATACGTGGCCGGTGGCGTGTGCATGTCTTCCGATCCACCTCTCACCCACGGTTCGGATAACTCAAAAGGTCTCTTCCCGGCGGTATCGCCCGAGTTGCACGAACCAATCTTCCCGCCCGCTTGACCAACCATGGACTCCACGGACGTCCCTCCAGCCTTTGGAATGTGCACGAAAATCGGCAACTCCTCTCCCTCCTTCTTCGACTGTAAGTTCAAATCGTACTTGGACGTGTCTCTTGCGTACGTTTCCGGTGGATACGCGCCTAAACGCGCGCGGGAAAGCGACAGCGAAGACGACGACGACGACGCGCCAAAATCACCGGCAATCGCGAACGTCAAGCCCACGGCAGAAACGACCGCGACGATGCCCCTCGCCGCGGTCTTCAAATTCAAAGAAGACGACGACGTGCTCGTTCTGTTAGTCGTCGCGTTCTCATCGGCGAGCAGCAACGGCGCGCGTTCTTGACTCATCTTTTGTGTTTGTTCTCCGTGTGCTCTTTTTTTGTCGTTTTTTTTCCCCGCGGCAAAAAAAAGAGACGAGACTGTTGATGTGCGAGAGAGAGAGAGAGAGAGAGAGCTTTTCGTTGGGAACGCGAAAAAAAAAGGTGAATATAATCGCATCGATTTCAAACGCGGAAAGACAATGTGCTCTCGGGCATGCACACATACATAAACGTGTATATATTTACACAAAATCATGCTTCTCATCGAATCAGTATTTATATTCTTCCATGAGCTTCCTCCGTTTGGAGTCCATGCGCGCTTTTAACGAGCGCATGGTCAAACCGCCGCCGGAGCCGAAACCGTCGACGACGCCGTCGGCGCCTTTGAACTCGCCGCCTCTCTGTTCGCTCGTTCGAACGACGACGGAATGCGCGCCGGCTTCCGTGGCGGCTTTGCACGTGGAGTTACTCGCACCGACAAATATGACGTCAAATTCAACGTCGAAACCTCTCTGCTCGCTCGCCGTGCGGATGGCGGCTTTGGTCAGCGACGACCTTCGCGAAGTCGAAAACATGCTCGAATCTATCACGACATCGCTGTTGAAGTTTTGTCTTTGCAAGTCTCCACCGACTTCAGGTGCCATTAGTTCGCCTTTTTTCTTCTTCTTATCTCTCTCTACGCGTTTATACAATGCATCTTCGTAGTTGTCCTCACCGGCGAGCGTTTCGGGCGAGCCGGCGACGCTCACGCCCGCCGCACGCAGTTCGCCCATTTGCGTCAAACACGCGGATAAAACCCCTTCGCCTGGCGACGAGGCCGTTTCACCGACTAACAAAACTCTCACGTCCGGATTTGAGTGCGTCAAACACTCGTCCATAAACGCTAAGGCGCCTTGACGAAGCGGTAATCGGCCTTCTCGACACATTTCGCTAAACGTTTCGTCCTTTGTCTCCGCGACTTCCCTTATAAACTCCCGCCTTCTCATTTTCAACGCATCAGACGTCGGTTGCACGACTGGATTCAAATTTGCCTTCCCACCTTGTGGTCCCCCCATAAATGTATCTTTTTTCGCGTTTGGACCTTGTTGTCTCCTCACGTACGCCTCGTACGCGCTCTCCATGTCGTTCTCCTCCGCGACAACCTCGTCCCGTAAATCCGGGCGTGGGTATCCGTAGAAGTGAAAATAGCGCTCAATCATCCCTTCCGCGGTACCTCCACCCGAACGCAACAAACTCGCGTACTCTGCCGGCGTCCAATCCGCGCTCATGATGGACATTTTCTTAAACGCTTCGTTAAACGCAACTCTGTGCCCGTCGGTTTGGACGTCAATCATCACCCCGTCGCACTCGACGATGACGAGTAAAGGCCGGTCGAGATTATATTCATCCGAGTGAGGGGAGGAAGAAGAAGGCGCGTCGTCGTCGTCGTCGCCGTCGACGACCTTCTCCTTCTCTTCGCCGGCTGAGGCTCTGATCCGCGTTCCTCTCCTCTTTCTGTCTTTCTGTAAATCGACGAAAGCTCCGTTTCGTCGAACCGTCGTCGACTTGAACGAAGAAGAACAAGAGCAACCGCGCGTCGTCGTCGTCGTCGTCGTCGCGTGGGTAGCGATGGATGCGGCAAACATGTTCGATCAACGGTCTCCTACAAACGCGGCTGCGTTTAGGAGAGACAACGAGAGAGAGAAAAAAAATGAAGCACGTCGTGCGTGCGTGTGACAGTTGGTTGGAACACGTGGACGTGGATTTAAAGGCGAAGAGTACGCAAAACGTACTTAAGGGTATACTCTTTCAACTAATACCCTAAACTTATTGTGGTCTAAAAGCCTTACTTTTAAGTGCATACGTTTTACTCCATGCTTACGAAAATGGATTTCAAAAATTTTCTTTTTGTGGTTCTGCGTGTCTTACTTTTTTTTTGTGCGTTCCCCGCTCCTCCATCTCCTCTTCCGTCTCTCTCTCTCTCTCGCTCGCGCTCTCGAACGAACTCGAACGGCGCTTCTGTTCTTCCCTTCCATCTCTCTCGTCGGGTTTCGCCAAACTTTGGTGAAAGGGTAATCAAAGCGCGCGAGAGAAAGCGAAGAGGTGTGAACGAGAAAAACGGCCACACCAAAACCAAACGGAGAGGAGAGACGTCAGAGAGAGAGTAAGAGAGAGAAATATGGAGTACGAAGATTACGCCCCGGACTCGACCACCTCGGCGTTAAAATCGGCGAAAACGTACCGATACGTCGGGCATCGAATGGCAACGTACCAACAGTACGTCGTGTACGTCACCGAAGGCGTCATGAAGAACTGTTACAACCAAATCAGAGGGATAAAAGATTGGCGAACGGATGACGAGAACGGCGAGAGGAACGACTTATTGCCGCTCTCGAAAGGGAAGGCGAAGGATTTCTTTTACATCGCGAATTTGTACGGGAACATCGAGGATACGTTCAACAGGCCGATCTATTCGCCTCCGGAAGATTTTATCGACGTGGCTATTCGGGAACCGAATAATCGGAGAGGATATTTCGCGCGATTGGTCAACACGCCGGCGTCGAGGAGGTGTTTGAACTTGGGGAGTTACAATTACTTGGGTTTTGGAGGCGTGAATTCGTTTTGCACTCCGAGAGTGAAGAAAGTGGCGTTGGAAAATCCAGTGACGAGCGGGTCGTGCGCGGCAGAGTTGGGTAGGACTAAGCTGTTGACGGAGGTGGAGGAGTACACGGCGAGGTACGTCGGAAAAGAAGCGGCGATGGTGGTCGGTATGGGATTTGCAACGAACAGTACCGTGTTACCAGCGTTAGTTAGTAAAGGAGATTTGATTATTTCGGATAAGTTGAACCATAATTCAATCGTTGAAGGGGCGAGGTTATCTGGAGCGAAGATTATTCCTTTCGAACATAACTCCGCGGGGCACTTGGAACTTGTTTTGCAAGAGGCGACCAACGGCGCGTATAAGTTCGGGAAAATTGTCGTGGTCGTGGAAGGGATTTATTCCATGGAAGGCGAGCTGTGCAATTTGAAAGAAATCGTCGAGGTGTGTAAGTTGTACAAAGCGCACGTGTACTTGGACGAGGCGCACTCGATTGGGGCGATCGGGAAGACGGGTCGAGGGGTGACTGAGGAGCTCGGCGTAGATCCAAAGGATATTAGCATCATGATGGGGACGTATACGAAGTCGTTTGGCGCAGCTGGAGGGTACGTTGCCGGCGACAAAAAAGTAATTAATGCCATCCGAAGGTTTTCAATCGGCTATACCGACGCTACGGCAATGCCAGCGGCGGTGTGCGCGCAAGTTTTAGAATCGTTGCGAGTCATCGCCGGCGACGACGGGACTGATATTGGGAGAAAGAAATTGGAAAAGTTGAGAGAGAATTCGTTGTTCTTTCGTAACGGATTGAAGGAGTTAGGATTAGAAGTGCTCGGTCACCATCCGTCGCCGATTATGCCGGTGATGTTGTACCAACCTTACAAAATTGGCGATTTCAGTCGACTGGCGTTTAATAAAGGCTTGGCGGTGGTGGTGGTTGGCGCGCCGGCGACGCCGGTGACGTTGCCCAGAGTACGCTTTTGCATCTCCGCGGCGCACGAGACGAAAGATTTACAAAACGCTTTGGATGCAATCAGCGAAATCGCGGATACGTTGAGCTTGAAGTTCAAGTTACATCCGCCATCGAAACTGTTCGGCGACGGCGGGTGTTTGCAAGCGTTGGAGAGAAAAGCGGAAATTGCGTCAGAGAAAGCGAAGAAGTTAGCCTTGAGCCGACGCGAGGAGTGCGTGGAAAAGGTAAACAAGATGACTTTTGGCGACTTAGCGTCTGGATCGGTCTTGAGCGTGGAACTTAAACGAGAACTCGGAGATATCCACGCGACGGAGGGTGACGTACGACCTGGAACGGTGTTCAAAAAGACGATTTCAACGAGAGATATGCTTAATTTGACCAACGACGAAACAATGCGTTCGGCATGCGCTGAAACGGTCGGTCGGTACGGATTAGGCTCATGCTCGCCTCGCGGGTTTTACGGAACGTTTCGACCTCACGTCGATTTGGAAAATAAAATTGCCGAGTTTCTCAACGTCGGCGAAGCAGTGTTGTACTCGTTCGGCGCGTGCACAGCATCTTCCGCTATTCAATCATTGACGCACAGATCTGACGTCGCTGTCGTAGATCGTGCTGTTGGACCGGCTATTTTAGCCGGTTTACGTCTGGCAAAGTTGGAGGTTCGATGGTATGATCACGCCGATGCGGAGGATTGCGCGCGAGTGTTTGCCAAGATTGAAACCGAAGACGGGAACACGTCCGCAAGGTTGGCGAAACCGGTCCGAAGGCGATGGCTTATTACCGAAGCCGTCTTTGAAAAGACGGGGAAAATCGCGCCCTTGAAAGAGCTCGTAGCTTTGAAGAATTTTCACCACGCGCGAATGATTTTAGACGAATCGTATTCGTTCGGGACGATGGGCGAAACCGGGAGAGGTTTGACTGAGCACTATCGCATGCCAGCTACTGCGGTGGATGTGATTGTCGCGAGTTTGGAAAACGCGTGCGCCTCAGTCGGTGGTTTTGTTGCTGGTGACACCGGTGTCGTCGCGTATCAGCGACTGATGGGATCTGGATACGTATTTTCGGCGTCGTTGCCGCCGTACTTAGCTACGGCGTCTTTGCATGCCATTGAACGAATCATCGCCGAACCGGAAAGAGTAGAGAAATTGCAATCTGCAGCGCGAAGTTTACGCTCTGCTTTAGTCGCAGGGGATTGTCCCGGATTAACTACCGATGCCGATCTCGGATCACCGGTTGTCCCTATTCGTCTAGTCTCGGAAGGTGCGGCTGGGGACGAGTTCAAAATCATCAGAGATATCGCCGAGTACGCGCGATCAAAAACGAGTATAGGCGTCGTCGCGGCAAAGTATAACCCCGTCGTTTCTGCACCCGCCATGATACACACGTCCGCGACGAAAGCGTCGCTTCGATGTTTTGCTTCTTCCTCGTGGGATGAATCCGACATTGAATTCATTATCGAAAAACTCGGCGAAGCGGCGTTTAAGTGTTTACCTTCGCACGCGCTGAAATCGCCGACAAAACGAGACAGTAATCCGAACCGGTTTCGACAGTCTCCGCGAGGATCGTTTCGAGATAACGGAAATTACAGACTCTCTTTTGACAGTAATACCAACAGTAACGGACACCAGCGAAGACCATCGTCCTCACAGCTGGAAGTCGTGCGGAGGAAGATTGAACTTGACGAAGAAATTGCCGAAACGAAAGAGTGGAAAAACTTCTTCATCTCCGGAGACTACGAAGAAGAACCGGCGTCGTTGTCGGTACCCCTACTCGTCGTCTTATTGCATGCGCACAACTTGTTCCGTCGCTACATCATCGGTCAAATTAACGTCACGTCGCAATTGGTGCCAGCGTTGTTGCGTTCCATCGGCATGCACCCGACGGAGAACAAATCCGCCTTGGTTCGTTTATTCTATTTCGTTAGCACGTATTTAGGATCGCGATCGTTCTATGAATTGACGCTGCCTGTATTGGTTTGGGTATGCGCAGAGGAGAGTAAAAACGCGCGATTTTTAATGCTTTGGTATTGCTTGACATCTTCTTTCGGATGTTTGTGCAAAGGCGCGTTGGCGACGCAAAAGAGCACGATACGCAGTAACCGCGAAGTTTCCGCCTTGGGCGCTTTGCGCAACTCTGGATCTGTCCACGCGTGGCCTTCCGTCGCAGGCATGAATGCTTCGTTTATCCCGTTCTTCTTGTTACGTTGGAAACACGGTTCAGTATGGTTATGGGAGATGGAGAATCCGTACTCGGTTGTCGGTGATTACGCCATCGCTTTCGCGTTTTTGTTGCTCATCGTCGTCAGTAGATTAGCGAACGGCGATTCTCCCGCGAATGTCCAAGGTGGCGTCGTCTTGGGTGCAATTCTTCTCCGCGGCGCGTTACTGACGACGGAATGGACTCACAACGGTTTGTCGTCGACGTCTGTTCGCAACGCGCAAGGCTTTTCGCTAGTTGCGCTGGTGTTTGCGTTGATTGCGCTCGTGCCGGTACCTCTCAATAGCCGGGGTGGAATCTTACCTGCTGCGTCGATGTGTTATCGACGCATGTGGAGAACGCTATTTTACGCGTTGTTCTTCTACGCGGGGTGCGTTTGGAGACGTCCGCCGCCTATTTCTTCATCGCGGACAACATCAACCAAAGCGACGACGAAGATGACGACACTCCTCTCTCCGATCCTCCTCCTTTCGGAAGCGTCCAAGGATGGTAACTCCCTCGCGTTTCTTTGCATCGTCCTCTTCAAAGCCGCGCTCGGACACGCCATCCTCAAACTTTCCGTCGTTGCCATCTCCAACGTAGCGCAACTCTTCTGGGAATACGTCTTGAAAGTCTACATCCACTCAATCAAACCGAGGTTCCAAAAGCCGGGCGAAAAATCCGCCTCGGTTGGCACCGTCCACATGCGCTCTGCGGCCCTGCACTTTGTCGAGCTTACCGTAGACATTACATCGGCGTTGGTTTGCGCGCACGGCGTCCCGAGAATTTTCGATAAGCTTAGTGTATAAATTAAATAATAATAATAATAATATAATACTAATACTGCTATATTACATGATGTGATTAATATCGTCTCAAGTCTGGCGCGGTGCAGTGCGAGTACTGTTGTTTCCAGCCACGAGTTCGTTTTGGATTTTTTTTGCATCGGAGTGGATTAGTCGCTCCAGAAGAAATTCGCGCGCACACACGCACACACACGCAAGCGTTTCGAAACGAACCGGAGAAATCAATATGCCGACGTCATCCATCCGTGCATCGTTACCGATACAGTCTCTCAGCGCCAGTTCGACGCGACAGCGACGCGAATGGAAGCGTTGTCATGTTCGCGCGTCTTCCTCGTCCGATGACGTAGCCGACGCTTCAACCAACAACGGCGAAGAGAACCCCGCGGAGGACAAAGCGACGATGGGCGCGAAAGCGACCAGCGCGACAACTCAGCAACATCCGTTATTTGACGCCCAAATTATGCAATTAAAATCAGACATTTATGCGCTCGCGGCGACCACCTCTCGGGGCGTCGAAGCAGACTCAATGCAGAAAGAGGCCATGCAAAAGAAAATTTCAGAGTTGAATCGATTGAATCCAACACCGATGCCGGCACGAAGTGAATTAATCAACGGTCAGTGGGAGTTGGTGTACACGGATACATACGCGTTCAGAGCGTCACCGTTCTTTTGGCAGCTCGGAAAGGCGTTGAATGAGAATGCGAATTTATTTTACGACGCGCACGCGCATCAAACGTCGTTGTTTGGAGGAGGTGTTGGCCGAGTAGTTCAAAATATTAACACGATTGACATGACTCTGACGAGCGATTGCATCGTCAAAGCTTCAGTAGGAATTCCATTCGTTGGAATCGCGCCGATTTTTAGTGGTTTTGGGTCTGTCATCTCGAAGGCGAATATCATCGGCGGAGGTGGGGAGGAGGCAAACGATAAGTTATATTGCGTGATGGAGAGCACAACGATTCGACAGGACGATACAGAGGTGATTCCGGCGTTGAATTTTTTGAATAACACCGTGGTTCCCGTCGGAGAGGTGTTTGAAAATATAATAGGAGGCGGGACGCCACTGCCGACGGTGGAGATGAAGGTTTCGTACTTAGACGAAGAGATGAGAGTGAGCAGTTTAGAGGACGGTTCAATTCTGTTGTTTAAAAGAGTCGTCGCTTAAAAAGAATGATAGACCACGTTGTGATGCTGTATACTAATACTAGCTACTAAATATTATTGTCTAACACTACATGTTTATGTGAACTAAGCGAATGCCTAAATCTTTATCGTTCTCTGAAAACTGATACCCACGCGCATAGAGCTTCGAGTACGCAACGAAGAGTTTACATCCACTCTGAACAACGCTTGGTGAATGAAATCGGAGTCCTGGAGCCGTAGTCGTGCCTCGAACGGCACCTATTTTTACCCATGTTTTGCCGTCGTCTGGAGATATTGCCAATAGCATGTTCGTAATGCATTTGATTGGTAAACGAACTTCTTTGCCGACGGCGTTCGTAATGGTTGATCGTTTGTGCGCGTTGTACGCCATCAAAAGCGGTCCTTTCTGATCACCGTCGAAATAGAGTCTCTGAACGAGCGTTTTCGATTCCGGTGCGTCAATTCCGATGGATGAAGGTTCAGACCACGTTTCCCCCTCATCCTCAGAGTTAGCGCCGTAAATTGCCCCCGCAGTTGTTTTAAAATACATCGAAAGCGTCTTCTCATCCGCACTTTGAAACAAACTACCATCCATTAAATCGGTCGTCTTTTGACCCACCGACCATCCTCCTCCACCGCTCGAATCGTCGTCTGGGTATGGCGCAGGCTCTAGATACCCCCTCGCCGTCCATGTTTCGCCATTATCTTCACTAACGAGTAATCCCGCCGAATGTTCCGCCGTGTTTGTCCATTTTTGACCGTGGCGATTGTTTCGCACGCGACAATGCGCCAACCTCGTCGGCCAAGCATATGTTGCCATCCCGGCGTGCTCCCGCCATATCGGCAATGCCCATGTTTTTCCATCGTTTAACACGACTAAGTTATTCGAAACCATTTTCGGTATTGTTTTATCCTCGTCTAAGCTATAGATTGTTTTCGGCATGGACCATTTGGAGTCCTCGGTAATTTTCAAATCCTCAGTGTAGGTCATCTTGATCGACCCACCAGGAGGCCATTGCGGCGGTTTCGTTGGCTTTATGCAATCACCTTCGGATTCGCTGTAGAAAACGTAAACTCTTCCGGTCGAATCAACGTGTATGACTGGGTTCCACTGTGCCCGTCGTCTCGGCACTTTCAATTTGAATGAGTTTGACCACGACTTGCCGTT
>Ga0181561_10000463_pt1 | contig 34118 bp, 30 predicted proteins | sample 011ome_19_FD_133760 | JGI IMG/M metagenome (GOLD analysis project Ga0181561, IMG submission 133760) | Coastal salt marsh microbial communities from the Groves Creek Marsh, Skidaway Island, Georgia - 011510BT metaG (megahit assembly) | ecosystem: Environmental > Aquatic > Marine > Intertidal... | reverse complement strand
TGGGCAGGAGTTGGATATCTGAACTCCTTTTATTTTAGTCGCTGCTATCAGTGACTGTAGGAAGACAAGGACGCAAGGCTATGAACTGGCGAAATCGGCGCTTACTTGATCTATTCGGTATTCAGCACCCAGTGCTACTCGCACCTATGGCGGGTGCCACCAATGCCGACCTGGTTGTTCGGGTCAGTAACGCCGGTGGGCTCGGTGGTCTGGGAGGCGCCGGGTTAAAGCCCGACAAGCTGCGGCGGGTGGTTCGTGATATCAAGGCGGGAACCGACCTGCCGTTCCAGGTCAATCTGTTTGCCGCGGAGACAGAGCAGCTGACTTTCCCCGCAGTGATTGGTCCTGAAATGCGCGATTGTCTTGAAGGCTATCATCGAGAGTTGGGACTGCAGGGATTGCCAGAACCCACTGGCTTGTTTGGCCCTGTGGCTGAGCAGCTCAACGTATTGCTCGAAGAACAGGTGCCCGTGATTAGCTTTCACTTTGGGATTGATCAGGCCACCGTTGAACAGATTCATGGGGCCGGCGCGCTGGTCATCTGTAGCGCCACGACCGTCGCCGAGGCGAGATTCCTGGACTCTGTGGGTGTTGATGCCATTATAGCGCAGGGCGCCGAAGCCGGTGGTCACAGGGGTACGTTTCAGGGCGACTATCGCGATGCGTTAATCGGCACCCTGGCGCTGGTACCGCAGATAGTCGATGCTGTGACGGTACCCGTGATCGCGGCTGGCGGTATCATGGACGCTCGCGGTCTGGTTGCTGCATTAGCGTTGGGCGCCAGCGGCGTTCAAATGGGTACAGCATTCCTTGGCTGTCAGGAGACCCCCATTACCCAGGCCTGGAGGCAGCAGCTATTGAGTAACGAGGCTGACAATCTGGTGGTCACCAGCGTGCTATCCGGCAAACCGGCTCGCGGTATTCGGAATCGTTATATCACCGAGTTAGAGGCCCTCGATGAGGCCATGCTGCCCTACCCTCTGCAATACTCGCTGTCGGCATCCCTGCGTGCCAGCGCACAGGCACAGAATAATCCGGATTTTCTGGCCATGTGGTCTGGCCAGGGCATTGGCCTGCTGAAAACGACAACCACCGCTGAGTTGATGGCGGAGCTTGTCAACGGCGCTGAGCGACTCATCGGGACTCTCTGAAACAGAAACTGTAAATCCAAGGTTCTGATCCAGAACTAGCGCCGGTGAGTCCTCGACGAGCAAAGACGAAACCTGAGGCCAGGACGGCTGTCTGAATCTTGTCTAGAGCCCCAGTACCATCTTGGCCATAATATTGCGCTGAATCTCGTTCGAGCCGGCGTAGATCGACACCTTGCGAGTGTTGAAATACTGAGGCGCCGCGACCGCCGCGTAGTCAGGACCGATGGGCTCAACGTTCATACCCTTGACCGGGCCGCTATTGTCAAATGGCATGACATAGTTGCCCACCGCTTCGATCGTCAACTCTGTCAGCAGCTGTTGCAGTTCAGTGCCTCTGCATTTCAACAGAGAAGACTCAGGGCCAACATTCTTGCCGGTCGACAGGCTGCTCAAGATCCGCAGCTCGGTGAATTCCATCGCCTGAATGGCAATCTCAGCCTCAGCTACCTTGCGCTGAAAGTCAGGATCATCCGCCAATGCACTGCCCTCGCCCGCAGCTTCACTGGCAGCAATCATCTTCAATGCCGACAGGCTGGCTTTCAGACCGTGTGAGTAGGCATTGCCCCGCTCAAACTCAAGCAGGTACTTGGCGTAAGTCCAGCCCTTACCCTCCTCGCCTATGAGGTTTTCAACCGGTACCTTAACATCGGTGAAGTGAACCATATTGATTTCTTGAAAGCCTTCGGCCGGCACGTCGATAGTAACAATGGGCTGGACCTCGATGCCGGGTGAGGTCATATCGATCAGCAGGAATGAGATGCCCATCTGTCGAATCGATTCGTCGCTGGTACGCACCAGACAGAAAATCATGTCTGCATACTGACCTAAGGTGTTCCAGGGTTTCGTACCATTGACGATATAATGATCACCGTCGCGTACAGCGCGAGTGCGTAATGAAGCCAAGTCAGAGCCAGCGCCGGGTTCTGAGTAGCCCTGACACCACCAGGTTCTGCTGGCGAGTATGTCCGGCAGATACTTGTCCTTCTGTGCCTGAGTGCCGTATTTCATGATAACGGGTGCAACCATAGATTGACCGAAGGGAAGAATGCCTGGCGTGCCTGCTGCCGCCATTTCAAGGTCAAACAAATAGCGTTGAGTCGCCGTAAAGTCGGGTCCACCAAGTTCCGCTGGCCAGTCAAGACCAGCCCACCCCTTCTTGTACAAAGCCTGCTGCCAGTAGACATGGTCTGCTTTGGTCAGGTGCCCATTGGCGCTGCGCTTGTGCCGGCTGGCCATCTCTTCAGGGTAGTTCTCAGCGATCCATTGCTTCACTTCCTGCTGAAATTCAAAATCTGCCTGGCTAAATCCAAGATCCATCACTGCGCCCTCAGGGTATATTTGATGCCATGCATTATAAGTAGATTTTATGTTCATATGCTATGGCTAGATTTGGAGCCCTGTGCTGAGGGCAGGTTTCGAGTATGGTATAGTGCTGCGCAACTTGAATGACGCGATCCAGAGTAAGACCAGCATGCCAAATTCTGCCCAGATGCAATCAGTCCGTGACTATTTTCTCGCGCTGCAGTCACGTATCTGCAGTACGTTAGCAGCCATAGATGGTGTCGCAGCATTTAGTGTTGAAGATATTCACACAGACACGGGTGCGCACTCACGACCTCGTGTTTTAGATGGTGGCCGCTATATCGAGAGGGGCGCAGTACAATACAGTTATAGCCTCGGTGCTCAGTTACCCGCAGCGGCCAGCGAGCGAAATCCGCACTTGGCGGGCAAAGGTTTTGAAGCTACTGCGATCTCTATGATCATGCATCCGCGTAATCCATATGTACCGACCTTTCATGCGAATCTGCGATTTTTTCAGATTGACGAGACCCACTGGTATTTTGGCGGCGGGTTCGACCTCACGCCCTACTATCCCTTTAAAGAAGATGTTATCCACTGGCACAGGATCGCAAAACAGGCTTGCGATCCTTTTGGTGAGGATCTCTATCACAAGCTGAAACAGTGGTGTGATGAGTACTTCTATCTGAGTCATCGCCAGGAGGCCCGTGGTGTCGGTGGCATCTTCTTTGATGATTGGAGCGAAGGCGGTTTTGAACGAAGTTTCGCCTTTGTGCGCAGCATTGGTGATGCGATTCTTCCCGCTTACCAGCCTATCCTTGAGAAACGCAAGGACACACCCTTTGGCGCGCGTGAGGAGGACTTTATGCTATATCGACGGGGTCGATACGCAGAGTTCAATCTGGCGATCGATCGAGGAACAAAATACGGTCTTCAGTCCGGCCGGCGCATCGAGTCGGTACTGGCCTCTATGCCGCCTCGAGCAATCTGGCGCTATAACTGGCGCCCTGCAGCAGGCAGTCCAGAGGCGAAGCTATACGAAGAATATTTACCTTTTCAGGACTGGCTGAGCGAGCAACCTGAATGAGCCCAAAATAAACAAAGCGCTTTAATATATCTGCCTAAGATATTGGTTTATATCTATTTTAATTGTGTTCTTGAAAGTTGAGACGCCGAAAAAACCTTCGAAGCCTCTCTCGCCAGCTTTATGGACCGAGCATGGGCCTCATTCGCGCGCCAGACCCGCATCAGGTTGCCGCCCAGGATTTTTTCGATCTCCTTTTCCCCATAGCCGCGAGCAAGCAGACCATCGATAAAGTCCGGGTACTGGCTGACATCCTTGAAGCCAACCGGCAAGGTGTCGCCGACGCCGTCAAAATCTGAGCCAATACCCACATGGTCAATACCTGCCACGGCGACGATGTGGTCTATATGATCGAGAACATCCTCCAGAGTGGCATAGACATAGGGATTCTCGGCATAAATTTTATCTCTAGCGGCGCTGAAGGCTTCCGTGTTTAACGCTATTTCGTTGGCTTCAACGTAGGCCTTAAGTGCCGAGCTGCGGGTACGGGCGCTTTCATTGGCCGCGGCGCTGATAAAACCAGAACCGATGTTCAACTGAACAACGCCCCCATTCGCCGCCAGTCGGGCCAGCATTTTGTCGTCCATATTGCGTTCAAAGCCTGGCACAAAGAAGCGCGCCGACGAGTGAGAGGCAATCACTGGTGTGGTTGTCAAATCCAGTACCTCATAGAAGGCCTCGTCTGACACATGAGAGATGTCTACCAGCAGACCCAGCCGGTTCATTTCGGGTATCAATGTCTTGCCGAAGTCACTCAGGCCGCCCCAGCGCTTGTTATCGTCATAGCTGGAGTCGGAAATGTGATTACTTCGAGCGTGCGTCAGGGTGATATACCGAATGCCACGATCAAAGAAGTAAGCCACATTGCTCAGGTCTCCCTCTATGGGACCACCGTTTTCCATACCCATTGGCAGTGAAATCAGGCCAGCTTTAAAGTTCGCTTCAATCGCCTCGGTGGAATGGGCCACTGCGAACTTGGTAGGGTGCTGCTGAACGATCTCCTCGACCAGTTCGATGAGCTCAATTGCCAGTGTCTTAGCACCACCCGCTTCTTCCACCTGGGCGGGTATATAGATAGACATAAAGGCGGCATTCAGCCCCCCTGCAATTGCACGCGGGTAGTCGAACTCTCCAGCCTCAGTTGCAATGCCAACATCCTGGGGTGTTCGATGAAGTCGGTATGGCACGTCAATGTGGGTATCGACAAGCAAATACTTGTCAGCTAGTTGCTTACCATTCAAGGCGACAGGCTGCTGTTCAGTTTCGCCACTGCAACTTGCTAGGATAGTCAGGGTTGTCAGGATGAAAGTCAGATAGCGGTGTTGCATCGAGTATCCATAGGTTGCGAGGCTGCAGTAGCTACTATACGCCAGAGCCGAATAACTGTACAAAAGCGTGGAAAAAACGAGCTGGCTTCAGTCTCTGCAGCGGCGCACCTCTCAGCGTCGACCGCCGCGGGCATCGAAGTTTCAAGACTCGACCTGAGGTTCGTGTCTAGCGACCAACAGAGGCCGCTATTGAAACCTGGGACTGCTTCAACTTAAAGTGTCGCCATCAATTTTTCCGAGTCTGCAGGTGGCTATTATCAACCAGTCAACGCTAAAGTCTCGACCAGCACCTTTGCAAAGCAAGCTGCCGCTGGTCGGCACGACAATCTTTACGACCATGTCGCAGTTGGCGAACGAGCAGCAGGCCATCAACCTGTCGCAAGGCTTTCCTGACTTTGATGTGCCGGTAAAACTGGCAGAGATGCTGAGCCATTATGTGCACACCGGCCATAACCAGTACCCGCCCATGATGGGTCTGGCCTACCTGCGGCAGCAGATCGCGGCCAAGACCCAGTCTCTGGCTGCAGCGGCGGTCGATCCAGAGACGGAAATCACAGTCACTTCCGGGGCCACCGAGGCGTTAATGGTGGCGATTCAGGCAATAGTTCAGCCGCAGGATGAAGTCATCGTATTTGATCCTGCCTACGATTCCTATGAACCGGCGGTGACCTTGTGCCAAGGTGTTACTCGGCATATTCCGTTGCTGGCGCCACGTTTTGAGATAGACTGGCAGCGCCTCAAAGACACCATCAACGCCAAAACCCGCCTGCTCATTATCAATTCACCGCATAATCCGACGGGTGCAGTTCTGAACAGCACTGACCTAGCTCAGCTCGCTGAGCTGCTGAGAGATACGGATATCTACCTGTTAGCCGACGAGGTTTACGAGCATATGGTGTTTGACGGTGCTGCCCATCACAGTGCCCTATCTCATCCGGAACTGCGAGAACGCGCCTTCGTGGTCTCCTCTTTTGGCAAAACCTATCATGCGACGGGCTGGAAAGTGGGCTACTGCATTGCACCGCCAGCATTAACAGTTGAATTTCGCAAGATTCACCAGTTTGTGACCTTTACGACGCATACCCCGACCCAGTGGGCGCTGGCAGAGTTTATGGAAAAGCATCCCGAACACTATCTGGGGCTGGGGGAGTTCTATGAGACCAAGCGCGATCTGTTTCTGCAACACATGGCCGCTTCAGCGTTTCAGTGCTTACCCAGTCGTGGGACCTATTTTCAGCTTGCCGATTACAGCGCTCTCTCGGATATGCCTGACACAGAGTTTGCGATCTACTTAACCAAGGTTTGTAAGGTCGCTGCGATTCCTGTGTCCGTCTTTTACCAAACGCCACCAACGACTCGGCTGGTGCGCTTTTGTTTTGCCAAACAGGATGACACACTGGCGCTGGCGGCAGAACGACTCAGTCGACTGGCGTCGGCCTGAGTAAGGGACCATTTGTCGAAGTTCCGCTGTATTCTAAAGCGGGCACTACTCAACAGACACTAATCAACAGACATTAATCAACAGGCATTAATCAACAGGCATTAATCAGCAGGCATTAATCAGCAGGCACTAATCAACAGACATTAATCAACAGGAACAGTTATGAGTCTAAGCATCGCCATGGTTCAGACGCACCTGGCCTGGGAAACCCCCTCGGAAAACTGCCAGCACTTTACGGCGATGCTGAAGTCCTTGGCCGAAGCTGAGCATCCTGCAGATTTGGTGATATTACCGGAAATGTTTAGCACCGGATTTTCGATGGCGTCAAAGCAGCTCGCAGAGCCCATGAATGGCCCGACCATAAGCTGGATGCGGGAACAGGCGTCCAGGTTGCGCGCAACAGTCTGTGGCAGTCTGATAATCCAGGCCGATGGCCAGTTTTATAATCGTTTTATCTGGATGCCGGCAAGTGGCGAAGTCAAATTCTATGACAAAAAGCACCTGTTTCGCATGTCAGCTGAAAACGACAACTATACTGCTGGTGCAGCAAGATTGATCGTGACACTGAATGATTTTCGAATCTGCCCACAAGTCTGTTATGACTTGCGATTCCCGGTTTGGAGTCGAAATAATGACGACTATGATCTGCTGCTGTATGTTGCCAACTGGCCCCAGGTCAGGCGGCAGCACTGGCGTAGTCTGCTTCGAGCAAGAGCCATAGAAAACCTCAGCTATGTGGTTGGCGTGAATCGAATCGGCGTGGATGGGGCCGGGATCAGTTATTCCGGTGACTCTATGGCAATTGACTTTAATGGCATTGATATCACAGATATGCAGGCAAATGATGGATTGGTGATGATCCAGCTAGAACGCGAGCCACTCACCGACTACCGCCAGAATTTCCCTGCCTGGCGCGATGCTGATCGGTTTCAGCTTGTTTGATGACTTGTCTGATACGTTAGTCTATAGCTGTCCTGATCAATTTTTTGGTCGATTTAACTCAGGGTTGCTCCATGATTATTGCCGGTTATCCTGACTTCAGGACAGGTTTCGATCCTCGATTGGCGAAACCTTGATTCCGCAGACTTTAGTGCCCAGACCGTGCTAGCATCCTGAGTTAATAGCCTTTAGTTATATTTGGAGTTTTACTCATGAATCGATTGAAATTCGGTGCTTTCCTTGCCCCTCATCATCCGATTGGCGAACACCCAATGCTGCAGTTTCGCCGCGACCTGGATCTGGTTGAGCAACTCGACAAACTCGGATTCGACGAATTCTGGTGTGGTGAACACCACTCAACCGGATGGGAGATGATTGCATCTCCGGAGATGTTTCTTGCCGCGGCGGGTCAGCGCAGTCATCAAATCAAACTCGGTACCGGTGTTGTGTCCCTGCCTTATCATCATCCGTTCAATGTCGCACAACGGATCGTTCAGCTTGACCATATGACAGGTGGTCGAGCGATCTTTGGTAGCGGGCCTGGCGCCCTACCCTCAGATGCCTATACATTGGGCATCGACCCCATGGTGCAGAGAGACCGGCAAGATGAGGCCATCGGTGTCATTAAGAAGCTGTTAAGCGGCGCGCCACGTTTCTCGCACGAAAGCGACTGGTTTACGTTAAAAGATGCGGCCCTGCAATTACTGCCCCTGCAGGAAGACCTGCCCTTTGCGGTAGCGTCCATGATTTCGCCGTCCGGCATGACATTGGCGGGTAAATATGGCGCTGGTGTTCTGTCTATCGGCTCGACTTCAACTGCCGGACTTCAAGCATTACCCACTCAATGGAAATTCGCCGAGGATGCAGCTGCCAAAAGCGGTCAGACCGTCAACCGCAAAGACTGGCGCATTGTCATGAACTGGCACATCGCTGAAACTCGAGAGCTTGCTCGAGAGCAAGCCAAACATGGATTGTTACGCTGGCACAATGAATATACGGTCGGCACCCTGATGCGCCCTGGCGCTGTCACTTATAAGAACGCTGACGAGGCCATTGATGCTATGGCTTTTTCTGAAGGATCGGCACTGGTCATTGGTACGCCAGACGATCTGATCGCGGCAGTGCAAAAAATGGTTGAGGTCAGTGGCGGCTTTGGTACCGTTGTTGGATTTGTTCATGATTGGGCGACCCCTCGTGACAATGCCAACAGTTGGGATCTAGTTGCACGGTATGTGGTGCCGGCGGTTAACGGTTATTTGAATCAATACCGAGAGTCTCAGCAGCACGTGATCGACAATCGAGAAATCTTTGAAAGAGCCGGTCAAGCTGTGGTTGCCAAGATTATGGAGAATGAACGAGCGGTCGCTGCGATGCAGGAGCAGACGACTGGCAAATCGGCCATCCAGTCCCACAATGCGCCAGACCTGTCTAAGGTCAATCAATAGCCTTTTGGCGCATAAGTTTTTGAGCAATCTCGGTGCCCCGAGATGGTATTGACAGTGATCGATGGCGAGTCTTTGTCCTGGTCTGCAGACTGACATAAACACCAGTGTAACAGCCAGCCTTCGACAAGTTGGCGCGCATTCGGGGCGTCAGTAGTAGGCGCTGTGCTCTCGGCGCCTTCGCTGCTGGCTTGATTGAAGACTGGTCAATAACGGCAAGTGAATAATTTCTGCTGGCAACTGCTGATCTCCAACAATCATTCATTCTTTTCCCGCGGCGAGGCTCTATACTAGGCGTTGGTTACCCTGGGAGTTATTCACTTGCTGTATTTCCTTGGCCAATATCTGGCAGAGATTGCGGGCCCTTTTCGATTACTGAACTCTTACATTTTTCTTGCCGGACTGGGTACTGCGCTGGGCGCCTTATCGACTTGGTGGCTGTTACCAAGATATTGGCACCTGTTACCCACAGATCGTGGCCGAGCCTTTGCTGTTGACGCCGATAAGAGTATTGGCAAGCCAGTGAGCGCCGGTATTCTATTTATTCCACTGTTTGTGGTCATCAGCTTGCTCGTCATACCTTTTCATTGGTCTTTTTTCGGCATCTATTTGTGTGTTTTGGCGGCGATGCTAGTGGGCTATCTGGATGACCGAGCGATAGGCGGTTGGAGCGAATACAAGCTCGGTGCATTTGACCTGGCGATTGCAATCCTAGCGTCTATGATTATTTGTCAAATGGCACCTTATGTGATCTGGCTGCCTTTAGTGAAAGACGCGATTGAGGTCAGCCCCTACCTGTTTGTGCCCGCGGCGACAGTGCTTATCTGGGTTGCCATTAATGCCACTAATTGCAGCGATGGCGTGGATGGTCTCTCCGCCAGCCTCTCTGGACTCGGCGCCATGTTTCTTGGCGTGATTCTGTATGGCATTGTCGGCCACGTCACGATCGCTAATTATCTGCTGGTGCCCCATTATGAGATGGGTGCTGAATGGGCGATCATGGCGTTTGTGCTGACCGGGTCTCTGGCCGGCTACTTGTGGCATAACAGTTATCCCAGCGCCGTCTTGATGGGTGATGCCGGCTCGCGCCCCATAGGTCTGCTGCTGGGGGTGCTGGTGTTGGCTACCGGTAACCCGTTTTTGATTCTTGTGGTCGCGTTCATGGTACTCGCCAACGGCGCCACTGGCATGGTTAAGGTGGTCCTGTTGCGGTTTTTTAAGATAGGTATCTTCAGAAAAATACGCTACCCGTTGCACGACCATGTCAGACACAACCTGGGTTGGTCAAATACTCAGGTTCTGGTTCGATTTGTCCTGTTGCAGGCTATCTGTACGCCGATTCTGCTGGTGCTGCTGTTAAAGGTCAGGTAAGACTGAAAATGTTTGAGAAACAGTGGCTGCCTTGTCTGCCGCCTCTCTTGGCGTTGGAGGTGAGCCCTATCAGCTGCAGCGCCGTATCGGCATCACGATCTATTTCTGTTTCACTTTCATTGCGCAACGCCTTCTAACCTGGTGCTTTAGCCGAGGAGCCAGGGTCATGAAAACTGGCCAATGGCAACTGGGCCTCTGTGCTGTGCTGCTGGGTATCGGCTTGCTGACGCTGGTTCTGGGTCAGGCGACTGATAACTTTGGGAATTATGAGGACGCCTTCGAGTGGGTGCTGGCGCTGTTGCTGCAGTCTAACTATCTCCTGATCTAAATCGAGTGGCGCAGAGATTCAGCCTTGATCCTCTATGAGTCGGTGTGACGTAAAGAAAGTGAAACCGAAATGCACTCGAATCCCTCAGCCAGACACGGTAAAGTAGTGATCTTTCAAGCTTCGCTCGTAACCCTATGGCACATTATGTGATTGGTGATCTGCATGGTCACCTGAACGACTATCGTCGCCTTCTGCAAAACCAGGCGTTGACTGATGCCGCCGACCAATGGACAGGGGGTACTCATCAACTGTGGTTGATAGGAGACTTTTTTGATCGTGGCGACAAGGGGGTTGAGTGCGTTGAACTGACCATGCAGTTACAGCGTCAGGCGCGTGCCGTCGGCGGTGATGTGAACGCGATACTTGGTAATCATGAGCTGATGTTGCTGTGCGCCTATAAATTTGGAGAGCAATTAACCAGCTCCGGCGTCAGTGCCAAGTCTTTATGGATACGTTGGGGCGGGATAGATGCAGAACTGGCGCGACTCAAGCCTGAGCATATACATTGGCTAGAACGCTTGCCGGCCTTGCAACGGGTAGGCGACGCCCTGCTGTTACACGCTGACGCCATGTTCTACGTTGAGCATGGTCGAACCGTAGAAGCCGTTAATCAGCGTTTTTTCGATTTAACTCAAAACTCAGATTTGGAGCGTTGGGAACAGGTGCTAAGGGATTTTTCAGAGCATGAGGCATTTTCCAGTCTTGCTATGACCGGCGAACAGCGCGCCAGTCAACTACTCAAATACTATGGCGCGCGACAACTGGTTCATGGCCACACGCCTATCTCTATGGCTAATGGCACTCCCGCCCATGAAGTTGACCGAGCCTGGACCTATGCTGGCGAAAGGTGCATTAATGTCGATGGTGGCATCTATCTTGGCGGTCCCGGATTTGTCCACGAACTGCTGGCAAATGCCTGATTCGTCCGCGGCTGAGGTAGCTTCAGCCCCAGGGATTCCTCAGTCCCAGGGATTAATGAGCGAGGTAAGGACATGGTCCTCCCAACGGCCATCGATCTTCAGAAATTTTTCAGCATGACCCTCAATCTTGAAGCCCAACCGCTGTAACAAGGCGCCACTACGCTGATTACGCGGCATATAATTGGCCATCACACGATGCAACCTCAGATCCTCAAAGATATATCTGAGACTGGCTTGTAGTGCCTCAAACATGATCCCTTGGCCCTCGTAACGTTGCGCCAGCGCGTAGCCAAGATGACAGGACATGAAGGTGCCGCGCACTATTTGCGTGAAGTTGCAAACACCGAACACCTCGGTTTCTACAGGGTCTGTAATGGCTAAACAGACACTATTGCCCTGTCGGAAATCTTGCAGGGCTCTGCGCAACTGTATTTCCCAGTATCCAGAGGTGAAAAACTCGATACTTCGCGTCGGCTCCCATTGCGCCAAATGCAGTCGATTAGCCACTCGAAATCGGGTCATGATCTCAGCCTGATGGGGTTCAAGCAACTTCAAGCGACATCGCGCGGTGGCAATACAGGGTAATTCGATCTGGTGCAACATCAGTTGGTATCCGTGTCCGCGCCAATAACCTGTCTTAAGGTAGTCACCGCGTTCTCCTTCAGGTATAGCGCGCAACCCAGTGACCGAATTACCAGGTCACTGCCAGCGGGTAGTCTGAACCAATCATATTGACTGAAATGCGAGGCGTTAAGTTGTAACTCCCCGGCGACCACAAACCCTTCAACCCCGTCTGCATAGTATTGCTGATATTCGATCTCGGCCGGTAGCGTCAACAGACGGGTAGTTGAGCCGCCATAGGTATCCAGCAATACTGCCTTGGCATCGGTACCCTTGAAGTCCGACGACCAGTGGCGCTGCAGGTGCCGGTTGCCGGTATACTGGCGAAGCTTTACCAGCAGCAGGCAACCATCTCGCGAAAAGGGTTGATGCACGAACCCTTCCGGGTTTAGCAGCCAGGTGCCCGCTGGCCAGTCGCCGTGCTCATCAGAAAATACGCCCTCAAGGACCAGAATCTCCTCTCCTTCCGGATGAGCGTGGCTGGAAAAACTTGCTCCGGGTTGATAGGTGACGAGTGATGTTACCTGACCAGATTCCGGTGCCCCGACTAAATGAAATCGCTTTCTGAGGACCTGGCGAGACGGGCTTTCCACCCAGGGTTGAGCCCGGCTATGCACAAAACTGACAAGTTGAAGATCAGCGTTAATCACAGCTGACTTTCGTTTCTAGTATTGGGTTCGAAGTCAGCACGGCATCACTCCTTTGTCTCTGCTTCTGCCAAGGTTTGTTCACTGAAGACACTCTTTGCCGTCTCGAGCTGGTTCCTGAAAAACGTACCCTCCTGTGACTCGTTGAGAGATTTCAACACAAACTCAAATTCCAGCAGGAGTTGTTGATTGTTCGGTTTTAGCATCAGCTCGGCAAGGTATAAGTAACCTTTGAGTAGCAGCTCGGTTTCCCGCGTTTGTGCCGCTATGGCAAATTTACTGGCTTCGACAAAGGCTTTGCGGGCTCTTTCATACTGGCCGATGGCCAGATGATGGGCGCCGACCAGCCACCAGGCATGGCTCATTGGCAAGTCGCCTTTTCGAAGCTCCTGCGCCAGTCGCAAGTTGGTCTTTGCTAAATCCTGGCCTTGCAACAGCAGGAATTCGGGAATGCTGATGCCCTCTTCACGCCAACCAGGCCAACAATAGGAGGACAGATCATAGGCCAGCATCTGGGCTTGCGACGATAATCGGTAAGCCTGAGCAGAGTCGGTTGACCTGACGCGCTGCGCCTCAATCAAGCTGAGCTGTATGCCGGCTCGACCAATCACGAGCGCGGCACTAAGATTTTTATGCTGCCAATACAAATCTCGAGCCATCAGCATGAAGATCTTCATAGCATCATCTACCGTGTTTCTGCTGATGACCAAGTCAATAGCCTTCTGGCTGTCAGCCTGACTCATGACGACAAAGGCCTGTTCCTTGACTCGGTTGTAATCATCCAGCGTCGCCGCCTGTCCTGCAGCGACGCACAGCAATAGCTGCATTGATAGCAGCTTAAATGCCAGCTGAATTAGCGATCGAGCGCTTGACTTACCCATCAATACACATTGATATGCTGCCAGGGAGTTGCTGCCGGGTTGAAGAGACGAGTGCCATCGACGATAACCTGAGTGTGTAAAGCTCGAGCGTTGTGCACGACAGGTTCGCAATAGTCACCTGGCCTGGTCGGCATAGCCGAGATAGAGATTTCTGGTCATCGAATACGGCCCACAGCTCAGAAGCCTAGATGATGTCGCTTTAACGCGAAAAGTGCAATCCGGCCAAGTCTGACGGCGCTCAGACGTTCAACAAGTTCGGTTTTGCGCGGCGACTCACCGTTTGCAAAGGTGCCTCGCCAGTCGGCTGCTGAGACAGGGTTTCGTCGGCCCTGATGCTGAAATCTGGCTGACTAACAAGGCTAACCCGAGTAAGCTTTTCAACCAATCAAAGCAGGGATTTTTTTATGCGAGTTATGCGACGAAGAACAGTGTTGTTAATGGGCCTTTGGTTGGGCGGCTGGTTAGGGACCTGGTCGAGCCTCACGTTGGGCCAGGTGAACCCGTCAACCATAGATTGGCCGCAATTCGAGGCAGACGCCGTGAAAACCTTGGTCGATCTGATACGGCTGGATACATCGCAGCCAGGCGGTAATGAACACCTGGCTGCCAATTATCTTCAGCAGCGATTGGCGGCAGTGGGACTTGAGTCAAAGACCTATGCCGCGGTGCCTGGACGAGAGAGTATCGTCGCACGCATCAAGGGTAATGGCAGCAAGCGTCCATTGCTGCTTTTGGGGCATACAGATGTGGTCACAGTTGAACCCAAGAACTGGACCTTCGATCCGTTTTCTGGCGCGGTTGAAGGTGGCAAAATTTATGGGCGAGGCGCCGCAGACGATAAGGGCATAGTCGCCGTCGCTTTTGAGGTGCTATTAGCGCTGCATCGCTATCAAGTGCCTCTTGATCGCGATGTGATTTTTCTCGGCGTTGCTGACGAGGAAGGTGGTGGCGGCCTTGGGATCACCTATTTAATTGAGAATCATCTGGCGGCGATTGAGGCGGAATTTGCCCTGAATGAGGGCGGCCGAGGATCGATAGACCCCGCGACAGGCAATTATCTGAGTTTTGAAATCGGCACCGCTGAGAAAACGCCGCGGCGAGTTAAACTGATCGCTCATGGTCGAGCTGGGCATGGTTCTGTGCCAACCCGCGACAATCCTGTTGGCGTCCTGTCGCGGGCTGTAGGGCGCCTGTTCGACACACCGCTGCCGATGAGATTAAACGAGACTACTAGCACCTTTTTTCAACGCCTGGCAGCTACCCGTCCGGAGCTAGAGGCGCAAATTTACCGGGACATTTTAGCGCCACAGCCGTCTCTTGAGGCGCAAGAACGCCTGAGAGATCTGAACGCGACCTATTTCTCCATGATTCGCACGTCCGTGGTACCGACTATTTTCCAGGGGGGATACCAGCGGAACGTCATTCCCTCCAGTGCCGAAGCTGTTCTGGATATTCGCGCGTTACCGGGCGAAGACCCTGAGTCCCTGCTTGAAGCGTTGCACAACATTATGCAGGAGCCAGCGGTAGAGATTATTCCTATGGCCGTAACGCGCCCGGCACACCCCCCGGCAGCGTTGAACACAGAGATGTTTAGCGCTTTTGAGACGGTCATTGCAGATCGTCACCCAGAAGCGGTGGTGCTACCCAGTCTGTTGACTGGTGCCACTGACTCAGCGCAGTTGCGCTCTGTCGGCATCGCGACCTATGGGTTTGGTCCCGGCATTGTCATGGGTGATGACAACGGCGTCCATGGAAACGATGAATTCCTGCGAGTTGAGGCCTATACGGAATATTTGCGCCTCGTTTGGAACCTGGTGCTTCAGGTCGCTGCGACTCCGGTGAATCAAGCCGATTGAGGATCGGTGGGCGCCTGGCCTGGATGCTTAAGAGCACCAGGCTCAGACGCTGGATCTCACGCCAGATCGCAGATCAGATAAAGTAGGTCGCTCTTGAGAGGCTCGCCTCAGCAGTGTCTACGATTTCACGCAGGATATCAGCAGCAGGCCGTATCGCCTTAATCAACCCCATGCCCTGTCCAGCAAAGCCCGGGTTCACATCCGCCCGTCCCGACGCGCTGGCAGCGGCCATCACCGGTCCAGATACTATACCCTGGTAAGGCATGGGTAAGGGTTGTATCTCGGCTCTTTCCCAGGCATCAGTCCATTTGCTACGTATAATTCGTGCCGGCTTGCCGGTCACCGAACGGGAGATAACAGTTCCCTCCTCAGTGCCTTCGACCAACGCCTGTTTTTGGTGTTGGGCAATACCGGACTCTTCAGCCGCCAGAAAAGCAGTACCGATCCAGCCGCCAGCCGCGCCCAACATCATAGCCGCAGCCACACCTCGACCATCGCCAATGCCGCCGGCACCTAATACCGGTATTTTCCCCACAGCATCAACGACTTGCGGAATCAGCGCCATGGCTCCGACCGGCGAGTTATGACCGCCAGCATCATGGCCCTGCGCAACTATTGCATCGAGACCGATCGTCGCCACCTGAATGGCATGTCTGACAGCACCTACTACTGCCATGACCCGAGTGCCGTTGTATTGCATTTCTGCCATCCAGGGACCGGGATTACCCAGTCCTGCGGCATAGACTGGCACTCGCTCCTCAATAACGACCTGCATCTGAGCATCAAAAAATGCTTTGCTAAATACCTGCAGGTTGCTGCCACTCGCGTTTTGCCGATCACCCCGGGGCGCGGGTGCTTGCAGTTGCTCGCGGTCCATAAATTCTCGAGCAAACCTCAGGTGCTCTGCGAGTTGATCAGCTGGATCTTCGGCGCCATCGTCTTGAGTTTGTGCGGTTCGTCGAACAGATGCGGGTAGCAGCGTGTCAACACCAAAGGGTTTGTCCGTCAACGCGCGAGTCCGCCGAATCCATTCTCGTAGCTCCTCAGGCTGGCAGGCGGCTGCGCCCAGGACTCCCAGGCCACCCGCATTAGAGACTGCTGCCGCCAATTCTGGCGTACTTGCCCCGCCCATGCCTGCCAGAACAATCGGGTACTCAATACCGAACAGATCGCAAAGGGGACTGTGTAGTTTCATGATTGACTCCTGCTATGCAAATGAATGAACACTAATTCGTTAAACAAAATCGGTATAAAAATCGGTATAAATGTGCCGTTCGGACTGGCCGATTGCCTAAAATCGGTTCAGTATCGTTGCAGTGCCTAAAAAGAGTCAAGCTGATGAAATTATTGATTGCCATGATGAGCCATGAGACTAACACTTTCTCGCCAGTGCCCACCCCGCTAACGCGGTTTGGTAATGGCTCGGCCCCACCAGAGGGTGAACAGGCTCGCTCTGAAATCAGCGGTCGAGCGCTGGCGATGGGTGGCATGCTGGCGGTTGCCGAGGCTGCGGGCGCCGAGATCATCACGCCAATTGCCGCTGGCGCCCCGCCTTCCGGACCGGTAGACGACAGCGCCTTTGAATACATCTGTGACCTTATCTGCGAGCAGGCCAGCGATTGTGATGGCATTTTGCTGGAGTTACATGGTGCGATGGTGACCCAGAGTCTGGAAGATGGTGAAGGCACCCTTCTGAGCCGGTTACGCCAACGTTATCCTTCGATGCCGATCGGTGTTGCGCTGGACATGCATGCCAACCTGTATCCTGCAATGGTAGATAATGCCACCGTCATCACAGGGTTTCAGACCTATCCGCATATTGATATGTTTCAAACCGGTGAGCGTGCGGCGCGGGCCTTGCTGGCCAGTATGCGCGGCGAAATTCGCCCCGTCACACGCTGGGGGAATTGTCCGATGCTGCCCCATGTGATGCGCCAGGGCACTGATGACATGCCCAATCGAGCGCTACAACAGCGTGCCGCGGAAATGGAATCAAAGCAGGCAGTTGCGGTGAGTCTGTTTACCGGGTTTCCCCATGCAGACATCTATAATGCCGGTCTCAGTGTGGTGGTGACGACAGACAACGACCCAGCGTTGGCAGAGAGCTTGCGCGATGAACTGTTAGAGATGGCCTGGTCCCAGCGAGCGGCGTTTGTCTATGAAGTGACCCCTTTGGCAGATTCCGTCAGCAGCGCCACCGCAGCGGCTTCTCGGCCCGGAGAGGGTCCTGTCATATTACTGGATCATTATGACAATACTGCCTCAGGTGGCAGTATGGATACCACGGAGGTATTGCGAGAAATACTTCGTCAGGGTTTGGACGATGTAGCAGTCTTTGCGATCCATGATCCCGCCGCCGTCGCCGAGATGATTGCCGTCGGCGTTGGCCAGGACGTCACGGTAAACCTAGGCGCTAAATTCCATCTCGATGCGCTGGCCCAGCAGAGTGCACCCTTGACGGTCAGTGGCCGAGTTCGACTGATCTCTGATGGTAAATTTGTTGTCACCGGTCCCATGAGCACGGGGGCTTTGATGAATATGGGGCCAACTGTCGTGCTCGACACCGGCAAAGTACAAATTATTGTAATCACTCGGCACGTGGAGCCTTATGACTTGGGCTGTTTCACGAGTCTAGGTATAGATCCTTTGGCCAAGCGTTTTCTGATGCTAAAGAGCCGAATCCACTATCGTGCGACATTTAAACCCATCGCCAAAGACATCATCGAATGCGCAGGAGTTGGGGTTTGCACGTCGGACTATAACCAGCTTCAGTTTCGCCATGTCAGACGCCCCATCTACCCTTTGGACAATATCAATTCCGCCAGTCTGTCCCAGGGTTTTCCACAAGATAGATAACTCGAGGGGCAGTTCAGGTGACGCTGTAACCACCATCTACCGGTAAGGATACACCAGTCACGAAGTCTGAGGCGGCTGATGCCAGAAACACAGCGGCGCCAGCCATTTCCTCTGGCTTGCCAAATCGGGCAACGGGTGTTCGCGCGATAATCAGGTCATAAAATGCCTTATTATCCATAGCAGGCGCGGTCATCTCAGTAGTAATCCAGCCAGGTAGCAAGGCATTGACCTGGATATTGTGTCGAGCCCATGCAACTGCCAAAGACTTTGTCAGTTGAATCACTCCGCCCTTGCTGGCCGCATAGGGCGAAACCGTCGGCGAACCAAAAATAGAGTACATGGAACCAATGTTAATGATCTTGCCGCCGCCTGCACTTTTCAAATGCGGGTAGACAGCCTGGGAGAACTTCAACACTGACTTCAGGTTAATATCAAGGACCTCATCCCAGATTTCATCTTGAAGTTTCTCTGGAGCACCACCGCCAGATATGCCTGCATTGTTGACCAGAATGTCGATACGTCCAAATTCGGTCAGGGTGGCATCTACGCAGCGGTCTATGTCTTCTTTTCGACTGACATCACACTCTAGGCCCAGGCAGGAACGATGCTCGGCGCGCAAGCTGTCCACGGCTTTGCTATTTTTCTGCTTATTGCGACCAAGAATGACCAGGTTAGCGCCCGCCTCTGATAGCCCTTGGGCTATGCCAAGCCCTATGCCACCATTTCCACCGGTGACAATCGCTGTCTTACCTTTCAGGTCAAATAATTTCATCTGCAAGACTCCTGCGGCGACAATTCAGATTTTCATGATACATTAGCGTTTTATTTTACACAGGGGTAGAAAGTCAATGACGGTAAAGGTTTTCGACTCGAATGGTTACCTGAAAACCCTGGAGGCGACCGTCACTGGCGTTGAAGAGGCCTGGCTGGAATTTGATAAAACTTTATTTTATCCCGAAGGTGGCGGTCAACCCGGCGATACGGGCCTTATTCAAGGAGTTGGCGACCGCGGCGAACAGGCTTATTCCGTATTGGATACTCGCAAAGGCGCGAATCCGGGCAGTGTTCGCCATCAGCTCGACAATCCAGAGCATGGGCTACAGGTGGGTGATCGAGTTCTGATGACGCTTGACTGGGATCGCCGCTACCGGCATATGCGAATGCACACCTGTTTGCATCTCCTCGGGTCTTTAATACCGGTGCCTGTGACGGGGGGCGCGGTCGGCGCGGACAAGAGCCGGCTAGACTTTGATATCGGCGAGCTGCAACTGGATAAAGACGAGCTGACCGAGGGTTTGAATGCGCTGATCGCTGCAGCCAGAGACCTGAAGTTGGAGACCATCGAGGATGCTGAGTTGGATGCCAACCCTGGGCTCGTAAGAACCATGTCAGTTCAACCCCCAAGAGGTTCTGGGACTATTCGCATGGTGAGAATCCACGCGGTCGATTACCAGCCCTGTGGTGGAACGCATGTGCGCAATACAGCCGAGATAGGCCCAGTAAGGGTCTCCAAAATAGAGAACAAGGGAAAGCGCAATCGACGGATACACGTGGTTTTTGCCGAAGACAACGGCTGAGAGAGTGGCGTCAAAAAATACCAGCCTCGATCCCTGCGGCCATGAAGAGTCCAAAATCTTCACATTGCCTTAGCGTCTCAGCCGTCACAGGGCCGCGAGCAATCATAGGCTCCTGGACCTCCTTGAACGGATAGCCACTGGCGATCCGTCGAATGCTTGTCAGGGCGCCGGTGCCGTCGTTGCCAGCACTGATAAAGACACAATATGGCAGGCCTTCGACCTTGCCCTCGGTGGGATAAAAGGTTCGATCAAAGAAGTCCTTGATGGCTCCTGACATGTAACCGAAATTCTCTGGCGTACCTAGAATCAAACCATCGGCCCATAGTAGGTCCTCGACACTCGCGGCAAAGGCCGTTCTTTGACGCAACTCTACCTCGACATCAGGGTGTTCGCAGCCTTTGGCAACGGCCTTCGCCATGCGGCCGGTACTGCCGTCTTTACTGTGATAAACAAGCAACAGGTGCTTCATACCAGTTTCTCCGTCAGCCGCTTATAGGCCCTAGTTAGAACAGAGCGTCAAATCGCAGCCAGATTTTCAGGTCTGTTCTTGGGTCTGTTCTGGGGGCTCTTGAGCGTCGGCGACCTCGAGCCGAATGACATTACCCGAGACAAATCGATAGTGCGGTACCTCCAGGTTTGTCGGCGCAGCAGCATCCACCAGAACTCGACCAGCCAGATCATAGTCACTCTGGTGGCAGGGGCACTTGAAGCCGATGCCGCCTTGATTGACCGCACTGACTTCGCAACCCAGATGCGTGCAATTACTGTAAGTGACAAAAACATCGGGGCGCAATGACCTGAACGGGTTGGCGGCAAACAGCGGTTGGTTCGAAGCAATAGAACCTGGATCCTTCAGGGAAAGCTGCGACCCTTCAAGCTGGCGTAACATAGCTCGAGTGCGGCGCTGAACAAACAGGTTACGGCCGCGCCAGTGCACGAGCAGCGTATCACCGGCTTTCAGTTCGTTGAGGGAGATATCGAGGCTCGTGTCTTCGGAAAAGGACGGAATCCAGGATTTTACGAACGGATAGGCGAGAAACCCGAGGCCAGTCAACGAGAAACCCTGAACGATGCGAGTCAACAACCAGCGTCGTTTAGCGGAGTTAAGGCTCACAGGCGATATACCCGAGTCGCTGTATCATGGAATAAGGCCGCGCGATCAGTCACGGTCAAGCCTCTGGATAACTTCTTGAAAGCATTCCAGAGCACTGAGTAAGAGCAGGAATCCTTATCAACTGGGAAGTTGCTTTCAAACATGCAGCGCTGCGCGCCAAAGGTCGCCAGACAGTGTTCATAATAGGGACCTGTGGCGTCCACTAACTCGTCGGAACTGGGCGGCAGATCACGGCGATGCCAATTGAAGCCATTGACCTTCATGTTGATACCTCCTAACTTGAAGTAAACATTAGTGCAGTCCGCCAATGCCGAAATACTGTCTTGCCAGGTAGCAAATACGGCGTCCTGCTGGCCCGCATAGGGTCCAATACCCAGTGGACCGCCAAAATGGTCAAGTATGATGGTCGTGTTTGGAAAAGCACGCGCCAGATCGACAAACTCAGACATCTGATGATGATAGAACCAGGCGTCAAAACTTAGCCCCAATGGCGCCAGCTGACTGAAACCCTCTCGAAAATCCGAGTCCAGCATGAGTCCCTGCGTTGGATTGCTGTGCGAATTGCGTATGGCATCAGACTCGTGCCAGCCAGTCGCATGTCGTATGCCGCGAAACCGGTTTGGGCTGGCCGCGATATGCGCTTCAAGCACCGCCTTGACTTCTTGACCCATGCTCAGGTCCGCATGACTAACGATGCCGCTGGCGACGCGAGTCGCACCATACTGGCCGCTGGCACTCATGGCAGCGATACCCTGAACAAACTCAGTTTCACCCACCGGCCGCATTGCCGGTTCGCCTGCGGCACGATACATCGAACTACATTCAACGAATACCGTGCTGACAATGTTATGACCTGTGCTGGTATCCTGCAGCAGCTCATCCAACAGGTAGCGATTCGCCGAATGGTCCCAAAGATGGTGGTGCGGATCACAAATGGGCAAATCGGGTTCTAATGCAGCCTCGACAAGTTGTTCTAGCCATGTCGATTGTTCCATTGTCACTTTCTCCTTCATTGCTTACCTTCATTGCTTACTTTCTTTGCCTAAAGTCGCGCCGGCCCGCCATGGCCTAAACCAATTGATCATGCTAGCGTTAACCCTTCTTGTCCAGCGTCCGGTGTTGCTATGTCCTATAAAGCCCTTGCGATCGACCTTGATGGTACCTTGTTAGTGGGTGAGGATCTGTCCGCCCGTAACCGCGATGCGGTCGCAGCAGCCCATGAGGCCGGGTTCGCGATTGTTATTGCGACCGCTCGCTGGCGTCATATGGCTGAACGCATCGCTGATCAGATTGGTCTGCTACAACCCATTATTGCCTGTAGTGGCGCGCAGGTGTACCTGCCAAACAGCGGCAAGGATATCTTCGATCACCGCCTGCCGGCTGGTTTTGTCCATGAGCTCTACGCGCTGTGCAACGAGCAACGTTGCATTGCGACCGTGACTATCGCCGACGAGGTGATGGTCAAATTGGAAGGAACGCCCGCCGAGGGCCTGCTGTCTCCAGAGATGCGCTGGACACAAGCGCTATCGACCATTGACCATGCGAATCCTCGAATAGCGGCGATTCAAGGCTCAAAAATTAACGAAATCATCAAGAAGGAACTCAAACCCCGTTACCAGGACCAAGTAAATATTTACGATTCTATTGGTCCCAGCGGCAAACTGGTTGTCACGGTCACCGCCAAAGCCGCCAACAAGGGGGAGGCTCTGCGGGTTAGCTGCGATCACCTGGGTATAAAACCTAGTGAGGTCATCACCTTTGGCGATGCCGAAAATGATATTGAGATGTTTAAGGTCAGCGGTGCGTCGGTGGCTATGGGCCAGGCCAGCGACGCCGTTAAAGCTGCAGCTGACTCGGTAACCGCCGCTAATACGAGCGATGGCGTCGCCCAGGCGATTGACCGAATCCTTCGTTTCGGGCGGCCCTGATCAGATTACGATGGAATCGCCGACAATAACGTCAATAAAGAAGAGAGAATATGACGCTAGAGACCTTCACGTTTACGGCCAGCGATAATCATAGGGTTCATTGCTATCGCTTGCTGCCTGCTGCAAAACCTCGAGCTATCATTCACATAGCCCATGGCATGGGAGAACATGGAGGTCGTTACGAATGGACAGCGCAACAGTTGGTGGCCGCCGGCTATGCGGTCTACATTAGTGATCATCGCGGACACGGCAGCACGGCAACGGTTCTAGGAGACTTTGGAGAAGATGGCTGGAACAGAACCCTCAGTGATCTGCAGGAGATGCAACAGCAGTATGGCAGTGATTACCCCAGTATTCCTCGAGTCCTGTTTGGGCACAGTATGGGATCGATGTTGGCGCAGCAGTACATAGCGCTGTATGGCAATAGTCTCGATGGCGTGATTATTTCCGGTAGTCCTGGCTTTGCCCATCCAGTGCTCTCTTGGTTGGTTCGGCAGATCTGCCGCTGGGAATCCTGGCGACTTGAACCGCGAAAGCCGAGCGGCGTGTTGCAACAGTTGATATTTGGTAACTCCAACAAGGCGTTTCAAGCAAGCACTGCGGAGCCGACGGGATTCGAATGGCTAAGTCGAGACCCAGTGCAGGTTCAGACCTATATCAATGATCCCGCGTGTGGCTTTGTACCCTTCCCTGCCAGTCTTTTGGATATTTTCAAAGGTGCCCGCTGGACCCAGCAGCAGAAAAATATTGAACGGATTCCAAAATCCCTGCCCATGTATCTGTTTTCTGGCAGTGCGGACCCTGTGCACAACGAAATGGCTGATGTAAACCGTCTTATGCGCCAATACGCGAAGGCGGGCTTACAGTTTGCCACACGCTTTTACCCTCAGGGCCGCCATGAGATGCTCAATGAGATCAATCGAGATGAAGTCATTGCGCAGGTGATAGCGTGGCTCGACAGTCAGTTTCCCAGTCCTGTCGGACTGGCTCAGGCTGCGACTTGAGGCGGTCTCAGCACGAATAGATTCCGTCGCAGATTCACAGTACCGAAAAAACCGGCAACTGATCTACAGCGGCTTATCCGCCTCGAGCAGATCCGTTACCTGTGTTGGCCGCTGATAATCCCAGCGAGCGGCTTCCGGCCCATACTCAAGCACCCGTTGATGGACTGAATTTAGCGCGTCATAGATCATCCGCGTTGCATCGGGAATGCTGGTACCCTCGGGAAAGTAAATAGGCGGCTGAATGTTCGCAGTCACGGGTCCTGATGTCACTTCCTTGGACCCTTTAGGTCTGAGTTTAGACAGTCCAGTCAAATAGACCGGTACGACTGGCACCTGGCAGTCCAGTGCGAGAATTGCGACGCCGTGCTTGAAACGGGACAACTTTCGGCTGGTGGAGCGAGTGCCCTCAGGAAAGATCGCAAGATTGGCACCCTGCTCAAGTAACCATTTGCTGTACTCCAGTGTCGCTGAGCCGCCACCCCGACGAATGGGAAAATTACCACCAATGAGGGAGTTATACCAAGGCTGTAAAGCCAGCTCCTTGCGCCCGCCGCCATTTTTTAGAAACCAGCGGTCTGCTGCTGCGCCAAAATAGATGTTCCACTTCACCCGCTGTGGCAGGCAATGGAACAGGGCTATGGCATCAAAATGACTGCTGTGATTTGCCACAGTGATACAAGGGCCCTTCACATCCTTGAAATTTTCCATACCAGTCACGGTAAACGGCTTGGCATACCGCCACATGTGTTTTGAATAGTGATACCAGCGAAACGCGAATCGAACCAGCTTGGCCCACCACTTGACCTGCCAACGATGGGGTCCATCCGTACGTATCTCCTGCTTGACCATGCGTTCAAACAAAGGCAGATCAATAGCGGCCAGCAATGTGGTGTCAGGCGAGCTGGTGAGCTCCTCATGCAGGATGGCTTTTTGTGCACGAAAATTGTCGGAGACCTCAAATACCGTGCAGTGATCATAGATACCCAGCAGGTGGTAGTCTTCGAGAATATTCGCCTCGTATTCCTCAAGGATGCGACGCACTCCGCGCAATTTTTCCGGTTCCTTCAGAACCTCGCGCATTGCCTGACTGCTCAGTCGCGTGAGCAGGACATAGGCGGGCATGGATTAGTCTCCGCCTGGCGCTTGGCCTGAAAGTATGCCGACAAAGTCGTCGACACTGATCGCCGGCAAAGTCGTGATCTTGATAGAGCCACGAGAACCCAATTCGACCGCTAGCCTCGCCATAATCTCATTGGTGGGGGCTTCAATGATGTTAACAAAATCATAACCCCCCATGACCGCATACTGAGCGATGACTCGAGCCCCCATAGATTCGACTTCCTTGTTAACCTCACGCAGGCGTTCAGGACGCTCCTTAAGGGTTTTACGGCCGTCGTCTGTCAAGGTGCTTAACATAATGTAAGTTGCCATATAAACCTCGTAGGTAATTGTTTAATATGCCTAATATATCTTTACTAGTGCAAAATCACAGCCTGGATGCGGTGCGAGTCACGCTTTTTAGTCACCCTTTCTAGTCACCCTTTCTAGTCTAAATAAAGTTACTGCTACAGATTTACACGTCTAACGAGCCAACCGCGACTAACGTTCAAGAACGTAACGCCCTGGCGCCAAATCCAATGGCGGATAGTCACTGCTGCCGAGTTCTGCTGGTGGCGACGCCAGTGCGCCCGAACGCTGTTTGAGCCAATCGATCCAGTGTTCTCGCCATGAGCCCTGATAAACCACTGCTTCTTGAATCCACTCCTCGCTGTCTTCTGGCAGCCTGGGAGCGATCCAGTACTTCATGTGTTTGTTCGGCTTGTTGCTGATGGTTTGAGTGTGGTTCTGATTAGTGAGAACAAACTCAACCTGCCCTCCAAGTAACTGGGTGGTGCGATAACAACCCCGCCAGGGCGTAATATGGTCGGTGCTGCCGGCCATAATATAGGTGTCATAGGTGATCTTTGATAGGTCGATCGCCTTGCCGTCGATCGACAGCTGCTTTCTTGCCAGCTTGTTATCCCAAGCCAGGTCTAGATAGTCACATTGCAGACCGGCCGGGACTCGAGTGTAGTCCATCGACCAGAACAGCAGCGGATGCACAGGTGGTGGTTTGCCCAAAAGATAGTTGTCGCGAAAGAATGCCATGACGCTTTCCTCTGGCGTCAGCCAGGCAAACATCTCGAATACCTCCTTTTCGTCGAAAATGCCTTTTGCCTGTACGCGTGCCTTTTGCGCAGCGATCGAAGTTTCGGTCACGAACAGCCCAAAATCACTGTCTTCCGGATGATTATCGAGAATATTGACGAACAACGAATGGCTATTGATGACGTCCTCACCCCTGGCCTGAAGCAGACCGGCCGCGGCTGCCGTGGTAATCCCACCAGCACACAAGCCCATCAAATTAACCTTCTCTGCACCACTGATCTCGCGAACGATTGATAGACATTCAACAATGCCCTCAGCATAGGTCTGCAGGTTCCAATTGCGATTATCGACGGTAGGGTTGCGCCAACTGACGGCGTAGACAGGGATGCCGGCTTGAAGCAACTCTTGAAACAAACTCCGGTCAAGGGTCAGATCGCCCAGGTAGAAGCGATTGACCTGACTGAAAACGTATAAAAAGGGAATCGCATGGGTCTGTTCCACCAGTGGCTCATACTGCATCAATTCAAGCAAATCATCGCGGTAAACGACAACGCCCTTTGATGCGGCGACATCCTTGCCGATGATAAAAGCATTGCGGTCGGCGACCGCCGGATAACCATGGTTGTGCTGCTGGTCGTCGATAATATTTTTGATACTGGTGATCAGGCTTTGGCCGCGACTGTCTAACAGGTTTCTTAGTGCCTGCGGGTTGCCATGGAAACTGTTGACAGGTGCCGCCAGATCTTTAAGGATGCCAAGCAGAAAACGCGCGCGCTTACGATTCATGGTCTCCAGGTCGCTTTTCTCAACCCAGTCTTCCAGCGCCAAACCCCAGGCCATGTAATATTGCGCGACCCGCTTATAGAAGGCGTTTTCTCGCCAGACAGGATCGGTAAATCGTCGATCGGTACTGGGGTCAAGCGTACTGAAACCCATCAGAATTGCAGTTGACTCGCTGGCGAAATGCTGCCAGATACTGAGCAGCACCGCGGGCTGGGTCGAGAGGCTCTGGACCAACTCCTTGGCCGCATTGAGAACTTCATCGCGATCAATGCCCATGGCGAGATTCAGGGCGACCCCTTCATTACGACGATCCGACAACTCGTCGATGGTATCTACCATTTCAGCTCCTCATCAGCCATTTCAGTTCCTAATAAGCCGGTAGCGCGGCCTTCTTATCATTTCGACTTGTACATCAAACTGCGTGTGGACGCAATTTGTATCTTCAGTTCACTTGAGCCGGCTAATGGTCGTAACAGCCGCTGCCGAGTCTCGTTAGAGATCTGCCAAGTGATCCACTTGATTAAAAAACACCAGCCTTGGCGCTTTACCCCCCAAGACCAGTTTACTGACGCCGGTGTTGGCCATGTGATATTCATCGAATGGAAAAGCTGCTCCGCGAAGCAAGGTCGCCAGTGCGACGCCCATGGCGGCACCATGGCTGACGATCGCTATTTGCTCGCCAGCGTGTTTGTGTTGCAGTTCATTGAAAGCTGCAAGCATGCGATCACGAACCTGATTCACTGATTCTCCGCCGCTGGGCGCGTAATCGAGGTCGGCGGCGATTTTATCAAAGAATTGATGCTGACTCTGCAGCACATCAAAGTGCAAACCTTCCAGTTCGCCAATGCCGTACTCGCGAAGACCTGAGTGGGCGATGGCAGGCGCAAAATGATCACCGGTCACCCCCTGTGCGGTTCTCATGGTGCGCAGCAGCGGACTGCTATAGGTAGCAGTGATATCCGCATAGTGCTGCTTAAATACAGAGCAAAGCCGATCAGCCTGCTCAATGCCACTGGCATTGAGCATCGCATCGGTAGAGCCGAACCAGCGGCGCTCAATATTGGCGTCAATTTGGCCGTGCCGAACCAGATAGAAGGTGGTCTCTAGCATACTACCAGTGACCTATATTGGGCATAGAGGACCAAGGCTCAGCTGGCGCCAAAGCCTCGCCCGCTTGAAGCAATTCGATCGAGATATTATCCGGTGATCGAACAAACGCCATACGACCATCCCGCGGCGGGCGATTTATGATGACGCCTGAGTCCAGCAGATGCTGACAGGTGGCGTAAATGTTGTCGACGGCATAAGCCAGGTGACCAAAGTTACGGTCACCCTCACCCAGTTCGTCACCATCCCAGTTATAGGTCAGCTCGACTTGAGCACTGCTGTCACCGGGTGCGGCAAGGAATACCAGAGAGAAGCGACCTTGCTCGTTGTCGATACGCCGCAGTTCTTCCAGTCCAAGGTGCTGGCAATAAAAAGCCAGAGATGCCTCTAGATCTTTTACGCGTACCATTGTATGCAGATATTTCATGTCACTTCTCCTTTAAATGCGTGGTGCCAGCTTAAAATTCTCCAGCGCTGCACACAAGCACTGGAGGAACTCAATTGATGCACAAGCCGCTGAAAAACCGTGCTGGTGGACTCACGGTAGTTCGCGCTGCCATTGGATGATCGAGTGGTCTCTGCCATGATCAGTGCAGCGATTTGCCGCATTAGCCTCATGTTGCGTGCTGCGCCACAGAGTGATGGGCAGATTGCTGGGTTTTATTTGTTTAGGCTCAGATTGTTAAGGTCAGATTGTTCGATTGCGCAAGCGCCGGCCAGCCAAAAGCGATGATCAAGGCGTCACGCAGGCTCCTCAAAGGTCAAATCCGCCAACCCACACAGGACTGCTCCAGACTCTATGGTCATCCAGCTGCTGGACTCGAATCATATAGTTATCTCCGGCTCTGGGATCGCGAATATCCGTAAACTCAAAGCGCTGCTCAGTCGCCGCTTCAGGATCGATCAATTCATAAGTGACGCTATCTTGATAGCCACTGACGTTAAAGGTTCGGGTTATGGGCCCAGCTAAGACGTCAGCCAGACTCACTTGTTGACGTATGGCGGGCGTCGCAGAGGGTAACCGCGTCAGCGGTAGCACTGAGCGGTCTTCCTGCCCTGCACTGAGATTAAGCTCAAAGATAATGGGCGTTGCAAGCTCAGTGTTGAAACCGAATGCAGGTGAGTCTGAGGCGTCTGATGAGTTAGGTTCGCCCTGATCTTTCCGCGCCAAGCCAGGGTTTGCTTCGATGTCCAGGAACAGGGTGCTGGAAGTTCCACGGGTCCAGGTAATGAAGTCCACTCTATTGGCCTGATTAGGGTTGAGCGCAACCGCCTGGCGTACCGAGTTCCTGAATCCTGGGGCGGTTACAGTAGTCACTTCGGCGCCGGCCTGCTTGATAAAGCCTAGCCATTCTCGACCATTGCGGGGCAGATCGCGCTGGCTGCCAAGGGGCCCTGAGGTGGATGCGAAAGTGACGGCCAAGGTGAATTGCCCTGGCACCGGCTCAGTGGGTTCGTAAACCCTGCCCGCGTAATTGATGGTGTCGATGATCTGGCCATTCTTGAATAAATCGATTCGCCGAATACCTGCAGTCCCTAGCACTCGACCCTGTATCACTCGACGCTTATTGTCGGCAACTCGCTGGCCAGGTTGAGCGCCATTGACGGCGACTTCAAGCACTAAGCGGGGGCCGCTGGTTACGTAGGTTCTGCCCTGCTGTAGCGCAGTGAATAATGACTCGCCCGGATTAACCCAGACCGCGGTGGTCCCCGCCGAGCCGACGGTACCGAGCTGTTGTGCGTGCGACTCGGCGGAACCAGTAAAGCCGATTCGAGAGCCTCTTTGCGCCAATCTATGTCCATACCACTCAAAGGCGGCTTCACCACTGACAATTTCTACCAGTCGCGAGAATCGCGGATCCGTCCCTCGATCGTCGCCGGGGATTTCGGGCAAGGCAATGAGTAAAGAATCCGCTGGCGTCAAACTGGCGTTCAGAGCGTAAATGTCTGGCCAGCGAGCGGCAGGGGCTGGGTGTAAGTCTTGCTGCACGCGGGTGACGAGTAGATGATGCCCTCCTCGATTAAAGGCACCACTCCAATGCAGCGCCTTCAGACCCTGGTTTCCGGGCTGCCACTGCCAACGACGGCCCGTCAGGTGAGTGTCATGATCGGCTACCAATAGCAGGTCCAAAGCGCCCTGGCTTTGACGAGCGAGCTCGGTCCCGGATTGAAGACCGTCACTGGTCAGGCTGTGGCGGTGTAAGTCTACCCATTGCAAGGCAGCAACAGCTTTTTCGCTGACAATCACAGGATTGCTGCGACCCCGGATCCCGCCACCGCTGGAGCGGACCTCAATCGTGTAGGTGCCAGCCGCTTCAAGGCTGATTGGTGCTGTTGTCATGCTGGGCGGCCCACTTTTTGACAGACGACTCTGCAACATGCCTTCTACTAGAACGTCAAATGACGGCAGGTCGCCCTCGGCCAAATTGCCATATTGATCTTCTAGTCTGACCTGAACAACAAAGGTCTGCCCACGTTCGACCCAAGACGGTGCGGCAACCGTCATTCGCGCCACTTCACCTGCGCGCAAGACCATTGGGCTACCAGGCACGATTTGATAATCGCCATTTTGACGGTCACTCAAGTACAGAGGCAGATCAAAGTTGGCAGTCGCTGCTGAGGGTAAGCGTAAGTTTTGATACACCACTTGAATTTCATCGCCAGGCTGCAGACTATCAGCAGTCACTTGCAGTGCAGGCAGCAATTCGGGCTGCAACCGGCCCCCATGCACACCCTGCCAAGGTACTGAGATAATGCTCAACTCAGCCCCGCTGCTAGTCGACACACGGATATAATTGGGGGCGTTCGGATCGTCAGTTTGCAAGCGGCCCATTTGCCAGGGTTTCGCCAGCAACAGGCTGGCACCAACACCCAGCTGGGCACCCACAGAGTATCGCTGCTCAATTGTGGTCACCTCGCCCGCTCGAAGGAAACTGGGCATGAAATATCGCTGCCCCAGCGCACCTCGGTCATCAATATTTTGCCCAAGCTCCAGCGCCGCAGCCTGCAGTCTTTGACCGAGCGCGACAAGATCATCGTCGAGTGTCGCCCTCAGTCCAGCGCTAACCCGGGGCATAACTGTCACAGGGAGGTAGCCGCCGGCGCTCTCCACCGCGTCAGCCCAGCTGGCAAGCAGTAGGGCCTGTTCATGCAGGCTATCAAGGGTTGGCGCTTGAACAGCTTCACTATAGGCTCGCCGCGCCTCAGTCACCGCAACTGAAGTTGCCTGAGAAGAAGCCTCAGCCGCGGCCGGGATTGAAGCATAGAGCAACGCGACACTCAGGCCTAAATAGAATAAAACTTGTCGAAAATATCGCAATCCCATCAACATCAGATGCTTTAGAGGATCGACAGCAGTATCGGCGTGCGTGAATACGCGCCTTGATGGTCGGTGGTGAGCAACATACCAGGATTCACCGGCCAAGATTTCAGGCGGCGTCTTTCAGCTTGAATGGAGTCTTTAAGGATCACACTGGCATCCATCTAAAACCCGTATTTAAACGGCTATATGCTTCAAACGCAAGCGCATCAAGGGTTTGGTACTGAGTTGGAATACCCATAAAAAAAGCGAGGTCACGTGAGCAACCTCGCTTTTTACAGTGCAGATCTTGAGGACTAGTTCGCCTCGATGCTGCGCGTCACACTATTGGTACTTCTTCAACTCTTCGCGGGCGATTACCCGTCGATGAACTTCATCGGGACCATCGGCAAGACGCAGGGTACGTTGACCCATCCACATAGCGGCCAATGGTGTGTCCTGAGACACGCCGAGTGCACCGTAAATCTGAATAGCTCGGTCAATGACCCGCAGCGCCATATTTGGTACTGATACCTTGATAGCAGAAATGTACTTACGGGCTTCCTTGTTACCGATAGTATCCATCATGTAGGCTGCTTTCAGCACAGCGAGCCGGCACATATCAAGCTCAATGCGTGAATCAGCAATCACATCATAGTTACCACCCAGTTCAGCCAGCGGCTTGCCAAAGGCGGTTCGCGACAGGGCGCGTTTACATAAGAGTTCGAGTGCTCGCTCAGCAACACCGATCGATCGCATACAGTGGTGAATACGGCCTGGCCCAAGGCGACCTTGAGAGATTTCAAAGCCACGACCTTCGCCTAGAATGATATTTTCCTTGGGTACTCGCACATTTTCAAAGGTAATGTGCATGTGACCGTGAGGTGCGTCGTCTTTACCAAAGACGTACATGGGTCGAACAATCGTCACACCTTTCGCGTCAATCGGTACCAGAATCTGTGACTGGCGCAAATGCTTTGGTGCATCGGGATTGGTGACAACCATGGTAATCATGATTTTGCAACGGGAGTCGCCGGCACCTGAAATATAATGCTTGGAGCCGTTGATCACCCACTCGTCTCCGTCCAACACAGCGCTAGTCGCAATGTTAGTGGCATCGGATGAAGCGACATCCGGTTCGGTCATGGCAAACGCCGAGCGAATTTTGCCTTCGAGCAATGGTTCAAGCCACTCTTTCTTCTGCGCTTCCGTTCCGTATCGCTCCAGTACTTCCATATTACCCGTGTCAGGCGCGGCACAGTTAAAGACTTCCGAGGCGATAGGATTTCTCGCCATCACTTCGGCCAAGTGCGCATACTCCAGGTTGGTCACACCAGCGCCACCCTGGCTTTCTGGCAGGAAAAAATTCCAAAGACCGGCGCTCTTGGCTTCTGCCTTGAGGCCGTCCATGATTTCTAACTGGCGAGCACTGAGCGACCATCGATCACCGTCCGCGCCAGTCAGTGACGAAAACTCCTCAGTGAGGGGATCAATCTTTGATCGAACAAAAGAGTCGATCTTGTCGCGAACCGGTATTAAACGTTCGGGTATATCTAAGTCCATCATCAGCGTGTTCCTCTTGTAAGCTTCTAGTTATTCACTCTGCCGAACGGGCTAGCATCACCCTTAACAGCAGCATTTTGGTCACACTCGTCGTGCTGTCTACTCTTCGCCATGGCGGATCGAACCGGTGCTCAGCCACGACCTTCAACCGCTTTATACTACAATTAAGCTATCCTCATTACCTACCTAAATCTCAACAGCTTATAGGGCGCTATGCGATGGGCTGATAACCATCGGCTGCAACCTGTCAGGTCGCTGCCCTATCGAATCAGGACGCCATCAAAGGTGCTGAGCGGCTGTTACCGAGGAAGATCATAAATGCCACCAGGCCCATGGCCGCTGCCGCCAGATAGGCGAGTCCATAGGTGCCGCTGAAGACAAACAGATAGCCCATGGCCGCCGGACCCGTCGCGATGCCCATCATGGTGAGCAGATTGGAGACGGCATAGATTCGACTGTACTGGAGCAAACCATAACGCTCAGCGATCAGCAAGGGTTGCAGCATCAGAAGGTTACCCACAGTAATGCCGAACAGCGCCAAACCAATCAACAATCCTGCGGGCGATGTAAAGTAGCCCATGCAGGCCAGCGATAAACCTTGCAGCAGCATCATGACAACCGTAAACCGAGTCGCATTCAGCTTGTCCACCAGTAGACCGCCAGCAAGACGACCGATAATGCTGAAGAGCGGCAAGACACCCAGGGCAAGTGCGGCTTCTCGCCCGCTCAATTGCTCACTGACCAGGCCATATTGATGGGCGATACCCCCTACTTGGGCCATCATGACAAACACGTAAGCCAAGTTCAGCCGCCAGAAGTAGATGTCGCTCAGGGCCTGTTTCAGCAACAAGCCTTGGCCGCCCAAATTCAACGGGCTTTGTCGATCTGTACCTTCTGCATCTAGCCCCAACTCCTGGGGCCGAGAACGCAATATCAACAGGCTCAAAGGTAAGACGCCCAACAGATAGGCCAGACCAAGAATAGGACTGGCCACTACCATACCTTGACTCTCGATGAGGGTTGCACTGGCGGGTGTGACCATGATGCCGCCCACAGACAGACCAGTTGACGCTATCGATAGCGCTCGAGCGCGACTCTTGTGGAACCACCGCGCCACTAGTGTGGTCGCCGGCAAAAGCCCCGACGCGCAAAATCCAACGCCAAAAAGACAATACAACAAATACAGCTGACCTTGACTGCTGACTTCACCGAGCCCCCCGAGGCACAGGCTCGCAATCACAGTACCGACACACATGATCAAACGTACATCGTACCTCTCGAGCAGGGACGCGATGTAAAGGCCTGCAATGCCGCTGGAGAAAAAGAAAATGGACACAGCGGTCGATGCTACCGTAATCGGAAAACCCTTCTCACTCGCCAACGCCTGCAGAACAACCGAATGATTATAAAATCCTAATCCAGAGGAAAACAT